>Ga0209515_10000197_pt1 | contig 115754 bp, 112 predicted proteins | sample Subgroupgradi54m_FD_187454 | JGI IMG/M metagenome (GOLD analysis project Ga0209515, IMG submission 187454) | Subsurface groundwater microbial communities from S. Glens Falls, New York, USA - GMW60B uncontaminated upgradient, 5.4 m (SPAdes)... ... | reverse complement strand
ATTCTGAGCGCAGTCGGCCGGAGGCTGTCATTCTGAGCGCATCCGACCAGGATGCGCGAAGAATCCCCCAGCTCCCTTCAAGCACAGCGTCGCAATGGCGAATCCTCAGCCACCTCGCGTCATTCTGAGCGCAGTCGGCCGGAGGCTGTCATTCTGAGCGCATCCGACCAGGATGCGCGAAGAATCCCCCAGCTCCCTTCAAGCACAGCGTCGCAATGGCGAATCCTCAGCCACCTCGCGTCATTCTGGGCGCAGTCGGCCGGAGGCTGTCATTCTGAGCGCATCCGACCAGGATGCGCGAAGAATCCCCCAGCTCCCTTCAAGCACCGCGTGGCAATAGCGAATCCAGCGGCCGCCTTCCGTCATTCTGCTTTTCGATTGTCATTCTGAGCGCAGTCGGCCGAAGGCTGTCATTCTGAGCGCATCCGACCAGGATGCGCGAAGAATCCCCCAGCTCCCTTCAAGCACAGAGTGGCAATAGTGAACCCGCAGTCGAAGGGGATTGGTAATCGAGCAGGCTTAACCCTGAAGTCGCGCCGGCGAGGGCCTCGAACCTCCCAGCCCAGCCGGCGATCAATCGGCGGGATCAGCGGCTTGGCGCAGCTCCGAGGACGGCAGGTAATTCTCCGTAACAATCACGGGGCAGCGCAAGCAAGCCGCGGCGCCCTCTTGCAGCCACCAGCGGCACGTTGGCCGCAGACGGCAAGCGGGCAGGAGGTCCACCACTGCCGGAGTCCGCGCGACGATCTTGGCCGCCAGGCGGCAATCGGTGCCGTCGAAGTGTTGACAGGCGGTTCCCGCGCACGGCGCCGCGAAACGAAAGATTTCCGTCGGCTTCACTGGCCCGGCAAGCGAGAGCAGCTCCGGGGTAACCGGCCGAGGCTCGTCCAGATAGCCGACGCGTGGTTCCTCGGCCGTTCCTCCCACCACCCCGAGCAGCGTCGCACCCGCCATTTCCGGCTGGGCGCTCGGGCACAGTGGCGGCACATGCTGAGGCCCTTTTGATCTCATCGCACACCGCCATCGCGCGCGACCCGGCCGCGCTCCGGGTCGCCACCCGGGTGGCTGTCTAGCGCTTCTGCGCCGGCCGTGCCGCGCCCGGACCAAGCACCTGCGCGCCGCGCCCCGGCGCCCCCAGCCCTCCGGGGTAGTAGATGATGCCGATCAGGATGGGCCCGAACGGCCCCCGGCGAAGTTCCAGCGCGCGCAACAGCGCCGCAGTGGTCACTTCCGTGAAATGTTCGAAGCTGATGCTGGCTGCCCTGCGTGGTGTCTTTGGCATGATCGTATCGCTCCTTGGTTGGCGATGGCTGACCCGCAAAAACCGCATCCCCGGGCGATCGCCCGGCCGTGTCCGCGCTGCCGCGCAATCCCCGGGTCACTCTGCTATCGCGCGCTGTACTTAATTGATTAGATAACTAAAGTCAAGCAAAATGTTCGCAGCGCGCTGCACCAGGAGGGCGAGCAGATCACGCAAGGGCCCCAAGAAACCCCGCCCGCCCCTTGCCCCCGTCGCCACCGGCTCAGGAAATTGTCCGTCACCGGAGAGCGCCGCACCCGATCGATCGGTTTTCACAATGTGCTCTCCAATCTCCGAGTCCTGGACCCTTTTTGTGCGGCCCCAAGTCCTATGCTTTGCCGAGAATCGCTGGTGCGATACACTTTTCACTGTAGCGTTTCTTATTGTGTGTGTTATGGTTTGCCGGAAATCGCTGCTGAGACACACTGAGGGTGATTTAATGGGGACTTCAGCGGACGGTTTGTCCCAAGGTGCAGCAAGTCGCTGAGAGCGGAGGGAGCGCGGATATGGATGGAGACCGCAGCGTTGGAGTGAGAACCTATCCTGAGCTTGTTGGCCTCGGACTTGCTCTGCTCTGGATGATAATCGCCGCCGCGTCGGCCTTCGCCCAAGACATGAAGGCTGTCTCAGCATCCCTCGCCAGTCGCATTGCGGCGTCAGGACGGAAAACTGTCGCGGTGATTGACTTCACCGACCTTCAGGGAAACGTGACGGAGCTTGGCCGATTCCTTGCTGAGGAGCTTTCCGTAGATTTGGTAAACGATGCGAAGGGGTTCGAGGTTATTGACCGGACGCACCTGAAGTCCATTCTCCAGGAGCATAAGCTTGCCACCACGGGCTTGATCGATCCGAAGACAGCCAGAAAGCTTGGGCAAATCGCCGGTGTGGATGCGCTTGTGACGGGGACAATCACGCCGTTAGGGGACAGCGTCAGGCTTTCGGCGAAAGTGCTGGACACGACAACGGCAAGAATGTTTGCGGCGTCCACAGTCGAGATCCCAAGGACTAAGGCGATTGAAGATTTGCTTGGTCGAGGAATTGGGGGCGCGCACCCCGCGAGCCCTGAATCAGCGCTCACCGGTTCGGCGGACGCGAGCGGTGGTAAAGCTGCGAAGGCGGTTTCGGTCGAGGAAAACGGGTTGTTGTTCATCCTCAAAGGTTGTTGGGGTTCGGGAGGCACAGTTTCTCTCCGAGACCCAATAGGATCTCCCCGTGCCCAACGACCGCTGAGTGCTCGCAGTTCTGGGCGCACATCCCTTTTGACTCTGGGTTTGCACCCCGTGCAAGCCCCCCAACAGAAGCGTCTTGGGAGTTCTGGGCGCACAGTTTCATGCGCTGGCTCGATAACCAACAAGACCTACAAGCGTCGACAGGTGGCGCTGTGGGTGGGTTCCAGTGCCGTAGATGATCTCGGTAATCAGTACCCGGTACTGAACGTTACGCTTGGGAGCGAAGGCACAGGACAAGAGCTGGAGCCTGACTTGCCTGTTAATTTCTCTTTGTCGGTCAACGATGTAGATCCCCGAGCGACCCACGTGAGCATTGTAGTCAGTTACCTCTACGCCCCGGGTATGGGGGCGAAGCTCCTTTTCAGGAATATCCCGATCCAACAGAAGTGACCGAACATTGACGGAGGCAGGAGGCTGCGATCCCTCATTAATCAGTTGGGCTAAATTCTTTGGAGGCGGACATAAATAAAGAAAATTCCAGCCCTGCAGGAAGAACATGCCCCCGGCTGCTCAGCCTCACCCTGGCTCTGCTCTTGACGGCAATCGCAGCCAGGTCGGCCTTCGCCCAAGACCTGAAAACTGTCTCAGCATCCCTCGCCAATCGCGTTGCGGCGTCAGGACGGAAAACGGTCGCGGTGATTGACTTCACCGACCTTCAGGGAAACGTGACGGAGCTTGGCCGATTCCTTGCTGAGGAGCTTTCCGTAGATTTGGTGAATGATGCGAAGGGCTTCGAGGTCATTGAACGGACTCAGCTGAAGACCATTCTCCAAGAGCATAAGCTCGCCGCGACAGGCGTGATCGATCCGCAGACAGCCAGAAAGCTGGGACAAATCGCCGGTGTGGATGCACTTGTGACCGGAACAATCACGCCGCTGGGGGACAGCGTCAGGCTTTCGGCGAAAGTGCTCGACACCACAACGGCAAAAATGATTGGCGCCTACACCGTAGACATCCCGAAGACGAAGGCTATCGAGGAGTTGCTTGCCAAAGGAATCGGGGACTCGCCGCCTTCAAGCGGCCCGGAACCCCCCGGCATCCGACAAGCTGCGAAAGCAGTTTCGGTAGAGGAAAACGATCTGCTCTTTGTGCCGAAAGTCTGCTGGCGCTCCGGCAGCGTACTTTCTTGTGCAGGGTCCATAACCAACAAGGCTGGAGAGAGACGATTTGTTCAACTGGAAGATTCCCAGGTGGTAGATGATCTGGGAAATCAGTACGAACTCCGAACGTTCGGTTTCGGGAACGCGAACTCGCCCCGCCGACAACAGGTGTTGGAACCTGATTTACCTTTCAATTTCTCTTTGTCCATTGATGGCGCGAACCCGGCGGCCAGCCGTGCCAATATCATCCTTTCCTACTACTACGAGGGCTACGGGGGACGGGGGGCGGGGCGGACGAAGGTCGCGCTAAGGAATGTGCCCATCCAGCAGAAATGAGACAGTGTTTACGCCGACTTAGTGCGGCTTTCACCGATGCAACTTTTCTTGGAACGTTTCCTCATACCGTTTCTTGCCAGTGTAGTTGCCGCAATGGTTACAGCATGGATTACCGAACAGCTACAACTCAGCCGCAAGAAAAGAACGAGCGTAATTTTTCTATTCGGACTGGCGGCCTTGATCGTCGCTCTGGCGGCCGAAAAACTTCCCGCGTGGATGGCAAAACGTGGGACAGAAACGCAGAACAGACCAACTGATTCAACCCTTAAGCCTCCAACCGGGACAGATAACGGAATTAACGGGAGCAACTCAAAGAAACCATCTGCCAAGGAAGAATCAGCAGAACCTCGGTCGCTCCTGAAAGCCCCCCAGTACATAAACACCGCAATCTCGAGGCACGTGGGCATGAGGACAGCAGCGATCCTTGTTAGGCAGGAGAGTGGAGAATCTCTGCCTAACGTGGAATCGGCGATATCGACTCTCCTCGCGAAACAGGGTATTGAGCCGGTTCAGTCCTTCTTCAAGCCAGCGTTCATTCAAGAAGGTCAGGCGAAGAATCTTTTTGCCGGCGATTGGACAGTCTCCGAACAATTGCAGCTTGGGCGCCGCGTGGACTATGTGCTGATTGGGTTCGGGAAGGTCACTTACAGCACGAACCAAGAACTCGGCGGTATGCTGACAGCCAATTTTGAACTTGAGCTCAAGTGCCTGAACGTCGTTTCCCAAAAGATCTGCCATAGCAAAACCTTCATCACACCGGGCGCGGGCTATACACAAGGTACCGCACTGCAGGACGCTGTCGAGCACTTGCAGCCCCGACTTGAATCATTCGTCCGGCAAGCCTTCTAAGCTACTTGGCGCCGGGAAGAAGACCAGCACCCCCTCAGGACCCGAGCAGGCTTCACCCACCATCATGAAGCCCGGCCGGTGAAAGCGAGCGGCCTGCTCGCCGAACCTCTTCCGTAAGTCGATCTTTGCCGTGCGTAAGGTGGATCCTTTCTCTTGCTTATCAATACCCCCCAATCCTCGCGATCCTGCGTGATGGAGAAGAAAAGCGAAAATACTAGATTTACCATCGAGCCCGACGAGGATCGAAACTCGAGCCTGCTCGCCTCTGCAGTGGTGGTTTCGTCGTCCCTCGTGACCTTCCCCCCTTTTTTGGCCCGGTCAGCGAGTGAAATCTCCGAGTTCACCTGCACCGGACGCCGCCAATCCATTCGAATGCCTCCATTTCCAGGCTCAAAAAAATGCGCCAAACGCGCAATCACTTCTTGCAATTTGCGCTAGCCTGAATGGCGCAGCGCGGGGTATGCGTCCCACATGGTCTTGCGGGGAGCGCTGTGTCATTCCGACGGCCGATGCTTTTGATCGGCCCGAGGAATCTGCTCTTCGGTTGTCATTCTGAGCGCAGCGAAGAATCTCTCTTTCGGTCGCCATTCCCAGGGCCGATGCTCTCGATCGACCCGCGAAATGGCAGCGCAACACGATGACCAGCATCCCGCTAGAAAGGCTGAGGGGCCCGCGTATGTCAGCGCTTGCCAACCCCGTGTTTCCACGGACCGGCCATGCCTTCAGGCCGGTGATTTCTGACTTCTGCTGTGTAAGTCCTTTGCAATCCACTCTTACGAAAATCGCGCCCGCAACTCCTTTGGAATCCACTGATACAAATTCATTGCACTTAAACTCCTTTAGATTCCACTGTTACAAAAAACAGCCGGGGGGTCCCCTCCCTGCTATCTCACTTCCTATTCTCCTTACCAAGAGGTGCACAATGTCCGCAGAACTTCAGATAGATAATCGCTGTCACTTCACTTCCGCCAGTGGGCGTCGCTGCCGCATGCTGCGCACCAACGGCCACGCTTCGCTCTGCTCGCAACATCTCCGGCGCGAACTCCAGCCCGCGCCTCAGCCCGCCCCAGAACTGGTCGCCGCCGAACTCCTCGGCCCCATCCAGGATTTCACCACTGCCACGGCCATCAATCAGGTCCTCGGCAGACTCCTGGCCCTGCTCGCCGCCCAGCGCATCCCCCCACGCAACGCCGCCATCCTCGCCTACATCTGTCAACTCCTGCTCACTACCCTCCCCGCCATGGAGAGTGAAATCACCTGCGCCAAGGGCTACCCCGGCTGGGAGCACCTGCTGCGTCAAGCCCTGCGCAGCTTACGGAACTCCAAGTCCGCCGGCTTGGGGGAAGCGGCTCTCAAACGTGCCACGGAGGCCCACCGTGACACCAGCCGCAGCGCGAGCTGATCCCATGCCCCCGAAAAACCGCTGGCGGATTTCTAACTCGCAAGAGGTCTTAAAAGCCCGGGGCGCCAGCAGCGGCGGGGCGCTCTTCGGGCACGCGCACGCCGAAGCGCATGCGCTCCAGGTACGCTTGCCCGAGCGACATCACGCCGGTATACAGGTAGCCCCAGACAAACAGCAGCAGGAAAGGCACCGTGGCATAGTTTTCGTTTTGGATGGCGTAAACAATTGTGGCGGCGAAATAGAGGCCCAGGGCAACCTCCAGGTACGGCAGCCAGCCGGCGCGGTTGCGATACGATTTCTTCAGCCAGGTGTCCGTCTGGCCTTCGATGCGGTACTTTGCCGTGCGCGCAAACTCCGATTGCACGCCGAATATGGCTTCCAGCACCGCCCAGGCATTGCGCACCGAAAGCCCGATGCCCACGGCCATTACAAACGGCAGATAGAGGAATGTGCGCGTCCACGTTTTGGGATGGATGGCGCGCTGCGCGGTCAGATAGAAGCTCGAAATCGAGCAGGTGGAGGCCAAAAACAGCGGCAAATCAATCACCAGCATCTGAATCCAGCCTTGGTAGAAGCGCACGATCATGGCCGGCAGCAGCATGGTCGAGAGCAGCACCATCAGCGGATAACTGATGTTCGCGGTGAGATGAAAAAACGCCTCGGCCTTGACGTGCGCGGGCTGCGGGGAGCGGAAAACGCGCGGCAGGATTTTCTTGGCCGTCTGCATCAGGCCCTTGGCCCAGCGCGCCTGCTGCGCCTTGAACGCGTTCATCTCTACCGGCAGCTCCGAGGGGCACTCGATGTCCGGAAGGTAGAGGAAGCGCCAGCCGCGGAGCTGCGCGCGGTAGGAGAGGTCGGTATCTTCGGTGAGCGTGTCGTGCTCCCAGCCGCCCGCGTCCTCGATGGCCGTGCGCCGCCACACGCCGGCGGTGCCGTTGAAGTTGAAAAAGGTGCCGCGGCGCGAGCGCGCGCCGTGTTCGATCACAAAGTGGCCGTCGAGCAGGATAGCTTCGACCTCGGTGAGCGCCGAGTAGTCGCGGTTCAGATACGTCCAGCGCGTCTGCACCATGCCGATGCCGGGGTCCTGGAAGTAGGGCAGCGTGCGGCGGAGGAAATCGGCGCCGGGCAAGAAGTCGGCGTCGAAAATGACGATGAATTCGCCGGTGGCCGTCTTCAGGCCTTCGCCCAGCGCGCCGGCCTTGAAGCCTTCGCGGTGCGCGCGGTGATGGTAGCTGATGGGCAAGCCCAGCGCCTGGTAGCGCTCCACGCAGGCGCGGGCCACCTGGCGCGTCTCGTCGTTGGAATCGTCCAGCACCTGCACTTCCAGCAGCTCGCGGGGATAGTCGAGGCGCGAGACCCCCTCCACCAGCCGCTCGATGACGTAGCGCTCGTTATAGATGGGAAGCTGTATGGTAACCTTGGGCCAGCGCTCCGCCGCCGGCGGCGGGCCCGGCACATTCTGTCTGTACTTGAAGTAGGAGTAGACCAGCCAGTAGCGGTGCAGGCCGTACGCGGCGAGCACGACCAGCACCAGGAAATAGGGGAGCATCACCGCCAGGTCGAAGCCGTTCAGGCGATAGACGCGGCTGAAGGGATTCAGCGAGGGATCGGTCAGCTTGCGCCAGTAGTCCCCCAAGCGGTTCTGGGCCGCCCAGAACAACACCGCGAGAATATGCACCATCCCCAAACCGCACTCGCCTCAAAATGTGGAACGCGCCGCGAATCCTATGCTAGTGCTATTCCAACTGGATGAGCCGATGTGTCCGGGTCATCTACCGGTTGCCTGCGGCGACCTATGCCACGATTAATGGAAATACGACTCGCCCGTCTGCGCTCGCTGGTGCGCTCTCAAGCCACCGCCGCGCTGGTCGGCCTCGCCGCGCTCGAAGCTATCTTCGAGACCATGCGGCGCCTCGGCAATCTGAAACTCCACGTCGTCGAAACCATCGCGCTCGGCCTGGCTGCCGGCGTTGTCTACTTCCTCGCGCTGTTTGCACTCGAGCGCGCGGGCGAGACTCGCGCCACGTTCTGGCTCGTTCTCGCCGGGGCGCTGCTGTTCCGCCTGACGCTCGCCCCGCTCGAGCCCTCGCTCTCGACCGATCTCCACCGCTACCGCTGGGACGCCCGCGTTCAGCAGGCGGGGTGGAATCCTTACCTCATTGCGCCGGACGACCCGCGGCTCGCGACGTTGCGCGATGCCGGCTGGGCAGCCATGCCCGCGCCTGAAATCCCCACGATTTATCCGCCGCTCGCTGAGCTTGTCTTCCGGCTCACCGGGCGCGTGCTGCCGGGTCCGGTGGGCTTCAAGCTGCCGTTCCTGCTGGCAGACCTGCTGGTGGTCTGCATGCTGGCCGGATGGATTCGCTCCACCGGTGGGAAAAGCTCTCAACTCGCCATCTACGCGTGGAACCCGCTGGTCGTGGTTGAGTTTGCCGCCAGCGGCCACAACGACGCGCTCGCGCTTGCCGCGGTCGTCGCCGCCCTGCTGATTATACGGCGGCACCCTGCCGTGTCAACGCTGCTGCTCTCCGCCGGCGCGCTGGCCAAAGCGTTCCCGGCGGTGCTCCTGCCACTGTGGCTGCGGCGGACGCGCTGGAGCTACGCTCTGGGTGCCGCCGTGGCGGCCGCAGCCTGCGCGTGGCCCTACCGGTCGGCCTATCCGCACATTTTCGAGACACTCGCCTATTACCAATCCCGCTGGCAGAACAACAACGCCAGCCTTTATGTGCTGCTGGCGTGGTTCAGCGGCTCGAGCGACCTAGCGGCGGGCGTCGGCCTCGGCGTGGTTGCGGGCCTGGCGGTGTGGTTCGCCGCCCGGCGCGTCGAACCCGCCTGGGCGGCGGCTCTCCTGTTTGCCGCGATTCTGATGCTCGCTCCCAATTGTTACCCGTGGTATGTCACCTGGCTTGTGCCTATCCTCTGCTTTTTCCCTTTGCGGAGTTTCGCGACGGCGTGGCTGCTGCTGACTGTGCTGCAATTCCTCTCCTACAACGTGCTCATCGACTTTCAGGTGAACGGCCGGTGGCGCTTCGATCCGTTCCTGCAATGGCTCACCTACGCGCCGTTCTACGCTCTGCTGCTTTGGCAGGCGCTGCGGCACCGCGCGCACAGCGCCGGAGAGCCCGCATGACGCGGCCATCGTTCGCAGAATTGGCCCGCCTCGCCGGGGTCTTTTTGCGCCTGGGCGCAATCTCCTTCGGCGGCCCGGCCGGACACATCGCCATGATGGAAGACGAACTGGTGCGACGGCGCGGCTGGGTCTCCCGCGAGAAGTTTCTCGACCTGCTCGGCGCGGTCAACCTCATTCCCGGCCCGAACTCGACTGAGTTGGCGCTCTACCTCGGCCTGCTGCGGGCGGGCTGGCTGGGCTTTTTCCTGGTGGGAGTTGCGTTCATCCTCCCCGCAGCTCTTCTGGTAGCCGCACTGGCGTGGGCCTACGTGCGCTACGGCATGTTGCCGCAAGCTACTGCGCTGCTTTACGGCACGAAACCCGTCATCATCGCCGTGGTTGTGCAGGCGCTCTGGGGACTCGGGCGCACGGCGGTGAAGACGCGGCTCCTCGCCGCGGTGGGCATCGCCGCCGTCGTGGCTGGCGCGCTCGGCGTGAACCCGCTGCTGGTGCTGCTGTTGGGCGGAGTGGCCGTTGCGTTGGTGCGCTGGCTGAGGGAGCCGCCCGAATCGCGCCCCGCGCTCTCCGGCCTGCTCCTTGGCGTGTCGGTTGTTCCGCCCGCAGCGGCTGCCGCTGTCTCGGTGGGCGTCTGGTCGCTGTTTTTCTACTTCCTCAAGGTCGGCGCCGTGCTGTTCGGCAGCGGCTATTTGCTCTTGGCCTTCCTGCGCGCCGATTTGGTCGCGCGCTGGCACTGGCTCACCGAAGCGCAGCTCCTCGATGCCGTCGCCGTCAGCCAGGTGACGCCCGGGCCGCTCTCCACCGCGGCCACGTTTATCGGCTACCTGCTGGCGGGGCCGTGGGGAGCGCTGCTCGCCACCATCGGAATTTTTTTGCCTGGCTTCGTCATCGTAGGGGCCAGCGGGCGGCTGATCCCGCGATTGCGGCGGTCGCGAATCGCCGGCGGTTTTCTCGACGGGGTCAACGTGAGCGCGCTCGCGCTGATGGGCGTGGTGAGCTGGCAGCTTGGCCGGGCGGCGCTGGTGGATATCCGCAGCGTCGTCATCGCCGCCGCCAGCGGCGTGCTTCTGCTGCGCTATCGCGTCAATGCGGCTTGGCTGGTCCTGGGCGGCGCCCTCGCGGGCCTCGTGGCTTCCGCGCTGGGCGCGCCGGCGAAATAATTTCGGCTCAGAAATGCTCGTCCGCAGCAAAGCTGGCCGGCTGTGGAGCGGGCAGCCCGGCCGCCTGGCCCCACGCGCTCGTCTGCCAGTTGTCCTTGGCCCGCGACGCAGGCATCCAGGAAGGGACGCTCAGGCCCAGGTAGCTGGCCAGCGAATGGACGTAGGGTTCGTAGAGCCGGCGCAACTCAGCGAGCCGGGCATCCACGGCGCCTTCTTCCTTCAACCGCAAGCCGGCGGCGGCTAGGCCGGCGCGGAGCCGGGTCCAGTCCGCGGGCGGCAGGCGGTCCGCCGCGCGTGTGCGTGGCGGCGTGCCAAACACTTGCGCCAGGTCCACCACGGCGTGGCGCGCGATGGCGAAGGTGAGCTGCGCCTGGCGCGCGCAAGCGCCCTCGATGCCCACCAGCACCAGCGCGCTTGCGTCCAGGACTGTGGTCAGCGCACCCAGCCAGGACTGGTTGGCGTGCTGCGAGCGGAAGTACGCCAGCACGGGATAGGAAATGTGGCTTTCGAGCAGCTCCGCGGCCCAGCGCTCCGAGTCGCGCAGAAGTTGCTGCAGCTCATCGAGGCCGTCGGGGGTGTTGTGACGCCGCAACAGCTCTGCCGCCGTCGGCGGTGAGCCCGCGCGTGCGTCCAGCAGTGTGATGTTCACCTCGCGCCGCGAGAACGACTGATAGAGCACGGGCAGATAGCCCATGACCAGGGCGAGAAAACCGAAACCCAGGCCCGCTTCGAGCACGGTAAGCGCCCGGGCCAGCGGACTGCGCGGCGTCACGTCGCCCAGGCCAAGCGTGAAAAACGTCGTGCCGCTCAGATAGAGGTCGGTGCTGAACCCGACTGTCTCTCCCGGCATGTTGACGTGGGAGCCGGTGCCCCAGTGCAACAAGGCAAAGCCCACAACCAGCCCGGCCGCCCAAACGCTCAACAACAGCAGCAGCGAGAGCGGGCCGTAGAAACTCAGGTAGGTTTCCCGCCGCTTACCGGCGGGCAGCAGACGCACGGCGGCCGCCCAAGGCGTCCAGGTGGCGCGGTAGAACATGCGCGTCAGCCGCACGCGACGCGTCACCCGGCGCGGCAGGACGATGGTCTCGAAGGCGTCCCAAAGCACAAAGATAAGCAGCGAAATACCGAGAACAGCTACAAGGATTCTCATCTTGTTTGCCTTCCCTTCGGGCAGAACACTTGCGTGGCTGCCTTGCGAAACACTTGGGGAGTCCGAATGCGCCCTTGCGTCCTTGCGTCGCTCGCCGAACTACATGGAGAGCTCCTCGACGCAGCACCAGCGCCAGCCTTCGCCGGGCCGCAGGAAGTGACGGACGGGATGTTTAGTGGCATGAACATGCATCGTCGCGCGCGGATTCGAGCCTCAGGGCACCAAAACGATTTTGCCGTAGGCGCCCGGCTGCATGACGGCCTGGTGCGCCTGCCGCGCCTCCGCCAGAGGCAGCTCGCGGCCCACCACCGGACGAAGCGTGCCATTGGCGAGCCCGGCGACCAGCGCTGCGTGGATGATCGCCGCATCGCGTTCGGAGATGTTGAAAAGCGACATGCCCAGGATCGCGGCGTCGCGGCCCATGGCATCCCGCGGATTGATCTCCACCGCGCCGCGGCTTCCGATCACCACCACACGCCCGCCCATGGCCAGGATTTGCAGGTCTTTGCCCAGGTTCACGTTCGCAAGCATCTCCAAAACGACGTCCACGCCGCGGCCGCCGGTAAACGCTCGCAGTTGGTCGAGATAGTCCGGCGCGCCGTGGTCCAACACGTGATGCGCGCCTTCGCGCCCCACCAGCTCACGGCCCTTTGCGGTGCCGGCCGTCCCCACCACTTTCATCCCCGCGGCGCGCGCGAGTTGCACGCCCGCAATGCCCACGCCGCCGCTCGCGCCGTGGACCAGCAGCGTCTCCCCGGGTGCGGCCTGAGCCCGCTGGAAGAGAGCGCGATAGGCGGTGGCGTACGGCACGTTGACCCCGGCGCCCTGCGCGAAGGAGACCTGCCGCGGCAACGGATGCACCTGCGACTCGGCGCAAAGCGCCTGTTCGGCGTAGGCCCCGCTCAGCGTTCCGGCGAGATACACTCGGTCGCCCGCGGCAATGCGCTGGACACCCGCGCCGATCGATTCCACCACGCCGGCGGCGTCAATTCCGGGCGTGTACGGCAGCGCCGGCTTGCGCGCATACGTGCCGCTGCGGATGTAGGTATCTACCGGATTCACCCCCGCCGCTTTCACGCGCACCACAACCTCTCCCGGACCGGGACGCAGCTCGGGCACCTCTTCGATCCGCATCACTTCCGGGCCGCCGAACTCGCGCACTCGAATCGCCCTCATGCTTTTCTCCTCCGCGGGTCAGCCCGATGAAACCAGAAAGCCGCCCGCGGCGCAAATATTCATTCGATGTTGCGCCTCGGGTTTTCGGTTCATCACCAGCGCGCGTTCCCAGCGGGATGAAAATTTGGCCCCGGTGTAAACCCGAAAGGCGGAAAATCGTCTAGAGCAGACAGAACGGGCTGCGGCGAAGCTTGGAGACGACACTGACACGCCTGGGAGCGATGGCCCCGCAAGCGCGCGCCGGGCGGGCGCAAGCGAACGAGGGCCTCGCCCATGAAGACTTTGAAGAGATTGTGCGCGCGCACCAGCAGCGCATCCAGCGCGTGCTGCTTGGCCTGGTGCGCGACGCCGACGCCGCAGGCACGCTCACGCAAGAATGCTTCTTGCGCGCGTACCGCAGCCGCAAGAGCTTTCGCGGGGAATCGAGCGTGGGCACATGGCTGGTGCGCATTGCCGTCAACCTGGCCGCCGACCATCTGCGGAATCGCCGGAACGCTTTCTGGCGACGCCTCTTCGCCGGAGCCACGTCCGGGGACGCCGTCGCCGCTCCCGCAGCGGACCAGTTGCCCGACCCGGGGGCTTCGCCCGAGCGGCAGCTCGTCGCGCGCGAGCAGCTCCAGGCCGTCTGGTCGGCCGTGGACACGCTCTCGCCGCAGCAGCGCGCCGTATTCGTTTTGCGCTTCGCCGAGGAGATGACGCTCGAGGAAGTGGCGCGGGCGATGTCGCTCGAAGTGGGCACGGTGAAGGCGCACCTCGCCCGGGCGCTCGGCGCGCTGCGCAACAAACTCAAGGAGAACGCACCCCATGCCGGTACACCTGACCGATGAACAAATGGTCGAGCATCTTTGCGGAGACGCCGACAGCACCGCCCGCGAGCACCTCGCCGCTTGCCCGGCCTGTCGCGAAGAACACGAACGCCTGCGGCTAATCCTGACGCAGTACGCGGCGACGACCCGCGCCGCCGCCGTGCGATCCGAAAGCTTCTGGCAGGCGCAGCGAGCCGCCATTGTCCGAGGCTGGAGCGGGCCACCGGCCTTGCGGCGCCTAGCCTGGGCCGCGGCGGCTGCCAGCGTGGTGCTTGCGGCGGCGCTTCTGATCGAAGTTGCGCCGCGGCCAGAGCCCCACGCCGATGCCGACGCGGATCATGCGCTGCTGGTGGAAATCGAGCGCTCGGGGCGGCGCGAGCTGCCGCGGGCACTCGAGCCGGCGGCGCTGCTGGCGCAGGAAGTCAGCCGCAGCGCGGACATAAGCTCGAATCCCTAGCCGCGGCGACGACCGCGAGAGGAAAGGAGAAAATCGATGAAATACGCCGGAGCTGTCTTATGCAGCTTGTTCCTTGGATCGTGCCTGGCCGCGGCGCAGATGCCCCCGGGGCGGCCGCACCCGGCCGACCTCGGCAAGTGGTGGAAGAACTCGGAGATTGTGCGCGAGTTGCAACTCAGCGAGGCGCAGAGCAACCAGATCGAACAAACGTTTCTCGAGCAGCGGCTCAAACTGATCGACCTGCACGCCGAGCTCGAAAAGCAGGAGGCCCGGCTGCAACCGCTGATCGAAGCGGACCAGCCGGACGAGGCCAAGGTGAGCGCGCAGATTGATCAGGTGCTGGCGGCGCGCGGACGCCTGGAGAAGGCCAATGCCATGATGATGCTCGCCATCCGGCGCGTACTGACCGCCGAGCAATGGAAAAAGCTTCAGGCCATCCAACAAGAGCGCGAACGAATGCAACAGCGCATGATGGCGCCGCCACCCATGCCGCCGCGCCCGCCGGGGAACGACCTCTAGAGGAAGTGGCGCGACCCCGATCACCGGGGTCGCGCCACTCGGCGGGATGCAATCGCCTGGACGGCTACTGTTTCTTGGGGGCCTTCTTCGCGCCGTCCTTCTTTGCCGGCGGAGCAGGCTTTGTGGTGCTCTTCTTCTCCCCGGCAGCGCCCGCGGCGGGCTTTGCGGGTCCCTTGGGCTTCGGCGTCCAGAAGTCCGGATCGCCCGCAGCGAACTCCTTCGATACGTAGCTGATCTTCGGGCTGAACGCGTAGATATTCGACTCCGCGCTCAGGTAGCCCTGGCTGACGAGCGTTTGCAGCTTTTTCTGGCCTTCTTCGCCTTCGGCCTCCTGAATCTTGCCGCTGCGCGCCACCGCGGCATCGATTTCCTGCAACGATTTCATCGGAATGAAGACCAGGAAGGTCGGTCCCGGCATGCCCGAAGAAATCTGATAGACGGCCCAGGGCATGTCCACATTGGCTTTCTCGTAGGCCCCGCGCACGATCTTCGCGGTTTCCGCAAAATCCGACTCGTGGCCCGGGCGCACGCGATAGGTCACAATCCGGAAGTAACGCATCTGCGGGAGGTTCACCTTGGTGTGGTAGCTGAGGTCTTCGCGGTAGACGGCCACTAGGCTGCGCGTCCCGGAGATGAACTTGGCCTCTTTTTCATCGAGCGGTCTGAGCGCGGCTTCCAGGGCCGTATTCTTCTGGGCGGCTTGCTGATCCTTTTCCCAGGCCTCGAAGGAATCGTAGCGAATCTGGAACCAAGCTTCGCTCGGCCCGGTGATCGAAGTCATCCCCAGATAGTTGGTCGGCCACTTCGCTTTCTTGAACGCTTGCGCATAGGCGGCCTCGTTCTGTTCATGCGCGAATCCTTTGCCAACTCTCACTTCCTCGCGGATGATCTGCAGGACTTTGGGCGGCCCCGGCATGGAAGCCGGTGCCTGCGCCCGGGCCGCAGCGGCGCCGGACAGAATCAGGCCCGCGGTACACAGCAAAAAGAGAGTTTTCTTCATCGTGACCCACCTCCACTGGACGTTTGAACTGCAAGGGAACTCAGAATTGTGAAAAGGGGCTGCCCTGCCTGTGCGCTTCGCAGCGAGCAAAAAGTATCCAGGACTTGACCCTGGCACAGGGCAGGTCAGCGGGAGTGTACTACGACTTTCGGCGGGGTCAACTGCTTTCCCCTTTCAGGTGGGCCGCGGGGGAAGTTACAGGATGCGCCCCGCCAGGGGCGGCGAATGCGGCACCGCACCCGGACGGAGTCCATGCGCAGAAATCACTGGAGAAGCGCGGTGTTGACCGCAGCGGCTGGGCGGAACGCCCGCAGGGTGGTTAAACGTTGAGCGTAAGGGTGACGTCGGGGCGGGGCCCGGCGGGCGGCGGGAGCTTCGACCGGTCAAGAGGGCGGTAGAGAGTGTCGCGCTCGACGGGAACGCGGCCGGCCTCACGGATCAGCCGCTCGAGCTCGGCTCGCGGAGTGAACTGCGCGGTGGTGGCCCCGGCGTCGTGGTAAATCTTCTCTTCGACGACGGTGCCGTCAATGTCGTCCGCGCCGAAGCGCAAGGCGATCTGCGCGATCCGCGGCGTGAGCATGATCCAGTAGGCTTTAATGTGGTCGAAGTTGTCGAGCAGTAGTCGCGCAATGGCGATGTTCTTCAGGTCGGCGAAGCCGGTCGGCTTGGGCAGGTGGCTGAGCGCGGTGTGCTCGGGGTGGAAGGCCAGCGGAATGAAGGCGACGAAGCCGTGGGTCTCATCCTGCAGCTCGCGGAGCAGCAGCAGGTGCTCGACGCGCTCCTCTTCTGTCTCGATGTGGCCGTAGAGCATGGTGGCGTTCGAGCGCAGGCCGATCTGGTGCGCCGTGCGCGCGATGTTCAGCCACTGCTGGCCGGAAACCTTGTGGTCGCAGATCACCTTGCGCACGCGGGGATTGAAGATTTCGGCGCCGCCGCCCGGCAGGGAGTCCACGCCGGCCTCTTGCAGCGCCAGCAGCGTATCGCGGATGGAGAGCGCGGCGATGCGCGCGAAGTAGCCCACCTCCACCATGGTGAACGCCTTCAGGTGCACGCCGGGGCAGCGCTGTTTCAGCCCGCGGATCAGGTCGAGGAAATACTGGAAGGGCAAATCGGGGTGCAGCCCGCCAACCAGATGGAACTCCGTCGCGCCTTCGCGCAGGCCCTGCGCGGCGCGCTCGTAAATCTCCTCGAGCGCAAAGGTGTACGCGCCCGGAGCATCGGGGCTGCGGCCGAAGGCGCACAGCCGGCAGTGCGCCACGCAGACGTTGGTGGGATTGATGTGGCGGTTGACATTGAAGTAGCAGACGTTGCCGTGGCGTTTCTCGCGGACGTGGTTCCCGAGCCAGCCGACGGCGAGCAAATCGTTCGAGCGATAGAGCGCGATGCCGTCGTCGAAGCCCAGGCGCTCGCCCGCCAGGAGCTTCTCGGCCACAGGCTTCAGCCGCGCATCGTCAAGGACGAGTTCCGCCATGAAATCTCTCGCTCCGCCGCGGCGCTAGGGGCGCGAAACCGCCACTGCCGCGCCCCAGAAAAGCAAGAACAGCAGACTAATATAGCCGTTCACCGTGAAAAACGCAGCATTGATTCGGCTCAAGTCGTGCGGCTTCACCAGCGAATGCTCGTAAGCCAGCAGCAGCGCCACCACGGCGATGCCCGCCCACGCCGGCCAGGGCAACGCAAAGCTCGCGGCCAGCCAAGCCAGCAGCGCCACCATCAGCGCATGCATCCCGCGGGCTATGGCCAGCGCGCCTGCGACTCCAAACTTTTTGGGGATGGAGTAAAGGCCCACCTGGGTGTCGAAGGCGATGTCCTGGCAGGCGTAGAGCACGTCAAAGCCCCCCACCCAGAGCGTCACCGCGGCACACAGGATCAGCATCCGCCAGTCAAGCGCTCCCGAGACAGCGATCCATGCCGCCGCGGGCGACATCCCCAGGCAAAAGCCCAGCACCAGGTGCGACCATGTGGTGAAACGCTTCGTGTAGGAATAGAAGAACAGCACCACAAGCGCCACAGGGGAAAGTTTCAGCGCCAATAGATTGAGCTGCCCGGCGGCCAGGACCAGCACCGCGGACGATGCCAGCGCAAAGACCCAGGCAAAGCGCAGTGTCAGCGCGCCGGTTACCAGCGGCCGCTCGCGCGTGCGCGGGTTCAGGCGGTCGTAGTGTAGGTCGGCGATGCGGTTCATGGTCATCGCCGCCGAGCGCGCGCCCACCATGGCCACGACGATCCACAAGATCTGCCGGCCGCTGGGCCAGCCGGGTCGAGCGCCGGCGTAGCGCGCCGCAAGCAGCGCGGCCGTCAGCGCAAACGGCAGCGCGAATACGGAGTGCTCGAACTTGATCATCTCGAGCACAGTGCGGATTTTGCTTGCGATCATGGGAAAATGAAAAGATCCATCCGTTCTCGCCGCAGGAAAGGCTAGGCCTCCTGCGTCTTGGCCTTTCCCTGGCCGCGCCACTGGTACTGTTTGTCCTGCGGCAGGCCAAGGTGGGCGAGCACGCGATAGACGTACTGCGCCACCAGGTCGTCGATCGTCTTGGGCTGGTGGTAGTACGACGGGATCGCCGGCATGATGACCGCGCCCGCCTGCTCGGCGCGCAGCATGTTCTCCAGATGGATGCGGTTGAGCGGCGTTTCGCGAATGCACAGCACCAACCGGCGGCCTTCCTTCAAGCACACATCCGCGGCCCGCGCCAGCAAGTCCTCGCTCGAGCCACTGGCGATCGCCGCAAGCGTACCCACCGAGCAGGGGATCACCAGCATGGCGTCCACCGGGTAGCTGCCCGAGGCAATGGCCGCGCCGACGTCCTTGTTGGGCAGCAACTCCATCTTGGACGCACGCCCGCCGAGAATCAGCGACGGCAGCTGCTTGGGGTCCGCCGCGACGATGCCCAACTCGTGCGCAAACAGCCGCAGGCCGGTCTCGGTGACCACCAAGTGCACGCGGGCAACCCGCGGGTCGGCTTCCAGCAGCCGCAGCGCCGCCTGCGCCAGGATGGCGCCGGAGGCGCCGGTCACTCCGACGGTGATCACTTTGCCTTCAGGATTCGTCATGCGCGTAGGGGGAAACTCGCATCTTAGGCAGCCGCTTTGGGCAAAGTCAAGGCAACGCGCCAGGCCCTCCGCTGCGCCACATTTCACCGTCCAGTGTGGGCCTTCTGCAGCAGTAACCGCAAGACGAATTCAGATTTTGAATGGAACGAAGCCGGTGAACAGATGGGAGCAATCACAGTGATAGAATCGGGCCGCGATGGACGAGCGCGATATCCGGCTATTGCTCGACGCGGTGCGCGCGGGGCGGCTTTCCACCCCGCAGGCCGCGCAGCGGCTGAGGCACCTGCCGTTCGAGGACCTGGGCTTCGCCAAGATCGATCATCACCGCGCGTTGCGCCAGGGCTACGCCGAGGTGATTTTCAGCCGCGGCAAGACTCCCGCGCAGGTGGCGCAGATTGTTCGGCGCATGCTGCGCCCGAAATCCTCGCGGCACAACATCCTGATCACCAAGGCTGACCGGCGCGTCTTTGCTGCCGTACGCCGAGCAAATCGCGGTGCGAAGTTTTACCCGCTCTCCGGCGCAATTGCCATTCGGCGGAACGACGCAACCCCCGGGAAAGGCACCATCCTGGTGGTCTCGGCGGGCACCAGCGACATCCCCGTGGCCGAAGAGGCGCTGGTCACCGCCGCGACGCTGGGCAATCGCGTGGAAGCGCTCTACGACGTAGGCGTCGCCGGGCTGCACCGGCTGATGGAGCACCGCGGAAAGCTCGCTGCGGCGCGCGTCATTGTCTGCGTGGCGGGGATGGAAGGCGCGCTGCCGAGCGTGGTGGCAGGGCTGGTGGGCGTGCCGGTGATCGCTGTGCCGACCAGCACAGGCTATGGCGCAAGCTTTGGGGGCCTCACGGCGTTGCTGGCCATGCTGAACAGTTGCGCCTCCAACGTCAGCGTGGTGAATATTGATAACGGCTTTGGCGCGGGCTGCGTCGCCAGCGTCATCAATCGTCTATAATCGGCGTCACAGATGGGCAAGGGCTGTCCTGCCGAGCGCGTCGCGGCGGGCGAAGCATCCCGGCCTGGCCGGAATTCTTCGCTTCGCCCACCGGGTGCGTTCCGCCCAGAGTGATAAATGTCGGGCTCAGGGCTTCAGTAGGATTTTGAGTACCCCGGGCCGCTGCGCGTAGCGGATTGCCGCTGGCGCCTCGCGCAGCGGGAACACGCGGGCCACAAGCGGCCGCGGGTCCACACGGCCCGAGCGCAGCAGCTCGAGCGCCCGTGGAAACGGCCCGCAGCGCGATCCCACCAGCGTCAATTCGCGCACGACGATCGGCCAGGTCTCCACCCGCGCGGCGCCATGGAAGGTGGATTTCAGCACCAGCGTGCCGCGGGGTGAGGTGAGCTGCGGGGCGCGAAGGAAACCCGAAGGCGAGCCTGTGGCTTCGACGACAAGCGAATAGGTTTGCCGGTTGCCGCGCCCGGTTTCCCGAGCGGAATCGGCCCGCACCGTGGAAACTCCGGCGCGGCGCGCCAGCGCCAATTTGTCGCCGTGCTTGCCGAACATCACCACACGCAATCCGGCGGCGCGCAGGACCCGCGCAATCAACTGCGCCAGCTTGCCGTCGCCGAGTACAGCGGCCTCGCGATGTTCGCGGACGCGCACCTGCTCGAGGATTTCGCACGCGGCCGCGAGCGGCTCGGTGAAGACAGCCTGCTCGTCAGTGACGCCGGCGGGCACCACGTGCAGGTTGCGCAGGGGCAGGCAGAGGTACTCCGCAAACGCCCCCGCGTGCGCGACGATCCCCATCACGCGCCGGCGCAGGCAATGCCTGGGGATGCCGCGGCGGCAGGAGTGGCAGGGTGCTCGCTGACCCAGCGACGCGCAGGCAATATTGATCTCGCCGACGACGCGCCTTCCCAGCCACCGCGAAATCTTTTTCGACGCCCTCTCACCCACGCGAGCAATTTCGCCGACAAATTCGTGGCCGGGTGTGCCACGGAAATTGTGGTAGCCGCGCAGGAGTTCGATGTCGGTATTGCAGATGCCGGCCAAGCGCACACGCACCAGCGCCCAGCCCGGCCGAAGGCGCGGCAGAGGTTTTTCTCGGGCCTCGAGGCGCCCGTTGCGGACGAGGAAGCAGAGCATGAGGACGGTCAGTGCAGCGCCGCGACCAGAGCCGCTTCGAGCGCGGCTTCCTGCTCGGGGAAGACGGTGCGCAGGTCCAGCACCAGGCGCTCGTCTTCAATCCGCGCCAGCACCGGGTCGCCCGCGGCAGGTTGGCGCAAGCGGCCCTCGAGCTGCGCGGCCGAATAGCGGACACTCGCAAAGGTGATCACGCTTGTGGGCAGATGCTCGGCGGGAGTAGATCCTCCACCGATGAGGGACTGCCCGGCGCGCACCTCGATTTCCACTTCTCCCGAGGGAAGCTGCGGGCGAAGGCGCCCGACCAGCGCGCGCGAGCGGCGTTCAACCTCTTCCGCGGGCAGGCGAATCATGCGCAGCGTGGGGATGGCGTCCCCTGCTGGCGCTTCCGCTCCACGCAGGTAGGCGAGCAAGGTGCTCTCCAGCGCAGCGATGGTGAGCTTATCCACGCGCAGGGCGCGAAAGAGAGGATTTCGGCGAAGGCGCTCGATCAACTCCTTCTTGCCCGCAAGGATGCCCGCTTGCGGCCCGCCCAGCAGCTTATCCCCGCTGAAAGAGACGACGGAAGCGCCCGCGGCGAGGCTCGCGCGCGCCACGGGCTCTGCGAAGCCGTAGGTCGAGAGGTCCACCAGGCAGCCGGAGCCCAAGTCCTCGAAGACGGGTAACGAGGCGCGGCGGCCGAGCTCGATCAACTCTTCGAGCGATGCCCTTTCGGTGAAGCCGACGATGCGGAAATTCGAGGGGTGCACGCGCAGCAGGAGTCGTGTGCGTTCGTTGATGGCCCGCTCGTAATCGGCCAGGCGCGTGCGGTTCGTCGTGCCGACCTCGCGCAGAACCGCGCCGCTTTCCGCCATGATATCGGGGATGCGGAAGGCGTCGCCGATTTCGATCAACTCCCCGCGGGAGACGATCACTTCGCCGCCCTTGGCCAGCGCGTGGAGCACCAGGAACACCGCGGCCGCGTTGTTGTTGACGACGATGGCCGCCTCGGCGCCGGCCAAGCGCGCCACCAGGCGCGCGGTGTGGACGTCGCGCTTGCCGCGGGTGCCGGCGGCAAGGTCGTATTCCAGGTTGGAGTACTGCGTCGCCGTCCGCCGGAGGCGCTCGACCGCTTCCGGCCCCAGCGGCGCCCGGCCGAGGTTTGTGTGCAGGACCACGCCGGTGGCGTTGATGACCGGGCGCAGCGAAGGCGCGAGCGCCCGCTCGACCTCCGCGGCCACGCGCTCGTCCAGGCTGGCCGGCGCAAGCGCCGCAGCGGCCGCTTCGGGGTCGCGAGCGATCAGGGCGCGCACATCGGCCAGGATTTCGCGGGCGATTTCGACCACCAGCGAGCGATCCACGCGCTCGCTCAGGCGCGCCAAGCGCGGCTGCGCCAGCAACTCGTCCACCGAGGGAATCTGGCGCAGCAGCGTGGCGCTGCGCGGATCGGCGGCAGGCTTCATCGTGCAGGTATTTCAGCACAGCCGGGGCGGCAGGGCAACCGCCGCGGTGGCACGAACGGGAAAATGAGCTGCATCACGGTCCGGCAGAGTCCGCGTTAGCGGTTCCGAACATCCTGCCAGGCTGGATGTTGACGCCCTCGCGGCCCGGCTCTAGGATTTCGTGTGCCCCTTACCCGCGTCCATGCCAACTGTTGACGAAGACCTCGGCCAGCTCGAAAGGGACATCCGCCAGCTCAAGATCGAGTTCGAGCAGTACTTCGGCGGCGGACGATCGCGCCCTCCATCGGATATCGAGTGGCGCATCGAGCTGGTGCTAAAGCGCTACGGCGATCGCGCCGCGGACATGAGCTTCGGCCAGAGGTTCCGGTTCGGCAGCCTCGCGCAGACTTACGCGAAGTACCGCGAGATCTTCCGCAAGCGATTCAAGCAGAAAGAGGAAGGGACCGTGCAGCGGCACTTCGGCGCGGCCGCCAAGGCCGTGGAAGCGGAGCGCGCCCGCCAGCGCCCAGCCCGCGCAGCGGCGCGCCCCGAAACGGGGCCGCTCTTTACGGTGAGATGCTCAGACCCGGACCAGGAAACGGAAAAGGTCGAGCAGCTCTACCAGGCCTTTCGCGAAGCCAAGCAGTCCGCCGGCGAAAACACCGCCCGGCTCACCCTCGCAACCTTTCGGGAATTCCTCCGGCAGAAGACCAAGCAGTTCAAGAAAGGCAGCCAGCAAGTGGAGTACGTCGTAGCGGTGGAAGGCGGCCAAGTGCGGCTGAAGGCGCGCGTGGAGGAGTAGTCGCAGAGGGAAACTCGAAACGCAAGACTCGTCACTCGTTCCACCACCAACGGAATCCCCTCAGGCTCTCCAAACTCTCCTTTTGAAATCCCGCTCGCGCGCATAGAATATTTCTCCTTTTTGCTGCGCGGGAGGCAGGTGTGGCGATGGAAAGAGCCCTGATCAGCGTGTACGACAAGACGGGCGTGGTCGAGTTCGCGCGCCAACTGGCCGCGCTAGGCGTTGAAATGGTCTCGACCGGCGGCACGGCGCGACTGCTGCGCGAGGCCGGGCTCGCCGTGCGCGAAATCGCCGAGCTGACCGGTTGGCCCGAGATGCTCGGCGGGCGAGTCAAGACGCTTCATCCTACGGTTCACGGCGGCATTCTGTTCCGCCGCGGCGACGCCGGCGACTGCCGCCAGGCGGCTGAGCACGGGCTCGCCCGGATTGACCTGGTGGCGGTGAACCTCTACCCGTTCGAGGCCACTGCGGCTAAGGCCAGCCTCACGGCCGGAGAGATTCTCGAGAGTATCGACATTGGCGGACCGGCCATGATGCGCTCGGCGGCGAAGAATTTCGAGAGCGTGGCCGTGGTCAGCGACCCGGCCGACTACTCGCGGGTGGCCGACGAACTGCGCGCGACGCGCGAACTGAGCCTGGCGACGCGGCTCGAGCTGGCACAGAAGGCGTTTGCAATCACAGCGCGCTATGACGGGCGAATCGCCACGGAGCTCGAGCGGCTCGCCGCGGCCGGCGGCGCGGTGCAGCTCGGAGAGCGGCCAGGGCTGCCCCGACGGCTGCACCTTGCACTCGAGCAGAAGCAGGCCATGCGCTACGGCGAAAACCCGCACCAGCAGGCGGCCCTCTATGTTCCCGCCGGGCGTCCGCCCTCGGGGTTGGCTGGCGCGCGGCAGCTCCAGGGCAAGGAGCTTTCCTACAACAATCTGGTTGACCTGGACGCAGCGGGGCGGCTGGCAATGGAGTTTGCGCGCCCGGCGGCCATAATCATCAAGCACACCAACCCCTGCGGCGCGGCCGAGCAGGATACGCTGCTCGAGGCTTACCGGAAGGCGTACGCTGGCGATCCGGTTTCGGCCTACGGCGGGGTGCTGGCGTTCAACCGCACGGTGGACATCGCCACGGCCGAAGAGGTCGGCAAATTATTTGTCGAGTGCATCGTCGCGCCGGGCTACCAAGCAGGGGCGCGGGAAAAGCTCGCCGCAAAGAAAAACCTTCGGTTGATGGAGCTCGCCGCCGCTGCGGAGTTGGATGAACCCGGTGAATTTGAGCTGAAGCGCATTTCCGGCGGCGTGCTGGTGCAGCAGGTTGACCGGCGCGAGCTCCGCGAGGGCGAGCTGAAGGTCGTCACCGAGCGTGCGCCCACGCGCCAAGAACTCCAGGGACTGCTCTTTGCCTGGAAAGTCGCGAAGCACGTCAAGTCCAACGCCATTGTCTTTGCCCGCGACGCTCAGACGCTCGGCGTGGGCGCCGGACAGACGAGCCGCGTTGACTCCGTGAAGATTGCGGTGATGAAGGCGTCCGCGATCGGCGGATCCCTGGCCGGAAGCGTAGTGGCCTCGGACGCCTTTTTTCCTTTCCCCGACGGCCTGGAGGAAGCGGGGCGCGCCGGGGCGACCGCAGTCATCCAGCCGGGCGGCTCGGTGCGCGACGCCGAGGTGATTGCGGCGGCCAACAAGCTCGGTATGGCCATGGTTTTCACGGGCATTCGACATTTTCGACATTAAGCGGGCTGACACCCTTCCCGATCGTCGGCGCCGGGGCAATTCCCGTCTCTTCGGCGCCCTCCGGAAAGTTGGAAACGGCTGCAGGGTATCCCCGCATCCAACTCGGTGTCTCTTTCAAGATAGGAAACGCTTGGGGTGAAGACTTTGACCGGTTCTGAGGCGTATAGGATAATGAAAGTTTCGGTGACTCGATGAAAAAGCTGCTGTGGTCGGTTGCAGTTTCCCTGGCTTCGCTTCCGGTCCTGGCCGGCGCCGCGGTAGCGCAGGAGCCGCCCGCAACCCGTGCGGCGGAGAAGATCTCCTCCCCGCGGGACGCAGAGAACCGCGCCGAGGCCTATTACGCCTTCACCATGGGCCATCTCTACGAGGAGTATTACGAGGCCACCAGCCGCAGCGAGTACGCCAACCAGGCCATCGAGTTCTACAAAAAGGCCTACGAACTCGACCCCAAGTCCCCGGTGATCGGGGAACGCCTAGCAGAGATTTACTTCAAAGCGCAGCGCATCCGCGACGCCGTGCTCGAGGCGCAGGAAATCGTCAGGCAAGACCCCAATAACCTGCCGGCGCGGCGTCTACTGGCGCGAATCTACATCCGCACGCTCGGCGACCTGAGCGCAGCGGTGGGTCAGCGGGAGACGGTCTCGCGGGCCATTGAGCAGTACCGCGAAATCCTGCGCATCGACCCCAGCGACACCGACGCGGCGCTATGGCTGGCGCGGCTCTACCGCTTACAGAACCAGCACGACAAGGCCGGTGAGGTGCTCCGCGGCGTGCTCAAGCGCGAGCCGGAAAACGAGGCCGCGGTCGAGCAGCTCACGCAGCTCCTGCTGGACATGGGCAAGTCCGCCGAGGCGATTGCGCTGCTCGAGCGGATCGTGAAGCGCTCGCCGACGGCTGGGCTGCTGGACCTGCTCGGCGACGCCTATTCGCAGATGCACGACTCGGCGCGGGCCGAACAGGCTTACCGCAGGGCTGTCGAGCTCGAGCCCGCCGAGGCCGGTCACCGCCGCGGGCTGGCTCAGGCGCTGCTCGCCGAGGAGAAATACGCCGCCGCGCTTGAACAATATAAGAAGTTATCCGAGATCGAACCCAACGACCCGGAAAACTACCTGCGCATGGCGCAGATTTACCGGCAACTGCGCCAGCTCGATCAGGCCGAGGAAAACCTGCTGCGCGCCAAGCAGCACGCCCCGGGGAGCCTCGAAGTAATCTACTACGAGGCGGTGATTTACGAGGCCCAGGGCCGGTTCGACGACGCCATCCGCGTGCTCTCGGATGCGGTGGCCGGGGTGAAGTCCCAGTCGAACCTCACGCCGGCGAGCCGCCGCACGCTGGGGATTCTCTACGAGCAGTTGGGCCGGACTTACCGCGACGTGGAGAACTATGCTGCCGCGATCAACACCTTCCAGGAAATGCTCAAGCTCGGCCCGGAAGAAGACCGCCGGGCGCGCCTGCTGGTGGTGGATACCTACCGGGCCAGCCACGACATTGCCCGTGCCATTGAGGAGTCGCGCCGGGCGCTCGAACTCTACCCGAAGGACCGCAGCGTGCGCGTCACCCACGCGCTGCTGCTCGGCGAAAAGGGCGAAACCGACGAGGCTGCCGGGCTGCTGCGCGAGTTGCTGGCCGGCTCGCCCGGTGACCGCGAAATTTATCTTGACCTCGCGCAAGTGTATGAGCGCGGCAGGCGCTTCGCCGAAGCGGAAGCTGCGGCGCGCGCCGCTGAAAAACTCCCCGGACGGCCCGCCGAGAACGAAATGGTGTGGTTCTTGCTCGGCGCGATTTATGAGCGGCAGAAGCGATACGACCTTGCGGAAGCGGAGTTCAAGCGCGTGCTGGAGATCAATCCGCGCAACGCTGCCGTGCTTAATTACTACGGCTATATGCTCGCAGACCTGGGCACGCGGCTTGACGAAGCTACCGAGTTGGTGAAACGCGCGCTGGCCGAGGACCCGTATAACGGCGCCTACCTCGACAGCCTGGGCTGGGCCTACTTCAAACAGAACCGCCTGGCCGAGGCCGAAGGCTCGCTGCGCAAGGCCGTCGAGCGCAATTCCCACGACCCCACCATCCGCGACCACCTCGGCGACATCTACTTCAAGACCGGCCGGATTGACCTGGCCGCCGCCGAATGGGAAAGGGCGCTTGCTGAATGGCGCCGCGCGCTGCCCACGGAGAACGAGACCGAAAAGGTCGCGGCGCTCGAGAAGAAGCTGACCAACCTGAAACAGCGCCTCGCCCAGCAAAAAACCGCCGGCGAGGCCAAGCCGCAGTAGAATCCCCACTCATGCGCTCGGTGCGACTGCCGGCGTTTGCCAAGGTCAACCTGTGCTTGCACGTCCTGGGCAAGCGTCCGGACGGCTATCACGAGCTACGCACCGTCTTCCAGACCATCTCGCTGCACGACACGCTTCGCCTGACCCTCACGCGCCGGGCGGGGATTGCGCTGGAAAACGATGATCCGTCGCTGCCGGTCGGGCGCGAGAACCTAGTCTGGCGCGCACTCGACGCCCTGCGTGGCGAGCTAGGGCTGCGCTCCGGCCTGCGCGCGCAGCTCACCAAGCGCATCCCTACGGAGCGGGGGCTCGGTGGCGGCTCGAGCGACGCGGCCGCGGCACTCGTGGGTCTGTTGCGACTGACCGGGCGCCGGCTCGCCGCCGCACGCCTGGCGAAGATCGCTTCGCGTCTGGGCGCAGACGTGCCGTTTTTCCTTCAGGGCGGCCGGGCACTGGGCCTCGGCCGCGGTGACGAAGTTTATCCGCTGCCGGACTCGACCGCCCGCTCGATTGTCGTGGTATCGCCCCGCAACCTCTCCGTAAGCACGCGCGAAGCCTATGGCTGGATGAGCCGGCGATTGACAAAGCGAGGCCCAGCCCCTAAACTATGGAGTTTCTGCGCTCTGTGCTGGAGCCCGCAGGCGGCGGGCGCCTCGAACGACTTCGAGGCGGCTGTCTTTCGGCGGCATCCCCGGCTGGCCAAGATCAAGCGGGGTTTGCTCCGGCGAGGAGCGGTGGAAGCCGCGCTGGCGGGTAGCGGTTCGGCGGTGTTCGGAGTCTTCCGTAACCCAGCGCAGGCGCGCCGAGCTGCCCAGGGGTTCCCGAAAGACCAGGTTTTCGTCTGCAAGACACTTTCGCGGGGAGAATACCGCCGCGCCCGGAGCGGGCGGGGCGGCATCTGAAGGCAAATCTTGATCGACGAGAAATTCAAGATCTTCAGCGGAAGTGCTAACCCGCCGCTGGCGGAAGAAATCTGCCGTTTCCTGGGCGCGCGGTCTGGGCGGGCAGCGCTCGGCAAATTCAGCGACGGCGAGATCTATTTCCAGATCCTGGAAAACGTGCGCGGCGCCGACGTTTTCGTGGTGCAGCCGTGCAGCCATCCGGTGGACTTCCACTTGATGGAGCTGCTGATGATGATCGACGCGTTCAAGCGCGCGTCGGCTTGGCGCATCACCGCCGTGATCCCGTATTACTGCTATGCCCGGCAGGACCGCAAGGACAAGCCGCGGGTGCCCATCTCGGCCAAGCTGGTGGCCGACCTGCTGGAGACAGCCGGAGCCAGCCGTGCTCTGACCCTCGATCTGCACGCGCCGCAAATTCAGGGCTACTTCAACGTGCCGGTGGACCACCTGTACGCCTCGCCGGTGCTGGTCGAGTATTTCAAGAAGAAGGACCTGGGCGCGTTCACAGTGGTTTCGCCGGACGCGGGCGGTGTAGAGCGCGCGCGCTTCTTCGCCAAGAAGCTGGATGCGCCCCTGGCCATTGTGGACAAACGGCGCGTGGACATGGACGTCAGCGAAGTGATGCACCTGATCGGCGAGGTTCGGGGGCGCGTGGCGCTGGTCATTGACGACATGATTGACACCGCCGGCACCGTGGTGAAGACGGCCGAGGCGCTGCTAAACGAGGGCGCAAAGAAGGTCTATGCCGCCTGCACCCACGCGGTGCTCTCGGGGCCGGCGGTTGAGCGACTCTGCCACTCGGCCATCGAAGAGGTCGTGGTGACCGACTCGGTTCCGCTTTCCGAGGCGGCGAAGAAGGTGCAGAAGATCAAGGTGCTCAGCGTGGCCGACCTGCTCGCCCGGGGCATCCGCTCGATCCACGAAGAAACGTCGATCAGCGAACTGTTTATCTAGCGCCGCGACGGCGGAACGCCCCGGCCGATGGCAGCGCGGCGGCGTGCGGGCAATTCCTGGCACGCCGGTGCGAAGGAAGGATGCATGCAGCAAATCGTGATTGAAGCAACTCCCCGCGAGGAACGCGGGAAAAACGCGGCGCGGCGCATCCGCCGGGCCGGGCAGATCCCCGCCGTGCTCTACGGCGGCGCGGGCGATCCGCTGGCCGTGGCGGTGAACGCCAAGCAGGTGGCCGGCATCCTGCGCTCGGAGTCCGGGCACAACACCATCTTTACCGTCAAGCTGCCCGGCGGCGAGCACAAGGCCATTCTGAAGGATTGGCAGGTGGACCCGGTGAAAGGCGCCCTCCTGCACGTGGATATGTTGCGCGTGGCCATGGACGTGCGCATGCGCGTCAAAGTGCCCGTGCACACCTTCGGCGAACCGCAGGGCGTCAAGCTGCAAGGCGGCATCTTCGAGATGGTGACCCGCGAAGTGGAGATCGAGTGCCTGCCCACGGAGATCCCAGACGAGTTCAAGGTGGACATCAGCGAATTGATGATCGGCAAGCAGCTCCGCGCCGGTGACCTGCCGCTCGACCCGCGGAAGATGAAGCTGCTCAGCGACCCGCAGCGCGTGATCGCCCACGTCGTGGCGCTGCGCGCCGAGGAGGAAAAGCCCGCCGAGGCGGCGGTCGCGGCCGAAGCGGTTCCCGCCGAGCCCGAGGTCATCAAGAAGGGCAAGAAGGAAGCCGAAGAGGGCGAGGAAGCCGCGGCCGAAGTCGAGGCCAAGCCCAAGCCCAAGGAGAAAGAGAAGTAGCGCCGGGCGTCGGGTGGGTGGCGTGCTCGAGCGGATCAAATCGGGGCCGGATGGCCCGGCGAACGCCGGCCACCGGACGCGCGCCAGCGGGCGGCCGCGCTGATGCGGCTGATCGTCGGCCTCGGCAATCCCGGCCCGGAATACGCCTGGACGCCGCACAACCTGGGCTTTCTGGTGGTGGATCGGCTGGCGGAGCGCGGCGGGATCCGCATCGAACGACCCGAGGCGAAAGCGTACATCGGCCGGGGCAAACTGGCCGGGCAGGAAGTCCTGTTGGCCAAGCCGCAGACATACATGAACGTCAGCGGCCTGGCGGTGCGCGAGCTGGCCAGCCGGATTGAGTGCGACCTGCGCGGGATGATCGTGATCTACGACGATGTCGCACTGCCCTGGGGCATGATCCGCATCCGGGAACGCGGCAGCGCCGGCGGCCACAACGGCCTGAAGTCGCTGATTGGGGCGCTCGAGACCGACGAGTTCATCCGGGTGCGGCTGGGCGTCCAGCCGGAGCACCCGGTCGCCGACTTGGCCGCCTATGTGCTCTGCCCGATGCGCCGGGGCGAGCTCGAAATCGCCGCGGAGATGGTCGCGGAAGCCGCGGAAGCGGTGGAGACGGTCCTGACCGAAGGCGCGCGGCGCGCCATGAATCGATTCAACCGGCGTGTACCGCCGCCCGGCGAAGTTCTGATCTAGAGCCGGGGCAGTTCGAGTCTACCCGCGCCTGGCGCGGAATTGAGGGAACATGGAAGAACGCCTGTATGACCTGATCTTCATCTGCCGGCCCGATACGCCGGAGGAAGAAATCACCAAGTTGGTGGCCACGCTCGAGCAGACGGCCACCGAACGCGGCGGCAAGGTGGAGAAAGTGGAAAAGTGGGGCACGCGCAAGCTGGCCTACCGCGTGCACAAGCACCGCGAAGGCTTCTACATCTATCTGGTACTGCGCGCCACGCAGGGCGAGATGATTAAAGAGCTCGAGCGACGCCTGAAGGTCGCCGACCCGGTGATCAAATACCTCACCGTGCGCCTGGACGAGGAGCTCAAGCGCCAACAAAAGTTCGTCCGGCGGCGCGAACGCAAGGCGGCGCGGCGCCCGCGGAAGTCCGCGGGTACCGGCGAGCAGGTCGCCGCAGCCAGCTAATCGAGCCGATCGAGGAAAGGGAGAACCATGGCAGAAGAACCCAGGCAACACTCGCCTGCGCCGCCCGGCGTGCGTCGCGAAGGGCCTCCGGGCGGGCCGCGCCGTGGCAAGCGACAATATTTCCGCAAGAAAAAGGTGTGCCGGTTCTGCGTGGAACGCGTGGACTTCATTGACTACAAGAAAGTCGAGATGCTCCAGCCGTTCGTGCAGGACCGCGGCAAGATCCTGCCGCGGCGCATGACCGGCACCTGCTCGAGGCACCAGCGCTGGCTGGGCGAGGCCATCAAGCGCGCCCGCAACATCGCGCTGCTGCCCTTTGCCACCGAGCTCTAGGCCGAGGGACCACCGATGCAGATCATCTTGCAGGAAGACGTCGAAAAGCTGGGCACCCGCGGCCAGGTGGTGGACGTGGCCGATGGGTATGCGCGCAATTTCTTGCTGCCGCGGAGACTGGCCATCGCCGCCACCGCGGGCAACCTCAAGCGCCTGGAAAAAATCCGCGCCACGCTGGCGAAACGCACCGCCACCGAAAGAGAAGGCGCGCAAAAGCAGGCCGATCTGCTGGCCGCGGTGAGCGTCACGCTGGCGCGCAAGGCCGGCGAGAACGATCAACTGTTCGGTTCGGTGACTGCCGCGGACATCGCCGAGGCGCTCGCCGCGCAGGGCTACCAGGTGGATAAGCGCAAGATCGAGCTGCCCGAGCCTATCAAGCTGATCGGCGAATACCAGGTGACCGCCAAGCTCCACCACGACGTCACCGCCGCGATCAAGGTGACTGTCCAGCGCGAGGCGTGACCTGGCGCTGCACCCGCGTCGATGTCGCGACCGCGTCCCGGCCAGCCCGGGCGCCGCTTGTTGTTGGGATTCGCAGGGGTGCACCGTTTCTTCACAGGATTTCCAGAGCCGCGGTTTTCCGCTGTTCGCACAGTCGTCCTCAACTTTCCACAGCAATCGCCCGCCGATTGGTTTGACGCCGCTGCATCTTCTCCGCACAATCCTCACTCTGCTGCCAGGAATGCCTTGACGGGCGCGGGGCGCGGAGCGATAATCAGCGAACAAAAAGCGAAGTACAACGATGGCCACACAAGTCACACTCGAACGACCGCTACCGCACAACCTCGAGGCCGAGCGCAGCGTGCTGGGCGCCATCCTGCTCGACAACCACACCCTGAACATAGTGGTGGAGAAACTCAGGCCCGAGGACTTTTTCCTTGACCAACACCGGCGCGTTTTCCTGCAGATGATGGCGCTCGGCGAAACGCAGCAGGCCATTGACCTGGTCACGCTCACCGATCAGCTCTACCGGCGCGGGGAGCTCGAGGCCGCGGGCGGCGCCGCCTATCTGGCCCAACTCGTGGACGGCGTCCCGCGGGTCGCCAACGTGGAGCACTACGCGCGCATCGTCAAGGAGAAGGCGTTGCTGCGCGGCCTGATCCATTCGACGCACGCCATCCAGCAGCAAGCGCTCGAGGCCGACGAGGACGCCGACGTGATCCTCGATCGCGCCGAGTCCACCATCTTCCAGCTTGCCGAGGAGCGCGTGCGCGCCGGGTTCATCGGCGTGAAGGAGCTGGTGCGTGATAATTTCGACCGCCTGGCGCGCATCTTCACCGAGGGCAAGCGCATCACCGGCCTACCCACCGGCTACCAGTTGCTGGACAATATCACCTCGGGCTTGCAAGCGTCGGAGCTGCTGATCCTGGCGGCGCGCCCGGCGATGGGCAAGACCGCCCTGGCGCTCAACATCGCCGAAAACGTGGCCCTGCGCACCGAAGAGCCGGTGGCCATTTTCAGCCTGGAAATGTCGAAGGAGTCGCTGCTGCTCCGCCTGCTGGCCTCGCACGCGCGCATCGATGCGCACAAGTTCCGCACCGGCCACTTGAGCCGCGACGATTGGGGCAAGATGACTGAATCGCTCGGGCGCCTGGCCGAAGCCCCGCTGTGGATTGACGACTCGGGCTCCTCAACCGTGGTCGAAATGGGCGCCAAGACGCGCCGGTTGAAGCGCGACAAAGGCCTCTCCCTGGTGATTGTGGATTACCTGCAACTGGTGGCCGCCCGCGGGCGCTTCGCCAACCGCAACGAAGAAGTCACCAGCATTACCCGCGGCCTGAAAGGCCTGGCCAAGGAGCTGAAGGTGCCCGTGTTGGTACTGAGCCAGTTGACCCGCGCTCCAGAGCGTGAAGAGCGCCGGCCGCAGCTCGCCGACCTGCGCGAATCCGGCTCCATCGAGCAGGACGCCGACGTAGTGCTGTTCATCTACCGGCCCAACATCTACAAGCCGGACGAGACGCCCGAGGAGCGCGCCAAAGCCGAGATCATCATCGCCAAGCAGCGCAACGGCCCCACCGACCGCATCAACTTCGTTTTCCTGAACACGTACACGCGCTTTGAAGAAGCCGCGCCCGAAGCTTGGGGGCCGGAATCCTAGAACCGCGACTGGAACTCCGACCACCCAACGCCTCCTGATGAACCATTCCCTGCTTGCTTGAACGGGAACCGCAGGCATTCTTGCGCCGGCTGATGGGCACTTCGAGAGCGCTGTCTGCGGTGGGCCACAGATGTGTTGGGCAGGCCGCGCCCGGCCGCCTAGCCCTGGACTGGCACGCACCTTACTTTTCCGCTCGAAGACGGTATTCCCATGGCGTCAACGAGTTGCGGCTGCCCTCTGGCTTGGCGATGTGCGGCCCCTTCGGCAGCCGGCCTGCTCCATCGCGGACGGGCGCTGTTTACTAACCGGGTTTAAGCGCGGCAAAGTCGGTGTGCACTTGCGGTAAGTTGGAATAGTCTGGCATCTTACCAGCGATGAGTCGCGAGGTTAAATTCGATGGCCGCCCGGTTTGGGCCGAGGTGCGGCTGGGCGCGCTGGCAGCCAACCTGCGCGCCATCAAGCGGCATGTCAATCCCCCGCCCACCGGGCGTGACGGGCGCCGGCGCAAAGTCCTGGCTGTGGTGAAGGCCAACGCCTACGGGCTGGGCGCCGTGCCGGTGGCCAAGGCGCTCGAGAAAGCCGGGGCCGACTGGTTCGGTGTGACCTGCACGGCCGAAGGCGCCGAGTTGCGTGCGGCGGGCATCCGCAAGCCGATCCTTCTGTTGACGGGCTTCTGGCCCGGCGAAGAGCGGCGCCTGGTGGAGAATCGCCTAACGCCGGCAGTCACCCGCTGCGAGCAGCTTCCCCTGCTGGAGCGAGTGGCCGCCCGCTCGCGCCGCGGCCCGGTCGGTTTCCATCTGAAAATTGACACGGGAATGAACCGCTTGGGGATCGCTCCGAGCGACATGGAATGCCTTGCGCGCGCGCTGGCCGACTGCCCGCACCTGCGCCTGGAAGGAACCTTCACGCATTTCGCCTCTTCGGAAGTGTTCACCGCCGAGCAGACGGAGGACCAGGAGAAGGTTTTCGCCGGCGCGCTCGAGCGCCTGCGCGCCCTGGGCCTGCGTCCGGGGATCGTGCACATGGCCAACAGCGCGGCGCTCGCGGCGCGGCCCAGCACCTGGGCGGACATGGTGCGGCCCGGCGCGGTGCTCTATGGCTACCACCAGTTCTACGATCCGCCCGGGCGCAAAGTGGAAATGGAAGCCAACCTGGCGCTCACACCCGCGCTGAGCTTCCGCGCTCGAATCATTTCGCTGCGCGACGTCCGAACCGGCCAAGGCGTCGGCTACAACGCGCGTTTCGTCGCTCGCCAGCCCTCGCGCATCGCCGTCCTGGCTGCGGGCTACGCTGATGGGTTGGTGCGCGCGCTCAGCAGCCGCGGCCGCGTCATCGTCCGTGGGCGCTTCGCCCCGCTGGTGGGAAACATCTCCATGGACCTCTCCATGGCCGACGTCACCGGCATCGAGGATGCGCGGGTGGGGGACGTGGCCACCCTCTACGGCGCTGACGGCAAGACCGGCCAATCTGTCTCCGAAGTCGCGAAGTGCCTGGGCACCGTCACCTCAGACCTGCTTTGCGCCTTGGGCCAGCGCGTCCCGCGGTTCTACTTGCCGTAGCCGCTCCCGCATCGCTTGACGCTGCTGGTATACTCTGCTGGTACATTATTTGGTAATGGGAGAGTAGGGTTTGTCCCGGGTCATACTCGCATTCATACTCCCGGGGAATTTCCTTCGGTTCATAAACGCGCATCTCTTTATACGAGGTTCATATGGCAAGCCCTCTTACCCGGTCCGGCCGCTCCGCCGGCCTTGAACGGAGTGAACCAGCCACAAGAAAGTCGGTGGACCTGAACTCGATGGCGAACCCCCGCCTGGGCACTTGGGGGGACGTTGTGCTCGTGCGCGGGATCTTCGCCGCCATCTGCGTCACCGCCTGCTACTATTTCCGACCGTTTGGGCTCAGCGGGCGCAACGCCGCGATCGTGGGCTTGGCGTTTTCCATCGCCGTTGTCCTCTTCGAGATCCGCTTGCGGCGCGCCAGCCTGCGGCGGCTGATCGGCGCGGCGGTGGGCTCGATCCTCGGCATCCTCGGCGCCTATCTGATCAACCTTGTCCTGGCGCACACTTCTATCCCGGAGGCCTCGCGGTCGTTTCTGGGCATGGCCGTGCTGCTGGTAATGGCCTACATCGGCCTGATCGTCGGCGCCAACAAGGGCGACATGCTGAACCTGCAGGCGCTCGGCGGGCTGTTCGGAAACGAGCGCAGTTCGCGGAGGCTGTTCAAGGTGCTCGATACCAGCGTGATTATCGATGGACGCGTCGCCGACATCTGCGAGGCGTACTTTCTGGACGGCGTCCTGCTGATTCCGCAATTCGTTCTGCGCGAGCTGCAACTGGTGGCCGACTCGGCCGACCCGCTCAAGCGCCAGCGCGGGCGCCGCGGGCTCGAAGTACTGCAACGCATCCAGAAGATGGGCCACCTGGAGGTCGAAATCGCCGAGGACGATTTCCCCAGCATCCCCGACGTGGACATGAAGCTTATCGAGCTGGCCAAGCGCTACGACGGCAAAATCATCACCAACGACTACAACTTGAATAAGGTGGCCACGCTGCAGGGACTCGACGTGCTCAACGTCAACCAACTCGCCAACGCGCTCAAGCCGGTCGTGCTGCCCGGCGAGACCATGCGTGTCTTCGTCCTGCGCGAGGGCAAGGAGTACAACCAGGGCGTCGCTTACCTCGACGACGGCACGATGGTCGTGGTGGATGGTGCGCGCAAGATGATCAATAAGACGGTCGATATCACCGTCACTTCCGTCCATCAGACCACCGCCGGCAAGATGATCTTCGGCCGCTACGACGAGCGCGGTGAGCAGCAGGCACGCCAACCGAGCGCGGCGGAGGCCGATGGCCCCCGTGCCGGCGAAACCCCACACGCAAGCGAGCGCTCCCCGCGGCCCGTCTTCCCCGAGCCCGGCCGCGAATAATTACAAAGCGTGTACAACACCCCGTCGTGCAGACCCGCGGTTCACGGCGAGTCGCAGCGGGGAAACGTCCGGTCCGTAACCTTGATTTCGCCTAGATGAAGAGAGATTCTTCGTCCGTTCCGCGAAGCGGGATGGCCTAAGCACGACAATTGTTTTGGGCAGGGTCCTTCCCTTGTGTTCTTTTGTGGTCCCCTTTGTCCCACCGTGTTCACTATCCTTTTTGTATTCTCTGTGTTTATCTGGACTCTCTCTTGGTGTAAGCTCTTGCACCCCTGCTGAGTCGAAAATGAGTCGCATTGCCGCCATCCTTCCCGCCGCCGGATTGGGCACCCGCATGGGCTCGGAAACGCCCAAGCAGTTCCTCGAGTTGGACGGTGTGCCGCTGGTGGTTCTCACGCTGCGGCGGCTGGCGGCCTGCGAGGCCCTCACTGATTTCTTCATTGCCACCCGCGCCGAAGAAGTGGCCTCGCTCGCAGAGCGCGTCGCCCGGGAGCAGATCGGCCGGCCGGTGCGCGTGGTGCGCGGCGGAGGGCACCGCCAGGAATCGGTGGCCAACGCCCTGGCCGAAGTGCCCCCGGACACGGAAATCGTCCTGGTGCACGACGCCGTGCGGCCGTTCGTCACTCGCGAGCAAGTCGAACGGGTCATCGCCGAAGCGCGCGCGCGCCATGCCGCCATTTTGGGCATCCCGGCGATGGACACAGTGAAAGAAGTGAAGCGCGCCTGCCTGCCCGAAGACATGGCGCTGATTACCGGCACGATCCCTCGCGAGCGGGTTGTGCTGGCGCAGACTCCGCAAGCGTTTTCGGCGAAGCTGCTGAAGGAAGCATTTGAGCAAGCGCGGCGCGACGGCGTGAGCGCTTCCGACGAGGCCGGTCTGGTCGAGCGGCTCGGGCACGACGTGCACGTGGTGCTCGGCTCCGAACGCAATATCAAAATCACATGCCCGGCGGATATGGACTTGGCGCGCTTCTACCTAGCGCAGGAGCGCCAGGGCAAATGACGCCGCGCGCAACGTGTCGAATTTCGCGTTTCGTCCCGACGCTTCGGGCTCGAGGTTTGCATCCATGATCCGCTCCGGCATCGGCTACGACCTGCACCGGCTGACGGCCGGCCGCAAACTCATCCTGGGCGGGACAGACGTGCCGTTCGCGAAGGGCCCTCTGGGCCACTCGGACGGAGACGTGCTCAGCCACGCGATTTGCGACGCGCTGCTGGGCGCCGCGGGCCTCGGCGACATCGGCACGCATTTTCCCAACACCGACCCGAAGTGGAAGGGCGCCTCGAGCCTGCTCTTCCTGGAGGGCGTGCGCGGCCTGCTCGCTGAGCGGCGGCTCCGCATCGTGCACATCGATGCCGTCGTCATCACCGAAAAGCCCCCGCTTAACCCGCACTTCCCCGCCATGCGCGCGGCGCTGGCCAAAGCCCTCGGCATCCAGCCGGAACAAATCAACCTCAAGGCCAAGACCAACGAGGGCATGGACTCCATTGGCCACAGCGAGGCCATTGCCGCTCAAGCCATCGCTACGCTCGAAGCCTAAAGACGCAAACTCGCAGAGCGAAACTCGGAAAGCGAGCAGCTTCGAGCAGCGAAACGAGTCGCCGCTGCGGTAGAATCCTTCGGTCATGATTCCCGAAGGCTCGACCGCACTCGGTCCCACGGAGGCGCAGCCGTTCAAGGCGGTGGATGTGGCGGCAATTTTGCACACGCACGGCTGGCTGGATGCCAAGAGCGTCTCAGGGCAAAGGCCCTCCCCGGACGGCCCCGAGCGGCTTGCACAGGACTTGGGGGCTTGGCTCGAGGATGCGGCCGCGCTGTTGTCGCCGCACGCCGCGGATGGCAACGCGTTGGCCGATCTGTTGAGTTTGGTCTTCGAGTACGATGCGCGGGCCATCCTCCGACGCCCCGAAAGCCATGCGGTTCTGGCGAGCAAAGGATGTCGGGACGTGATTCGCGAGCTGGCGCACCTCGTGCTGGAAAGCCCCGCGGTGGACTCCGACCGATTCAAGGAGATTGTCACCGCGCTCCGAACGGGGCTGCGGTTTCGCGGGCGGGAGCTTTTTCATCCCCTCCGGCTGGCGCTGGCCGGGCGCGCCGGCGAGGGCGAGCTCGACCGGGTGATCCTATTGCTCGACCGCGGCGCGGGGCTGGCGTTTCGTGTGCCGGTGAAGGGCACGCGACAGCGCATGCTCGAATTCTGCGCCTCCCTGGAATGACAGAACGGGCTCATCACAGAGGCTCAGAGGATGCACCGAGACATTACCTTTCCCGTTTTCCCTCTGGGTTCTCTGTGTTAAGCCTTGAGGAAGGAGCAGGCAGCGCGTGATTCGGGTGACGGGTATCCATGCGGTGCGCGAGGCGCTGGAGGCCGGCCGGGCTCTGGAGCGAATCGTCATTGCCCGCGGGCGTCACGGCGAACGCCTGGAGACCCTGGCGCAGCTCGCCCGCACTCGCGGCGTGCCGGTGCGGTTTGAGGACCGCGCGCAGGTAGACCGCCTGGCCGGCACCCGCGAACATCAGGGCGTGGTCGCGCTCGGCGCAGCAAAGCCAGTTTCAGACCTCGAAGACCTGCTGCGCAAAGGCGCCGGGCAGGGAGCGTCGAGAGGCCTGATCGTCCTGCTCGATGGCGTGGAAGACCCGCGAAACCTGGGCGCCGTTGTGCGCACGGCGCTCGCTGCCGGCGCCGATGGCGTGGTTATCCCCGAGCGGCGCGCCACCGGGCTGACGGATAGCGTGGCGCGCACCTCGGCCGGCGCGCTCGAGCACCTGCCCGTAGCGCGGGTCACCAACCTGGCGCGGGCGATGGAGGAGCTGAAGGAAGCCGGCTTTTGGCTGGTAGGCCTCGAGGAACGCGCCGAGAAGAGCTATACCGAGGCAGATTTCACCGGCGCGGTCGGCATTGTGCTGGGCGGCGAAGGCAAGGGCCTGCACGAATTGGTGCGCAAGCGCTGCGACTTTCTGGTAGCCATCCCCACCACCGGTCCAGTGCGCGCGCTCAATGTTTCCGTCGCTGCGGGCGTGGTGCTGTTTGAAGCCGTCCGACAGCGACACGAGCAAAAACTAGAAAAGAGAAAATAGAAAACAGGCAGAAGGTTGCTGCTTCGCTCGGCTTTGCATCCGTCCCCATTTCCTATTTTTCCTGCTCCCTATTCTTGTCTTCGTCAGCTCTCCACGATGTCTGCGGACCAGGAAATCTCGAATCCGCGTTGAATGCTTTGATGGACGGGGCAGTTGCGCTCGTGGATTTCGAGCGCCCGGTCGGCCTCGGCGCGCTTGCCGTGGGGGATTTTCAGGCCATAGCGGAGCTTCACGCCGGTCAATCGCATGAGCTTTTCCTCGCCTTCGATGCGGCCTTCGACGTCGGTCTCGAGGTTATCCTTCGTGGGGATTCCGCGCGCTTCCAGCGCGCCGGCCAGCGTGCCGGTGAGTCAACCAGCGAGGGCTGCAATCAGATGGTCAAACGTGGCGGGCAGGGGCTCGGCCGGCTGCACTTTGTAAAACGCGGCGTAGCCGCCGTGCACGCCGAAGCGCAGCGGCGCGGCGAAGCCCTCGATATAGGCCTCGCGCAGCGGCCGCTGCTTTTGTACGATCTTGATTCTCGCCGTGTGCACCAGTTCGCCCATGGTTTACCTCCGTAGTCACAGAGATGCGCGCCGCGACGCCGCCGATGCGGATTTTTCACTTGTCGTACTGGATCAGCGAAAAGACGTCGAGGCCCGGAAGCTTCGCCCGGCCGTTCAGGAAGAGCAACTCGACGGCAAAGGCCGCGCCGGAGATTTCACCACCCAACTGACGCATCAGCTTGACCGTAGCCGCAGCCGTGCCACCGGTGGCCAGCAGGTCGTCGCAGACCAGCACGCGCTGGCCGGGGCGCACGGCGTCCTGGTGGACTTCCAGCGTGTCGGTGCCGTATTCCAACTGGTAAGACACCTGCGCCGTCTTCCAGGGCAGCTTCTTCGGCTTGCGCACGGGCACAAATCCGGCGCCGAGCCGGTAGGCGAGCGCCGGGGCAAAGATAAAGCCACGGGCCTCGATGCCGGTGACCACGTCCACATGTTTGTCGGCGTAGTGCTCGCAGAGCTTGTCGATCAGCGTGCGCAGGCCCTTCGGGTCCTTCAGCAGCGTAGTCAGGTCATAGAACAGTATGCCCGGCTTGGGCCAGTCAGGGACTTCCCGAATGAGTTTCTTCAGTTCGTCCATTCACGTCACTCCGCCCGGGAAATCAGTAGGGCCAGTCGCGCTCGATGGAAAATCCGCCGGCGTAGCGCTGCAGAACTTCCGCCTCTACCTCGGCGACGGCGTCCACGCTCGCGCCGCGGGGCCCGCTCTCGAGCTCCTCGCGCAGCGCGCCGAGCTGCTCGCCCGAGCCCATGGCGTACACCTCGACCCGGCCGTCGCGCAAGTTCTTCACGTACCCTGCGAGCCCCAGGCGCTCCGCGACGCGCTGGGCGAAAAAGCGAAACCCTACGCCCTGCACCATCCCGGAGACAAAGAACCGCCTGGCCTGAAGCGTCTGGGGCACAGCCGACGCGAGATTCTATCAGAGCCTCCGCGGCGGCGGGATAGGGAGAATGGCGCCGTGCGCCACGGCGTCAGGTCGGGGCAGGAGCACTTGCGGTACACTGGACTGCCGCCCGCGGAACGCGGCAATCCGGTGAATGCATCTAACCGAGAGTGGGAACATAGATGAGTCGCAGGGAAATGGCGGCGGGCGCGGCATTTTTGCTCCTGGCCTTGCTCCACGGGGGCGCGCCGGGAGCCGCGGCGCAAGATGCGCAAGGGCCGATCACCCCGCCGCCGAAGCACGAAGTGAAACGCATCCCGGTGAATGCGACGCCGGAGCCTCCGCCCATTCCTGTCGAAGAAATCATCCGCCGCTTTGCGCAGAAGGAAGACGAATTCCAGCGCGCCCGCGCCGCCTACTCCTACCGAAAAACCATCCGAGTGCAGGAGTTCGGCGAGGACAATAAGCCCGCGGGCGAGTTCCAGCTCACCACCGAGCCCGCGGTCGCCTCCGACGGAAGTCGGTACGAGCGCGTGGTCGCGCAGCCGCCATCAACCCTGCGCCGCGTGCCGCTCGCGCCCGAGGACCTTGAAATTGTGGCGCGCGTCCCCTTGTTTGCGCTGACCACCAACCAGCTCAGCAAGTATGATCTCGCCTACGAGGGCAAGCAGCAGCTCGACGAGCTCTCCACCTACATCTTCCGCGTCACGCCCAAGCAGCGTGAGCGCACGCGCGCCTATTTCGAAGGCCTGATCTGGGTGGACGACCGCGACCTGATCGTCGTCAAGACCTACGGTAGATGGGTGACCGAGACCGGCGACGTCACCTCCCCTCAATTACCTTTCAAGCTGTTTGAAACCTACCGCGAAAACATCGACGGGAAATATTGGTTCCCCACCTATACGCGCTCCGATGATGCGCTGCGAAGCAAAACCGGTGAAGTGCCCATCCGCCTGACCATCCGTTGGACCGACTACAAATTGGCCGGCAGCGCTGCCGCACCCGCAAACGCTTCGCCGGGGCAGACTCCGCAGCCCCCCGCGAAGCAGCCCGAGCGTCAATAGCGTTCCAGCAGGCTCGGCAAGCGATCAATCGAGGGAAGCAGCGCGTCCGGGCAGGCCCCGCGCAGGCGAGCGTGCGTGGGATAGGGGCCCAGCACGGCAATGGCGCGGACGCCGGCGCGGCGCGCCATCTCGATGTCTTCGGGCGCGTCGCCCACGTAAACGCAGGCTTCCGGCCCCAGGCGCAGCCGGCGCAGCGCCAGCTCGAGCGGTGCCGGATGGGGCTTCCGGCGGCGGGCGTCTTCGCTGCAAACGCGCGCCGCGAAGTGCTCGACCAAACCGAAGCGGCGAAGCTGCCGGCTGACGCGGGCGCGGCTGCCGCTGGTGACCAGCGCCAGAGTGAACCGCCGGCCGAGCTGGCGCAGCACGCGCCGCGCGCCAGGCAGCAGCGCAGGCTTCTGCCGGCCGTAGTGGCGGTTCCACAGCCGGCCGGCTTCTTCCCAGCGCGCCCGCGGAAGCCTTGCGGCGCGATAGACGTTGTACCAGTCGGGTGAGTAGTGTTGCGCCAGATCCGTCAAGTCCCAGTCGATGCCCAGCGCTTGGAACATAGCCAGATAAGCTTGCGAGTCGGCCTGGTAGGAGTTGAGCAGCGTGCCGTCCCAGTCGAACAGCACGCCGCGAAGCGTCGAATTTCCAGGGAGGACGCGCATCGCTCGACTCGGATGGTAGCAGAGAAAAAATCATCCCGGTGACCCCGCTTGGGCCACCGGGATGAGAAATGAGCGACGGAAGCTGGTCTCTACGCCCTAGAAGGTAAATCTGACCGCGAGCTGGACTTGCCTTGGATCGCCCACGCCCTGCCGCAGGAAGCCGTCGAAGTTGAATGCGCCGGGCGAAATCAGCGGGTTCACGTTGTTCTTGTTGTTGAAGGTGTTGAACATTTCGATGATCGGAATCAACTGCATTCGCTCACCGAACTTGAACGGACGCAAGACACGCCAGTCAAAGGAGAAAAACTGGTTGTCCTTGCGCAGTTTGTTGCGGCCGCGATCTACCCCGCCCACGGCCCGCGGGCTGATACTGATGGGCTGCGCCGAATGCGCTTGCATGCGCACGCTGGCTTGGAATCCCCAGGGCAACTCTGCATAGGTATAGAAGTTGAATTTGTGGCGCTCATCGCGGTCGGAGTTGGAGTATTCCGCTCCAAGATTGAAAAAGTTGACGTAGCGGTAACTGAAGGGGTCGCGCTCGCTCGAATCGTCGTCCAAATCCCTCGAGTAGGTGTAGTTGGCTTCCATCTGGAAGCGCTGGCTGAAGCGCTTGCGCACCCCAAAAGTCACGCCCCGGTAAAGCGACTTGGCCGAACTATCGGTGTCGTCTATGGTACCCAGATTGGGGAAGGGCGGTGTGGGCCCGTAGCTCGCCAGGACGCCGGGAGGATCGACAAACCCGAGGTTCGGGCAGGGTGGTGGCGCCCCTACGCACGACACATTGGGGTTGACCTGTCGAGTGAGGTGAACACCCTTAGCCAGGGCGAAATCTGCGTACACAGACCAGTTGGGGTAGATCTCCTGCTCGAAGGCCACGTTGGTGTGGTAGATGCGCGGGTTGGCGTAGTTCTTGCTGAAAACCGTAACGCCTGAGCCAGGCGGAAACGTTCCCGGAGGAATCGCCGGCGCGACGACCACTCCCGGATAGGTTGGTGGAGGCCCGCCCGCCGTATTGAAAAATGTACCGGCAGCAATCGCTTGCTGCTGGACCCCATTGGTAGTGATGGCACCGACCTGTGCCAACATATTTTGCGAGGCATTGTAGATTCCCCAGCTCGCCCGCAACACCGACTTGTGGTTGTTAAACAGGTCCCAGGCAAACCCGACGCGGGGTTGAAATTGCTTCTTCTGGTTGTGGATCGTCCCGTCGGACGGGAAAGCCGGGTTGCTAAGATTGACCCCGTAGGCCGTTTTCGACGGAGGAGTCACCGGATCCGGGAAGATTACTGCTTCCCACCGCAGGCCGTAGTTAAAGGTAAACCCGGGCCAGACTTGCCACTTGTCCTGAATGAACAGGGCAAAGTCCTCGTTCTTAATAGAGGAGGCGCCGGTGGCGTCGGTCGTTGGCCCGCTGGTAGCGCCCTGTTGAAGGTACAGCAAGAGAATGCTGACAGGTGCTCCGCCGCCGGGGCAAGTTTGCGTGCGGTCCACAAAAACGTTCCCCGGACACTCGGCCGCCGTGGGCCCAAAGCCGGCAACAAAGGGAGTCTGCGGGGAGGCGTAGTGCAGGAAACCGGCCACGTCCCTAAAGATGTAGCGACCCTTGAAGAACCCGCGGAAGATCTGGGTGTTGCGCGTGTGCAGCCACTCGCCGCCGAATTTGATGGTGTGCCTCCCCGAGACAATGGAAAAGTTGTCCCGAACCTCGGTGTGGTAGAGGAGCTCATCGACAGTCGGCTCCAGGAAGTAGGGCATGCCAAATCGGAACGTGGGGGTTGGCACAAGGAAACCCATGTCCGTATCGGGCACTGTTCCGGGCGCCGCGGCGCGCGGCCGGTTCTCTCGCGCATAGGTGAAATGAGCCTCATTCAATTTGGTCGCCGATAAGGTGCTGTTGAAATTAGCGTTGACCACTTGGATCTTCGAGGGACCCTCGATGCCATTGGCCGAGTTGCCGTAGGTAGGCACATCAAAGGTCTGGTTCGTATTCTTGGAGTAATCGAAACTGTAGGAAACGGCAAGCGCGTGCGCCGGCGTGACGTTCCAATCGTACTTGCCCAGGAACGCCGCATTGCGCACGGGGCGCTTGACCGGCTGGCCCTCATCCTGTGCAGGAAAACGTGAGCCTGACTTGAAGAAATTAATCAGGGTCAGGCGCTGGCAGTCTGCACTAGCACTGATCTGGGCCTCGGTGATATTGCCGCTGTTGAAAACGGGGGCCGCAACCGAGCACGGCGTGCCGATGGGGGCGCTCAGATTCGGTCGGGTCAGGGTTTCGAAGATTCCCTCCCCCGCCCCGAAGAAAAACATCTTGTCTTTCACGAGGGGTCCGCCGAGCGAGCCGCCGAACTGCTCGCGGCTGAAATCCTGGAGCGGCTTGCCGTCGGAGGTGTTTGAGGCCAGGGCCCCGAGCCGTTGGAAGTGGAAGGCGCTGCCGTGGAATTCATTCGTGCCCGACTTGGTGACAACGTTGACCACGCCGCCGGCGGTGCGCCCGAATTCGGCCGAAGCCCCGCTGGCCACCACCTGGAATTCCTTGACCGCTTCCATGGTGATGTCAATGGCGGCGCGCTGGCCGCCGAGCTGCTCACCGAAGAATCTGTTGTTGTAGTCACCGCCGTCCAGGCTGACGTTGTTGTAGACGCCGCGCTGGCCGTTGAAGTTGACTTCGTCGCCGTCCGGACCCTGCACGATGCTCACCCCGGGCGTGAGCGTGAGCAGGTCTTCAAACTTCCGGCCCAGGACGGGCGTGTTAGTCACCGTCAACTGGTTTAGGGTGCTGCTGGACTCCGTCTTCGTCACCTCGACGGTTGGCGTGGCGGACACCACGATCCTTTCCGCCACCGCCGAAACCTTCATATTGACGGGCAGGGAAAGCGACTGGCCGACGGTGAGGCTTACGTTTTCCTGTACGATCGTCGCGAAGCCCGCCTTGGATACCGTGAGCGTGTAGCGCCCGGGCGGCAGCAGCAAGAAGGTGAATCGCCCGTCGGGGCTCGTGGTTTGGGTTTTCGTGTAGTTGGTATCGATATTCCTGATCTCGACGGTGGCTTCCGGCACGAGGCCGCCCTTTTCGTCCAAGACGTCACCCTGGATTGTGCCGGTGGTGATCTGTGCTTGCGCGCGCGCCCCAGAGGGCGCCAGCGCCATGGCGCCCAGGCACACCGCTCCAACCAACACCACTCCCCAGAATTTGCTCATTGGACTCCTCCGCGGGAAAATCGTTGCAGATGGACAGGCAGGAACTCCACTTCCTCCGCACCCCCCGCCTTTGGAAGCGAGCGCTAGAGTATATTCGCCGCCGCCGGAAATGCAACTCATAAGCCTGTGGATAAGTGGGCGCTGCAGGGATGCCCGTGGGAGAGCGCGAACGCCACGGGAAAAATTATCTAGCCGCGCTTGTCCTGACCAGGGTGGAAGGGTTCGGGGCCAGCGCGCTCGCGAGACGCTGCTATGACCGCTGGTAGCGCGGCGGAATGGGCTCGTCGCGATGGAAGGTGATGTCGTCGAAGCTGGCGGCAAGCCCGTGCCAGCCCGGGGTATCGGTCGCTTCGATGCGTACAACGTGAGCGGCGGTGCTCATCCGCACGCTGCCCCGCCCAAGCGGCCGGTCCACCAGGCCGACTTCAAGTTCGATGGGCGTGCCAGGCTCGATCCATCGGGGGCACAGGAAGAAAACCCCGCTGGAACTGATGTTTTTGGTGAGCAGGGTGACACGTTCCGGCTCGCGCTGGCCCGCCACACGCTTCAGGCGCAGGGGCAGGCTGAGCGCGGCGCGAGGGTAGGCCCGCCGCTCCTCCACCGCGCCGACCGCATGCGTGGGCACTCGCGCAAAGCCCCGCGGAGCGGTCCCCACGGGCCTGCCGATGAGCTCTTCCCAGTCCTTCGGGCCCGGGCCGAGCGGGTCCGGCGAAGCGCCCGCCTTGGCTTTTCTGGAATCAACTACTTTCATCTTCTTCGGGTTACGCGCAGCGCGCAAAGTTCCCCCTTATCCGCTCAAACGCTTCTGGCGCTGCGCCATCCAATATCGTCTCCGCGTCCGGCCTGCGTCAATCGGAGCCAGCACCAGCGTGCTGTATTGGACAACTGGCGTCCCGCAAATGCCTATCGGTGAGGCCTGTAGGGCTGTCCCAACACGGATCAGAATAGCGTCCTAAACACCTACCCCAAGGTGGTGCGAGGATTGGGCGGGCAGCGATTGCCGTAGTCAGCCGCAGGAGCAGACCACGAAGAAAGCGGCAGGGCAAGCAACACCGCGGCAAGGACACGATCACTCATGAGACTGCCCCGATGCGGAAACAGGTGCGCTATTGTGCGAGCGGATTGACTCCGCCAAATTCTTAAACGACAGAGCAAAATCAGATGCTGAGCCATATCCCGCCAGCCAATATGGCACTCGACCCAGCGGCGACACACGCCTATCTTTGGAGTCGAGCCTGGATCGAGCAGCATCCGATGTAGAGTCTGCGGGCTGAAGGTAACTTCTGCAAGAGAACAACGCGATGGGCGCGGACTCAAAGCCGTACAGTGCACGGCGGCCTGACCGCCGACGAGCGAACAGGCGGAGGCGGCATGGCTGCGCCTGAAGTTCCGCTCGCCTCGGCAGCCTCGTCGTGGAAGCAGCTTCGGCCCAGCCCGTCGCGGGCCAAGCTGGTAACGGCATTCGCGGCGGTGTACGTGCTGTGGGGTTCGACGTACCTCGCCATTCGCTTTGCCGTCGCGACGCTCCCGCCGTTTCTTATGGCGGGTACGCGGCACCTGATCGCGGGAGCTGTGCTCTACCCTCTGGCGCGGCTGCGCAGCGGCGAGCGGCCCACGGGCGCAAACTGGTCCGCGGCAACGGTGATGGGCGCGCTGCTGCTATTCGGCGGCAATGGCGGCGTCAGCTGGGCCGAGCAGATTGTCCCGTCAGGCGTGGCGGCGTTGCTGGTGGCCAGCGTCTCACTCTGGATGGTGATGATTGACTGGCTGCGGCCCGGCGGAGCACGACCCACGGGGAGGGTGATCTTGGGATTGGTGCTGGGCTTTTCAGGGCTAGCCTTCCTGGTCGGTCCGGCCAAGCTCGCAGGAAGCGGCCGGGTGGATCCCATCGGCGCGACCGTGCTGGTGCTGGCCTCGCTCTCCTGGGCGACCGGCTCGGTTTTTTCGCGCCGTCTGCCTCTTCCGCATGCTCCGCTGCTGGGCACAGCAATGCAAAGCCTGGCGGGGGGCGCGCTGCTGATCTTCGCCGGCCTGCTGACCGGCCAGGGAGCGCGGCTCGACTGGAACGCCGTGTCGCTCCGCTCAGCGCTGGCGGTCGGCTACTTGATCGTTTTCGGCTCGCTGCTGGGCTTCAGCGCCTACACGTGGCTGCTGGGCGTGACCTCGCCGGCGCGCGTCGGCACGTACGCCTATATCAATCCCGTGGTGGCGGTTGTCCTCGGCTGGGCGCTGGCCGGGGAACGCATCACGCCGCGCATGCTCCTGGCCACGGCGGTGATCATCGCCGGAGTTGTGCTGGTCATTACCGCGCGACAGCGGACCGCCGCCCCGGTCGAGACGCCCGTTGCAGCACCCGAAAAAGCGCAGGTCTGAGCGCGACACGCAGCGCGCCACCAAGAGCTACAACACTTTGTGGTCATTGCCTGGCCTACTGTGGTGTCCTACTGAGATGCCGACGAAGTTTGTCAGAGACGACGCATCGCTTGGAAGGCTTTTTCGTCCGCCAGCGGTGCACCGCGAGCCGAGGACTCAGCTTGACCAGAAACGCGTAGAATCAGCTCTCCAAATTTGGCCGCAAGATTCGGATAGATTTGCAGGCCCACTTCCGTCTATCTTCTACCTGAGTGGAGGTAGCAAGGACTAAGCATGAGGCCAGCGACCCAGGCTTTGATGAATTCGGCGCTCCATCCGCAGCGCTGCTGGCGCGCGGTGCTGGCGCGGGACGCGCGCATGGACGGGCGTTTCGTCTATGCCGTGCGCTCGACCGGCATTTACTGCCGGCCATCGTGCCCTGCGCGGCGCGCCGGGCGGAATCAGGTGCGATTTTTTCCGCTGCCGGAGGCCGCCGAGCGCGAGGGTTTTCGTCCCTGCCGGCGCTGCCAGCCCGAGCGGGCGACGCGAGGCCCGCGGGCGGAGTTAATCCAGCGCGTCTGCCGTAATATCGAGGCGCATCTCGACGGCCCGCTGACGCTGGCAGCACTCGCGGTTACGGCCGGCACCGGCCCGCACCGACTGCTGCGTGCGTTCCAGCGTGCCATGGGCATTACGCCGCGGCAGTACGCCGACGCGCTCCGCCTGCGCCGGCTCAAGACGCAACTGCGAAAAGGAGATGACGTGACCACCGCCCTCTACGAAGCCGGATACGGCTCTTCGAGCCGCCTGTATGAGCGCTCCGACGCGCAACTCGGTATGACCCCGGCGACTTACCGCCGCGGCGGACGCGGCATGCGCATCGGCTACACCATTGTGGATTCGCCGCTGGGACGGCTGCTGGTTGCCGCAACCACTCGCGGCATCTGCGCCGTATACCTGAGCGATTCGGACGCCCGGATCGAAACAACACTTCAGCGTGAGTACCCCAACGCCGAGGTCCGCCGCGAGACGAACGGCCTGCGCCACTGGGTGCGCGCCCTGGTGAATCACCTGCATGGCCGCCAGCCAAAGCTCGATTTGCCGCTCGACCTCCAGGCCACAGCCTTCCAGCGGCTCGTCTGGCAGGCACTGCGCGCCATCCCATACGGCGCGACGCGCTCGTATAGCGAAATTGCCCGCGCCATCGGCCGGCCCAGAGCGACTCGCGCCGTAGCGCGCGCCTGCGCCACCAATCCCGCGTCGGTGGTGATCCCCTGCCACCGCGTTGTGCGCGAAGACGGCCACCTCGGCGGCTACCGCTGGGGCCTCGACCGCAAGCGCGCCCTGCTCGAGCGGGAGAGCCTGGCGGCGAAGTCGAGCGCCGCGCACGGCAAAGCGCAGTAGAACGAGCGCTCTACCGCAAGCGTTGCCTTGGTGGCAGCGGGCGGCTAGCCCTGCGGCTTGATCTTGCTGGTGCCTCGCGGCCAGTGCGGCTTGAAGCGGGAATCGGCGATGCGGACGTTGCGCGCAACGTTGGTGTAGCGAATGATGAAGTAGTCGCCTGAACCGGTCTCGAAAAATTTCTGCTGCGCCGAGAGCCAGGTAGCCTGATCAATCCATAGATGAATCTTGGAGACCTGGTTGCGCACTTCGTCGGACTTCGGCGTCAACTCCAGCAGGATAGTTTTCTGGTTGTCCAGCCTCTCTTCGCCCAAAACGGTCACCAGATAGCCTTTCTTCAGCTCCGTACCTGATGTGCCGAAGCCTAGCAGGAGAAATTGGTCCACCAGGGATCGATGGCGGCTCAGGTCGTACTGCTCGACTCGCCTGATCTTGGGGTTGAAGATGTAGAGCTCGTTGCCGTCGCGGAGGATGGTGCGCGGGGCGGGTTGGGTCAGCTCGATGCGCATCTTGTTGTCGTGACGAACCAGGATCTGGCCGGTTTCGGTCGAGCGGTCGTTCACCACCACGGTGACTTTCGTGCGTTCGAGGTCGGCCGTAAGGCTGCGGAAATCTTTGGCCTCGATGTCGAGCTGCTTCAGGACATTCTCCAATGTCCAACTGGTCTGCGCCTGCGCCTTCCCGCCGGAAGGCCGCGCGCCAGCGCTCAGCCAGGTCCCGGCAAACGCCAGGGCCATCGCCGCTCTCACCACCCGTTTTGGCCAATCACGCTTCAAATTCTTGCCCCTACGCTCCGAGGAACGCTAGGCTTCCATGGCCCGCGCATCCTACCATAGCCGTAAGATGCCCAGACCAGTGCGCGCGTTTCGTGCGCCGAAAAACAAACCACTGCAGCTCGAACCGCCGCATGGGCCTTGAAAATGGGCGCAGCCCTGCGTCATAGCGTCCCGGGTGAGGAGGAAAACTTCATCCCCGGCGGGGGGTGTTCGAATCACATCCTCTCCGATAGCGTGTCAGGGTTTCACGGAGACGTTGTAGTACACGATAGTGCCGTCTTCGCCGCGGATGGATTCGATGCGCACGATCTGGAACGTGCGGCGCTGGAGATCGCTCACGTTTTTGCTGACCGCCTCGTGGAGTTCGTGCTCGAGTTCCGGCGTACCCTTCGGCGAGGCCAGCAGGCGCGCGTCCACCCGGTAGGTTTTTCTCCCGCTTGCGCGGTCTTCTTCGAGCAGTGCCACCAGCGCGGCCGTGGGCGCCGGGCCGACTTGCGGGCGGTCGTTGAAGTGGATGACATGGGGCGAGAAGAGCACGAACAAAACGATGGCGGCGACGGCGAGGTCATATGGCCAGGTGCCACGCTCGTACGACCAAAACACGGTGCGCACCATCACCCGCCAGATCGTGCGCATGTCAGTCGGAGGGAATGCCGTCCACAATGACGCCGTCGCGCATGTGTACGACGCGATCAGCATAAGCGGCGGCTTCCGGGTTGTGCGTGATCATCACGATGGTCTGGCCGAGCTCCTTGTTCAGTTGACGCAGCATCCCCAGCACGGTTTCAGAATTTTTCGTGTCCAGGTTGCCGGTGGGCTCGTCGGCCAGAACGATTTTGGGTTCATTGATGATGGCGCGAGCGATGGCCACGCGCTGCTGTTCGCCGCCGGAGAGCTCAGCCGGGCGGTGGTGCAGGCGTTCGCCCAGGCCGAGCATCTTGGTGACCACGTTGAAGCGGTGTGGGTCGAAGCCGTTGCCGTGGATGTGTTGGGCGATGGCGATATTGCCGTATGCGTCGAGTGTAGGCAGCAGGTTGAAGCGCTGGAATACGAAGCCCACCTTATGCCGGCGCAGCTTGGTGCGCTCGGCGTCGCTCATGGTCACCAGGTCATTTCCGTCCACGAGCACGCGTCCCCGCGTGGCCTGAGCCAGCCCGCCGATCACGTAAAGCAGCGTGGATTTGCCGCAGCCGGACGGCCCCATCACGGCCACAAACGCGCCGGGCAAGACCTCGAAGTCCACCCCCCGCAGGGCCGGCACCTCGAGCCTGCCGGTGCGATAGACCTTCCACACGTTTTCGGTTTTGAGTATCGGTTCCACGCCCGCTTCCCTTGTGGGGAGTGCTGCCTCGGGTGGTGAGCCTGCCGCTTCGACCCTGCGATCTCCAAGCTTCGAGACTTCAGGGCGAGCCCCTTCGCCGCGCTCAGGGCCAGCCACGGAAGGCCAAAAGATTGTAGCCGCGAATCGCTATTCTGCCTAGCCTGAACCCGCAGGCCAGGACAAAGTTGCACGGCCGTCGCCCGCAGCCCCGCTGGTTCGCTTCCCGTGCAGGCCGCGCCAATTCAACGACTTGAGGGGGCTCATCACAACTCTTAGACGTGCACTGGGCGCGGCTTGGGTGCAGGAAAAATCCGCCGGTTGAGGCCAGCGGCACCGCCTCTCGCCGAGCTCAAGCGACGCCTCTGCGCGGACGCTGCTCTGCTCACGGCGTCTTGCTTCTAAGCCGTTAATTTATTCGTAGGCGAGGGCTTCGATGGGGTCCTTGCGGCTGGCCAGCCATGCCGGGTAGGACGCGCCAAGCAGCCCGCCGACCACGGCGATGGCCGCGGCGCGCAGAATCCAGCCAAGGGTGATCTGGATCGAGAGCGTGGGAAAGAGAGCAAGGAACGCGGCGCGGGCGGCGTAGCTGATAGCGATGCCTGCGACGATGCCGAGCCCGCAGATCAGCGAAGTCTCGCCCAGCAGCGCATAGACGATGTAGCCTTTGGACGCGCCGAGCGACTTCAGCACGCCGATTTCGCGGGTGCGCTCGATGACGGTGGTATACATGGAAAGGAAGATCACCAGGAAACCGATGGCCACGGCGAGCGCGATCATCGAGTGAATGAACGTGTCGAGGCCCGGCAGGCTCGAGGAAGTCATCAAGGAGAGGAAATCCTTGAGAGGGCGGATCTCATACCGCGGGAAGACCTGCCGCATCTGGTCCATGACGGCGGCGGTGTGTTCGGGCCGGGAGCACTTGATAAAGAAGACCGAGGCTTTGTCGCGGGCGCCGGAAAGCTCCTGCAAAATAGGTAGCTGGACGAACAGGCGCGCGCCCTTGCCGTGCTCGACGATCCCGGCGACGTGGAAGTCGTGGTCAAGCACGCGCAGCGTTCCCCCCACTCGGGCGTGCTTGGCCTTGGCGGCCCAGTCGTCCACCAGGATGTCGTCGGGCCCGGCCATGTCGTGCCCCTCGTGGAAAACAAACCCGCCCGAGACGGCGCGGAAGCTGGGCGGGTCGATGCCGTAGATCACGTCCACCCCGCCGGTGGAGCTGAACTGGAGCAGCACCGGCGCCACCGCCTGGACGTATTTCATCTCCTCGAGTTTTTCACGGATCTTGATGGGCATGGGCGCGCCGCTAAACGCCAGGAAGACGGATGCCGAGGGCGGCTGGAGCATGATGTCGGCGCCAATGCCTTCGATGCGCTTGGCGGTCTCTTGCAACAGGCCGCTGGTAAGCCCGACGACCACGATCACCAGCGACACCTCCACGCCCACTGCCAGCACGCTGATAATCGTGCGCATCGGCCGGTGGAGGATGTTTCGAAAAATCATCTGACGGATCACGGCTGCGCCTCGGCCTCGCCTTCTCCCACGCGCACCAGCTCGGTGCCCGGCGGCTGTTCGAGCCGGAAGCGCTCCGCGGCGATCTCTTCGTTGAGCGTCAAGCGCGTGATGCGCACCTCGAGCTGGTAGTCATCGTGCGGCCGCCCGAGCCAGATGTGCCGGGGATAGCTGGTGTCGCCCGGCGGGGCGGGCCCCGTTCCACCGGGCAAAGCGGGCTGCCAGTCGGCGTAGCGGATGTCGGAGACCAGCCGGCCGCCCGGGCCATACAGTTGCACGCGCGCCACGCTCAGGTCCGCGCGGTCGAACCAGACCTTGCGCACAATCTCGAGCGCCGACATCCCTCGCAGCACGGTGAGGATGTAGTAGCGTTCTGTTTCGGCGTTGAACTCCTCAAAGAGCACCTGCTGGCGGCTGTCGATTTCGGGCCAGAACATCGCGTCGAGCAGGTGCTGCGGGCGAAGGTTCTCGATGGGCTTTTTTGCGGGGCGCTCGAACGTCGCGGGACCGACAATGAATTTTTTTTTCGACGGAATGAAGATGCGGAATGTCTCGCCGTCGCTGACCATATCGAAGATGTTCTTCGCCACCACCGGCGCTTGGCCGATCATGCGGATGCTCGCAGGCCTCTGCGCCAGGATGAATCCGTGGACGTTGTGGTATTCCTCGATCACGCCGGTGTAGGACGATCCCGTCACGGGCAGCAGCTCGACGGCGGCGTTCAGGCTGCGCACGGGGCGCGCCAGCTGGTTGTATTTCTCGAGCAGCTGCTTGGCGGTGGCCTCCAGAGCCCGCCGTGCCTGTGCTGGCGGCACAGCGCGCCTCCGGCTCGCTGCGCAGCCGCCGCCGAACAACGCCACCGCCGCCAGCGAAACCACCCAGATGGAACGCCAACCGCTCAGTGAACTCCTCCTCGCAAAGAGAAAACGGCCAATGTAGCAGCCACCCTCCAAAAGTGTCAACGACGCGGCGCGAATCGAGCTACTGCGGGCGGGCGACCTCGACCGGCAGGGCGTCGAGCACGGTCCGGATCCGTCGGATCACCTCGCTGGTCCACAGCCGGTTCGTGAGCAAGGTGAGGAAACCGTTCTCGAAGTCGCACACGGCGCAAAAGAAATAATTGGCGAAGACGGGATGATAGGCGTCCACGCCGCGACGCGCCAGGTCGCCCTCCACCGCCGTGTCGCCTGAAACCAGCAACGCTCCGGCGCGCGCGCCGAATGTTTCTCCCTCGAATCGTCCGAGCAGCGCGACCAGCGGCTCGGGCAGAGGCGCCGCAACCACGATGCACCGCCGGACGGCTTCGCGATAGGCGATGCCGTGCCTGCAGCAGAACTCGCGTAGGCGGTCGAGGTGACTGAAGAAATCGAGCGCCCAGGGTTCCGCGCCGGCCAGCGCCGGCAACACTGCTCCCCAGATGCGCGCCGCGTCAGCGCCGCGCACCGGCTCGCCGCTTTCGCGGTCGAGCAGGTCGAGCCCGACCGCTTTCACGTCCGCGCCCAGGTCGAGTGGCTCGACTTCGAGCCGATAGGCGTGCCTTGGCATCCTCGCGCTATTCTTCCGCTTCCTCGAGCCCCGCGAAGCGCTGCTGGAACTCCGGCGAGTGCTTGCGCAGTTCTAGCCAATCGAAGAAGGCATCCGGCTGTTCGAGCCAGATCTTGAACCATTGCATCACCTCTTCCTTCTCGGCGCGCTTGGGGGCTTCGACGCGGGGGTTGCGGGCGATCATTTCGGCGCGGCGGCGGCCCAGGCGAGCCACCTCCAGGACGCGCTCGGCAGCGGCGCGCTCGCCCTCGGCGCGGAACTTTCGCAGTAGCTCATCGAGCCGCACCAGACACATCTCTGCCTCCTCGAGATTGGCGAAGTGCAGCAGGTCGCGGAATTCCTCTTCGTAGCGCCCCTCGGTGTCGGCGCGCGTGGACCACACGACGCGCAGCCCGGCCGTCTCCAGCACCCCGGCAATGTAGTCAGCGGAGGTCTTGCCCGCCGCCCCCAGCCGGGCAACGAGTTGCCGGCGGATCTGCTCGACCTCAGCGGGAGTGAATCGCGCGACACCCAGTTCGCGGGCAATCTCCAGGATCAAGCGTTTCTTGGTGGGCTGCGCCGCGGGCGTCATCTAAACCTCTTGCCGTTGTGCTTCCTAAGTGGCGCGTCGCCGGCCTCACCGGCGTTTCGTTCCTGGGCGTTCTGCGCCAGTTGGCGGCGGTAACGCGCGACGTTGCGATTGTGCTCTTCCAAGGTCTTGCTGAAGACGTGGCCCCCGTTGCCATCGGCGACGAAGTAGAGATAGTCCACCGGAGGCGGGTCGAGCGCGGCGCGCAGCGCCGCCGCTCCGGGATTGGCGATGGGCCCCGGCGGCAGGCCAGGATGGCGATAAGTGTTGTACGGCGACTCGAACCGCAGGTCGGCGGAGGTCAGCGTGCCGCCGTACCTGCCCGCAAGTGCGAGCGCATAAATCACTGTGGGGTCGCATTGCAAGGCTAGGCCGCGGCGCAGCCGGTTGGTAAAAACACCGGCGATGAGCGGGCGCTCCTCAGGGACTGATGTTTCGCGCTCGACCAGTGAGGCCAGCGTCACCACCGCCTCCGCGGAAGGCGCAGCGCGGCTCGCACCAGTCTCAGCCAGCGGCTGCCACGTCCCGCGAAAGCGCCGCACCATCGCCGCCGCGATCTCCTGCGCGGGGATGTGGCGGGGAAACGGATACGTCGCCGGGAAAAGAAAACCTTCCAGGCTCGGCGCACGGGGCGCGAGGTCTCGAATCTGCGTCGGATCGCGAGCCGCCTCAAGAAACGCCTCGCGGCTGGCCAGGCCATGGGCGGCAACCAGGGCAGCGATGTCAAACATGGTGAAGCCTTCGGGCACAGTGACGTAGATCTCGTAAATGCGGCCCTGCGCGAGCGCGTCGAAGACCTGGAATGCCGTCATCGGGCGGTCGAAGAAATATTCTCCCGCCTGCAACGCGCGCCGGGAGCGCCACCGGCAGAGCGCTTCAAACGCCACGCGACTGCGCACCACTCCTTTTTCGGCCAGCAGGCGCGCAACGGCCTTGCCGGAAGCGCCCCGCGGCACATCCACGAAGACTCCCTCCGGCGGAAACCCACGATACGGCGCGTAGAGCGCGTAGGCGAGCCATGCCGCAACGAGCACGAACCCCAGCAGAATGACGACAACGGCGCGCCGCATCTCAGCCTTTCGCCGGTTTCCGCTTGCGGCGAGCGCGGGCCTTCGCGGCGCCGAGATTCCCCGAGCTGGCGGGCTCGCTCCGGGCGCGCTCGCGTTCCAGATAATCGCGCAGGACCACCGCAGCAGCGAGCGGATGCGTGTCGCCGCCGTGTCGCTTCCCGAAAACGGCTCTCCCGGCGGCCAGCATCTGCTTGGCTTGCCAACTGCTCAGCCGCTCGTCCACCAGTTCCACGGGCAGGCGCAGCTGCTTTGCCATGCGCGCCGCAAATTGCGCCGCTTCTTCGGCCATTTCGCCCGCCCTGCCGTCGAGGTGGAGCGGATGGCCGACCACAATTCGCTGCACGTGGTGCTCGCGGACGACAGCCCCAAGCCGCCGTAGGTCTTCGCGGCGGTTCGTGCGCTCAAGCGTGGCGAGCGGCTGCGCCGTCAGCCCGAGCGGGTCCGATAGCGCCAGCCCAATGCGTCGCCGACCATAGTCAATGGCCAGAACGCGCCCGGCGTGAGAGTTCGCGGGAGCGGGAGAAGCGCGCAGGGAAACAGTCATGCACCAGAATTATACCGTGAAAGAGCGTTCCTCAACGGAACCCCGCGAAGCGATTCTGCGCGATTTCCATCTATCGCGACGCGCCGCGCCGGCCCTGTTCCCACATCGGCCACAGGCCGGATGCCTTCATCTGCTTGTCGAGGCCGGTCTCTTTCATCAGCGCTTCGACTTCCGCGCGCGTCTGCCGCTTGCCGAGCCGCTCGGGGCGCTCGGCGATGCCAAAGACAGTGACCGCAGCGAGCGCCACGTGCAGCTTGAGCTCGCGGATGTCCACCTTGTCAAACGTATCGGAGAAGGCGTGATAGTTGACGATGTAGTTCGCCTCTTCCTGGTTGGCCACCAGCGTGGGCACGCCTTCGATCAGGAAGTCGAAATTGTCGGTGCCCAGGAACGCGTCCGGAGTGTGATGGTTCGCGCCCCAGGCCTCCACCGGCTTCAGGATGCCGCGCACGCCCGCCTCGATGTCCCGGCGCCCGCCGAGCGAATAGCCGGTGACGCGGCCAATGCCCTCGTCGAAGATCACTGCGGCCACGAAGCGATCCATCTCGCTGCGGTGGCCGCGCACATAAGCCCACGAGCCCAGCGTGCCCTGCTCTTCGCCGGAAAACAGCACGAAGCGAATCGTCCGGCGCGGGCGCAGGCCGGTGGCGCTGATAACGCGCGCCGCCTCGATCACCAGCGCCGCGTTGCAGCCATTGTCGAGCGCGCCAGTGCCCAGATCCCAGGAGTCCAGGTGCGCGCCCAGCAGGACGACTTCGTCGGGCTTCTCGCGCCCGCGGATCTCCGCGACGACGTTTTCCTGCTCGGCAGGCCCACCCACACGATTCGGCATCGCCAGTCGCGCGCGCACCTTTTGCCCCGCAGCCAGGAAGCGCGCCAGCCGCTGCGCGTCTTCGCGCGCCACCACGGCTTGCGGCAGCCGGTCAAGCTCGCCGGTGAGTGTATTTTGATGGCGGTAGAGCAGCCCGCGCTCGCGAGTAGACATCCACAGGACGGCTGCGGCGCCGGAGCGCACGGCGCGGTCAAGGATCGCAGGCGCGCGCAGGTATTCGTTGAACAGGTCGTCCCAAGTGCGCAACAGCTCCGAGTGCACCAGCAGAATCGCACCCTTGACCGCGGCGCCCGCGCCAGCGAAATCCGCTGGGCTCCCCTCGCCGACGTCCACTACATCCGCGGCAACGCCTTCGGCCGGGGTGGGCGGCGACCAACCCACCGCGACCAGGCGCACTGGGAATGACACTGGCTCGAGCACTTCGAGCCGCGTTGCGCCCTCGCTCCAGGTGACCTGGACGGTGTACCTTTCCGTGTGCACGTCATCCACGCCCGCCTGACGAAATGCATCTATTCCCCAGGCCACCGCCCGCGCCATCGCCGCCGAGCCGGTCATCCGTCCGCCCACATCGTCGGTCAATCGCCGCAGGTTCGCCTCGAGCGGCGACGGCCCCAACGCATTCGCGAGGATCTTGGGATTCGCCTCCTCGCACAGCGAAGCCAGAGGGTCGGACGAGCAGCCCGCGCTTTGCTGAGACCGGAGCGTGAGCGGATCGGGCTTGGCCGGCGGAAGCTGGGCAATGACAGGAAGCAGAGCGACAAGGAGGCAAACAAGAAGAGAAGCAGGAAACAGCGATCGGCGCAAAAACATTTCTCTCAGCCCTCCCTTGCGGAAAATTACATGGTCACAAGCAGGCTATCCACGCGCAACTGTGGCCTGCGGATTATAGCCCGAGCGGTCTTGCGGGAGCGCCGCGAGCAGTGCTCCCCACATCCGGCTCAAGCGGCATGCAGGACGGCATCGGCAACGCGTGCGACCTGAACCATTTCGGCCACATCGTGGACGCGCACTATGTGCGCTCCGCCGAGGATCGAAGCCGCAACAGCCGCGGCAGTCCCCCACAGGCGCGCTTCCGGAGGCATCGGGACGCCCTGGCGGGCGAGCGTCGCTCCGAGGAACGCCTTGCGCGAGGGGCCTACGAGGAGCGGGCAACCCAGCGCAGCGAGCTTGGGCAGGTACGCCAGCAGCTCGAAATTCTGCTCGAAGCTCTTGCCGAAGCCGATGCCGGGGTCGAGGATGATCTGCGATTTCGCCAGGCCGGCTTTGCGGGCGCGAGCGAGCGCGGCACGCAGGCCAGACGCGACATCCACGAGGACGTCGCGGGCAAACGGCCCGGTCTGCATCGTGCGCGGCGTGCCTCGCATGTGCATCAGCACGAGCGGCAGACGGTGTCGCCGCGCCACCTCCGCCAGGGCCGCGTCCGAGCGCAGCGCAGAGACGTCGTTGATCATCTCCGCGCCGGCAGCCGCAGCGGCTTCCGCCACGGCGGCCTTCTGCGTATCGATGGAGACGGGGATTTTCAGCCGGCCGTGCAGCCCTTCCATCACCGGCAGAATGCGTTCGAGCTCCTGCTCGGCCGAGACACCCTCCGAGCCCGGGCGAGTGGACTCGCCGCCGATATCAAGGATGTCTGCGCCGGCGCGCTCGATCTCGAAGGCGCGCGCGATGGCCAGCCGCGCATCCACAAACAGCCCGCCGTCGGAGAAGCTGTCCGGCGTGACGTTGAGCACGCCCATGACCAGCGTGCGCTCCCCCAGCGCCAATGTGCGCGACCTCAGCCGCAGACGGAATTTCTTGCGCCGGAACACGGCAGAAAGTAAACCACAGATGAACACCGATGCAAACCGATGAGCATGGAGAGGGCAGCCGGAGAAACAGCGAATCGAGCGCTCCGAAGTCATCCCCTGGGGACAAGTGCCAGCGGCGCGGGCAGTTGGAGGCGACCAACAGACCAAGCCGGCCAGGGGAACCACCAAACGAGCGGCGATGGCTACCTAACCGTGGCTGCAGTCAGCTTAGCTTGACTCTCTAGGAGTACCGGAGTATTTTAGAGATAAGTATCGTATAGGAATAGGTATTTAAGATTCACGGGTGAGCGAGAAGCTGGGACGGAGGAGCTCAACGCCAGTGGCTGTCCAGACATCGGCGACAGATACGCTCCTGGTCATCCGGGATGCCGTCCAACTGCGCACCCTGTCGACCACACGCGCCCTTCTCTCCCCGCGCGCTTTGGTTCTGGAACTTCCTGGACTTTCTCCTCAGGAGGCGCATGCCGCCAGTGAGCGGATCGTGAGTTACAGCCACGAGTGCGGCTGTTCTTTTGGCGCAAAGTGCATGGCCGCCGGTTTCGGCTTCGCTGTGGTGTGGCTGGCTCTTGGCCTTGGAGTCTGGACCTGGCAATTCCTCTGGCGGCTTCCGTGGGCGCTGCTGTGTGCATTTACGGCGGCGGGGCTCGGCAAATGGGTCGCCATCGCGCGTGCCCGCACACGGCTCAGCCAGGAGATCGAAAACCTCATTGCGTCCCACGCAACTTTTCCTGCACCGGAGGTGTGAACATGCCGGGTACGTGGATCGCCATGCCCACCCTCTGCTCCTCTCGACGCACGGTCGCCTACCGCGTTTGTAACTCCTGGGCCGACGAAGGATCCAATCAGTGCAGGCAGTGGGCGGATCAGGGAAGCAACGAGTGCCGCCAGTGGTCCGACCAAGGACAGAACCAGTGCGCCCAGTGGGCCGATCAGGGACACAAACAGTGCTGCGACTGGTGGCCCTGCTCCTGGTTTTGCGACGCCTTCTACTGGATCGCCAAGTGGGTGTGCATCGCCTGGTATTGGGTGGCCAAGTGGGTTTGCCTGGCGTGGTACTGGGTGGCTAAATGGGTCTGCCTGGCATGGTTCTGGGTAGCCCGCTGGGTCTGCCTGTTTTCTGTTTGGATCTTCTATATCTTTTGCATCAACGGAAACGGCGGGCCAGCCTTTCTGCTCACCGACGGCTCAATCCTCCTGAACGAGTGCGCCTCCGGCTACGGCACACGGCGCTGGTGGAAGCTCTCGCCAGACGCGGCAGGAAATTACGCCGGCGGAACCTGGATTCGCGTGGCCGACAGCATCAACGCCCGGAAGTATTTCGCCTCGGCGGTGCTGGCCGACGGCCGCCTGGTGGTGGCCGGAGGCGAGTACAGCGACACCAGCGGCAGCAATCAGCAGGATGAGTCGCCTAGATGCGAGATCTACGATCCGGTCGCAGATACTTGGACGCAGATCGCCACGCCGGGAAATCTGGCGCAGGTGGGCGATGCGGCGTGCTGCATGCTCGCCAACGGACGATTGCTCATCGCCGACATCAACAGCACCAAGACGTTCACTTTGAATCCGTCGAACCTGCAGTGGTCGGCGGCCGCGGCCAACGGTGCCAAGACCATGAATCCCCAGGAGGAGTCCTGGGTGCTGATGGCCGACGGCACCGTGGTCACACCGGAGTGCGCTAATCCGCCCAACGCAGAAAAATACGACCCCGCGTCCGACAAGTGGGTTTCGGCCGGAGCCCTAATTGCCAACATCGTAGAAAATGCTTCGTCTGAAATTGGCCCGGGAGTTCTGCTCCCCGACGGCCGGGCCTTTTTTGTCGGATCCAACGCCGGCAATACAGCGCTCTATACCAGCGGAAATACGCCTACGTCGGCGGGAACCTGGAGCGCCGGTCCGGCGATTCCGGCGACGCAGGGAAATCGCCAATCGCAGGGAAGCAAAGATGGCCCCGGTGCGCTCGAGCCGGGCGGAAAAGTGCTATTCCCCGTGGCGCCCGTAGACGGCCAGAGAAACAATTACAATTCGCCGTGCTCCTTCTTTGAATGCGACGGCACCAACATTACGCGGGTGAGCGACCCGCCCAACTCCAATTGCCCGACCTACGTCGGACGTCTCCTCGTGCTGCCGTCCGGCGAGATCCTCTGGGCGCGCGAAGATGATTCGGGCATCTACCTATACCAGAGCACCGACGCGCCCAAAGACGCCTGGCGTCCGGTGGTGACCGCGGCGCCTGCGGCTCTGGCGCCGGGAACCACGGTGAACGTTTCCGGGACGCAGTTCAACGGACTCTCGCATGCCACCGCGTACGGCGACGATCACACTGCCGCCACCAACTATCCGATTGTCCGCATCCGCAACCGGCAGAGCGGCCGCATTCGCTACTGCCGCACCTCGAATCACTCCATCCAAACGCAGAACGGCACGCAGCCAAGCATGGGCGTTGCCACCGGCAATACCATTGTCACTACTCAGGTCACCATTCCCGGCGACATCGAGCTGGGTGACTCGGATCTGTTCGTCGTCGCCAACGGGATTCCCTCCACGCCGGTGGCCGTCATTCTCGTCGCGCCCGGCAAAGGCTAGCGTCGTCAAAATCCTGCCTAGGAGTTGCGACGCGCACCCCGTGCAGCGCGCCGGTGCGTGGTGCCTGGCGGTCACGAAATTGGGTAGGCCAAGCGCATGCCTTCCAGGATCGGCGCACTCCTCTCCGATCCAGGCCCTAAGCCGAAGCGCATCACTCTGGTTTGGTCGGTGATGGAGTCCTAGACCTTGCAGGGATTAACTCCGTCAGGCCATTTCAGTATGTAAACGGAGGACCGCCGTCGCCGTCGCCGCAGGAAAGTGAAAATGCCCACTGCAATGGCCGTCGCTCTTGCGCCTCAGCGTGCGGGGCGCTGCGCCTTCCGGCAGGACTATTCGAGGTCGAAGTCGCGCAGGGGCTTTTCGACCGGCTGGTCTTTGGCCTTCTTCAGCGCTTCTTCAAACTTGCGGGTCAGCACGTCTTCCTTTTTCTTCTCGGCTTCCCAGGACTCGCGGAATTTATCTTCACGCCGCTGCGCTTGTTCCTGCAGGATGCGCGCCGCGTCGCTGATGTCCACGTCCGGGGCCGTTTTGGGCGGAGGTTCGTGCGAGAGCACCACGGCGAGTTGCGGGTCAATCGTCAACTTGGCGTGACAACACGGGCAGGTAACCTCGACCAGCGGTGCCGACTTCTTGGCCATAAAAAGCTATTCTACGCCAAATGAATGAGAGATTGGCGAGGCGAATAGAGAAGCATGCGGGCAGGTCGGATCTGATACCGCTCGCGGGACCCGTGCAAAACCTCTCGGGGTGAAGCGACTATCCCTTGGTGAAGCCGGGGGCGGGCCGCAGCTCGGGCCGCGGTGCGGGCTTGGGTTCGGCGCCGGGGACTGGCTGCGGCGGCGAAGGCGGCGCGGGCCGGGACTTCTCCCCCAGCGGCTTGCCTTCGAGCAGCAGCTTGAGTTCGGCGGCGTCGAGAACCTCGCGCTCCAGCAGCGCCTGAGCGATGCGCTCGAGCGCCTCGCGATTGATTTGCAGGATACTGCGGGCGCTGTCGTAGGCGCGGGTGACGATCTTCTTCACTTCGTGGTCAATACGGATGGCGGTGTCTTCCGAGTAGTCGCGATGTTGGGCGATTTCGCGGCCCAGAAAGATGGCCTCTTCCTTCTTGCCGAACGAAAGCGGCCCCAGCTCGCTCATGCCCCAGTCGCAAACCATTTGCCGGGCGATGTCGGTGGCGCGCTCGATATCGTTGCCGGCGCCGGTGGTGATGTGCCCCAGGAAAATCTCCTCGGCGACGCGGCCGCCCATCAGCACGGCGAGCTGCGCCTCGAGGAACCCTTTCGTGTAAGTGTGCTTGTCGTCGATGGGCAACTGCATGGTGACGCCCAGGGCCATGCCGCGAGGGATGATGGTCACCTTGTGCAGCGGGTCAGCGCCGGGAGTCATTGCCGCCACCAGGGCATGGCCGGCCTCGTGGTATGCGGTGTTCCGCTTTTCCTCCTCGGAGAGAATCATGGACTTGCGCTCGACGCCCATCAGGACCTTGTCTTTGGACATCTCAAAATCGGCCATAGTGACGAACTTGCGGTTCTGCCGTGCCGCCCATAGGGCGGCCTCGTTCACCAAGTTGGCCAGATCGGCGCCGGAAAAGCCCGGCGTGCCGCGGGCGAGCACGGAGAGGTCCACGTCTTCGCACAACGGCACCTTGCGCGTGTGCACGCGCAGGATTTCCTCGCGGCCCTTGATGTCCGGGCGCGGCACCACGACCCGCCGGTCGAAGCGCCCCGGGCGGAGCAAGGCCGGGTCGAGCACGTCGGGGCGGTTGGTGGCGGCAATCAGGATGACGCCTTCGTTGGACTCGAAGCCATCCATCTCGACCAGCAGGGCGTTCAAGGTCTGCTCGCGCTCGTCGTGGCCGCCGCCCAGGCCGGCGCCGCGGTGGCGTCCGACGGCATCAATTTCGTCGATGAAGATAATGCAGGGGGCATTCTTCTTGCCCTGCTCGAACAAGTCGCGCACGCGGCTGGCGCCTACGCCCACGAACATCTCCACGAAGTCCGAGCCGGAGATGGAAAAAAACGGCACGTTGGCCTCACCGGCAATGGCGCGGGCCAGTAGTGTTTTGCCCGTGCCCGGCGGGCCGACCAGCAGCACGCCCTTGGGGATGCGCCCGCCCAGCTTCTGGAATTTCTGCGGGTCTTTGAGGAAGTCGATAATTTCCTGCAGCTCTTCCTTGGCCTCGTCAATCCCGGCCACGTCTTTGAACGTGGCCTTCTTCTGCTGGGCCGTCAGCAGCCGTGCCCGCGACTTGCCGAAGCTGAGCGCCTTGTTTCCGCCGGCCTGCATCTGCCGCATCATGAAAATCCAGAAGCCGACCAGCAGGAACAGCGGGGCGGCGTTCAGCAGAAACGTCAGCCAGTCGCCGCGGCTGACTTCCTTGACGTTGAGGGTTACGCCCTTATCGCGCAGCTCTTTGACCAGGTCCGGGGCGGACTCTTTGAAAATCGTCACATGGAACATCTTCTCTTGTTTCAGATATTGACCCCGTACCTCGTAGCTATTGGGCGAAAGCAGGAGCGTGAGATCTTTCACGTCCCCACTATCCACATGCTGCATGAACTTGGAGTAGCTGAGCTCATCCTCTTTGGCCGCCGGGCCGCCGGCTGAAACCATCTTCCACAACACCACGCCCAGCAAGATGATGAACATCCAGAACAGGATCGTTTTGGCTGTTGAGTTCGAGTTCACTGGTTACCTCACCCGCCGGGCCCTATGGCTGGCCTTCCGCGCCACGTCCGCGGGTCGCTGGCTATTTGGGAGCAGGCCGACGTAGGGCAGGTTGCGGTACCACCCGCGGCGCCCAGCCAGGCCGTACCCTGCCAGATAGTTAGATGCGGCGGCAAAGCCAAAGTAATCGGGCTGCAAATCCACCTTGCGGTCCTTAGGCTTATCCACCAGGACCGCCATTCGCAGCGAGCGCGGCCGGCTCTCCAGCAGCCGCTTGACCAGGAAGTCCTGAGTCACGCCCGAATGTAGCACCGCGTCCACCAGCAGGACGTGGCGGCCATGCAGGTGTGGCTGGTGGCTGAAATAAACCTCCCTGCGGTCGTAGCCGCCCAGCTTCACTTCCCGCATCTCGGAGCGCACAAAATGGCAGACGACCGGCCGGGAGATGCGTCGCACCAGGTCCGCCCCGAAAACGAAGGCGTTCTCCAGAATGATCACTGCGTCCACGGTCCGCCCGGCATAGTCGCGCGAAATTGAGCGGCCCAGAGTGGCCACGCGAGATGCCACCCGCCGAGGTGCATAGACGACTTTCAGTTCGGCCTTCACAGCAACTCCTCCGCGATCACCAGGCCCGCTCGGGTGCCCGGCCGAGGGGCACACTGTTCTGCCACCGGTAATCCCCGCGCCCAAACCAGCGCGCCGGCGCTGGTCAGCACGGGCCACCCGCGGCGATCGCGGGCGGCCACACGACTCTCGAGCAGCAGGCGCTTCAGCTTGCGGACACGGCGGCGGCCGCGGGGCCGATAGGAATCACCCGGGCGCCAGCTGCGGAGAATCAGCGGCGAGCCAAGCCGGTCTGCGTCGAGGGCTTCCGCCTGCATCTTAGTGTCGCTCGCCGCCGGAGGCCAGTCAATCACTTTCAGGCGAAAGCGACGCCCGATTTCCGGAATTGAAATAGTGGCCGAGCCCGCCCCTCCCAGCTCCACACCATATTCGTACGTATTTCCGGCAGATTCGGTTTCCGCGGTGCCCGGTTGGTGCTTTCTCTCCCCGGAATGTGTGAAGACGAGGCGGTCGAAGCTCCGCTCCACCACCACGCCCGCAGGCAGCTGTACGCGATGCCCACTCAGAGAGGACGTCGCAAGATGGATTACTTGTGCGACGTGCTGCGCGGTGAGCTGGCGCCGGTCTCCCTTCAGCTCCTCGACCAGTCGCCGGATCAATCTTTTTGTGAGCGCGGCGGACACCCCCGCTGAATTTGTTCCGTGCGCGGCTTCCGTCCCCAAAGCCAGGGGGGCGAGCAAGTCCGGGATGCGAATCGCCGGGCCGGCCGGTGTGCGTTCCACCAAGGCCCGAGAGCGCTCAGCAACGAGTGCGGTCCAAAATGCTTCATCTTCGCGCGCAAGCGCTGCCAACCTGTTCAGATTGGCCACCACTGCCGGCTGAAAATCGCGCTCGAGCTGGGGGAGAAGAGTATGCCGGATGCGGGCCCGCAGCCGGGTCGTGTCCCGGTTGGTCGGATCCTCGCGCCAGTCCTGGCCGAGGCTAGCGAGGTAGGCGCGCAAGTCCTGACGGCGAATGTCCAGCAGCGGCCGGGCGACCGGCCCGGCAATCGGATAGATTCCGCCGAGCCCGGCAGGTCCTGTGCCGCGAACCAGATGCGCCAAGAGCGTCTCCGCCTGGTCATCGGCCGAATGGGCCACAGCGATGCAGGTGGCGCGACCGGAGTCCACCACGCCCGAGAAAAACTGATAGCGCAATCGACGCGCCGCGTCTTCGAGGTTCCAACCGTGCCGGCGCGCCTGTGCCGCAACATCTTCGCGCGCGGCGAGGAATTCCAGTCCGCGCTCGGCTGCAAGAGCTGCGACAAACTGTTCATCAGCGTCGGATTCGGCGCCGCGAAGCTGGTGATTAAAGTGTAAGACCAACAAACGGATTCCCAGCTCGCTCTTCAGCGCGTCGAGCAACCGCAGAAGGGCGACGGAATCGGCGCCGCCGGAAACAGCCACGCCCACGGACTCGCCCGGGCGCAGCATGCGCTGCCGCTCGATGGTTTCCCGCACGCGTTGAAGGAGGTTGGATTTCACTGTCGTCGCGCCCGGTGCGGCGGTCGTACCCCGTATGTTAGCAGCGCCGCGCCGCACGGCACAACGCGCAGCACGGGCGCACTCGAGCCAGGGATGCCGGCGAGACCCCCCAACTTAGGCGCGCTGTCTGCGGCCCGAGAAAATCCCTAAAAATGCAAGAAGCCCGGCGGGCCGCTACGTCGGGCCACCGGGCTTTTATTTCGGGCCGCGCCTAAAGGCGGTTGGAGATCTGCTGGGCCATCAAATCGCGGCTGTAGGCGATCCGGTGGTCCAGCGCCACCGCGGCGAAGTACGCGCAGCCCTCCCGCTCGCGTTCCGCCCAGCGGGCCAGTGCAGGCGCCAGCCCGCTGAACGCGCCGCGCAGCACGCCGAGAAGGCCAAAATAGCCGCGCACGGCGCGCAGGTCCCTTGTGTCATCGCCGGGCTCGGGGCACAGCCACACAAGCTGCAACAGCCGCTCGAACTCGTCGCCGCGCACGAGGTGGTTCTCGATCCCGGTGAGCTCGCGCGCCTGGTCAGAGAGACCCTTCTTGCTGGACGCAGCAATCACCGAGCGGCAATAGGAGACAAAGAATTGGAACAGGGTCGCCAGCGAGATCGCGAAGATGAGCGCGGCAATCATCGGTTCGGGGCAACCACACGGGCTGTAGCCAGCCGCGACTCCTCAGGGATTTTCCAGAAGGTGTAGGCCCACGCCAAGGGCAGCCAAAGCCCCATCAAGGGAGGCACATACTGCCAAACTACATTCAAGGTGGGGTACAGGTTGCGCAGGGCATAGTTCGCGGCAAAGGCGCTGAAATAAATGCCCAGCGCCAGCACGAGCTGGATGAGGCGTGTACGCGTCTCGCGCAGCTTCATGATGGCGCCCCACAGCAAGTAGGTCAGGACCACGCCGACGAAGTAAAGGTTTTGCGAGAGCTCGACAACAAAGCGAGTCAGCAGCTTGTGGCTTGAGCTCACCACCATCTGGTAGGAGACCCCGGCCGTCAGTCCGAGCAGAAGGATTGCGCCGACGCACAGGTACCGGTGCACTCCCATCTCCCGAAAGACGAGGAAATATAGACCCATCAGTGCGAAGTACAAGAAAACAGTCAGCAAAGCGTCGGAAAAATAGTAGAAGTAGAAATACTGCGCAGAAGTGAAACCGTAGCGGGCAAACATAAATACGCGTCCCGCGCTCAGTACTACCGCAGCTAAAATGTAAGATGTTACAGTGAAATAGCGGCTAAACGATCTGGCGCGGATGACGCACACCAACGCGATGGCCTGCAATACCCAACCCGCAAGCCAAAGAACGTAATCAATCGGACCAAGCACGCCTTCTTCTCCAGGCGCCCTGGTCCCGTCAGCAACGAGGCGTTGCTAGCGCCTTGCTATCTGCTCCAGGGCGATGGTGGAACGGGGCCAACTCCGTTCATCCACGGCGATGGCGGAACCGGCCCGACCCCATTTGCAATCACAACCGGTGCCGAAGCTTTCGCCGTAGCCGAGTTGCGCAAACCCATCGCACTTGCTAGCACCAGAAGCACTAACACAACCACCGTCAACCACTTACTCATGCACCCTCCGAGTGGGAAACTAACGCGGAGGGAGTATAGGCGGTTGGACCCCCCTAAGGGGCCAATATGATGGGTTTGTGTCTAAACGGTAAACACCCCCGTACGCCGGCCAACCAGGGGTACTAGTCCCCCGGCAGCGCCTGCCAATTCCGATTTTCCGGGGGAATGTTACGGCCCCAAACCAACCGAGTCAACGGTACAACAGTACTATCACTTCGTGCTGGAGGGTCCAAGCCCCCCATGGCCAAGGCAGTTGCTGAAGTCGGCCTCGGGCGATCTCTTCTTGGCTTGACAGTGTTGCGCGCCTATCCTTACCATGCCAGAAGCGCCGCGTGCCGGTGTAGCTCAGGGGTAGAGCGAGGGTCTCATAATCCCTAGGTCGTGGGTTCGAGTCCCACCGCCGGCACCAATCCCGTCAATCACTTACGCTTGCTCACGACCCAGGCGCTTGGCCCGGTGGGCGCAGCCCGTCCCCCAGGTACTTACGCGGGTCAGCGATTTGACACCTCCCCCCAGCCTGATTCAGGATAGCCCGCCCTTCGATCTGTTTCCACAAACGTGAAGACGCGCACAAAAACACTGATTCTCGTCAATCCGATTGCCGGAGGCGGCCGCGCCAGGAAAGCCCGCCCGAAGGTGGCGGACTTCCTGCATCAACAGGGCTTCCTCGCAGAATTCGCCGAATCGCAGAGTGCCGACCACTTGCAGCGGCTGGCGGCGGAGGGCGTCGCGGCAGGCTACACCCGCATCGTGGCGCTCGGCGGCGACGGCACGTTTCGGCAGATCGTCGAGGGGACTCTTGGAACCGAAGCCGTACTCGGGTTTCTGCCTGCCGGGGGCGGAAACGATATCGCCGAAGCACTGGGCATCCCCAAGGACCCCGTCGCCGCCGCTCACGACTTGCTGCACTCTCCACCGCGCCGCATGGACGTGCTGCGAGCGCGCTTCGTTGGGGGCAACACGAGCGTCTATGTCGGCGGTGGGGGCCTGGGGCTCGATGCGCAGGCCGCAGAACTGGCCAACGGGAAGTTTCGCCGTCTGCCGGGAGCGGCGCGCTATGTTGCGGGCGCGCTCTGCGCGCTGGCGACGTTTGAGCCCTTTTGTATCGAGGCAGAACTTGACGGCAAGCCCATCCGGGCGGGCGGCCCGGTGATGTTTGCCGCGGTGGTGAACACGCCGACCTACGGCGCGGGCGTGAGGATCGCTCCGGAAGCGAAAATCGATGATGGCTGGCTGAACCTTGTCCTCGTGGGAGAGCTCCACTGGACGCGTGTGCTCGAGGTGATTCCGGTGATCCTCCGCACCGGAGACGTGCGCCGGCCGGAGATCCGGCGCTCCCGCGCCCGCCGCGTCTCGCTCTGCACGGCTCGGCCGGCACAGTTCCATGGCGATGGCGATGTACTGGGGGAAGCCCCGGTGGAAGTCGAGAACTTGCCCGGAGCGATTCAGGTGGTGGCCCCGCCGCGAAAATGAAGTGCCGGGCCGGGACGCGGCGTCCGGCTTACTTCTCGCTTTTCTTCTTGTCCACTTTCAGGTTGATGACGATTTCCTTGCGGCTGTCGAAACTGGAGATGGTGCGCTTGGCGGATGTCAACTCTCGCCGCGCGGCATGGATCTCGTAGTCCACGTTGGGGTCGAGGCCGCTGAAGCGGTAGAGCCCGGCGTCGTCGGTGATGTGGGTCTTCACGATCTGCGAGCGCAGATTCTTCAGATACACGACGCCGGAAACGACGGGGTTCTCCTTCTTGTCCACCACCGCGCCGCGGACGGTGCGCAATTGCGCTTCACGCTTTGAGCCCTGCGCCGCGGCAAGGGACGCGCAGAGGGCCATGGCCAGCGGCACGACGAGCCAGAGTTTCCTCACTTGGGCTTGCCTCCGGACGCGGGTGCCAGCCGGAAGACAAGGTCCTCGCGGCTGCCGGTGCTCGCGTCAAGATTGCGCGTCTCGGTCTGGCGGCCCGGTGCGGAGACGCTCAACTCGTACTTGGCGCCCCGCGGCACGCGCACCGCAAACTCCCCGCGGAGGTCCGTCCGGGCTTCCCAGCGCGCCTTGCGCTCACCGGCGCGACGCACGCGAATCTCGGCCCCAGGGAGCGCCAATCCGGTACCGGTAAACACCGTGCCGAGGAGCAGAAAGTCGGCCTGGTGGGCGGCCTTTTTGCCCTGGTCGGCCGGCACCGGAGGCGCCGCAGCACGCACGGCAACCGTCTGCAATGCTCCGGCGGTCACGGCCAGGCCCATCAGGACGATCCGCAGAGCGACCACTCCAGTCCGCATCCAATCGGTAGGATGGTTCAAGCGAGGGAAGAGATGCCGGGAGAGCCGCAGGGAAGTTACTCGAGCTCCTCTTCCTCCTCACCCAGCAATTCCTTATCCTTGTCCTTATCCGTTGCTTCCTCTTCTTCTTCCTCTTCCTCGGAGATGACGTTGAGGTGGACCGGGTGGACTTGCACCACCTCGAGTTCGACCTCGCACTCCGGGCAACTCAGGATTTCGCCTTCTTCTACTTCGTCTTCGTCCACGTCAATCTCGGCGGCGCACTCCGGACACCGAACCACGGCGAAACCTCCTTCCCAAGGGATCGAACCCGATCCGAGTGGGCGTATTATATACCGCCGCCTCCGGCAAGGGTGAGCGCCGCGGCAGAAGAATAACGGGGCTTCCCGTGTGCGGCGCTACCGGGTCAAGGCGCGCAGGACAATGCATGGCGGATAAACGCGAGTATCCGGACCGCCCGGTCGTGGGCGTAGGCGGCGTGGTGATATGCGACGGCCGCGCCGCGCTCATCCGCCGCGGCAGCGAGCCGCTCAAGGGTGAGTGGTCCATTCCCGGCGGCACCCTCGAGCTGGGCGAGACGTTGGTCGAGGGCATCCAGCGCGAGTTGCGCGAGGAAACCGGGCTTGAGGTGCGCGTGCTGGAGCTGATCGAAGTCTTCGAGCGAATTTTCGCGGACAGCACGGACGCCTCTGACGCGCCCCGCCGGCCGCGGTATCACTTTGTGATCGTGGATTACCTGTGCGAAGCGATCGGCGGAGCGCCGCGGCCCGGCGGCGACGTCACCGACCTTGCCTGGGCGCGCGAGGAGGAGCTGGATCGCTTCAACCTCACGCCCACCGCTACCCGCATTCTCAGGAAGGCCTTCGCCATGGCCCGCGCCCGCGCCGCGGACTAGAACCTGCGAAAAAAAGGCCAGACAGGCAGTGATGTCCCCGTCGAAAGACCTCGCGTTTCTCAGCTTGCAGCTGCGCCCGGCAGGCGCCCAAAGGTGCGCTCACGGGCGTGAAACTTCCCAACCGCTGCGGCGAGGTCCCCCGCGTCGAATTCCGGCCACATCTTTTCGGTAAAGACGAGTTCCGCATACGCGCACTCCCAAAGGAGAAAATCGCTCAGGCGTTGCTCGCCGCCCGCGCGGATCAGCAAGTCCACGTCGCCGGCGCCATCGTGGTTCACCTCTCCAAGTACGCGCGCAAAGGATTCGGGGGAAAGTTCGGTAACCTTGTAGAACCGGCTTGCGGCGCGAAAGATGGCCTCCCGCGCGGAGTAGTCCACGGCCAAACGCACGTGCAGCACCCGGCCCGCCGCGGTCGCGGACTCGGCAGCTTCCACCGCCTCGCGCAGCGCGCGCGACATCCGGTCGCGCCGTCCAATGACGCTTAAGCTAATTCCATGCGCGGCGCAACGGTTGGTCTCCGCCAGAAGGTATTCGTAGAGCAACCGCAGCAGGTTGGCCACTTCGGGTTGCGGCCGCTGCCAGTTCGCGGCAGAAAAGGCAAAAAGAGTCAGCGTGCCGATGCCCAGATCCGGCGCCGCACGCACGATGCGGCGCACGGCCTCAGCGCCGGCGCGATGGCCGGCGGAGCGGGGCAGGCCGCGGGCGCGGGCCCAGCGCCCATTTCCGTCCATGATGATGGCCACGTGCAAGCGTGTGGGCTCCCCGTCGTTCACTTCTTCTCCTCTTCGGCGTTGAGCCGCGGGGCGACGGCTCACCAAGGACTTTGCACTGCAAAGTATAGCGGCAAAAAAATTTGCCCCGCTAACGCTCCCGCGTCGCCCGGATCAGCGCCTCCATGTGGTCCAGATACCTCTCCAGCGCTCGCCGACCGGCGCCGGTGAGCCGGTACTCGGTCTTGGGCAGCCGCCCGTCGAACGACTTGCTGCAAGCGATGTAAGCCGCTTCCTCGAGCTTGCGGGCGTGCACGCTCAGGTTGCCGTCGGTGGTCTTTAGCAGCGCCTTCAGCTCGTTGAACGTCAGCGAATCGTTCACGGCCAGCGCGCTGACGATCCCCAGCCGCATGCGCTCGTGGATTAGCCGGTCGAGCGCGGGCGGTACGTTCTCCCGGGCGAGGCCGCGCAGCGAGCGCAAGCCCTGCCCGGCGCGGCCCTTCTGCGTTCGCTCGTGCGCCAAGGCGCTTGATTTGGCCACCTTCACTCCTTTCCGATCGACCGCCTTCTACTGCCGTTCCAACTTCTCGGAGCCGGTCCTCGGGGATTACCCCACGCCGAAGATTTTCCGCGCCGACCCCTGCTCATAAGCCGGGATAGTCACAACGGCACTAGCCGCCGTAGCGCCGCGCAATCACCAGCCCGAAGACGATTTGCAAGCCGCCAAAGCCCGCGGCCATGCACCAGTTGCCCCAAGCGACCGGTGCAAAAAGCGCCGCGGCGCCTGCGCAGATGAAGCAGAGACCCATTACCGGCACCACCCGGACCGAAAAAGCACCGCCGGTCACCACGGCGGTGCCGTACAGCAGCAGCCACATCCCCGGAAGCACGCTGACCAATCCGGCATGAAAGAGCACTGCGGTCAGCAGCGCGCCCACCAGCAACGGCGGAGCAAAACTCAGCGCAAACTTCCGCCCCGGCCCCGAGAGCAGCGGCATCCTTGCCTGACGCGCCTTGCGGACCGCTGCGGCGCCCGCAATCACCACGGCCACCAGCGCCTCCACCAGCCAAGTCGCCAGCCAGGCGACGGGTGTCCGCTGGCCCGCGGCCACCAGGGCTGCGGCGATGGCCGTCAATCCGATGGCCACGCCGCCCCAGCCGGGCACGGCGGTGAACGATCCGGCGCGCTCCATCGTCTCGCGGATGAAGCGCAGGTTATCGGCCGCACGGGCGTCGAGTGCCACCGGTTGCGGTTGCCGGGAGCGCAGCGGTCCAGCCGAAGACATAGGGGCAGGATACCCTCGCTTGATTTTTTGTCAAGTACTTTATGATATAAAGCTCAGGCCCCTTGCCCCCGCTCCCGGCGCAACGGGTAGCGACCGCACAGCCAGTTCCAGCGCACCGAAAGCACTTCGCCGAACATGAGCAGGCTATCGCGGAGCACGTGGATCTTCGTGCCCGGGTCGTCCGTCCAGTGCACCGCAATTTCCGCGACGCGCAGCCCGTGCCGCTTGGCCAGGAACAAGATCTCGGGGTCGAAGCCGAACCGTTCCACCCGCTGCTGTTCGAAGATGATCCGTGAGGGCGCGCGGACGAAGGCCTTGAACCCGCACTGCGTGTCCACGAAGTTCAGCCCGGTCACCGCGCGCACGAAGCGATTGAAGGTCGTGCTGGCCAGCCCGCGCAGCCGCGAGTCGTGGATTTCGTTCAGGCGGCGGTCCATCCCACGGGAGCCAATGGCGACATCGTGGTTCGCCAGCGCGGCCAGGAGTTTCTCGGCCTCTGCGATCGGCGCGGAGAGGTCGGCATCGGTGAACAGCACCATGCGGCCGCGGGCCTCGAGCATCCCGTTGCGCACGCTGAAGCCCTTGCCGCGGTTGATGCCATTTGAGACCAGGCGCAGGCCGGGGAGCTCGCCGCGCCACGCTTCCACCAGCGCGGCGGTGCCATCGCGCGAGCCGTCGTCCACAACGATCACCTCGGCGCCGGGGTGCCGCGCCTGGAGATACTCCCGGACGCGCCGCAGCGTCTCAGGCAGGCGGCCCTCCTCGTTGTACGCAGGAATGACGACGGAAAGATCTGGCGCGGTCGGGCTCATCCGTGGAGCGGCTGCCTCCAGCCGTAGCGGCCCACGAGCGGCACAAACCGGCAATAGTGCAGCACCCGCGAAGCGGTTTCGCCGCCGATCTTGCGCACCTGGAGCAGTTCCTGCTGGTCCGCTTGGCCCACGGGGATGACCAGCCGGCCGCCCTCGGCGAGCTGCTCGACCAGCGGCGGAGGGACCCCCGGCGCGGCCGCGGTGACCACGATCGCGTCGAAGGGCGCCGCTGCGGGCAGGCCCAGCGTGCCGTCGCCGGTGTGGACGTGGGTGTTCGAGTATCCGAGCCGCGCCAGCCGCCGCCGCGCCGCCAGTGCCAGCGTGGCGTGAGTCTCGACCGTGTAGATCTCAGCGGCAAGCAAGGAAAGCACCGCGGCCTGATAGCCCGAGCCGGTGCCGACCTCGAGCACGCGCTCCGTGCCCGCGAGCTCGAGGGCCTCGGTCATCGCCGCCACCATGAACGGCTGCGATATGGTCTGCCCTTCGCCGATGGGCAGCGGCTGATCGGTGTACGCTCCGGCGATGTATTCTTCGGGCACGAACAGGTGTCGCGGCACAGCCAGCATGGCCGCGAGGAGGCGCGGCGAGTCAATGCCGCGCTCGCGGATTTGCGCCGCCACCATGGATTGGCGCTGCTCGGCGAATTCGGCCGCAAACCTTTCGCCGGGGGCCAGCTTACGCGAGGGCGCTTTGTCGTTCGTCTCCATGGCGGGCGAGCCCGCCTAGGCGGGCTGCAAATGCTTTTCCCAGGCGCGCGTGGCGAGGATTTCCTCGATCTGCGCGAGCGCGAAGTCAATTTCGTCGTCGCGGTTGTAGAAGTGCGGCGAGAGGCGAATGCCAGCCTGCGGGCGGTAGTCCACCAAAACGTTCCGCGCCAGCAGCTCGCGCGTGACTTCACGGGCGTGCGGGCAGTCCACCGAAACCGTGCCGGCGCGCTCGGCCGGCTCCATCGGCGTGTTGACGTGCCAGCCGCGGGCCAGGGCGCCTTCGACCAACCGCGACGTCTGCCGCACCGACTTCGCCCGGATGTTCTCCACTCCGGCCTGGCGGATGATCTGGAGGCCGGGCTGGCAAGCATAGAGCGCGGGGATGTGCGGCGTACCGTTGAGGTAGCGGAAGGCATCGTCGCGGCGGTCAATCGGTCCGACCTCAAACTCGAACGGCCGCCGGTGCGCCAGCCAACCGGTGAGGGTCGGCTTGAACTCGGCGCGAAGGTCGGGGCGGACGTAGAGGTAGCCTACGCCGGGCCCGCCGCAGAGCCACTTCAGCACGCCACCGACGGCAAAATCGCAGCCCAGCTCACGCAGGTTTACCGGAATCGTTCCGGCCGCCTGGAAAACGTCCAGGATGACGTGCGCGCCGACGCGGTGAGCGCGCTCGATGATGGCGCGCGCGTCCAGAATGCACGCGCTGCGGAACAGCACGTGGGAGATGGGCACGAGCAGCGTCTGTTCGTCAATCGCGGGGAGGAGCTTTTCGAGCGGGATGCGGATGCCGTCCGGGCTGCGGATGATCTCGATGCGCGCGCCGTGCCGCTGTTGCTCTTGATAAAAATAGAGGACGGACGGGAACTCCATGTCCACCAGGACGATCTTGTTACGCCGGCCCTGAAAATCGAAGCACGAGGCGATGACCCCCTGCGCCAGGGTGACGTTTTGGTGCAGCGAGATGTCGCCCGGCGCGGCGCCCACCAGCGCCCCAATCTGGTCGCCCACCGAGACAGCCATCTCCCACCAGCCCTCTTCCCAGGCGCGCACGCCCCGGGTGGACCAGGCGTCGGCATACTCGCGCAGGCGGTCGTACACGCCTCGGGGCATGGCCCCGAGCGAGTTGCTGATCAGGTAGGTGGAGCGCGCGAGAATGGGAAAGTCGTCGCGCCACTTCAGCAGTTCGTCCATCGTGTGCCTTTGCGGCCCTTAGGTCGCCCGGCGCCAGGTGAACACCCAGACAAGGTAGCATAGCGAGATAAAGACAAGCCACGGCAAACCGGCCACGAGAGTGATGCGCATCCCGGGAATCCACCACGTCGAGACCAGCACGGCCGCGAGTGCCAGCAGCCCTCCGAGCGAAGTCCACGGCCCTCGCGGCGCGAACCGCGGCGAAGGTGCGCCGCGATTGCGTCGGCGAAAGGCCAGGTGCGTCACAAAAATCATCATCCACACGAATAGCCCGCCGAAAAACGCCGCGCCGAGCATGTACAGGTAGGTGGTCTCGTGATAGCGCAAGTCAAGCAGCAGCGCCGCTACCATCCCCGCGCTGGAGACCCCGAGCGCGGCACGCGGCACGCCCTGCTGGCTGAGCCGCCCGAGCGCCGCGGGGGCGTAACCGCCGCGCGCCAGGGAAAAGATCATCCGCGTCGTAAGGTAAAGGTTGCAGTTCACGCTGGAGAGCGCTGCGGTCAGTACGACGAAGTTCATCACTGCGGCCGCTGCCGGAATGCCGACGGTCTGGAACACGCGCACGAACGGGCTTTCGGCCAGGCCCGCCTGGTCCCACGGCATCACGCCCACCAGCACAGCTACGCCGCCGATGTAGAAGATCGCCAGGCGCAGCAGGGTTCGGCGCAGCGCTCGCGGAACGCTCGTTTCCGGATGCTCGGCTTCGCCGGCGGTCACCGCAACGATTTCTATGCCGAGGTAGCTGAAAATCGCCATGGCCACGCCAAGGCCCACGCCCAGCCAGCCGTGCGGCAAGAAGCCGCCGTGGATAGTGTAGTTCGCCACGCCCAGCGGTTTAAACCCGACGCCCGCAAGCAGCGCCGCGCCGAGCAATAGGAAAAGCACAATCGTCAGGACCTTGATCAGCGCGAACCAGTATTCGAACCAGCCGAAGCTGGCCACGCTGCGCGCGTTGACGTACACCAGCGCCACGGAAAACGTCGTCATCCACACCCACGCCGGCACGCCGGGAAACCAGTAGCGGCAGTAGATCGCCGCGGCCACCACTTCGCTGCCGATGGCCACCACCTGCGCCAGCCAGTAGGAGTAGCGCATCACAAAGCCGGCCCAGGGGTGCAGATACATCTCGGCGTAAACGCCGAAGGACCCGGCCACCGGATGCGCCACGGCCATTTCCGCCAGTGCCCCCATCAGCGCCAAAGCAATCGCCGCGCCCGCGGCATAGCTCAGGATCACCCCCGGGCCAGCCAGGCGCACCGAGAGGCCGCTGCCGAGAAAAAGTCCGGTGCCGATGGCTCCGCCCAGGGCGATCATCGAAAGCTGACGAGGCTTCAGGTTTCTGCGCAGGCCGGCTTCGCTTTCAGCGATGGCCGCAGCGGCCGAGCCGGCGGGCGCTCTCGCAATGTCGGAAGGGGGTTCTGGCGCAGCCATAGTCGCAACGGCCCGCCATCCTATCAGAATTCGCAACGCTCCCCTTCGGCCGAGGCCAGCATGCCGATTCCCGTTGTCCCGCACACCGAAATCAAGCAAACTCCAGCCGCCAAGACGCGGACGAGGTTTCCGGTGGTGACGCGCGCCGGGCGCGCCAGCCAGGATGTCGAAACACTCCAGCGGCGGAGGAGTCTGCCATCGCTGTTAAGCATTGGGGCGAGATGAACTTTCGGGAGATTCCGCAAGAGAGGAAGGCGGCATTCCCCGAACTTCAGCCGGGACTGAAGCCCGCGCCCGCTCAGCCGTAGCTATGCCCGAGCAACACGCGCGCATCCGGTTTGACCGCAACGAGCTTTCCGGCGCGTTCGGCGACATCGGCACAGACTTCCCACTGATCGTGGGGATGATCCTGATCGCCAGGCTCGATGCCGCGAGCGTCCTGGTGATGTTCGGCGCGATGCAGGTGTTGACCGGTCTCGTGTACGGCCTGCCCATGCCCGCGCAGCCGCTCAAGGCCATGGCTGTGCTGGTGATCACGCAGAAGCTCAGCGGCAACATCCTCTACGGCGGCGGCTTGGCCATCGGCATCACCATGTTTCTGCTGGGCGTCTCGGGGCTGATCGACCGGCTCGCGCGGGCAGTGCCCAAAAGCGTGGTGCGCGGCATCCAGTTCGGGCTGGGGATGCAGCTCGCGCTGCTGGCGCTGAAGGACTACGTGCCGGCCGATGGCCGCTGGGGGTACGCGCTGGCGGCCGTCGCCTTTGTGGCCACGCTTCTCCTGCTTGGCAACCGCCGCTTTCCACCCGCGCCGTTGGTCATCTTGCTGGGTGTGGCCTACGCCTTCGCGTTCAAGCTCAACGCGGGCGTGCTGGCCCGCAGCGTCAGCTTCCACCTGCCGCATCTCTACCGGCCGTCGTTGCAGGACGTTCTGACCGGCTTCATCGTGCTGGCGCTGCCGCAACTCCCGCTTTCACTCGGCAACTCGATCCTGGCCACGCGGCAGATTGCCGAGGACCTGTTCCCGCAGCGGCCCATCACCGTGCGCAAGATCAGCCTGACCTATGCGCTGATGAACCTCATCAATCCGTTCTTCGGCGGCGTGCCCACCTGCCACGGCTCCGGCGGGCTCGCCGGGCACTACGCATTCGGCGCGCGCACCGGCGGGTCGCTTGTGATCTACGGTTCGATTTATCTTATTCTCGGCCTGTTCTTCAGCCAGGGCTTCCAGGTCGCCATTGAGATTTTTCCCCGGCCGATTCTGGGCGTGATTTTGGCCTTCGAGGGGCTGGTGCTGATGCGGTTGGTGCGGGACATGGCGGCGTCAATAGCGGATTTCGCGGTGGTCTTGCTGGTGGGACTGATGTGCGTCGGCCTCCCCTATGGCTACGTCCTCGGCCTGGTTGTCGGCACCGCAGTGGCCCACCTGCTGAAGCGTCAACTCACCGGCCTGGCGCGTTAGCGCGGCGCGTCACTTGAATCGCTTTTTGAACTTGACGTCCAGGCCAAAGGTTCCGTTCTGGTCGCGCAGGGCCACAATCGAGACATTGCGGTTGACGTTGTATTCCACCTGGATGACTTGCTGCTGCGTCGAGGTGACGTTGGTGATGTAGGTGATCACCAGGTCGCGGGTGACCTGCTGCTCGATGGTTATGCGCGCCGCGGCGTTCGGTTCGGCGCCGGTGCCGGCGAGGAACGGGTCCACCCGGAAGCGGCTGATGCCGAATAGCCGCTCGATCCGCCCGCCAAGTTGGCTGGAGATGGCTTCGGAGAGCAGCGCGCTCGCTCCCAGCTCCGGCGTCTGCACGGCCGTGGAGCGCCGCTCGCTCTCCTCGCCCGTGCGCCCCAGCGCCAGCAGCGTGATGATGTCGCTTGCCGGTAGCGGCGGGTCGGAGCGATAGGCCAGCGTCAGCCGGCTGGCCGGCCCGGTAAAATTCAGCGTGACCTCGTACTGGCGGATGGTGGTCGTGGTTTCGACGTTCAGTAGCGGATCCAGCCGAAAGGGATTCGCGAAGTTGATGTCGCCGCGGCTCAGCCGATAGCGGTTGCCGCGAAAGGTCATCTCGCCAGCGAGCAGGTGGATGTGCCCCAGCAAGATGGGATGCTCCCAGGTGCCGCGGACGCGCAGGCTGGCCTCGCTCTCAAACCGCGCCCCGGTCCATTCCATGCGGGCATCCGGGCTGGAGACCGCCTCGATATCGAACTGCAGAGTGCGCAGGAAAGGCGACGTGGTGCGGGGCGCGCGCACAGGCTCCTTCGACGCCATGATCAACGACGCCAGGTCGAACCCTTCCGCCATCAGCAGCCGCTCGACCACCACGCGCCCTGCGAGCAAGCCCGACTGAGTCGTGCCCGAAAGCCGCAGCGTGCCGCCGGCGAGCCAGCTCATGCCTTCCGGATAGCGGATGCGGACTCGCGCCGTGCGCGCGGTGAGGTCGTAGCGCAGCGGGCCGTCCCCAAAGGTCACCGAGCCGCCGAGCAGCAGTTCGCCCCCGCCGGTCTCCGCCGTGACGTTTTCAAAGAGCAGCCGGCTGCTGTCGAAGACGAATTCGCCGGTCACCCGGTTGAGTCCGGCGGGAAAGTCGTCGTAGTTCGCCGCGGCGTTTTCGACGCGCACCTTCCCGGTAATGCGCGGACTCGCAAGCGTGCCTTCCACCGCGGCCTTCACCTGCGCCGGGCCGCGAGCGTCGAGGCCAGGCAAGAATCCCCCAGCCAGCCGCAGGTTGACGCTGCCGTCGAGATACAAACCCAGCCGGCGGTCGCCGGCAAAACGCGCGAAGCCGGTGACGCTCAAGTCCGTGTCCGCGCCGCGCAGCTTGGCCTGCTGGATGCGTACCTCATCGCCGCGGTAGGCTAGGCGCAGCGGGCCGACGTTTTCCAGCTTCACGAACTCATAATCGAACACCAGCCGCGAGATGTCTGCCTGCACGGCAATCGTTTCCGGCCGCGCCAAAGCCCCGCGGATCACAAAGCGGCCGTCCACACTGCTGTGACCCGTGAGCGCGGTCAGGCGCAGCGCCATCTGAAGGAACGGGTCGAGGTCGATGGCCTCGAGCGTCACCTCCGCTTCGAGCGGATACTCGCCGCCGAGCGTCAGGTCGAGCTGGCCTTGCAAGCGCCCGGCGGACATCGCCGAGTTCAAGTCCACGTGTACCCGGCGACCGTCGGAGCGCAGTCGCCCCTCGAAGCTGCCTAGCACTTCCTTACCCACGCGCAAGTCCACCAGGCGCAGAGTGCCCTGCGACACCGGAGCATGCAGCGAACCGCTGCCGCTCACCTGAAAGCTCAACTGGCCGCCCAGCGGCAGCCGGGCGGTCTGGATGCGCTCGATGGCATCGATGGGGATGACGGCGCCAGTCAGGTCGAAGCCAATCGCCTGGTCCGCCACGCGGTAAAAGAACCTTCCGGTAATGACGCCGGCCGGGCGCGCTGCTTGCCCCGACGCGCCGGGAAGCGTGCGCAGCTCAGCATTGGAGATGCGGATTTCGTCCCGCCGCAAGCTGAGCTGACCGCGGAAGCGGTCGAAGCGATAGCCCCACGCTTCCACCTCGGCGATATCGAACAGCGCGGTGAGCTCAGGCTCGCCCCGCGTGCCTCGCCCGCGGAACTGCCCGGTCAGCAGGCCATGTGCCGGATAAGACCAACCGAACAACTCCTGGAGATCATCCGTGGCGGCGCGCTCCAGACTGGCTTCCAAGATCCATCGGCTCGCCAGGGGAAAGCTCCAGTGGTCGAGTTCAAGCCATAGCTCGAGCTGCGCCGAGGAACGCCCGTGGCGGGCGCGCGCCCGCACCAAACGCAGCTCATCCGGCGAATAGGTGACATCGCCTTCGACTTCGTCCCAGTAGAGCCCGCCGTAGCGCGCCTGGAAGCCCTTGTAGTGACCGGCAAAGGTGGGCCTCTCGAGCGGCCCGAGCACGCGTCCTTCCCAGGTGCCGCGGCCGGCAAGGCGCTTAGGCGCGGCGTGGGCGCCGCGCAAACGGTTGATGAAGTCGTCCCACGGCTCGATGTCTTGCGCCTCGACCCGGGCCTCGAGCGCCGAATCCCGGATGCCCAGCACGCCGTTGAATGCCAGGTGGCTTGAGGGCGTGGAAATTTCGCTCGGCGGGAGCTCCACCTCGCGGCGGTCCATCACATAGTGATAGCGGATGCGCGCCGAAGCGGGAATTCGGCCTGCTCGCGTCTCCGTGGCCGGGGCCCACAGTGAAAGCCCGCGGGAATCCACGTGTTGGAAGTCCGCAACCCACGAGGTGACCGAGTTTACGTCCACTTCGGCGGCCCAGTGCAACGCGGCCACGGGAAGCGTGCGGTTATCCACTGCCGCCAGAATCGCGGCCAGGCGCATCCCGCGGGCGCGAGTCTCGGCGCGGAATTGCATCCCGCGGAAGTTTAGGTCCACACGGCCCTGGACGATGCCGCCGAGCGCCCGCGCTTCGAAGTCGGGCACAGCGAGCGTGCGGCTGTCGGCCACGTAGCTTCCGCGGCTCTCCATCCCGGCGGCGTGAAACCAGCGGTAGGACATGGCTACTTCGCGTGCCGCATAGCGCCCGCGGACGCTGAGTTGCTCCCGGGCATAGCGGCCCTCGCCGGAAAACTCCACTGCACCGAGGGGCGTGTTGGGCTTGCGTAGAATCTCGCGGAAGTCAGCGAGGCTCAATCGGCCGCGGTAGCGAAAACTCCACTCCGGCTGGAGGAAGTTCGCTACCCTGGCCTGGGCGTCCACCTCCGAGTGCGGGAGCTTCCAGCGCAATTGCTCCACGGAGAATGCGCCCCGATCGAGCGTGAACCTCAGCGCCACGTCAGAGGCGAAGGGGAGGTACCGCCGAGCCGCCAGGACCATCTGCTGCCAGCTCAACTCGCCCGCGTAAGATTCCTTTCCCGCATCGGCCGCTTGGAAATCGAGCGCGAAGCGGAATTCACCGCCTTCGGCCACCAGCGGCACGCGCACGTCGTTGTAGAGGAGGTAGCCATCCTCGAGCCGCACTCGCCGGATGGCTAGCTCGAAGAGTCGCTCGCGCAGGGGCTTCCCGGGGCGCCCTGGCTTGCCGGCGGTCTTTGGCGCGGGGACGTTGCTGCCGCCGTCGGCCTCGATGCGGACGTGCACCGCGGGGCGGTCCAGCCGGAGTTCACGGAGTGAAATCTTGCGACGCAGGAGCGAGTCCACGCGAAGATCCACGAGCAGATGATCGGCGTGGAAGAGCGGCGGAGTGTTTTCCGGCTCGAGCCCGTGGAGGGTGAGGTTCGCGGCCTCGATGCGCAAACGGAGCAGTTGAATACGAAATCCTCCCAGCTCGACGCGCCCGCCGGTCATTTTCTCGAGCTGGGCTACAAAGGCGCGGCGCGCCCATCGCTCAGCGAAGCCCGTCCACACCATCAGCGCCAGCGTCAGGGCTGCCACCAGCGCCACCAGCGCTGTGACCTTGACCGCACGCACCAGCATTTTCCGCAAGGGCGTCTTCCTTGGCATCGCTGGCGAGACCATCATGACCCGCTGCCCGGCATAGCCAGCTCAATTTTGAGCCGCGAGCGCGTTTCCTCGAGCCACTGCGCTGCCCGCCGGCTGATTTCGCGTTGCATGAGGAGCTCGCGAATCTGATCCTGAACAGTCTCCAGCGCCGGCGCCGCCTGCCCGCGCGCCGCGAGCGACGGCGCCAGTTCCTCGGCATAGTATTTTTCGATCACCGCAGCGCCCAACTGTGCCGCCGGCCGGAATTTGTAGTCGAGGTAGCGAGCCAGATATATCTGCCGCTCGACCAGACGGCGCACGACCGCCGCGGAAAGCCCCAGCCGCTGCAAGCGCTCGCCGTAGATCTCCGGCGAAGCGAACTGACGTCTGAGTCGTTCGAGTTCGCGGTCCACTTCAGCCTCCGTCGGGCGCGGATAGCGCGCCGCAGAAGCCTCCGTGTTTACAATCCACTGCTCGATGAGCTGCGCGAGCAGGCGGTCGTCGCTCGCGGCGCGCCCGTCCACCAATTGCTGGTAGCGGCCCAGCTCGCGCACCTCGCTGAGCGTGAGGATGTCATCTTCGATGCGCGCCACAATCCGGTCCATCACCTGCTGCGCCGAAACCGCTGCGACATACGGGGCCAGCGGGATGATCTGTCCCATCAGAAGCGCCAGAACGATGAGCGCGCGCCGCATCAGAACACCGACCCCAAATTGACGAAAATCTGGAACCGCGGCAGCCGCTGGCACGGCGTCGACGTCGGAGGGGTCGGCGAGCCATTCGGGCACAAGGCCGCCCCGCGGGGCAAGAAAAACCGCGGCGCATTCAGTTGATAGGCGAGATCCACGCGCACCGGCCCGATGGGCGTCCCATAGCGAAAGCCGAAGCCGAGAGTATGCGACAAGTAATTCAGATCGCCGGCAGAGGGCGGAGCGGCGCGCAGCCTGATGCGCTGGACGTTCGTGAAGACGTTTCCCGCGTCATAGAACAGCACGCCGCCCAGCCGATTGCCCACAAACGGCAGCCGCATCGGAAAGCGCAACTCCTGATTGAAGATGAGCATGGCCAACCCGCCGACGGGAAAGCCGGTGACCGGATCGCGCGGGCCGGCCTGGTTCAGCCCGAAGCCGCGCAGCGACGTGCCGCCTCCGGCGAAGAAGCGCTCGGGCAAGGGGATGCTGTTGGCGGTGCTGGCGCCGAAGGGCTGCTCGAAACCGAAGCGAGTGGCGCGCGCAAAGGAGAACCGGCGGCCAAGCGGATGGTAGGTGGAGTTCTGGAAGAGCACACGGAAAAAGGAGGCGCTCGAGCCGATGGGCCGGCCGGCGATGCTCACGTCCAAATTGTTGAAGTCGCCGCGCGTGGCGTCGGCGGGGTTGTCGCGCCGCTCGCGAAGCCACGTCGCCCCAAACAGAGACACGCGAGTCGGTTGGTTGAAGAGCTGTACCTCTTGCGGCGGAATCTGCAACGAGCCGACCAGCACGCGCCGAAAGGAATACCGGTAGAGCAGCGAGGTGACCAGCGAGACGCGCTGGGCGAGCTGCAAAGAGCCCTCGTAGCGCGTGGAGGTGAAGGTGAGGATGTCGCGTGTCTTGTCGGCCAGGGCGGTCAACTGCAAACTGAAGGCCGGCCGGCCGAAATAATTCGGCGCCGTATAGCTCATCAGCGCTCGGCCTTGCAGCGTGCTGGCGCGCACTTTGAAGGAGAGCGCATCGGCGCGCCCGGTGAGGTTGGCCTTGCTGATTTCGAGGATCCCCCTGGGGCTGGCGCGGAACTGCCCGCGCACCGGGTTGGCAGTGCTGCCCAGCCGCTGCGCTTCCACTCCGAAGCCGTAGGCGAAGGTGTAGCGCTTGGCTTCTTCCACCAGCACGACCAAAGTCTTCTCGGGGTCTGTGCCGGCGGGATTCTGCGGCGCAATGGTGACCCGGCTGAAGATGCCCAGGTTGTACAGGCGCCGCTGCGTTTCGACCAACTCGCCTTCGCGCAGCGGTCCGCCCGGCTTCACTTGTACCTCGCGGGCGACGACGTGAGGCAAAGTGTGTTGGTAACCGCCGATGAGCACGCGCGCCACGGTCTCCTGCGGGCCCTCGACAATGTGATAGATGAGCCGCACGCGCGGGGAGCCGGCCGGGGCGCTTCCCCCGGGCGAGCCTTCCGCAGGCAATTCCACCACCGTGGCGGCGAAGCGCGCACGGGGAAAGCCTTCGTTGAAATAAAACGCCAGGAGGTTGTCGCGGTCGCCGGAGACGTTGAACTCGGAGTAGGGCTGTCCGGCGGTCGAGCCGATTACGGCAAGCAGGTCATCGTCGCGGAGCGTCCGATTGCCTTCCAGCTTTAACTCGGCCACACGCGTCTGTTGACCCTCTTGGATGTGGAAGCGTACGAAGACGTCGCCCTCCTTGCCGCGGTAATTGTCGAGCAGCTCGGTGCGGACATCGGCTTCGCGGAAGCCGTTGGCGACGTAAAGCTCACGAATGGAAGCGGCGTCGTCCTGGACCATCCGCCGGCTAAAACGTCCGCGGGACGCAAACGCGGCGGGCTGCAGACGCAGCCGGCTGCGCAACAGCTCATGGCTGAAGTACTGGTTGCCGTCAAACGTCACGCCGATCAGCCGGTGCAGCGCGCCGCGTTTGACCTGATAGGTGATCACCTGTTCGGCGGGCCGCGCGCCGCTCGGGGTTCCCTCGGCGGGAGTCACCGAGGCGGTGTAGCTCACTTCGACGCCGAAGTAGCCCTGGCGCTCCAGATAATCGCGGATGGCGCGGCGACCTTCCTGCAACAGGTCTTCGTCCACCGCCGCCTCCTGGTAAATCGGCAAGCGCCTGCGCAGTTCCTTAGCGGGAATCTTGGCACCGGCCACCTCCACCCGCACTCTCGGTCCGGCTGCCACTTCGATTTCAATCGGCAACGTGGCGGATTTAGCGTCGTACTCGCCGCGATGAATCGTCACGCGCGCGCTGAGGTGCTCCTGGCGCACCAGGAGCTTCCGCATGCGGTCGGTGGCGCGCTCCAGGCGCGCCGAGGTCACTTCCTGGCCCGGCTTCAATTTTGACCGGCCGAGCAAGTCCGCGTCAGCAAGCTCGGTGTGATTGAGCAGCTTCAGCGTGCCGAGGCGGGCCCGCGGCCCCGGCACGGCGCGCACGACGATGTCCATCTGGCGCGTGTCCTCGTGGGGCGTCAGTTCATAAGAAAGTTGCGCCTGGTAGAGGCCTTCCTCCTGCAGGGCCTGGCGGAGCCGCTCGAGAGCCTCCTGCAAATCGCTTTCGCGAAACGCTTCACCCAGACCCAGGCGCATCGAGACCAGCGCCAGCGGCTGGCCGGGCGGTTCGCGCAGGCCGACGACGCTCACCAGGTTCACAAAAAAGGCTCGCCGGACCACAAAATCAACGCGCATGCCTCCTGCGGCGGGGTAGGTCTCGGCGCGAAGGTCGGCGTAGCGGCCGGTGCGGTAAAGCTGCCGCAGGCTCTCGCGCACCACCTCCGAGTCGAGCGGTTGGCCGGGCTGCAGCAGGAGGTTGGCGGGGTTTTCTTCCAGGACCTGGCCGGTCTCGGTCACCACGCGGATGGCCACGACGCGCTGGTCTTCAGTTTGCCAAAGCGCTTGAGCGGGCGAAGGCGGCGCCTGCGCGCGCGCTCCGAGGGCCGCCAGACACAGCGCCGTCATGCAGATCGCCCTCGCCGCCGGGCCGCGAAGATGACTCGCCATCATTGCCCACAGTAGAAGAAAGGTTAGCACAGCGGCGTTGCCCGCTCGTGCGGATTCTTCCCCGACGCTTCCAGCGCGGCAAGCCGGATTTGGCGCTATGATGGAGATGAATGGCGCGCCCACGCGCGGTGGTCGCACCGGATGAGACTCGATTCACCGGGCGGAGAATGAACCCGCAGGACTACGAGAAATATTCCCGGCAGATCCTGTTCGCCGAAATCGGCGAAGCCGGGCAGCAGCGCCTGCTGGCCTCGCGCGCGGTGCTGGTGGGCTGCGGCGCGCTGGGCACCGCACTGGCCAACCTGCTGGTGCGCTCCGGCCTGGGGCATCTCCGCATGATTGACCGCGACTTCGTCGAGCCGTCCAACCTGCAACGCCAGACGCTGTTTGATGAGGCGGACGCGCGCGACGCGCTGCCCAAGGCTGTCGCCGCCGAGCGCCGCCTGCGCGCGATCAATGCGGGCGTCGAAATCGAAGGTCTGGTCGCCGACTTGGGCCCCCGTAATGCGGAGGAGCTGCTCGCGGGCTTTCCGCTCGTGCTCGACGGTACGGACAACTTCGAGACGCGCTTTCTGCTCAACGACGTTGCGGTGAAGCTCGGCGTGCCGTGGATCTACGGCGCGGTGGTCTCGAGCTATGGACTAACCATGACCATCCGGCCCGGAGAAACGGCGTGCCTGGCGTGCCTGCTGGAGACGCGCATCGAGCCGGGCCTGGAAGAAACCTGCGACACCGTAGGTGTGCTGGGCGCCGCGGTAGGTGTGATGGCTTCGATCCAGGCCGCCGAAGCGATGAAGCTGCTGGTTGGAAAGCGCGAGGCGCTGCACGACCGGCTCCTGAGCTTCGATGTTTGGTCGAACCGCTTTCAGGCCATTCGCGTCGAACGCAACTTGCGCTGTCGCGCTTGCGCCCACCGGGAGTTCCCTTACCTCGAAGGCGAAGCGCAGCCACACTTGACCCTGTGCGGCCGCGATTCGGTGCAGATCCACGAGCGCGGCCGGCGGCTCGACCTCGCTGCGCTCGGCCGGCGCCTCGCGCCCGCCGTCGCCGAGGTGCGCAACAACGATTTCTTGCTGCGCTTCCGCGTGCCTCCGTATGAGCTGACCGTGTTTGCCGATGGCCGCGCCATCATCAAGGGCACACGCGATCCCGGCGTGGCGCGCTCGCTCTACGCCCGCTATATCGGCGCGTAAACGGCTAGATCTCGCAACTCCGCTTGGCGTGCAGCCGGGTCAGGCGCTGGCCCATGGACAACAGCTCGGTTTCGCCAAGCGCCGCCTCAATGCGCGGGAAGACTTCGTTCTCTTCAAAACGGATGTGGTCGTGCAGGGCGCGGGCCAGCGCCGCGAGATCGTCCTCCGCCGGCGCCTCAGCTTCTTGCGAGCTCTCGAGCTGTAGGATCCGGCCGCGGATCTCGGCATGCTCCGCCAGCATCCGCATCACGCCCGCATCCTCGTCGAGACGCGTATGCCGGGCATAGGCCGGCAGCAGGATTTCTTCCTCCTCACGAAAGTGCTGCTGGCCGGCCTTCTTCCAGAAGCGCAGGAACGCCTGCGCCGCCTGCCGCATCGCCGCGGCGCGCCGGGCCGCCGGCACCTGCGCTGCTCGACGCATCAGCAAGGCCTGCGTCAGCGCGAAGTGGTGGTGCTGGCTGAGCGGATGCAGGCTGGGATGGCGTTTCATTGTCCTCCCGCAAAACGGTTTCGCCGAGCCAAGCGCAGCCGGCCGGCGGTCTAGCGGAGGACCGTGCGGCCCGATGCCTGGCGCAGCGCCGCGCGGTCCAAGTTCTCCCGCAGGTTCATCAGTGTGAGGAAGGTGTTCAGGATGCGCGCCTTCATTTCGTCCGCCAGATGCAAGCCGCTGGTGGCCACGCGCGCGAGCAGCTCCCCGTGGTCAGCGATGTACTGAATGATTTCGATCTGCCGCGCATGCGGGGCCTTGCCCAGGGCGGTCTCGCGGCGCATCTCCGCGCAAGCCTGCTCGACGCTCAACGTGAAGTGCAGCACGCAAAGCTTCTCCGAATCCAGGGCCGCCGGCGCTACGAACTTGCAACCCGGCGCACTACAGGGCGTGGGCATCGGCTCTACCTAGGCTGGCAATGCGATTGTTAGCACCCCTGCGCCGGGAAATCCACCCCGCCCGGGGACGATGACGCGAATCTGCAACGCCAAACGCCGCTGCCATACGCTGCTGTCCGCCAGCGGTGGCCTGGCCTGAGGCTCGCGCAACGCCCGTGCCGCGGGGCGGACAAGCCTGCCGCAGCTTTCCGGCGAGCCTGGCCTGTGCTAGACTGTCGCAGCAAGAGCAGGCCACCGGCTCGTGCCATCTTTCCAAATCGAGGCCACTCCATGTCCGGGCATTCCAAATGGGCCACCATCAAGCATAAGAAGGCTGCCACTGATGCCCGCCGCGGCAAGGTCTTCACCAAGCTGATCCGCGAGATCACCATTGCAGCGCGGGTCGGCGGCGGCGACCCGGACTCCAATCCGCGCCTGCGCACAGCCATCCAGGCCGCCAAGGCCGAAAACATGCCCAACGAAAACGTGCTCCGCGCCGTCCAGCGCGGCACAGGCCAGCTCGAAGGCGAGCAATTCGAGGAAGTGTATTTCGAGGGGTATGGTCCAGGAGGCGTAGGGATGCTGGTGCAGGTGGTCACCAGCAACCGCAACCGCGTGGTGAGCGAGATCCGCCACCTGATGAGCAAGCACGGCGGGAGCATGGGCGAAGCCGGCAGCGTCGGCTGGATGTTCCACCGCAAGGGCGAGATCGTGGTGCCCAAGGAGCAGGCCAGCGAAGACAAAATGCTGGGCATCGTGCTCGACGCCGGCGCCGAGGACTTGCGCGACGTCGGCGTGGCTTGGGAGGTGATCACCCCGCCCGAGGCGTTTGAATCGGTGCGCGACGCCCTGGAGAAAGCCGGCATCAGGCCAAGCTCCGCGGCCATCGCCATGGTGCCGCAGAACTACGTCAAGCTGACCGGCGCGGCGGCGCAGCAGATGCTTAAGCTGATCGAAGCGCTCGAGGACCACGACGACGTCCAACACGTGTACGCCAATTTCGACATCGACGAAAAAGAGATCCAGGCGGTCATGGCCGCCGGGTAGTTTCCTGCCGCTTTCTCCACCTTCCCGCGCAAAGTGTGTCCGGCGGAGCCCCCCGCGGCGGGCGAAGCATTCCTCGGAGGGATTCTTCGGTCGCTGCGGCGACCTCTGCAGTACGGGAGCATGCTCTCGCTTCTTGAATCCCGCTGCTCCGATATGCGCGCAAGCCGCGCGCGGCGTCGGCAAGCCGCCGCACTCCGCAGCCATTGGTTGCACCTTCGCTGAAAAAAAGGCTGGCGACGCGTTTTTGACCCAACGTAAACTGTTGCCGCTTGGGAGGGTCGCGCCGATGGTGTGCCGATGATGAGGGCATTCGCGCTGCGAGCCGACGGCCGCGCCCCTCGCGCGGAGCGAAGAAAGATGCGCGTGCTTGGCATTGACCCCGCCGCGGCCGGACCGACCGGCTACGGCGTGGTGGAAACCGATGGCCGGAGTTGCCGGATGTTACGTTTCGGCGCGCTGAGCGCCTGCCGCGGCGGCGATATTTCCGCCCGCCTGCGCGAGATCCACGCGCTCATCTCCCGGCTGATCGACGAGTTCGCCCCCGATGGTCTGGCCCTGGAATCGGTCTTCACCGCGCTGAACATGAAGACCGCGCTCAGGCTCGCCGAGGTGCGCGGCGTGGTGCTGCTGGCGGCGGCGCAGAGCAACGTTCCGGTGCACAGTTATTCGCCGCGGGAAGTGAAGGCAAGCGTCGCCGGCTACGGCCAGGCCAGCAAACAACAGATGCAGCTCATGGTGCGCGCGCTGCTGGGGATGAGGGAGACGCCCGAGCCCGCCGACGCCGCGGACGCCCTGGCGGTCGCGTTGTGCCACATCCAGGCGGCGCAGGTCCGCGCACGCTTTGCCGCTGGCGACGCTTCCCAGCCAAACCCGGCGCGCCCCGCAAAGCCCGGAATGCGTAGCCGCCCGGCCGCGCCGCGCGTCCCTGTTGTGCGATGAGCAACCGACCGCGGTGTTCCTGGCGCGCATTCCTTTGGCTGTTTGCTTTACTTCCCCTGCTTCCTCTGCCTCTGTTTTCCTCTTCCGTTGCCACGCTCACCTATCGCCGCATCTTCAAGTCCAGCCTGCCGGAGTACATCGAGATCAAACTCTGCGAGGACGGCACGGGCAGCTACGACATTCGCCAACTCGACGAGGCGGCCAACCCGCAGCCGTTTGAGGCCGGCGCGCCGCTCCGGGCGAGAATTTTTGAGCTGGCCGCGCAGCTCGACTATTTCCGCAACCTCCAGCTCGACATCCGCCGTCGCGTCGCCTACCTCGGCGACAAGACGTTCCGGTACGAGCGCGGCGGCGAGGCCCACGAAGTCAACTTCAACTACACCATCAACGCCACCGCCAACCAGTTGATGCAGATCTTCGAGGGGCTGGCGCGCCAACAGGAGCACCTCACCAAGCTCCGCCGCCGCATGCGCTACGACCGGCTGGGCGTCAACGAGGCCCTGCTCCAGCTCGAGGCCGACCTGAACCGCAAGGCTCTTCCGGAACCCGAGCGCCTACTGCCCGTGCTCGAACAGATCGCCAACGACCCGCGCTTTGTGGAAATTGCCCGGCAGCGCGCCCGCTCACTGGCTGAGCGCATACGCAACCCCCGAGGGCGCTAACCGGCGGCCGCAGGATTCCGCTTGACCACGCCCGCCCGCCGGCGGACGATGGTTTCGAACAGGGGCGCGCAACCCCGGCGCCGTCCCGAACATCCCATAGTTAGGGATGGTCCCCGAAAGGGGGTCTTATGCATCGCCGCCACCTGGGTCCGCTCATGATTCTGACTTTGGTGAGCCTTCTGCTCGCCATTCCGCCGGCTGCGCCGGCCTACGATTACACTTACGCCCGCGTTGTGCGCCTGAGCCGAGTCGAGGGCGACGTGCAAGTTGCCCGGCCTCGCGTGGATAACGACGAGCAGAGCAAGGAAGCGGTCTGGGAGCAGGCCGAGGTCAACCTGCCCATCCAGCAAGGCTTCAGTTTGGCCACCGGCCAGGGCCGCGCCGAAATCGAGTTTGAAAGCGGAGCCACCGCGCGCCTGGCTGAGAATTCGCTGCTGCAATTCACCGAGCTGGCGCTGGCCAGCGGCGGGCGTATCACCCGGCTCACCCTGACGCAAGGCACCGCAACTTTCTACGCCAATCTTTCGCGGGATGACTCCTTCGTTGTCGCCACACCCCATTTGCAGGTGGTCGTTCCGGAGAGGGCTACCTTCCGCCTAGACGTGACGCAGGAGAGCAGCACGGTGGGCGCGCTGAAGGGCGAAGTGGAAGTGGACTCGCGGGCCGGCACAAACCGGCTGACCAAAGGCCGCGAGCTGACCTACCGCACCAGCGATCCCGATCGCGTCTCCATCGATCGCCTCTCCAAGTCCGATGACTGGAACCGTTGGGTGGTCGACCGTGACGAAGTGATCCGCACCGGCAGCACAACTGCTCTGCAATATGTCAGCTCGCCCTACAGTTATGGCCTGTCGGACCTCTCAACCTACGGTAGTTGGTATGGGGTCTCCGGCTACGGTCAGTGCTGGCGGCCTTTCGGCGTGGGGTTTGGCTGGTCGCCGTTCTGGTCTGGCCGGTGGGCCTTTTTCCCCGGTCTCGGCTGGACGTGGGTAAGCTTCGAGCGTTGGGGCTGGCTGCCATACCATTTCGGCAACTGGGTTTTCTCGCCCGCACTGGGCTGGGTTTGGGTTCCCGGCTTCGGACACCACTGGCACCCAGGGCTGGTGAGCTGGGTGCGCGTCGGCGACCGCATCGGATGGGTTCCCATGCATCCCAACGACCAGCCCGGACAGATGTCGGCCAATATTCAGCACGGAGTCATCCTCCCCCGCTCCAGGGCGTTCAACCGCACTGACCGGCTCGAGCGCAGGATGATCGGCCGAGAAGAGAAGATTGAAGTGGTCCGCGATCTGCCGCCAGCCTTCGCGGCAACCCCGCGCAGAGGCTCGAAAAGCGCAGCGGGACCGCCCACGGCAGGGATTACCGGAGGTGGCAACGACCAGCGGGAAATCGTCTTCGACCCCAAGGAGCGGAAGTTCGTGAACAACCCGGCTGCTGGGACCCCCAGGGCCAACAGCAGGACCGATGGCAAGACGAACGGCACCGGCGATGCCAATGTTGAAGCCGGCAGCCCGAGGACTTCTCGCGGCGCTGCGGGAATCACACCCTCGATGCCGAATACTCCGCCGCCGCCCCGCGTCGAGCGGTCGTTCCCGCAGAGCGAAAGTTCGCGCCCCTCGCCACGGAGCGAGTCGGCGCCGCAGCCTCGCGCGCAGTCGCAGCCTTCGTCGCCACGTGCGCCGTCTCCCCCGCCGCCCCGCGTCGAGCGGTCGTTCCCGCAGAGCGAAAGTTCGCGCCCCTCTCCGCGGAGTGAGCCTGCGCCACGACCTCGGGCGCAGTCGCAGCCTTCGTCGCCGCGTGCGCCGTCTCCGCCGCCGCCCCGCGTCGAACGGTCGTATCAGCAGAGCGAAAGCTCGCGCCCCTCGCCACGGAGTGAACCTGCGTCGCGTCCGTCTCCCTCATCGTCGTCGCATTCTTCCTCCACGCCGCGGGCGCCAGCGAATCCACGGCGTTGACAACCGCGCCCGCGGAGACGCCTGCGGCATTCGGAATTCGCCAAGCCTGCGGCCCGCGCCTCGCGCGGGCCGTTTGGTTTTTCAGGGAAGACTTGCGGATCGGGCGGCCGGCTCAGTGCACCACAACGCCCGCGTAGCCGACGACTTCGTCGCGGTCGCCGGTAATGTCGCCGGAGGTGGCGTAGCGGACCAGTTCCGCCTGCGTCGCGCCGAGCTGCCGCGATGCGGTCAACATGGTCACGGCGGGCCCATAGCCGCACATGGTGATGCCCTCGCGGCGGACGGTGTCGTAGAGGCCGCGGGGGTCAAGTGCCAGCAACTTATCTAGCGCCTTGCGGTCCTTGACGCGGGTCACCCGGTCGCCTTCGTAGTGGTTCATGTCCGAGCTGGCCACGACGAGCACCTCTTCACCCTGCGCCGCCACCACTTCCCCCACGGCTCGCCCCAGCTCTTGCAGCTCGGAGAAATTCACCGTGCCCAGCGCGATGGGCACAAAACGGAATTCCCCGGCCAAGCGCTGCAGGAACGGCAATTGCACCTCCAGCGAGTGCTCGGCGTGATGCGCCACCGAATCCTCGCGCAGCAGCGAACAGGCGCGCTTCAGGTCTCTAGCCAACTCGCTATCGATCTGCGCCTGGCCGAGCGGCGTCTGCCAAACACCCTCCGACAAAATCGCCAGCGCCTCGCCCTGCGGGTAGTGCCGCGGGCCGAGGATGATGTAGCGCCGCGGCAGCGCCAGCTTGCTGTACACCGCGCCGGCAACGTGGCCGGAATACATGTACCCGGCGTGGGGCACCAGGCACGCCTGCGCACGCAGCTTTTCTCCGGGCTGCGGAGCGACGCTCAGAAGATCAACGCGCTGGGTCAGTTCGCCGGCATCGGCGGGATAAAAGCGGCCAGCGACAGCAGGGAGGCGAATCATGGCGCGCCTCCTGGCGCGGACTAAAGGGGCTTGGAGGGTTTGCCGCGGATGCGCAGGGCTACGCTACCGCCGGCCTGATGCTGGATTTCCACCTTGTCGCCGTACTGGTAGCCGCCGGCATCGATGATCCTTTGCATCTGCTCGCGCACTTTCGGCGTGTAACTAAAAGTCCGGATGACACGCTCGTTTTCCTGGCTGCGCACGGTGATCTGCACGGAATTCGCGTGCATCACTTCGCCCTGGAATGTGACCAGCTTCGGCTTGGGCGTCTTGATGGGGATGGGCTTGCTGGTGTCGAGCTGGGCTCCCAGCGGGAGGGCGGCCGCGAGCGCCGCCGCGAGCAAGCTGGCGCGGATGCTAGAACGCATCATCGAGGGATATCTTCAGCGACTTCAAAAAGCGAATGTCCTGGGGCGTGATCTCAAACTTCGCCGGCCGGCGCTCGTCCCCCAACACTTCCTGGTCCACCTGGATGTGCAGCGATTCCAGAAATCGGCGGTCCTGCGCGGTGATCTGGGTCGGCGGGGATTCACGCTTGGCCAGGCCGATGGTGGCGTCGAGCTTCAAGACGATGTCGTAGCCCGCGGCGCGCACGCTGGCGATGGCTCCGGAGATGCGCTCCGACTCCGATACCGTGTCGTTGATGGCGTGGCCGAGTTCCCGCAGCAATTGCTTGAGCTGATCATCCAGTTGCAAGGCCGGTCCCTCCTTGAACAAAGCCCCCAGTCAAATTGTATGGCGCAGCCGCAGCGGATACAAGACCCCAGGGTGCACTGGGCGTGTCTAACCAGCCTACTCCCTCCGTCCCGCTTCGTCCTCGGCGCGGCTTGTACTAGAATCCGAGGATGCGCAGGCATCTGGGCGCCGCGCTGGCGCGCGCGGCGGGCAGCTTCGCGCGCACCGCGGCGCGCATCGCCCGGCAATTGTTTCACGAGACCACCGGGGCTCTGTTTTTCCTCTTTGCCTTGGTGGGCGCGGTGGCGGCCTGGCGCGAATGGCAGAAGGGCTCGGCGCAGTGGCTGGTCGGAGTGACCATTGCCTTCGCAGTGATGATGGCGGCGTTCGCCGTGGCATCGTTTCGCAGCGCGCGGCGCATTCGCTAACGTGCCCTGGAGAAGCGGCTCGGGAAATGAGCGAACCAACCAATAAGCGCGTGGCACCGCAGGAGCGCAAGGAAAAATTCACCACGCTTTCGGGCTTGCCGCTCGAGGCGCACTACTCGGCGGAAGACTTAACCGGTTGGGACCACGACCGCGCCCTCGGCTATCCGGGAGAGTTTCCGTTCACTCGCGGCATCTATCCCACGATGTATCGCGGCCGGTTGTGGACCATGCGGCAATACGCCGGCTTTGGCACGGCGGTGGAATCGAACCAGCGCTACCGCTACCTATTGAGCCAAGGGCAGACGGGTCTCTCGGTGGCCTTTGACCTGCCCACGCAGATTGGGATGGACTCCGACCACGCCCTCGCTCGCGGTGAGGTGGGCAAGGTCGGCGTGGCCATCGACTCGCTCGAAGACATGGAAGCGCTGTTCGAGGGCATTCCGCTCGACCGCGTCTCCACCTCGATGACCATCAACGCCACCGCCGCCATTCTCTTGGCGCTGTACGCGGCCGTCGCGAAGAAGCAGGGCGTCAACCTGAAGCGGCTTTCCGGCACGGTGCAGAACGACATTCTGAAGGAATACATCGCCCGCGGCACGTACATCTATCCGGTGCACCCGGCCATGCGCATCGTCACTGACATCTTCGCCTGGTGCCGCACCGACCTGCCCCAGTGGAACACCATCTCCATCTCCGGCTACCACATCCGCGAGGCCGGCTCGACCGCGGTGCAGGAAGTGGCTTTTGCGCTGGCCGACGCCATTGCCTACGTGGAGGCCGCGCTGCAGGCCGGGCTGAAGGTGGATGAGTTCGCGCCCCAGCTCTCCTTCTTCTTTAACGCGCACAACGACCTGTTGGAAGAAATCGCCAAGTTCCGTGCTGCGCGCCGCCTGTGGGCCCGGCTGATGCGCGAGCGATTCGGGGCCGCCGACCCGCGCTCGCTGCTGCTGCGCTTCCACGTGCAGACGGCCGGGAGCTCGTTGACGGCGCAGCAGCCGGAAAACAACCTGGTCCGCGTGGCCATCCAGTCGCTCGCCGCGGCGCTGGGGGGCTGCCAGTCCTTGCACACCAACGCGCTCGATGAGGCGCTGGCGCTGCCCACCGAACAGGCGGCCCTGCTCGCCCTGCGCACCCAGCAAGTCCTGGCCTTCGAGAGCGGCATCACCCAGACAGTGGATCCCGTCGGCGGCTCCTACGCCATCGAAAAGCTCACCGACGAATTGGAAGCCCGCGCCCGGGAGTACCTGGAGAAGATTGACGCCCTGGGCGGGATGCTGCGCGCCATCGAGACCGGCTACGTGCAGGGCGAAATCCAAAAAGCAGCGTACGAGTACCAGCAAGCCGTCGAGCGCGGCGAACGGGTCGTGGTCGGCGTCAATCGGTTTGTGGCCGAAGAGGAGCGTCCCATCCCCACCTTGCGCATCGACCCCGAAATCGAGCGCGCGCAGGTGGCTCGCCTGGAAGCCCTGCACCGGCGCCGCGACAACAGCAAAGCCCGTGCGGCGGTCGCCGTTGTCGAGGGCCGGGCGCGCTCCGGGGAAAACCTGATGCCGGCCATCCTGGCTGCGGTGGAGGCTTACGCGACGCTGGGAGAGATTTCCGACGCCTTGCGTCGCGCCTTCGGCGAGTACACCGAATCCGTGGTCGTCTAAATCCAGCGTATTCCCGGACCGACCCAACTCTGGAGCAAAACCATTGATCGAGATCCTCCGGAAAGCGGCCAGCGACTGAAGACGTGCAGCGACCCATCGAAGGCGAGATCCTCTGGCCGCGAACAGTGCGCACGGCCGCCGACGCAGTTCGCTTCCTGGATGCGATGGGTTGCTGTCTGCTCTTCCCTATCAAAAACCTTCCGCTGCCGTCGCTCTACTATGCCGTCGCGCGGCGCTCCTCAGTCACGTGGGATCGCTACACCGAAAAAATCTGGCGCTGGAAAGACGAACTCGGCCGGCAGCGCCGCGCGTTTTACGCCAAATACTTCAAGGGCCGCGGCACATTTATCTCGCTGGGCCTGTTGCCGCACTTCCTGGCCATGCGCGGAACCGCGGCGGCGCCCGACGACCACCGGAAATTTTACGCTGCCGGGCGCATCCGCCATGACGCAAGCGTGATCTGGCAGGCGCTCGAACAGCACGGCCCGCTGGCCACACTCGAACTGCGTCACGCCTGCAAGATGGACAGCCAGGTCGCCAATATTCGCTTCAAGCGGGCCATGCTCGAACTCCAGTGCCTGCTGCTGGTGGTGCACTTCGGCGCCGAGCAGGAAACCGCGGCATGGCCGTCGAGCCGGGTGGAGCTGACCAGTCGAGCCTTTCCGTCCGAGACCGCCGCGGCGCGGCGCATCACGCCCGGCACGGCCCGCGCCGCGATCGTCGCGACGTATCTCCGCTGGCATCCGGGCGCCGAGCCGGCGCGCCTGGCCCGGTTGTTCGGCTGGTCCAAAGTAGAGGCCGTCGCCGCAATGGAAAACCCTCCCCGCCGCAGGTGATACAATCCCGGTTCCCGAATTTCGAAAATCCATAAGCGAAACTCGTGAGATGAGACTTATTCTGGCATCGGCGTCGCCGCGGCGCGCAGAAGTCTTGCGCAATGCCGGCATCCCTTTCCAGACGCTGACGACGGGCGTGGACGAGTCGCACGGGCAAGAGGAGCCGCCCGAGGAGCTGGTCCGGCGACTGGCCGATGCCAAAGCGCGCTCTGCGGCGGCGCAATTGGCCGGCGTTGGTGACCCGGTGATCGTGGTCGGCGCGGACACCGAGGTGGTGGTGGACGGACTGGTGCTAGGCAAACCGGCTTCGGCTGAGGCGGCGCGGGCCATGCTTCGCCGGCTGAGCGGGCGCACGCACAGCGTCATCACGGGGCTGGCGGCAATGCGCCTGCCCGATGGCGCGGAGCGCACCGAGCACGAAACCACGCTGGTTACCCTCGCCCCGCTCACGGCCAAGGAGATCGACGACTACGTGGCTTCCGGAGAGGCTTTTGATAAGGCCGGGGCGTACGCCATCCAGGGACGCGCTGGGCGATTTGTGACGCGCGTTGAGGGGTGCTACTTCAACGTGGTGGGGCTTCCGCTGGCGCGGCTCTACCGCATTCTGCGTGAATTGGGCTGGCCGGGCGGGTAAGAGCGGAGACAAACATGGCGGCCGCATGGGCCGCCACGGCGGAACAATACCTGGCCTCAGACCGGGTCAGGAGGACGGCTTCTTCTCTTCGGTAGGCTTCTCACCGGAGGACTTTTCGGGGCCGTGCATCCCTTCCTTGAAGTGGCGAATCCCCTCGCCCAGCCCTTTGGCAATCTCCGGAATCCGGCGGCCGCCGAAAAACACCAGGACGATGGCCAGGATTATCAGAAGCTCTGTGGGACCAAGCCTGCCCATAGATCACCCTCCTTCGGCGATTCTAGGCTTCGCCGCCCCCTGCGTCAATAAAACAAACTGACCCCGGCTGCCCAGCGCCGGTGCTTCCTGCCGTCCGGCCTGGCTAGAGGATGACGCGCTCGTCGCCGACGCGCCGGGTGATGCGTTCGCGGTCCAAGTGCTCCAGCAGGGGGATGGCGTACTTCCGGGTGACGCCGGTCAGCTCCTTGAACGCGGCAATCGGCAGCCGCTCGCCCTTCTTCTTCTTGTACTCCGCCAGCAGCTCGCGCAGGCGCGCCATCGCCGAGCGGTGGAAGACCAGATCCTCGCTCACCTTCACCAGCGCCTGCTCCCGCAGCAGGAGCTGCAGCAGCCTTTGCGCGCGCGGGGCCTCCACCGGCAGCTTGGCCAGCACTTCCTTCAGCGACGGCACGGCCAGTCCGGCCCGGGCGAATTCCTGTGCGATCTGCTCCTTGGCGCGCGCCTCCTCCGGCAGCAGGGCAATTTCGCGGCCGGCGCGCTTGACAACGTCGCCGGCGACGACCACCGAGCCCTCGGCCACGAGCGCTTCGAGCGCGGCGCGGAAAAGCTCTGGGCGCACCTCCGCAGCGGCGCGCGCCCGCAGGTCTTCCTTGGGAATGCCCTCGACCAGCGGATTCGCCCGATGGAACGCATCCAGCTCGGCGTGCATCCGGCCGGCGCATTCGGCCAGGCTTGCCGCCGAGGCGATGACCAGCGGCTGCTGGGCCACCACGCGCAGCTTGCCGGCTTGCTCGAGCCGTGCCGCTGCGTCGCGCACTTCCGCTTCCAGCCAGCCCAAACGCGCCACTATCTGCGCCATGGCGAGCCCTCGCGGAGTGTTCGCTGCGAGGGCCGCCAAGATTTCTTCGCGGCCGCCGCGCTCGACGCTGGCGAGATAAGGGATCACCTGCCGATCGCGCTGGCGGTGCCGCGAGGCCAGCCCGTCCAACACCACCCCGCCGCCAATGGTCACCACCGGAGAAAATTGGCGCAGGATAAAGCGGTCGCCGGGGAGCACCAGCACGGGGTCGTTCAGGCGCAACTGCGTGAAGGCCGACTGGCCCGGCGCGAGCTCCGCCTGGTCGAGCAGGATGATCTCCGCGATCGTTTCTGCAGTGCCTTGATGGAAGTGGGCGCGGGCGCGATTCTTCAGCCGGCGAGCAGAGGCCAGCAGCGCCACCCGCGCATCCAACCGGCGTGTCGGCTCGAAGCGCCCCGGCGAGGCCAGCACCATCCCGCGCTCCAGCTCTGTGCGGTCCACGCCCGCCAGGTTCAGCGCCGTGCGCTGCCCTGCCACGGCCCGCGGGACGCCCCGCCCGCCGGACTGTACGCCGCGTACGCGCACGCGCCGCTTGGCAGGAAACAATTCCACTTCATCCTCCGGCCTCACTTCCCCCGAGACGAGCGTGCCGGTGACCACCGTGCCGAAGCCCTTCATCGCGAAGGCGCGGTCCACGGGCAGGCGGAAATATCGCGCGGGGTCCTTATCCGGCACCTCGCTCGCAACGCGCAGCAATTCCTGCTTGAGTCGGTCCACGCCCGCGCCCGTGCGCGCGCTCACTGAAACGATGGGTGCGCCCTCCAGAAACGAACCGCGGAGGAACTCTTCCACTTCGAGCCGCACCAGCCCGAGCACATCGGAATCCACCAGGTCGGACTTGGTCAGCGCCACCAGCCCTCGCGGGATAGCCAGCAGCCGGCAGATATCGAAGTGCTCTCGCGTCTGCGGCTTGATGGACTCGTCCGCTGCAATCACCAGCAGTACCAGGTCGATGCCGCCCACTCCCGCCAGCATGTTGCGCACGAACCGCTCGTGCCCGGGCACATCCACCAAGCCGAGGCGCACATCGCCCAGTTCAAGGAAGGCGAAGCCGAGGTCAATGGTGATTCCCCGGCGCTTCTCCTCTTCCAGCCGGTCGGGGTTGGCGCCGGTCAGCGCTTCGACCAGAGCCGATTTGCCGTGGTCAATGTGGCCGGCGGTGCCCACGATGACGTTCTTCATTCGCGGCGCCTTGTGCGCGATCCGCGTCCTGTGCAGGAAACGCGGAGGGCTCCGTGGAACGACAGGACAGGATGCTAACGAAGAGCGTGAAGGGCGTCAAATTCGCCGACGAAGCGCCTGAGAGATTTCCGCGAGGATCGCCGCGGCCGCGGCCTCAGGATGGGTTGCTGCGGTGATCGGACGTCCGACCACAAGGTAATCGGCGCCGGCATGGATAGCTTCCGCCGGAGTGGCCACGCGCGTCTGGTCGTCCCTCGTCCGTGCCGTGCCCGGGCCGCTGGGCCGCACGCCGGGCACAATAATCAGAAACCCTGGCCCACACGCCCGGCGGATCAAGGGCGCCTCCTGTGCCGACGCCACCACTCCGCCCAGGCCCGCCTTCCGGGCGAGCCGAGCCAGCCTCACCGCACGATCTCGAGGGCGACCCTGGATTCCCACCCCTCGCATTTCCGCTGCCTCCATGCTCGTCAGGATGGTCACTGCGAGCAGTTCGGGACGCTCGCCCCGCCTGCGACCGTGCTCGACCAGCGCCCGGGCAGCCCTCTGCATCATTTCCCTTCCGCCCAGAGCATGCAGGGTGATCAGCCGGACGCCTGGCTGGCGAGCGGCGGCGGACACCGCCCCGGCGACAATGTTGGGAATGTCGTGGAATTTCAGGTCTAGAAAAATCCCTGGCCCCAGCCGAGCGAGTCTTTCTACGGCTCGAGGGCCCTCGGCGGTGAATAACCGGCTGCCAACCTTGAACATCCCGGCAAGGGAGACCAGTCGTTGGGCCAGGTTATAGGCGGGGGCGAGGGAATCGAAATCCAGGGCGACAATGAGCCGGCGGCTTGCAGCCTCGCTCACCGGCGTTCAGGCACCTCAAGGAGCTCTAAGCGGACCCGGGCGAGGCCCCGGTCGTCCATCCCCAACCGGCAGGCAGTTTCATAGGATAGGTCAATTTCCCGGCCTTCTACAAATGGGCCCCGGTCGTTTATCCTTACTACCCGGCTCTGGTTGGTCTTGAGGTTTACCACCCGGACCAGGGAGCCAAAGCGGAGGGTAGGGTGCGCGGCAGTGGCGGCATTCATGTCATAACGTTCGCCGCTGGCCGTCACCCGCCCGTGGAAGCGTGACCCATACCAACTCGCCAGCCCGTGCCAGACCCGCAGAGGCTTTATAGGCTCACTCGGGTAGGCAACCAAAGGCGCTTCAAGCCCTGGAGCAACCAGGAACATGAGCAGGAGCCAGCGTATAGCCGCCCACTGGATTAAAAGTCTGCTACGCATAGTGTGGTATTTTGACGACAGTGAATGAAGAAATGCTACCAAACTTCAACCCAAATGTCAACAAGTTTCTGCTCGTATAGAACCTGTTAACTTATTGATTTCATTGACTATTTCTTCCAAACAGAGACGCTCGACACCTTCCAAAAGCCTGAGGCAGGCACGCGGATCAACAAAGTGGGCACTGCCGACCTGAACCGCCGATGCCCCTGCGATAAGGTATTCCAGGACATCTTCCGGCTTTTCGATGCCCCCCAGCCCGACCACGGGTATAGATACCGCTCGGCTGACTTCGTAAACCAGCCTCAGGGTAATCGGCCGTATAGCTGGACCTGATAGACCCCCCGTCAGGTTGCCCAGCCTCGACCGGCGTGTCTGGTAATCCACACTCATGGCAGGGTAGGTGTTTGCAACTGTCAGGGTGGCTGCCCCTTCAGCTTCTGCCGCCCGGGCGATGGCAGTGATATCGGTCACGTTCGGGGAGAGCTTGACCCACAGGGGCCGCCGAGCAGCCTTGCGTGCGACGGCCACAACTTCGGCTGTCAATCGGGGGTCGCTGCCGTATTGCATCCCGCCCCGAGCCACATTGGGGCAGGATACGTTCAGCTCATACGCCGCCAGCCCTTCGGCGTCCTCCAGCACGCGGATGACTTCCGCATACTCCTCGATCGTGTGCCCGAAGACGTTGGCGATGATGGCGGTGCGGTAGGCGCGCAGGGCGGGGAGCTTTTCGGCGACGAAGGCGCGCACTCCGACGTTTTGCAGCCCCACGGCGTTAAGCATCCCCCCCGAGGTTTCACACAGCCGTGGCGCCGGGGCGCCATTCATCGGACCAAGCGAAAGGCCCTTGACGACGATGCCCCCCAGGCGATTCAGATCCACCAGGTGGGCGAACTCAATGCCGTAGCCAAACGTGCCGCTGGCGGCGAGGATGGGATTGGCAAGGCGCAGCGCGCCAACATTCACGCGCAGGTCAATGGCACTGGGCCTGCCCATTGCGCGTAGTCTAGCACGAGGCACCGCTGAGAGTGCCCAGGCTGCCTGTGGAAAATGCGCTCAGCGCTTAGCCGCGGGCGGCTTTACCGCCGACGGTGCCGGAACAGCCAGCACTTCGGTCAAGACGCGGCCGTCGCTCCGCGCCAGCGTGATGCCGGAAAGAAAGGCGAGCGTTGGCGCAATGTCCGCCGGCGTAGCGGAGGAAAGATATTCGCCGGGGCGAATTCCGAAGCCCATCAGCAGCAGAGGCACGCGGGTATCGTAGGCATAGGCGGTGCCGTGATCGGTGGCCGCTGCGGGTGCGATGTCCCGCGGGGCCCACTCCATCAGCCAGTACGGTTTTTGGAGGATGATGAGGTCGCCACTGCGTCCGGCGAAACTGTTAAGCGCCGCGGCGCGCCGCAGGGGGTCCGTGGTGGCAGACCGCTCGAGCAGCTCATCGTTGCGCAGGACCTGGGCCACGCCGCGCACGGAGAGAATGGCGTCAATGGCCGCCTGCAGCGCCGCAGGATTGGCCTGAAGCCTCGCATAGACGCCCGGGGCAAAATAAAAATCGTTGCCCACCAGCCGCCCCGCGGGCTGGCCGGGGCCGAGCAGCGGCTCGAGAGCCTTCTGAACGTGGCTGACCACTTCGTCGATCGCCAACCGCCCGGCATCGAGCTCGCCCGAAGGCCTTTGCTCGGGTATCGGCGCGACGCCATGGTCGGCGGAGAGCGCAACGACGTAGTTGTTTGCGCCCACAGTGCGATCCAGATGGCCCAGAAGCGCTCCCAGCGTTGCGTCCAGCCGCACGAGCATGTCTTGAACTTCGTGGCTGAACGGGCCGAATTGATGGCCCACCAGGTCCAGTGAAGAAAAACTCACCGCCAGGAAGTCGATCCCCGGGCCTTGGCCGAGATGCAGCGCGTCCACGGCCGCCGCGGCCATCCGCCCCAGGTACGCGTCCGCAAACGGGCTCGTCCCCCACAAGGCATAGAAGGCCTCGTTCGGCTTTTCGTCTGAACCCTTCAGCACATGCGGGAACGTGGACGTCCAGCCCCGCGGCGGCCGCTCGCCCGGCGCAGCATCACGGTAGAGATACGCACGCTCCGGCAGGGCGCGCTCCCAGACCTTGCCGAAGTCGGCTTCGACCGGATGCCCCTTCACGAAGCGCGCCATGAAAGCAGCCGAACCGGTGGCGTAGGCCGTGGAAGTCATCCAGGCGTGAGTTTTCTCGCCAAACCAGGTGACCACGGTGCCGCGGTGGCCGGCCAGCATGATGGCGCTGCGCGCTTTCAGCGAGAAGCTGGCGACGCGCGCGGGGTCGCTGGCCTGCGCGCCCAATTCTTCGGCCAGCGTGCGCATCAGCAGGCGCGCCGCGCTGTTACCCGCTTCGGTTAAGCCATCATAGCTGACGGACTTTGCTTGGGGGTCTTCGGTGCAAGTCACCTGCCTGTTCGCTTCGCGGTCCCACCAGGTGTTGCCGATGATCCCGTGGGTAGCGGGGAAGGCGCCGGTAGAGATCGTCGCGTGTCCCACACAGGTGCGCGTGCTCCAGTAGGGGTAAGCCGCGAGGCGAAACCACGCGCCGCGCTCGACCAGGCGCGCCAGCCCTGCCGTCCACTGCTGGCGAAAGTTCTCCACGTAATCGGCGCGCATCTGATCCACCACCAGCAGCACAACCAGCTTCGGCCGGCGAGGTCGCTCGCGGCGCGTCTGCGCCGGTGAATTCGTCGCCCACAACAGCAAGGCGCAGAGCGCCAGCGCCGCCGCAGGTTTGATCCGCCATTTCATCCCTGAATCTCCTCCGAAGCCGCCGCAGTGTAGCACAGCTGCGCTGCGCGCCAACGGGCGCCCCACCTCACCCCACAAAGCTTCGGCAGCGGCGGGCTCTGTGCTAGGATGTTCGCCCGATGCGCGTCGTGGAAAAGCAGCAATTGATGTCCGCCACGGAGATTGACCGCACCGTGCAGCGCTTGGCGCATGAAATCGTGGAGAAGAGCGGCGGCACGGCCAACCTCGCGCTGATCGGCATCCGCCGCCGCGGCGTGCCGCTAGCGCGGCGGGTCGCGCAGGCCATGCGCGGAATTGATGGCGTCGAGGTGCCCGTGGGCACGCTCGACATCACGCTCTACCGCGACGACCTGTCCACCGTCGCGCCGCAGCCGGTCTTGCAATCCAGCGACATCGCCTTTCCCGTCGACGACAAAGACCTGATCCTGATCGACGACGTGCTCTACACCGGCCGCACCATCCGCGCCGCGATGAACGGCCTGTTCGACCTCGGCCGCCCACGGAGCGTTCGCCTGTGTGTACTGATCGACCGGGGCCACCGCGAGCTGCCCATCGAGGCTGTCTTCGTGGGCCGCCACGTCCAGACCAGCGACACCGAGATCATCGAAGTCCGCCTGAACGAGGTGGACCATGAAGAACGTGTGATGCTCGTCGAACGCGTCTCCTGAGCCGACAGCTTCCCGCGGCCGGCTTCGCTCGGGGAGCGACGCGCCGAACCGCTTGTTCGAGGTTGGTTGTGCCGCAACGCTTCCGCCACATGCTCGGCATCGAACCGCTCAGCGCCGAGCAAATCGTCTTTCTCCTGGACCAGTCCAAGCCCTTTCAGGAAATCCAGCGGCACCCGCTCAAGAAGTTGGCCACGCTGCGGGGCAAAACGGTCGGCCTGGCCTTCTTCGAGCCTTCCACGCGCACGCGCATCAGTTTTTCCACCGCCGCAGCGCGTTTGGGCGCAGACACCATGAACCTCCAGGCCGAGGCCTCCAGCCTGCGCAAGGGCGAATCGCTGCTCGATACCCTTCGCACGCTCGACGCCATGAAACCCGACTGCATTGTGATGCGGCACAGCGCCGCGGGCGCGCCCGAGTTTATTGCCGGGCGCCTCAACATCCCGGTGATCAACGCCGGCGACGGCGCCCACGAGCATCCCACGCAGGCCTTGCTTGACGCTCTCACCATTCGCGACCGCAAGGGCGACTTGGCCGGCCTGAACGTCGCCATCCTCGGCGACATCCTGCACAGCCGCGTTGCCCGCTCCAACATCCATCTGTTCGGCAAATTCGGTTGTCGCTTCGCGCTGTGCGGCCCGGCAATGTGGCTGCCGCGGGAGTTCGAATGCTTGGGCTACCCCCTGCGGCGCGTCGCGCGAGTGGAAGAGGCGCTCGAGGGCGCCGACGTGGTCATCGTCCTTCGCGTACAGCAGGAGCGATTGCACGAGCCGGCGCTGCCCCTCGAGGAGTACATCCTGCTCTACCAGCTCACGCCCGAGCGGCTTGCCCGCGCCCGGCCGGACGCGCTGGTGCTTCACCCCGGCCCGATGAACCGGGGGGTTGAGATCGATCCGGCCGTGGCTGATGGCCCGCAATCGTGCGTGCTCGAGCAGGTCACCAACGGCCTGGCCGTGCGCATGGCCCTGCTGTTCCTGCTGGTGGGGTCAACGCCCGCCGACGCCAAGGACGCCGCCGATGCTGCACATTAAAAATGGCCGCTTGCTCGACCCGGCCGGCGGCACCGACGCCGCGCTCGATCTGCTGATCGATGCCGAGCGCATCGTGAGCGTCGCGCCGGCGGCGGAGATGGCGCGCGCGCTCGCCGCGCGGCCCGCCGCTGAGCCCCGGGAGATCCTCGACGCGACCGGCTTGGTTGTCGCGCCCGGCTTCATTGACCTGCACTGCCATCTTCGCGAGCCCGGAGACGAAACTTCGGAGACCATCGCCACCGGGACGCGCGCTGCCGCCCGCGGCGGATTCACTGCGGTTTGTTCGATGCCCAACACCAAACCGGTGAACGACAACGCCTCGGTGACGCGGGCGATCCTCGAGCGGGCGCAGGCTGCCGGCAACGCGCGCGTCTGGCCTATCGGCGCGGCCTCGGCGGGGAGCAAAGGCGAGTCGCTGGCGGAGATTGCAGCCATGAAGCAGGCGGGGATCGTCGCCGTCAGCGATGACGGCCGGCCCATCGCCACGGCCCGGCTGCTGCGCCAAGTGATGGACTACTGCCGCTGGCTCGATCTGCCGGTGATGGACCACTGCGAAGATGCTTCGTTGGCGGCCGGCGCCGTGATGCGCGAGGGCCGGCAATCGGTGCGGCTCGGCCTGCACGGCATGCCCGCAGCCGCCGAGTCCATCGCCGTGGCTCGCGATATCCAGATGGCTGAGCTCACCGGCTGCCGGCTGCACATCGCGCACCTTTCCTCGCGCGCTTCGCTCGAGTTGGTGCGCGCCGCAAAACAGAGCGGCCTGCCGGTGAGCTGCGAGGTTACCCCGCACCATTTCACGCTCACCGACGAGGACGTTGGTTACCACACGCACTTCAAGATGAACCCGCCGCTCGGCTCGCGGGAAGACCGCGAGGCACTGCGGGCAGGGTTGGCCGACGGCACTGTGGACGCCATCGCCACCGACCACGCGCCGCACGAGCCGGCGTTAAAAGATGTCGAGTTCGACCGAGCGCCGTTTGGTGTGACCGGGTTTGAGACAGCGCTGGCGCTTACGCTCGAGCTGGTGCACGCGAGCCACCTGAAGCTGTCGCGCCTGGTTGAGCTGTTCACCAGCGGCCCGGCGCGCGTGCTCGGCATCTCGCGGCGCATCGCCGCGGGCGAGCCCGCCGACCTCACCCTGTTCTCGGTGGAGCACGCTTGGACGTTCCGCGCAGACGACTCCGCCAGTCGGTCGCGGAATACACCGTTCGATGGGCGCAGCTTCCGTGGCGCACCGATGATCACCATCGTCGCCGGGCGCATCACCTTCCGCCGCTAGCCGGTTAGCCTTCTCCCTGAGCCCGTCCCGCTCTTGCCGACTTGCTGTCCTCCTGAGTCCCGGCCCTGCCGGGATGAAGGATCACTCCCTGAATTGAGAGATTCATCTCTCATCTCACTAGGCGGGCTTGCTCGGAACCTCAAGCAGGAATGGGCAGGCAGAGATCGTCAATGGCCGGAGGTGATGGTCTTAGCGGAGGGCCGGCTCGGCGGGGGGATGCATGCCGTGCTGCGGCACCTCATGGACGCCGCGGGGTGGCGGCTCGTGATGGATGCGATAGAAGTGGTCGAGCGGGCCGGGGCCCTTGCCGATGGCGAAGCCCTTCTCGATCGCTTTTGTCACGTAAGCCTTGGCCAGCAACACGGCCTCGTGCAACGGGCGCCCCGAGGCGAGTTGCGCCGTAATAGCGGATGCGAAGGTACAGCCGGAGCCATGCGTGTTCTCGCTCTTGACGCGCTCGCCGCCGAGCGTGAGCACCTCGGCGCCGTCGAACAGCACGTCAATGGCTTTCTCCATATGACCGCCCTTGACCACCACGGCGCGCGCGCCACGTTCGACCAGCTTCTTCGCCGCCGCCTCCATCGCCGCCAAGTCTTTGATTTCGATCCCCGTCAACAATTCGGCTTCCGCGATGTTCGGTGTGACGACGTTGGCGCGCTTCAGCAATTCATCGGCCAGGAATTTCACGCCAGCCGCATCCAGCAGGTCCGCGCCGCCGGCCGTGGCCTTCACCACCGGGTCGAGCACGACGTGCGCGAACCCGCCGCGGTCGAGGAATTCCGCCACCACCGCCGCGTTGGCTTTATTTCCCAGCATGCCGATCTTCACCGCGACGATGGGCACGTCGGCGGCCAGCGCGTCGAGCTCCGCCCGCAGGGTCGCCGCAGGCGTCACGTGCGTGCTCTCTACGCCCTGCGCGGACTGCACGGTGAGCGCCGCGACCGCGGCAACGCCGTAGCAATTGTGCGCCGCAAAAGTCTTCAGGTCGGCGGCGATGCCCGCGCCGCACGATGGGTCGAACCCGGCAATGGTAAGGAGAATCGGCGGGGTTGGGTTGTGATGGTTGCTCAACTCTTGGTGCCCTCCGCGCCAGGCACCCCGCAGAAAGCGGGGCCGGCTTCAGCCATCGCAGCGACTGAGCCGGCAACAGGAAATGTACGCGCGTTGTTTGCTGCAACGCAAGAAAAATTTTTGTCCCGCAGCGCGCTTTCTCTGGATTCGTCTTCGCCACAATCGTGGGTTCGCGTCGCCGCGCGATACCCATCCAGCAGGATGAGCAAGCGCGAGTGGGCCGAGCCGGGAGAGACCTGGACGGAGGACTACGGGAACAGGCCGCGGACGAGCGTCGCTTCGGACACGCGCCCCACGGCGAGGATATACGCCGCGGCGCGCATGTGCGTGTGGTATTTGCGCATGGTGTCGTGGACGTCGGCGAACGCGCGCTTCATTACCATCTCCAGCCGCGCGTTCACTTCGTTCTCCTGCCAGAAGTAGCCTTGCAGGTCCTGCGCCCACTCGAAGTAGCTTACCGTCACCCCGCCGGCGTTGGCCAAAATGTCCGGCAGCATGAAGACGCCCTTGCGCGCCAGAACCTCGTCGGCGTGGGGCGTGGTGGGGCCATTGGCGGCCTCGGCGACAATTTTGGCCTTGATCTGGTCGGCGTTGTGCAGCGTGATGGAGTTTTCCAGCGCCGCAGGGATCAGCACGTCGCACTTCAGGGTCAGCAGGTCGTCGTTCGAGATGCGCGACGCGCCCGGCATGCCCACGACGGTGCCGGAGCGCTCTTTGTAGCGGATGGCCTTGAGCGGGTCAATCCCGCGGGAGTTAAATACGCCGCCGCGGGAGTCGCTGATGGCCACGATTTTGGCTTTCTTTTCGGCGAACAGCCGCGCCGCAATCGACCCGGCGTTGCCGAAGCCCTGGATGGCGACCGTGGCGCCGCGCAGGGACATCTTCTTGACCTTGCACGCCTCCTCGACCACAAACAAGCAGCCGCGGGCCGTGGCTTCGTTGCGCCCGAGCGACCCGCCGAGCGATATCGGCTTGCCGGTCACCACGCCCAGCGCCGAATACCCCACGGTCATCGAGTATGTGTCCATGATCCAGGCCATGGTCTGCGCGTCGGTGTAAACGTCGGGCGCGGGAATGTCACGCTCGGGCCCGATGATGGGAAGAATCTCGCTGGCATATCGGCGCGTCATGCGTTCCAGCTCCGCCTTCGACATCCGCTTGGGGTCGCAAATCACCCCGCCCTTCCCGCCGCCGTAGGGGATGTTCACCGTAGCCGTCTTCCAGGTCATCCATGCCGCCAGCGCTTTCACTTCGTCCAGCGTGACGTTGGGGTGGTAGCGGATGCCGCCTTTCGACGGCCCGCGCGCGATGTTGTGCTGCACGCGGTAGCCGGTGAACACCTTCAATTGACCGTTATCCATCTTCGTGGGGATGGAAACTTCCAGCACGCGCTTCGGCGTGCGCAGCACCTGCCGCAGGCCGGGGTCAAGCTTCAGATATTCGGCGGCCATATCGAACTGGATCTGCGAGATGCGGAACGGGTTCAGATCCTCACGCGGCGCCATCCGCGGCACCATCGGCTGAGGCGCAGCTTTCGCCACCGTGGCCATCAGTGTTCTCTCCTTCGGTTATCCGCTGGCCGCGCGCCGCTCGGACGCTCGATAGCGTTCGCGGCATTCGGCCGAGCAGAAGTGCAATGTCTGGCCCGCTTCATTCAGGGGATGCGAGATTTCAGCGGAAACGTGCGTGCCGCACCAGGGATCCCGATAGAGCGGCTTCGCAGTCATCGGCTCTGGCCGATGTTCCGCCTTGCGCGCAGGCGAGGCGAACAGGCTCAAAAGCCGCCGGACAAGCCATGTGGCCAGCACCAGCCACAGCAGGACCCATAAAATGCGAGCCAAAAACGCCATGCCGCTGGGCACGCTCTCCGGCGACGCAGGTTTCCTCGCCCCGTCGCCCCTATTAGGGTGGGACGTCTGCGCCACCGCTTGCCGTTTCGCGCGCGTTGTAAGTTGCGCGAAATGCAAAGTTTAGTCAACCCCGAAAAGCAGTGTCAATGAAAACCGGGCGAAGCTCCGGGTCCACCCGCCGCAGCCTTGCGTGGGGTTGGCCCACCTAATCTGGATTATCCTATTGATTGTAAATGGGATACAGAGGAATCGAGGGCTAAGAACTGGCTGGGGGGACAACTCCCTAGAGTGTTGAAGGGGAAGAAACAGCTATGCGATCACTGTCCATGTAAGGCCGCAGGGCTTCCGGGATGACGATGGAGCCGTCGGCCTGCTGGTAGTTTTCGACCAGCGCCAGCCAGGTTCGGCCGACGGCCAGGCCCGAGCCGTTCAGCGTGTGCACAAATTCGCTCTTCCCGCCCTTGGGCTTGTAGCGGATGCTTGCGCGGCGCGCCTGAAAGGCTTCGCAATTCGAGCACGAAGAAATTTCCTTGAACCCGGCAACGGACGGCAGCCAGACCTCGAGGTCGTAAGTTTTCGCCGAGGCAAAGCCGAGGTCGGCAGTGCAGAGCGCGACGACGCGGTAGTGCAGCCCCAGCCGCTGGAGGATGGCTTCGGCGTCGCGCACCAGCGATTCCAGCTCCGCGTAGCTTTCCTCGGGTTTGGTGAACTTGAACAGCTCGACCTTCTGGAACTGGTGCTGGCGGGCGATGCCGCGGGTGTCTTTGCCGGCCGCGCCGGCCTCGGAGCGAAAGCAGGCCGTCCACGCGCAGACCTTGATGGGGAGCGCGTCAGCCTCCAGCGTCTCTTCGCGGTAGAGGTTCGTGAGCTGCACTTCGGCCGTGGGCGTCATCCACAGGTCGGTCCCCTCCAGATGAAACATGTCGCCGGCAAACTTGGGCAGATGGCCCGTGCCGGTCAGCGAGGCGCTATTGGCGGCGAACGGCGGGAGGATTTCCGTATAGCCATGATGCTCGGTGTGCACGTCGAGGAAGAAGTTCGCCAGCGCCCGCTCCAGGCGCGCCCCGGCGCCGCGGTAGAGCGCGAACCGCGCCCCGGCGATCTTCGCCGCGCGCGGCAGGTCGAGAATGCCGGCGCGCTCGCCCACTTCCCAGTGCGGCCGCGGCGGAAAGTCGAACTTCGGCGGCGCTCCCCAGCGCCGCACCTCCACGTTGTCCTCGGCGCCCTTGCCCACCGGCACCGAAGCATGGGGCAGGTTCGGAATCGTCAGCAGAAAGTCGCGCAGGCGCTCGTCAAGCTGCGCGATGCGCTCGTCGTCCTGCTTGATCTCGTCGGCGACGCGCTTCATCTCGGCGAGCAGCGCCGCGGCGTCCTGGCCGGCCTTCTTCCGCCGGGCAATCTCCTCGCTGGCTTTGTTGCGCTCCGCTTTCAATCGTTCGGCGGCGGTGATCAGCTCGCGCCGCTCGCGGTCGAGCCCGCGGAAGCCGTTGAGGTCGAGCGTGACGCCTCGGTGGCGCGCCATCTGTTCGAACCGCTCGAGGTGGTCGCGGAAATAGTTGAGGTCGTGCATCGGCAGCAGAGGATACCGCAAAGCAGGCTTTCCACGCGCAGTTTTCAGTTGTGAGCTCTTCGTTTGCAGTGCTTGGCCGGAAGAAATCAGCGGTAAGCAGGCAGCGATGTCATCCTGATTCCGCTCCGGTCTCTGGAGTCCGGTCGCCCCGGCTGGCCGGGGCCGCAAACCGGACCGCGGCGAACGAAGGGCACGTCATTCTCAGGCTCGACTAGGTCGGGCCGAAGAATCCCGCTGAGCAGAAAGTTCCTTCTAGCCGCCAAATTCTAGATGGTGTCTCATAAATCGGTTTAGGGGGTCGCGGCTTCAGCCGCGACATCACAACCCCGCAAGAAACCAGGGCTTTAGCCCCTGAGGCCAATCTCTCTCGAGAGGCTCAGGCATTTATGAGATGACTTCTAGCGTCTAGCCCTTGGCACCCATCACCCCGCCGGCGGAGCGCGCCTGGGTGACGCCGCGCACAATCGCGCGCGCCACCGCCTCGGCCGCGGCAGCGCCCAGCGCGTTGACGTCGGCCTGTTTGTCGCCGAGGGAAAGTGCAAACACCACGTCGCCATCAAATGTGGTGTGCGCCGGCGAAATCACCCGCGCCATGCCCGCCGAAGCCATCATCGCCAGGCGTTGCGCCTCCAGGCGACTGAGCGCGGCGTTTGTCGCCACGGCCACCAGAAGCGTGTTTGGGTCAGCGAAACCCTTGCGCGCGGCCCCCTGCCGCATCGCTGCGGCGGTATCCACAAATTCTGCGGAGCCCTTTGCGCGGCGCGCACCGCCGATAATTTTGCCGGTATCGGGATCCCGGACGTCCCCAAAGGCGTTCACCGCCGCGAGCACAGCCACACGAGCCCCGCCCGGCAAGTCTTCGGTCCAGCAGCCGATGCCGGCTTTGGTCGCCCGCTCGATGCCAAAGAGTTTGCCGACTGTCGCGCCCGTGCCGGCGCCGACGTTGCCTTCCGCCGCGGGCGCTTCGGGGCTTGCTTGCGCCGCAGCTTCCGCTGCGGAGTAGCCCATCGCCGCGTCGGGTCGGCGCTTGGGGTCGCCAATGCGCAGATCAAACAGAATGGCTGCGGGCACGATGGGGATGCGCGCCACGCCGGTATCGAAGCCGATGCCGCGCTCCTCGCACCAGCGCATCACTCCCGCAGCAGCATCGAGACCAAACGCGCTCCCGCCCGCCAGGACCAGCGCGTGGATACGCTCGACCAGGTGGCCCGGGCGAAGCGTTTCCAGTTCGCGCTCGCCCACGGCCCCGCCGCGGACGTCGCACGCCGCCACCATCCCCGCCTCGGCCAGCAGGACCGTGCACCCGGTCAGCGCTGCCGAGCTTGCACCGAGCGCAGTCGAGGTGTCCTGCGCATGGCCGACCTTCAGTCCCGCAATGGGTCCAAATCCCGCCGCCACGCCCGGATGATATCGCGAAGACGCTTCGTGTGAGGCCGGAAGTCTTGAGACTCTAGCGAAGCCGGTAATTACCGCCGCCGAGAAAAGTGACTAATCCAAGGTCACGTAGAACTTGGAGCTGTTGACGAATCTTGTCACGAACGTGGAGATTGGCAGGATGCAGACGCGAAAGTTCGTCCTCGAAGGCATAAACCTCCGGCAAAGAAAAATTTGATTTGCCCAGTGAGCGTACGACGTTCAGGACATCGAGGGTCCAGCCGCGCTTTTCCAGGCTCAGGTCTGCGAGTGGCCTCAACCGCGCGTACTGTCCTCTAACTTTGCCCGCACTCCTTACCAGCCCCTCGTGCACAATCACAATGCGCGCATCGAGCGGGATGTTGCAGAGGAGGATGTTGCAACCAACCCAGCCTGCTCTGCGGGCTCCAGGCCCGAGCGGCTTTCTCCTTTCCAGAGCGGAGTAAGAGAATGCAAATCGAGGCACGAGGAGAAGATTCCAGACCTTCCAGTTCTCGGGGCGATAGTGAACGATGAGAAGGTTGGGGGTTCTGCCTAACCGGATGGCTTCACGCATGGCCTCGAATCCTGCATCGGTAAGCCGCCGTGATAATGGCCGAGATTGACCTTTTAATTGAAAGGCTGAATCGCAACGTGGGCAGACGTAGTCGATTGCTGGGGTGTTCGCAGGAGCGGCCCTGAGTCTTGGTGAACGACAGTTGACGCAGTAGAGATTAGATTTCCCCCATGCTTCGGTGGCGACGCGAGCGCGCTGCGAAGCGCTCTTGTAGCGCTCCAAGCCAGCAGTGGGCAGCGTCAGATTCATTTTCTCCTCAGCAGATGCAAATGATGTGGCCGCCGTGCTCAACCTGCTGCGAGCTTCAGAGACCCAATGCGCCTATATTTCGACGGCCCAACTGCGGCTGGCATCTGCTTTTGGTAAATAACTAATCTACGCCCTCGCCGACGCCCCAGAAATTCCGGCTCCGCGAGCAGCAGAATCCGGTTTAGCGCTGCAACTCGCGACCGATTTAATACACCTTCGAGTTCTCCGTTCTCTCCATTTTCTATAAGAACTTGCCTGACGACTTGAAAAGCAGTTTCGGTTGTCATGAGCGGCTCCTTAACCCAACCAATTCCCCCGCGCAATTCTACTCCTGGAGGTCTCAGAGAGTGTCCTGCTCCGTTTCCCAGGCTCTCTCGCAGCAGGCGAGGCACGTTCGAACTGACAGAGAGGCTCTTCGCTGCGATCAGAATGATAAGGGCACAGGGCGGGGCGCAACCCTACGCGCGCCAAGCGCGGTGTGCTAGCATCGAATTCTGGACGGGCGGAGCCGCACTGGCGGCCAAAAGAAAATGCGCCATATGCGCAATCGTTTGCCAGCAACCTTCGGTACAATGAAGTGTAAAAAGCAGGAAGCGTCCGCCACGGCGGACGCAATTTCATCTGAGGAGGTTGTGCTTGCCGGTCGCTGTCCGCGGCCTTGACCCGTTGACCCTGAGCGCAGCCAAAGCGAGCCCAGTCGAAAGGTCGCTGAACTTACTCATGTTTGCGCCAGCAAGCTCTTTAGAATGCGTCGTTACGAAAAAACGTTCCTGTAAGTCCTTTGCAATGCGTAGATACAAGATTATTGGACTTAAAGTGTCCTGGAATGAACAGTTACAAAAAATACCGGGGGGAGGGGTATCCCCCTCCTTCTGCGATTCCGACAGGGTCTTGTCTCGGGGTGAAAGATAGGGAATGACGCGGGCGGCCTACATCGTCAGCGCGGCGCGCACGCCGATTGGCAAATTCGGCGGCGGGTTGGCGGAGTTGACCGCGGCGGATCTGGGCGTGATTGTGGTGCGGGCGGCGCTCGAACGCGCGTTCGGTGAAGCGCCGCCGGAGCGGAAGCCTGGGGATACCAAGCAGGAAGCCAGCGTTGGCGGAGAGATTCTTCGTCCCGACCCTGTCGGGACTCAGAATGACAAGGCGCGTGCGTGGCGGGTGGACGAACTGATTTTCGGGAACGCGCGCCCGGCGGGCGTGGGCCCAAACCTGGCGCGGCAGATTGCCTGGCGCTCGGGGCTGGGCGACGACGTTCCGGCGTTCACCGTGAACATGGCCTGCGCCTCCGGCCTGCGCGCGTTGCTGCTCGGCTGGCAGCAGATACTCCTGGGCGAGGCGGAGATCGTCGCCCA
>Ga0209515_10000196_pt1 | contig 115996 bp, 96 predicted proteins | sample Subgroupgradi54m_FD_187454 | JGI IMG/M metagenome (GOLD analysis project Ga0209515, IMG submission 187454) | Subsurface groundwater microbial communities from S. Glens Falls, New York, USA - GMW60B uncontaminated upgradient, 5.4 m (SPAdes)... ... | reverse complement strand
CCGTAGGAGTCTGGGCCGTGTCTCAGTCCCAGTGTGGCTGACCATCCTCTCAGACCAGCTACCCGTCTTAGCCTTGGTGAGCCGTTACCTCACCAACAAGCTGATAGGCCGCGGGCCCCTCTCTCGGCGATAGGCCCCTTGCGAGGTCCCCATCTTTTACCCCTGGCACCGAAGTGCCGTGGTCATATGAGGTATTAGCCCATCTTTCGATAGGTTATCCCTCTCCGTGAGGCAGGTTACCCACGTGTTACTCACCCGTTTGCCGCTAGACTTCCGAAACAGCTAGAAGTCCCGCACGACTTGCATGCCTTATCCACGCCGCCAGCGTTCGTTCTGAGCTAGGATCAAACTCTCCATAAAAATGGAGAAAAGTTTGACCGGCTAGGCAAATACGATCGACTTTGCGCACAAAATCTTTCAAAGAGCGAATACTAAAAAAGCCAATAATATAGAAAAAGAGAGCGACTCCTCCTCTGTGGGAGGATCCCCGTTAACAAATTATCGAAATTGTTTGTTAGAGAGTTGCGGTAAAAAGATCGGAAAGACCAGCCCGGTTCTTGAGCTGAGTGGAATTATATCTATTTCGGTTCTTGAGTCAACCCTTTTGTTCCTCTCGTTCCTTTTACTCGACCGTCACCGACTTGGCCAAGTTCCGGGGTTGGTCGACATCCCGCCCATTGAGAACGGCCATGTGGTAGGCAAAAAGCTGCAAAGGCACAGCAGTCAGGATGGGCGAAACCATTTCCTCGGTTCGGGGTATGAAAAAAGTCGTATGAGAAAGGCGGGGGATGAGCCGGTCACCCTGGGTGGCAATACTGAGGACAATCCCCTGACGGGCCCGGATTTCTTCGATGTTGCTGACCATTTTCTCGTAAGTCCTCGAAGAGGGACAAATGCAGAAAACAGGTTGCTGGGAATCGATCAAGGCAATCGGTCCGTGTTTCATTTCTCCGGCCGGATAGCCGTGAGCGTGAGCATAGGAAATTTCCTTGAGCTTGAGGGCCCCCTCGAGGGCATTGGGAAAATTGTAGCCTCGGCCCAGGAAAAGAAAATTTCGATGCCGATAAAGTTCTTTCGCACATTTTTGAATTGTTTTTTCCTGTTTCAGAGCCTGTTCAACCAAACCGGGAAGTCGTGATATTTCCTTCAAGAGTTTCTTGAAGTGTGTGGACGTTAATTCTTTTTTCCTCTTAGGATGAATCTGTCCCAAGTAAAGTGAAAACAGAGCAATAACCATTAGCTGCGCCACGTAGGCTTTCGTAGAGGCGACTCCGATCTCGGGGCCGGCGTGGGTGTAAATCACACAATCGGCCTCCCTCGCAATCGTGCTGCCCACCACGTTGACGATCGCCAAGGTCAGTGCGCCCTTTCGCTTGGCTTCGCGCAACGCAGCCAGCGTGTCAGCGGTCTCTCCCGATTGGGTAATGAGAATAACGAGATCCTCTTTGTCTAGGGCCGGATCCTCGTAACGGAATTCACTCGAAACCGTTGCCTCCACCGGCAGCATGAGGCATTCCCCCATCATATAGTTGCCGACCAATCCCGCGTGATAAGCTGTGCCGCAACTGACAAAATGGATCTTCCGAATCCTGTTAAGCTTTTTCTGAATGCGAGAGTGGATGGTGTCAAAAACGATTTTTTCGCCTTGAAGGCGCGAATCCAAAATGGTTTCTACGACACGGGGCTGTTCGTGAATTTCCTTGAGCATGTAATGAGGAAAGCCCCCTTTCTGCGCCTCTGAAACGGACCAGTCAATCCGGGAGACCTTGCGGTGAATTGGCAAATGATTCTTGAGAGAGAAAATCTCAACCCCTTTTTTCTGAATCACGGCCCATTCGTCATCCTCCAGAAACAAAATTTCTCGGGTGTAGGGAAGGAGCGCTGGCACATCGCTTGCGACAAAGTTCTCGCCCCGCCCGATTCCGATTACCAATGGATTAGAACGCTTGAAAACGAAAAGCTTATCGGGCTCTCGAGTCGACAAGAGAACGAATGCAAAATATCCCCGCGTTTCCTTGAGGGCTCGTTGGATGGCCTCGGCGACATTCCCCCGATCGTATTCTTCGATCAGGTGAACCAGGACTTCCGTGTCCGTTTGCGAACGGAAGCGATGTCCCTTCTTGGTCAGCTTCTGACGGAGTGATTCGTAGTTCTCGATGATTCCATTATGAACGAGGACCAACTGATTACGGCAATCCGTGTGAGGGTGTGCGTTGTCGCGTGAGGGGACACCGTGTGTCGCCCAGCGAGTGTGCCCCACCCCGATGGAGGCGGACAAGTTAATTCGGCCGAGCTTTTTTTTTAAGGCGTCGAGTTTCCCCTTTTCTTTAACCACCACGAGGCCAGACGTCTCACGATCGAGGCAAGCTACACCGGCAGAATCATAGCCGCGGTACTCAAGCCGGCTCAATCCGTCCAACAGGATGGGGAGGGCCTTTCGATCGCCAATGTAACCCACGATGCCGCACATAGGAGTGGTATTTTACCAGCTTTTTCCAGACGTTTTGACTATAATGTCGATCAATGATTCGCAAGGAAAAGCGTCACAATTTTTTTATTAACAAACCGCTCCAGCTGCGCTACATGGGCTTCTTGACGGCGATTCTCCTCGTCATTCTCCTGGTTTCTCTCGCAAGCGCCTATTTCGGAATTTGGGGTGAAGTGCTGAACGCCTTTTCTGACGAAAGAATCCAAAATGATCTCCTCACCGCCTCACGCCTCCAGCAATACGATGAGGCCCGACACGCTCGCGTGGCCGGAGGAAGTTTTTCGACTCTTTCTTTCTTCACGCAAGCGGAGCGTTTGAGCGGCCGTCAACAGGAAATCTTCAAAGAAATCCTCAATCAGACCCACCAGAACCTGGGCGTGAAACTTCTTCTTCTGCTCGCCTTGGTCGCGGCGGGGAGTCTTTTCATTTCCCATAAAGTCGCGGGCCCCCTTTACCGTTTCGAACACGTCCTGCAACAAATCAGGGAAGGGGACTTAACTGTTCGTTGTCATCTTCGAAAATTCGATGAGGCGAGATCCGTGGCCCATTCTTTCAATCTCACACTCGAATCCCTGGATGAGCAGGTGTCCCGACTCGAGAAAATCGTCCGGGAAAACGAGAAAAACCCCGAACGCCTCCTCTCTCTTCTGAAAGAGGAACTTTCCCATTTCAAGACGAGTGCCGATCGTTAGAATCGGTTTCGGCCTTCTCTGCCTAACCTTTCTCGCCCCCTTGGCGCGGGGTCAAGAAACCCCTTCTCCGGAAGAGCGAGCCCTCCTCGAAAAAATCGAAAGAGATTCGATAGAATATTTCATCCGTCACTCGGACCGTGAAACCGGACTGACTCATGATTCCTCCCGCCCCGGCTCACCTGCTTCGATCGCTGCCACCGGGTTTTCTCTAGCCAGCCTTGCCATTGCCCAGTCCCGGGGATGGATCCCGCGGGATGAAGCCTACCATCAGATCCGTCGAACGCTGGAGACCCTTCGCTCGGAGGCTTACCACCAAAATGGATTTTTCTACCATTTCCTTGACCCCAAAACAGGCAAACGGGTTTGGCGCTCCGAGGCCTCTTCCATTGATACGGCCCTCCTCTTGGCGGGTGCCCTTTTGGCGAGTCAATACTTTCCGGAGACCGATATTCCTCGCCTCGTACAAACGCTTTATGAACGAGTCGACTGGAAATGGATGATGAACGGTTCGCGGCTTCTTTGTCATGGCTGGAAACCAGAATCGGGATTCCTTCCTTATTATTGGGACTCCTACAACGAACTCATCCTCCTCCAAGCTTTGGCGATTGGAGCTCCCAAAAACGCAATTCCGAGCGAGGCTTGGGATGCCTGGGATCGACTCGAGGATGAGTACAACGGAAAACGGATTGTCTATTCCTACACGGGCAGTCTCTTTACCTATCAATACGCTCATGCTTTTATTGATTTTCGAAAACTTTGGGACCGAGACATCAACTACTTTGAAAACTCCCGTAGGGCGAGCATCGCCAATTGGGAGTATTCTCTGAGTTTCAAAGATCAATCCAAGACTTACTCAGAAACCTCCTGGGGACTCACGGCCTGTTTGGGACCTGGAGGATATCGCGCTTACGGAGGGAAGCCGGGCTTGGGGGTTCAGGATGGAACCATCGCGCCATACGCCAGTATCGGGTCTCTCGTTTTCACGCCCGATCTTTCCTTAGTAGCCATCAAGTTTTTTTACCAACAATACAAGGATTCTCTCTATGGGCCGCTCGGATTCAAGGACGCGTTCAATCTGGACAAGCAGTGGTGGAGCCAAGAATACTTGGGAATCGATCAGGGAGTTTCTGTTTTGATGCTGGAAAACTTTCTTTCGAACGGGGGGATTTGGGAACGGTTTATGACGCTTCCCGCGATTCAGAAGTGGGTCGAGCTGTGCGGACTAAATGAGCCTCATTCCTTACGGAGAAACCGGAACATCAGCCGCCCGGCCGTTTCCTCGACCACTTCCCTCGTAAGGTAAGTCCCATTTTTAATCTGTTCCTTGAGCTCTCGAACCCGAGCCAGATTTGGTTCCGGCACGTGCGGGAGGAACCGAATGTACTTTCTGATTTCCTCCTGAATTTCGGGAGAAATCTTTTCGGACTCCTGTCGGGTCAATGAATCCGAGTCAGGATTGCTCGATGTACAGGGTGAATTCATAAGTAAATACTTCCCTCCTTGCCATTAAATATCGGCCGGAGGGGGGAGAACCTAAAGAGTGGAGTAACGGGGGGGTTAGGCGTCCAGAGTGATCTCGCCTGTCTTTTTCATTAAGTGAGCCCTTAGCCGTAATACGACTTTTGTGTGAATTTGACACACCCGGGACTCGGAGACGTTCAGGATTTCTCCGATTTCTCGAAGGGTGAGGTTTTCATAATAGTAGAGGACCACCACCAGTTTTTCCCTTTCCGGGAGGTCGTCAATCGCGTTGGCGAGAAGTTCCTTCACCTCATTTTGATGGACGAACTGGAATTGGTTCGAATGGATGGGGTCTTCGATGGTCTGGAGACGGGAAATTGGTTTGTTGCCTTCATCGTTTTGCCAAACCTCGTCCAGGGAAAGAAAGGTGGTCGAGCTGAGTTCGCTATAAATGTTATTCAGCTCATCCACTGAGATCTTGAGGCCTTTGGCCACGTCGTCATCACCCGGTGCGCGGCCCAGCTTGTCTTCCAATTCCCGAGATTTCTTTTCGATTTCTCGGGCTTTCTTCCTGAGAAGTCTCGGCGCCCAGTCCAATTTTCGAAGTTCATCCATGATCGAACCACGGATTCGAGAGACCGCGTAGGTTTCAAACTTGTTTCCCTGAGTGACGTCATATTTATTGATCGCGTCAAAAAGCCCCAAGATCCCATAGCTCACCAGGTCGTTGAATTCAACGTTGGGCGGAAGCCCGATAGCCACTCTCCCTGCGACGTATTTGACGAGATAAAGATATCGCTTCACGATCTCCTCTTTGAGACCCCGGTTTTTCGTTCGCTTGTATTTCTTCCATAACTTGTATTCATCTTCATTCATCGCAGGGCTCCTTTTCATAGTTAACCTTTAGGATTGGGGGGCCTTTTGGACTCCAACAATTTCTTGATCTGCATCAACGTGTAATTCTTGGATTGCAAGGTCTTGATTTCTTCCAGGCGATCAAACACGGCTTCATCGTATAACCGGTGTCCGGAGGCCGTCCGCCGGGCTTCTTGGATGAGGCCAGTGAGCGTGTAATTGTGGACCGTTTGGCGGGAGAGGCCCGTGTATTGCATCACTTCGCCGATCTTAAAGAGCTTCTCGCGCTTCAAGCGACCTTTTCCCTTTTATTCAACACAACAAGAAGTCCCTTGGCCTTTCCATTTTGAGGATCCAAGACGAGCACCTTCTCGATGGCAAAGCGCGCGGCACCCCATTTTTTTTCTTGGATGGAGGCCTCCGCCTGATGGAGATAATTCTGAATGCGGGCTGAAACTTCTTGCTCGTAAAGCTCCTGAAGAAAGATTGTCTCATCGTGTCCCTGTTTTCGGGCCCGTTCTTTAATTTGGTCGATCAAGCGCGACGCGTCCCGATTCTCTGGATCGAGAAGAAAGATTTGCTCGGCTGACCAAAGAGCTTCTTCGAACTGATTGGCTTCGAGAAAGCCCCGACTTCGCTCCAACCAAGTTTTAATATCTTGAGCTTTCTCGTCAGGAGTGGTTTCCTCAGGAGCAGAAAACGGGTTCGCTGATTTCTCTTGGATGACCTCTCGTTCAATCAACCGAGCCATCAAGGTCTGCGCCTTCGGTTCATCGGGCTTTTCTTGCAGGGCTTGGGCGGTCCACTTTTTTGCTTCAAAAAGTCGGTCTTCACGAAGGGCTGTTTCTGCGCGTTTCATCTGGGCTTCATAGGAAAGAGAGGCCGGCTTTGGAGTCGAACTGCACCCGCCCACGAGAAACGCGATCAAGATCAGATTCACCCATAGCATCAATTTATAAAAGGTAATTTATATGTTGTAAATTACATTCTATAAATATAACGTTTGTTGTCAAGCTCAGATTTGGCTTTTTTTCGCACTCCTTGCTCGTCCCCTGCCCTTGGGGGTGAGTGCGGTGGATGTCGCAAGATGTGGGGGGTTAAAGGTCCTCTCTGGAGGTCGATAATAAAACCGTGATGACCTACGAAAAGCTTTTCGATCTGAAATTCAAGAAGGGTTACACCACGAATGACTTGATGGAAAAGTTTCCCCAGGAAGCCGACAAGGTCCGTGAAATTGCTCTCCTCCATCTGCCCACTCCCGTCCTCAAAAAGACGGTCTTCGAGCCGGATCTCCTGGAAAAAATCCTCAGTTTGAAGCGACGATTCTTGCGAAAGGCGGGTTGAGGTGAGTTACTTGCTTTCTCGAAAAACGCCCATCCGTCTAAATTTCTTGTAACGCTCTTCGAGAAGTTCCTTTTTGGAAAGTTTCTTCAATTCTTCCAGCGCTTTATTTACCGTATTCCGGACATTCTCGGCTGTTTGCTCGAAATCGCGGTGAGCTCCGCCAAGGGGTTCGGGGATAAGGCTGTCAATCACTTTCAGTTCGAGGAGATCACGGGCGGTTAACTTCAGGGCTTGGGCCGCTTCGGGGGTTTTTGAATTTTCTTTCCAAAGAATGGCTGCGCATCCCTCGGGCGAAATAACGGAATAGTAAGCATTCTCCAAAACATACACCCGGTCAGCCATGCCAATCCCAAGCGCGCCTCCGCTCCCGCCTTCTCCAATCACAATGGCAACGATGGGAGTTGCCAATTCAGCCATCTCCATGAGATTGAGGGCAATTGCCTCGGCCTGACCCCGTTCTTCCGCGCCAATTCCCGGATAGGCCCCGGGCGTGTCAATAAAAGAGAGGACGGGAATAGAGAATTTTTCGGCTTGCTTCATGATCCGCATGGCCTTTCGATACCCCTCCGGATGAGCGCTTCCGAAACTCCGAAGCAGATTCTCCTTCGTGTCTCTCCCCTTTTGGTGACCCACCACTGCCATTTTCTCTTTACCTTCCCATTTGGCGAAGCCCGCCACAATGGCTCGATCATCGCTGAAATGGCGGTCCCCATGAAGTTCGATGAAATCCTCCATGAGGTAATGGATGTAATCCAACGTGTAAGGTCGGAGCGGATGGCGTGCCACTTGGACTCGTTGCCAAGGGGTAAGGCTGTCAAAAATTTCTTTGAGGGCTTTCTCGAGTTTTTTCTCCGCACTTCGAATCTCACCGGAAAGATCGATTCCTTCCTGGCTTGAGGCTTTGAGCTCTTGGATCCTCTTCTCGAGCTCGATCACGGGCCGCTCAAAGGGAAGGCACGTGTCAGCAAGACTCCTTCCGCCGATCCGGATTTTTTCTTTTCGCAATGGTTCTGATTTTTTAGCCATTGGGTCAGTCCTTTACGAGGACTCGGGTCCCTACCGGGACAATTGAAAAAAGTTCTTCAACTTCCGGATTGAGCATTCGAATGCAACCTTTGCTTGCATGCGTGCCGATGGTTCCAGGGAGGGTCGTCCCGTGAATGCCGTATCCGGGTTTGTCAAAACCCATCCACCGCGTCCCCAGAATGTTGTCTGGGCTATCAGCTGGAACGACGGCGCCGGCACGATACCACGTTGGGTTTTCGAGCTTGTTGGCAATTTTGAAACGTCCGGCGGGAGTCGCATTGTCCGCCCCAGTCGCTATTTTATATCGTTTGAGAGGTTTCCCGTTTGCCAAGAGAAGAAGCCGATTTTTCGCCTTCTCCACCACGATGACAAATCGGACCCTGGGGATCTTTAATTTCATCCCGGCGTAAATCCGGTCACCTGAGATTCCGTTGCTTTTTCGTAAAAGCTCGACTGTCGTTCTATATTTTTTGGCTAATCCAGAAAGTGTTTCTCCAGGATTCACGGTGTAAGAGAAATTTTCCAAAGTCTCCAATCGAGAAAAGACCGTTGGAGGGTTCAAGGGATTGGGGCTTCCCTTCTCTGGAGCCGCAAACACACAAATTGGGTAGACGAGAAATGCGAAGAAAAAAACGGGAAATTTTCTCGAAATCATCTTTGGAAGTTACAAATAACGATGCTGATGAAAATCCCCAAGAAGGCCCCTGCAAAAACTTCAACGGGGGTATGCCCCAACAGTTCCTTTAGACGCGTTTCGGGAACTTGGCCTTTTTCGTACAGGTCATCCAGCATTTTATTGAGAATGCCTGCCTGTCGGCCGACCGAACGGCGAACTCCCGCTGCATCAAAAAGAGTGATGATGGTGAAGATCAAGGTGATGAGAAAAGGAACTGTTCCGAAGCCATAGTAGAGTCCCACGCTTGTCGCCAGAGCACCCACGGTAGAAGAATGGGAACTCGGCATGCCGCCGGTATCGAAGATCCAACGAAAGTTGAACCTTCGCTGGGTCAAAACCCCACGGGTGATCTTGAGGCATTGGGCGATGAACCAAGCCAAGAAGACCGCCAAGAAGGCCCGGCTAGCTGGAAAAGGCGGGACATCTACGCTCATAAGGAAAAGATTGACAGGAACTTGATTGTTTGATATTTTATCATTAAATTAATTAATATATTTCAATACCTGTCGATCGAATCAGAATTGCGAAAGGCTCCAAATTATAAGATATGATTGCCCGAATTTCTAGCGCCTCGTATCAAGGCATCGACGCCTACCCAGTGGAAGTGGAGGTCGATGTTTCGCTCGGCCTCCCCCGCCTAACCGTTGTAGGGCTTCCTGATCAAGCAATCAGGGAAGCCAAGGAACGGGTTCGGGCTGCGATCAAAAATTCGGGTTACCCCTTTCCCTCACGAAAGATTACGGTGAACCTCGCGCCCGCTGACGTAAAAAAGGAGGGGCCCGCTTTTGATCTTCCCATCGCGCTCGGGATTCTAGCAGCCACCGAAGTCATCCCTTTAGAAAAACTCAGAAATTATTTTTTTCTAGGCGAACTCGCCCTAGATGGTTCACTTCGGAGAGTGAGGGGGGCGGTTGTCATTGCAAGTGGTCTCAAAAACAGGGGATTTCCTTTTGTCTTTCCAAAAGAGAATGCGGCTGAGGCTGGGCTGGAAAGGAAGGCGATGGTCTTCACGGCAGAACATCTTCGAGACGTTGTTTCCTTCATTCAAGGAAAACCGACACTCAAACGATGGGAACCGGATTTGGTTAAGGGGGTTGAAGCTTCTCAAGACTCCGTGGATTTTTCGGAGGTGCGGGGGCAGGCCTCGGTCAAGCGGGCCGTCGAAATCGCCGTGGCAGGGGGCCACAACCTCCTTCTTGTAGGACCTCCAGGTTCTGGAAAAACCATGATCGCGAGGCGGATCTCTACGCTCCTTCCCCCGCTTTCCCAAGAAGAGGCTCTCGAGGTCACAAAAATTTATAGCGTAGCGGGTCTGACCAACGAGGGCGCGCCCCTCGTCCGCGAACGTCCCTTTCGCTCACCTCACCCTACCGTTTCCCCCATTGCGTTAACCGGAGGTGGTTCGTGGCCCCGGCCTGGGGAAATCTCTCTAGCCCATAGAGGCGTTCTTTTCTTAGATGAATTCCCGGAATTCCGAAGGGATGCGCTCGAAGCGCTTCGGGGGCCCTTGGAAGAGGGAGAAATTCGAATTTCCCGCGCCAAAGCCCAATGGACTTTCCCGGCCCGGTTTACATTGGTTTGCGCAATGAACCCTTGCCCGTGCGGCTGGCTGGGAGACGCAAAAAAAACCTGCCGTTGCTCGCTCGGCCAGATCCAAAAGTATCAGGCCAAGATTTCAGGCCCTATCCTAGATCGGATTGATCTCCACGTGGAGGTTCCGACCCTGTCCCACGAGGTCCTTCTGGGAGAAGAAGCCGCTGAATCCTCTGTTACGATAAGAGAAAGGATCTTGAGAGCACGGGAGAGGCAGGCCCAACGCTTCACCGAAGAGAATGTTAGAACAAATTACTCTATGCGACCGAGGGAACTTAAACAACATTGCAAGTTAGATGGGAAGGGTCGGCATCTTGTAACTCTCGCCATCCGAGAGTTGGGACTCAGCGCAAGAGCCTATTTCAAAATTTTGAAAATCTCACGGACCATTGCGGATTTGGCTGAGGAGGGATCCATCCGGGAATCTCATGTCGCTGAGGCCATTCAATACCGTTCACTCGATCGAAATTGGATAGCTTGTTGAGGGCAGAGGGTCGATCAAACGTCTGTCAATGTGAGGGTGAGACCTTGAGCGTATTCTCCAGCTTGAAGGGAGGCCGCAGCCACGGCCTTGTAAGACACCTGAAGTTGTCCACGAAGGAGTTTCCCATCACCCGTTGAATTGGCCTTTCGAGCAAGAACCGTATCGGAGTCTTTCACCGTGACAAAATCGGGAACGACTGCTCCGAGTTCTGTGTTTCCCCCTTGCTTCGCATAACTCTCCACTCGGGCTTTAAAATCAATGTCAGGAAACATCCCGTCCAGTCGCACTGTCATCGCCGGAGCTCCCTCCGATTGCATCATCCCATTACCCATCACCGTGTAGGCAACCGTCCGCGTCTCGGTTTCTGAGCCTGACCTGTAATCAAAGAATTTGAAATCCAAGTCCTTCCGATCTCCCTCAATGAAGAGATAGGAAGGAACCTCAACGGTGACGTGATTCGTATAGGTTTCGGAGGAAGTAAAGGCGGTAGGTTGAAAACAGACAAGTATAGTAATAAATATCAAATACATCCTTATGACTAAATATTCTACTTTCATATATCTTTGTAAATAAATATAACACATTTCTATACATGCGACACGCAGATTTCTTTATCTTATTATCTTGTATTGGGTTACAGAGTACCTAGAGGTGGGTAAGTAAAAAGTCGTACGACAGCCGCCCCCGCTTCACACTTTGAAGATCGGGAACGGCTGTCACCAACTTAATTCTCAGTGTCTGTGGTGTGATTGACTCTGGTTCTGTTCAAATCGTCGTTAGCGTGACGAACAGTTGCTTAGAGTAACTGCCCGTTGGAACGTCACCGGTCGCCTTGACCTTGTACGTGATGGGAATTTGCCCATTCAAAAGCTTTCCATCAGATCCGGCTATGGTGTTGGCTTTCTTCGCAATTGCCGTGTTTGTCGCACCGATCTTGACAAACCCTGATGCAGATTCAGCCAATTCGGTATTGCCAGAAGTTTTCGTGTACGTTCCCACATCGGCCAGAAAGTCCATGCTATCAAACAGCACATCGAGGTTCGCGTTGACCGCAGCCGCCCCGTCTGCCTGCCTCATGTTGTTGCTCTGGACCGTATAGGTCACTGTCTTCGTGTCGGACTCGTCTCCCGTTTTCGCATACCCTGTGAAAGACAGCGTGAAATTGGTCACGTCCCCGGTAATGGAAAGAATTTCGGGAACGCTTACTGTCACTCCATGCTGTTTGGTCACGAAGTCCGCGGCAAGCGCCGCGTAGGGACTGACAAGTCCCATCGCTGCTGATAGTGCCAAAGCTACAACTGACTTGTGCAATGTTTTCATTGGTTCTCCCCTCCTCATTGGTTTCAGTCCATTCTAGGAACACTTTCTAAATACCCTTAGAATGTCATCAGAAGAGTACCGTGTTGTAAGCACTTTGTCAAGTACTTTATAAAATTTTTCTAATATAATTATTAACTGGTCTTTAATTCCATAACTGATTTATTTAAAATATGTTACATAAACTTTATTTGCAGAGTTATATCTTCTTTGTAGCGAAAATCGAGGGAATTTCAGCGAAGGGGCTTTTTGTCTTCTGAATTACTCACGGCAGGTTCTTCTATTCGCTGTACAACAAAACGGACATCGTTTTTTACAAAATAGCCTTCTGAAACATGCACGGTTTGTTCAAGTTGAATAGCTTTATAAAATTCTGGAAGGCTTTCTTTCTCAATCTTGATCTTTTGCGATCCTGGACTTAAATCCGCAAATGCAAACTTCCCATCGCTCGACGTTGTAGTCTTCTGATCCCCCATAGAAACAAGAACTCCCGGAACGCCAGGTTCTTCTGCGTCCCGTGTTGCGTTTCCATTCCTGTCTTCAAAAACATATCCACTTACGATTCTCTCGGCCGTCATTGCCACATCAAAAGTAAAAATATCTCCGGGCATACCCTCAAATTTTCTTTCGACGGGCGTAAGGGTTTTATATCCGGCGGGGATACTTGTAATAATCGCTTGGGCGCTATTGGGACCGGGTCGAACGCGAAGAATAGAATAAAGTCCCTGAGCAGAAGTGACTGCCAACTGTCCCGACTCCAAAAGAATCTGAACGGATGGCATCGGAATATCTCCCGCGTCAAAGATCAGGTTCCGGTTCACATCCAGATAAGCCTGTCCCTTGACTTGGACCTGTGGAACGATCCCGAAGTCGACCTTGACTTTCTGCTTAGGTAGAAGCTCGATCTCTTGTTCATTGAGAGTTGTGAAGAAGTAACCCTCTGGAAGTTGAGCCGTGGTCTGAAGCTTCACGACTCCCTCTGGTATGCGAAGTTTATAATATCCTTGTTGATCGGTCTTGACGCGAGGACCACCCTGAATCCACACTTCATACCCCGCCACGCCCGACTCATCCGTGTCTCGAACTCCATTGACATTTCGATCAAAAAAGACATAGCCCTCGATAGTTCCCTTCTGAGGCAGGTAAACGTGGGTGTCTGCATTCACCCGGGCGCCGAAGACGAGTGAAAATTCTGCTCTTTTTGAATCACCGTTCAACGGCTTAGCGGTGCTGGCCGAGGTCTCCACAAAAAGAACACTGCTATTGGGAAGCTGATAATTGATCGTTCCTCGAACCTCAAATCGATTTTCGTTTGAAAAGGGTTGATGAAGCCTTCGAATCTCTTTGCGCTCGTCGACGTAGCGAACCACCACATTCGTATAGAGCGGCAAAATGGGAAGGGAGCGAGAAATCCCTCCCGAGAGGATCATCTGGCCGTAGCGAGTTCTTCCTTCCGGCGGAGGGCTGGGTTCCTTTTCGTCCAAACGGTTCCAGAGATATTGCGTCGAAAACCAAGCATTGCCGAGAAGACTCACGTAGCCTCCACCCCCCGCTTCATAGCGGTTGGAATTGAAACCGGGTGTCCCCTCCGCATCTCCATATCGCTCGAGCGTTGAGATTCCGTAGACCCGAAGCCGCTTGAGCCACCACCAGTTAAAAGTGAATTCGCGGCCCAAATTTTCGTGAATCCTGCGTTTCGTGAAGGGAAAAGAGGTGGCCTTCTTGTCTTCATATTCGAAGAAGGTCCGGCTGTTGAAATGAGCGGGTAGGCGCCAATTCGTTCCAACACTCAACTTCTTATTATGACGATCGGGACGCCGAGGGTTGAGAGAAAGCAGGTCTTTCGAAATCTCCGCGTCCATATTCACCAAAAGCGCCTCACTTTGCCAGTGGGGTTTAAAGGGAAAGGCGTAAGAATTGAGCCGATATCCCCGTCTTCCCTTGTCCAAGACCGTGCCCGTGATTGTCGTGTAATGAGGATTGATGCGAAAAAATGTATTTTCTAGATTGAACCAGCTGTTTTGAAGTACCGCTGCGTATTGCCATGCCACGTTGCTCCGATAATCGAGTCCAGTAGTTCCCTTCAACCGCAAATAAGGCACCCCCAAGTTAAATTCCATGTCGGAATTCCTTTTCGATTGAAAGACATTGGTGGGTCCTCCCCACTTTTGATAAGTCCCTAAAGAAATTCGCCCGTCTTTCCAAAGATAGAAATCGAGTTTTTCACCGGTGAAGCGATTTTTCAACTTGAGGTCTCTTCGTTGGGTGCCGGCGGGGTTATCGAGATAGGTGCCTCGCCGCTCCCGGCCGACAAAAAAGGAAAGGTCGAAGCGTCCTTTTTCCGGGTTCTTGATCCTCTTCTCAGAGGGAACGAGGGTAAAACCTGTGTATCTCGCCCCTGGAAACCCGTAATCGCTGAGCTTCAAATATTGTCTTCCCACACTCATGTCGTAATCATCAAGGAGTCTGCCAAAAGGAAGATCGGTTCCCGCCAGGCTGAGCCACATGTCCCGGACCAGCGCCACGGATTTTCTCAAGTTTTGATCCTTGCGGTACTCGTAAAAAAGTTTTCCCTTGAGGTCGCCAAAGGGAGTTGCGCCCTGAAATTGGGGCTCATGAAAGTAGACCCTCTGGACTTCGGAGACCTGCGAGAGGGCCTTCGCTTGTTTCAGGTCGAAGAATTCCGTGTTGTAGGAAACCTTGAAGGTGCGGCTCCGCTGAGATTGGAACAAATGAGAAGATTCCCTCTGGATTCTCTTGATTTGTTTGATCTCTTCGACGGGACGCGTCACCACGATTTGGGCGCTTTGAATCCCCTTTTGGTCCCACCAGATCAAGAGAGTAGAACCGATTTTGAACGCCCGGACTTCGAGGCCCTGCGGTTTCAGTTCGACAGTCGCCACTTCGGGATGGGCAATGAGAAAACGCTCAGGGTTTTGAGCAGAGAGGGTCAGGATTTTACCCGTTGCGATCTCGTGGGTCTGAACTTTGATATTTTCTTGAAGAAGAGAAGGAGCGGGAAGGGGGTCTTGAGCAAAAATTTCTCCCCTGCCTCCAAGGAGAGCCAGAATGAGAAATGGAAAGACTTGTTTAAGCCACGTCAAATTCAAGTTCTTTTACGATCACCTCCTGACTGCCGGGACCCAATTCAAAGGTGATCACCATCTTGTAGTGCCCGGGAGCGAGGGTTCCGGCCCATTCGGTTTCGCCTGCTCCTTCATCGCCTGGAAAAGTGCGCACGGGTTTAAGCTCTCCTTTGGCCGCCAACGCTTTGTTCGGATCCAAGATGTAAAAAGTACCTGTAATGAGAATGTCGGCATTCCCCGTGTTCTTGAAGACATAAAGGATCCGCAGAGGTTCCTTCGCGTTCGGAGGCTGATGAGCCAGGCTCAAGAGACTCCCCGTGCGTTTCACGGTCCCTTCAATTTCGTAAAAAATCATTGCCCCCAAACGGGGTTGAATCTGGATGACTGCTTTGGCTTCCTGCGGCTGGTCCGAAGCTGTGCGTTCCGCTAGGGGAATCCCACGGAAGAACACCACGCAGACCGAACCGCCCGTACTGTCCGCAGGGGGAGAAACCAGGAGCGGGACTTCCTTTGTCGTATGAGGGTCGAGGGTGAATTCACCCTCTTGCAGCAAGGTCCACTTTGCACAGGAAAAGGGCAGGGTCCCCGGCGGAAAAAATTGCCTTGAAAGTTTCCCCTGTGGATCAACGATGTTCCCCACATCATTCACCTCCGTCATTACGCGGGTGGGGCTTTCACCGTTGTTCATCACGCGTACGGTCGAACGTTGCGATTGACCTGGTTTTCCCGTGAGTCGAATCACCGAAGGGGAGATCGCGATTCCAAACCCCTGCTTGGTGGCAGGCGCCTCCGGAGAGGCTGACTCCGTCTGGGCCGCCTCAACTCTCACAGACGCAGCGAGGACAAGAGTAATCCCGGCAATCAAAATTCTTTGAAGGGGTTTCACGTGAGGGACACCCGGTAGTCAATAATTCCGTTGTAAGTGCCGGCCTGCTGATCGGGAGAGGCAGTCAAGTCATAGGTGATGAGGAGTTGGGAGCTGCTTCCGGTGGGTGAAGAGTGGTAAATTTCCTGCTCTCCCACTGTCAAAGGCGTCGGGTTGGGGATCCGCACCTCCCCTGAACCGGATTCTTCTTCGACCCGAAAGAGTACAGAATTCGTCGGGGCGGCGCCTCCTGCCTCCTGTGTCATTTCGGACGAAAGGATTTGCGTGACAATGTAAGGGCGAACGCTTCCCTGGGCGGGTTGGATGACCAGCCTCACTTGCCGGGTGGAAGATTCGGTTGTGGGAGTCCCGTTTTCATCCAAATTTCTCAACCGGCCAAAATCCAACGAACCCCCTCCTCCCACAAAGCTGACTGTTAAACTGATATCCTCGGATTGCGCCCCTGCCAGAGGCGTCCCCATTCCTCCTGCGATCATCGGCACCAACAGGAGAAAGATCCAGTAATTGCGGATTCTATTCTGTTCGAAGGTCAAGGGAGATGTTCCCATAATAAAGGCCGGCTGAAAACAGTTTTTTGTTCTCCAGTGAGTAAAGAATTTGAAACGAATCCGGTCCGCCTTCGGATTTCGAGGTAAAGAGAGAGATCTCCCCTTGAGGAACGGGGATAAAGCTGGGTACCTGGCTCGCGCCACCCTGTGTCCCGGCCGTCGCCATGAAAAGCAGTTGATCCTGCGGAAACGAGATCCCCTCGGAACTGGTGACCTCCCCCCGAAGCTCGTGATAGACCCGGTAACGCTGGCGAGTATTGGTGACGATACTGACCGTCAACGTTTGGTTGGGGACTTGGGTGCCTGGCGAAACAGGGCCCAGCCGCACCGCGCTGACCCCTGATTCAGAGTTCGCCTTGAGGACCGTCACTGGCTCGATTTCGAAAGAGACGCTGATATTTTTGGAAACGGTTTGGGCCCACAAGGTGGGCGTTCCCAAAATCCAAAAAGAGAGGAAAAATAATCCTGATCCTTTCATCATGTGTCGGCAAAGATCACAGTGAGGGTCCGGATGTGTTCTCCGGCCGCCAGATCTTCAAGGGCCTTGGCCTGGTAGTGAATCATGAAGGTCCCATCGAGAATCTTTCCGCTTCCTTCGTCTACCACTTTGTTGGCCAAACCCGCTTCTTGCGTGGTCACTGAGATAAACCCGTTTGAAGTCGCGACCAAGTGGGCATCGCCTCCGTTTTTCGTATACGAATCGAGTTGGGCCTGAAGAGCGATGTTGGGAAAAAGATCGTCCAGTTTGGCCAACACCACACCCTCTGTACGCACCACGTTGTTGGCCTTGATCGTGTAAGTCACGTCCGTCGTGTTCGTGGTGACCCCACGCGTGAATTTAGAAAAATTCAGGGTAAAGGAAGAACGGTTTGAAGTGAAATCAATGAAGGGATCGGACAAGACTTCAAGCTGGATGGGGGTGCCCTGGGAATAACCCCACGAGCCCCCCAGCCAGAGACTGAGAAACAAGGCGCCTATCAGGAGACGGTGATGGATGCGCATCGGCCCGTCAATCAGGACTTGTCGAGCTCGCCCTTGACGATCGAATCGAAGTTCTCGTAAGGCTGGGCCCCCGACACAAGTTTCCCATTGACGAAAACCGCCGGGGTTCCTTGTACACCCACTTCGTTGCCGCGGGCAATCTCTTTTTGGACGAGTTCTTTATACCGGTCGCTCTTAAGACATTTTTCGAATTTTTTCTTGTTGAGACTGAGATCCTTGGCGAGTTTAATCAGGGCCGCGTCATCAAAAGGGGTTCCCTGTTTTTTGAAAAGTTCGTCGTGATAAGCCCAAAACTTCCCTTGCTCGTGAGCGCACTCGGAGGCTTGGTGAACGCGATCCGATCCGGTATGAAACGGGAGAGGGTAATGGCGCCACACGCGCCGGACTTTCCCGGGATAGTTTTTCACCAGCTCTTCAATCGTCGGTGTAACCCGTTTGCAGAAGGGACAATAAAAATCGCTAAATTCCACCAAAGTGACGGGTGCATCGCTGGGGCCAAGCGAGGGTTTGTCTTCCAAATCCTTAAACTGAACCGCGACGGTCGGCTTGGGTTTTTCGGGTTCGGCCGCCAGGGCTTTGGCCTTTTCGGGATGGAGCGCTGACTCGACCACCTCCACGAAATGCTCCAAGGGATAGGCTCCGTTCACGCTCTGATCGTTGATGAAAACGGTAGGAGTCCCTTGCACGCCCAGACGCGCCCCTTCCGCTAAGTCCTCCTCGATCTGTTTCCGTTGCTTTCCGTTTTTCAGACATTCTTGGAATCGTGTTCCATTGAGACCCACCTTTTGAGCAATGGCGCTTAAATCCAATTCCTCGGGGGCCTTCGGAAGAGTAAAAATGGCTTCGTAATACTCCCAAAATTTACCCTGTTCATCGGCGCAGGCAGCAGCTTCGTGAGTCAGGTAGGATCCGGATCCGGGTGTTTTAGACAAGGGGAAATGGCGGAAGACCCATTGCATCTGGCCCGGGTATTTCTTGAAGACTTCTTCCAGCGTCGGGGCCACCCGTTTGCAGAACGGGCAATGAAAGTCCACAAATTCCACCATGGTGATTGGGGCATCCTGGGGGCCTCGCCTGGGAAGAGACTTTGTGAGGAACGGCGTTTTCAGAGGCGCTGAAGGTGCTTGAGCTTGAGCGGGCTTAGCCGCCACACCCGCCGCTTGAGGCGGTATCGCTAGGCCCTCTACATAGGAAGCTGGTTTTTTCAAGAGGACTTGGGCATTATATTTTTTCTTCAGTTGAGAAAGATATTCATCTTTGATTCGAACATATTCCGTTGACCGAAGCTGTTTGAAAATCAACGAATGGATGGACTCGAAAGGCTTGGAAAAAAGTTCTTTGTTTTTGAGGTAATAATTCTGGACGTCTTGAGAAGAGACTTTTACTTTGGACCAAATCTCGCGGAGGTAAAGTTCTTTGAGCGCGACCCCTTGAGCTTTTGCTTCTTTTTCGAGGAGCCGGCTTTGAATCCATTCCTCGACCCCCCTCTGGCGGACGGTGTATTCATCGTTTTCAATCGGGATGAGGTCATTTCCGATCCGGTCGCGAAGTCCTTTTTCGGTTAGCACCTCTCCTTGAAGTTCGGCAAGAACTTCTCCCTTTGAGGCCGGTCCCACTTTTTGATAGGCGAAGACAATAAGCAGGGTCAGGAGGGAGCCACCGATCAATCCTAGAATGAGATTTCTACTGGGTCTCACGCGAGTGCACCTAATTATATAACTCTTTTATAGTTCGACTCAATGGCCCTGATTCTGAATAAACGTTTTGCGGATCTCATCCCAATCAAAGAAGGCCATCGCCCCCGCTTTTCCTTCCCGGACAGAAACAACGAGGTAGGCCACACCGGGGTAGGCGGGACGCCCCTCAGAGAGAGCGATTCGCTGGTCTTCCTCGGAAAAGTAGGCCCCGGCGTCCACGTGGGAGTGATAGATCACGCGCATCTCAGAACCTTTTTGCCGGTTTTCACGCTGGATTTGCAGGAGATTCTGTGAGTCTATGAAGTAGGCTGCGCGGGCGGTGCGCGGAAAACTCGCTGGATCGAGCTTATGATATTCGTCCTGAACATTTTGGCACGGATAAATGGCGGAAATCTTCTCCTTCTCCTTGACGGGGCCGACTAGGATGCCACAGGTTTCGTGGGGATAGTCGTGTTCCGCTTGGAGGCGGATTTGTTCGAGAAAATTCTTCGGAACTGAAAGGGCCAACGCTCACTCCCAGAGGTTGGTGCTGAGGTACTTGTCTCCCCCGTCGGGAAAGACAACCACAATGACTCCTTCCCGGACTTCTTTGAGAAGCTCGAGAACACCGAGGAGGGCGGCGCCGGAGGATTGACCGACCAAGAGCCCCTCTTCCCGGGCCAAACGACGGGTCAGCTCATAGGCCGGTTCGGTCTCGACCGTGAGTTTGCGGTCATGACGCCGGGATTCATAAATGGGAATGGGGACCGCGGATTCCATATGCTTGAGTCCTTCCAACCCATGAAAGGGCTGAGGTTGAACCGCCAGCGTCACAATCTTGGGATTTTTTTCCTTGAGGAAACGGCTCGTCCCCATCATCGTGCCGCTCGTCCCGAGGCCAGCCACGAAATGCGTAACCTTTCCTCTTGTCTCGTCCCAAATCTCGGGACCGGTTGTGAGAGAATGGGCCTTCCAATTGGAGGGATTGCCATATTGGTCGGGGAAAAAATATTTTTCCGGATTTCGGGACACGATTTCTTTGACGAGCTCGCGGGCCCCGTCGGAACCCAGGAGAGAGTCGGAGTAAGTAATCCGGGCCCCGAAGGCCGAAACGATTTTTTTTCGTTCTTCACTTACATTCCGGGGCATCACGAGTTCCACCGGGAACCCCTTTGCGGCACCGATCCACGCATAAGCAATTCCCGTGTTACCGGAAGTGGAATCAATGAGAATTTTTCCGGGTCCGAAAACGCCTCTCGCTTCTCCATCTTGAATCATTTGCCGGGCTGGCCGGTCCTTCACGGACCCCCCCGGATTGAACCACTCGGCCTTGGCATAAACCTCGACCGAGGAAGGCGTCCCTTTGGGAAGAATCCGCTTCAGGCGCAAGAGAGGGGTATGACCAATTCGTTCAAGGATGGACATAAAGATTCGGTTAATCTTGATGAAAAATGCCGGCGATGCGGGGGTGCCTGTTTTCAGAGCGGATTTCAATCCGGACCAAGGGGCTCCAAGCTTTCTTGTCTCCGTGACGGGTGCGGATCAAAAGATCCAATGAGGGATGCGCGCTGAGCCATTCGGAACGAAGAGGAAAGGTTAGGGATTGGGTGTCTTCCTCGGCGATACGTTGGCCCTTCTTGCCTTCCGGTGCGATGACATCCAACCGATACGTGCTGGCCCCTTCCGCTTCGAAGTGGTGACGGACAGCCAAATCCTCGAAACGGAGTTCATAGCCATCGCCCGATTCAAAAAGTTGGAAATCATCAAGGGGGTTGACTCGCTTGAACCAGTATCGGCCGATGAGGTCTCGGCGCTCGATGAGCGTTTGAGCAATCGTCTCTTGAGCCTTGGGGTCCGAATATTCCCCTGTCGAGACGATCTCACGGATCTCTGCATCCGTAAACTTCATGATCTGTTTCGCGGCCCAGAAACCATCCGAGCACGCGAGATCCTTGAAAGGAAAATAAGGAAGCTGGGTCTTATAGCGGCCGGGGTCAAAGTAACGGTTGTCAAAATAACCCGCCGTGGGACTTGCAACCTCTCGGCCTGCCTCGTCCCAGCGTTTTTGCCAGGGTTTCTTCCAAAGTCCGAGACTTAGAATGGCCTTGAGCGTTTCCCCATAATCAAACAGGTACTCGTGTCCGAAGGTGGGAGGCTTCGGGCCAGCGGGCCTGGCACCAAGGGCTGAATTGAAATCAATGAGGTAGTGCTTGATTCTGTCTTTTCCATTTTCTGTCTCGAGAACATCCAAGCTGTTGCTTTCCCGGGTGTCATAATTGTTGAGCCAGGAAGCGAACACTTGGAGGGCCCGGATTTCCCGGCGATCGATGTGGTCAATCGAGTCATCCGGATCCTCGCGCCGTCGGCCCTGAAAAGGCATCGGCCCCAGAATTTTCCCTTCCAAGATCCGGCTGGCGGACGCCCGGTAAAAGTTATCTGCCGTTTCAGGAAGGAAGAGGAGAAATGCTTCGAGCCGTTCCGGCGTCAGCTTTCTCTGGAATCCGTTGTCATCATAAACTTTGGCGTCCGGAGCAATGACCAATTGGTCTTTCTTGAAGCGGACGATCGTGTATTGCGGAATGTTGTAACCGAGAGCATACATGAATCGGCTCGCCGCCACCTCGGCACCGGTGGCCAGTTCGACGTAATCCATGGGGTCGAACTTTAAGAGATACCGGTCGCCTTTCTCGTCCTGAATGAAAAATCCGGGTGTGACTCCTTCAAACTTTCCTTTGGTGATCGACCACTTGCCGTTGAGATTCGGTCCACTCGTCACAGACGGGCCCTTCTTAAGGGCGTCGATCGACATCCGCTCACGACCATGGCGATTGGTGAAAAAAGAAGAATTGGGAACTTCATCGAAAGCATTGATGTCGAGGGCAGGCTTTCTTTTCCCAAAGAGATCTCGATAAAATCTTTCCAGATGAAAATATTGGGTTCCTTCGTAATAAATATTTTGGTCGAAGACATCTCGATAAAGGCTGGACTTGCGCTTCGTGTAACTCGAGGTGGTTTCCGCGGACAGAGCGGAGCCGAAAGCCAGCGTAAAGGAAAGGCCCAGTGCACTGACCCGAATCGCAATTGATCGATGATTAAAAGGGTGTCTTTGTCTCGACATAAATTTGTGTTCCCTCTCGGCTTCTTGCCAGGTCAAGTGTAATGAGGACTTGCCCCTCTACGCACAGCCGTAAACCGATCCCAGAAGAGGCCCTGAGACCTTTAAATTGAAAATCGCCCCAATCGCCAAACACCTGGCCTTCATCCCAAAAAAACGCGGTGTCCATCCTCCACTCCCGATGCTCCCACACCGTCCATCGATACTCAAGATTGAAGAGGAGGAGGCTATCGTCGTAAAAACGGTCTCGCCGGAACCCGCGGTGCGTATCTCCATACCATGGATAAATTCCGTATCCGCCGAGTCGGGCCATGTCAAAGAAAGGCACCTCCCGTTTGCTCGTTTCATTGTTATGTTCCATGAGTCCTCGGAAGGCGAGGATTCGCCGATCGGAAAGGAGCTTGAAAAAATGGCCCCCCTCGGCGCGGTACTTGAAAAAACCGGAATTAGACTCGAGGCCTTTATGATAACTAAAGTGAAGGCGCTCGTAACCCCCTTGGGAGGGAAGTTCTTTGTCGTCCCGGTTGTCATGCTCGAGATCCAATCCCCAGCTTAAGAGTTCGTCACCCCCGAGACCTGGAATCTGCCGGCGGCCCGTGGCCACAAAAATATTGTCGATGATCCCAAGGCGTCCATCCTTGCCGTTTGTGATATTCACGTTCTGATAGGCAAACTGGGCTTTTGCCTTCCAAGAATTCGAGAATTCGTAACCGACCGGAAGGGCCAGCGTCGTTCTTTCCATTCGATAAGACGTCTCGTCGCCCAAGCTGGTGTTAGGTCCGATGCCGTAAAAATGCTCTTCTCCCCGATTTTCGTATTGGAACCTGCTTCCTGCGAAAAGTCCCGTTCCACCGATCCTTTCCTGGTTCAACGTCACTTGGTAATCCGAGAGATGATCGATGGACCAAAAACCGGAAGCCTTGAGCGTGGTATCGGGCGAATGTTCTTTGAGGTGCGTGAGGCGCGTGAAATCCAAATCAATTCCTCCCCCCAACCGGTCCTCTCCCGAAAGGGCAAAGGAAAGGACTTTGGGTTCGAGTCCCTTGTTCTTCAACTGCTCATAAGCCCAATTGGCCTTGTCATAGACATGGTAATCTTCCAGGAAAATAAGTGTCCGGTCGACGGGCCTGCGGATCAACTCGAAAGGATAGACCAGAAAATGTTTTCCGAAGGATTGAAGGGACCCTGAACTTTCGGCGGATTCTTCCGAGAGAGAATCTTTTGAGCTGACGGAGCCGTAGCGGTCATACGAAACTTCTTGGGCCCAGAGCGAGGGCGCCATCACCATTCCGAGGAGGAGCAAACTGAAAGGGAATTTTTTCAACTTGTTTCGGCCCGCTTGTGTTCGAGTGCCCGATCGAAGAGGTCGAGCTCGTTTGCGAGAAGAGAGGCTAAGGGATAACGTGTTCGATTGTCCAGTTCCATTAGGTATCGTTCACCGCTCGTTTTTGAATGGGTCGCCACGCGTTGGATGAAGTCTTCAGCTGTCTCTACTCGGTCCCGGTTCCGAAGGTACTTCCATTTAATATGGATCCAGGCGCGGCTTCCATTGTATCGACGCCCGTTTCGGATGAAATTATAGGGAGACTTGTGAATCCGTTCAAGGAGATACTCGATCCGGGCTTGTTCGTAGTTCCGGCTCGAGGGCTCATCCGCCAGGGCATGCGCGAACTGCGGGCTTGTCTCCGGAGAGGGGGAAGGGTCCAAAAAAACGGGGGCGGGGTAAGCGATTTTTCGATCGTGCAGCCCGATCCGAGAAGGAGAATCAAGACTAAAAGCCAAGAGACCATCGGCTCAGAGATCGAGCGTTTCGAAGGTGCGCGTGGCGACGAGAGATTCGAGTCGGGGCGAGCGTTTCGCAAGACCAGACTCGGTCACCAAGAAGTGGGCAACGAGTGAAAGCCATTTGTCAGGCGAACCAATCATTCCTTCCAAAATCGAAATGGCTTCTTCCTCCGAAAGAGATTCAAAGGTCCTTTCGTCAAAGAGCTTTTCGATGAGACCATAAAATTCGGTCCCGAGGAGATTGTGGAGAAGTTCAATGGCCTGTGAACGGATGGGGTCCGCGTGAGGATGCTCCACGAGCCGTTCGTAGATGATCCGGATTCCCTCACCCGGATAAAGGAGACCCAGCCCGCGGAAGAACCGTTCCAAGCTTTCGTCAGCCAGCGCGTTCAGGGCCACTTCGAGAAACTCCTCTTTTTTCCCGGCGACCTTGAGGTAAAACTGGTGAAGGCTGCGGAGGTTTTCAAAAAGATCGGCCTCGCGGAGAATTTCTTTTTTGATCAAGGGTCGGTTCCAGCGGATGGCGGGGTTGCGGTCCCGCATTCGGAGGAGGGTCTGAATCAAAAGGAACCGGAGGGCGTGCTCTTCAGTTTTGGAAAGAATGGTGAGAATCTTCTCGGCGGCCTCCTGAGTGGCGCGGTGCTCCAAGAATTCGGTTGCCTCGCGCTTGAGGGTCATCCCGAGTTTCGGATCTTCGAGAAGGGACCCCAGTCGGTTCAAAAGCGTCTGGGAGGGCTCAGGCATGGAAGCGGGATTTGATTTCCCTGAAACCATCTCCGTCTCGGCCTCCCGGAGCAAGAGTTCATCCAAAAATTTCTTTTCTTCCGAAGGGTCTTGCTGGCTCACGTCATCGGACGATTCAAACGCTTCCCAGCGCATCATCTCGTTGACGAGCCGCCGGGTGGCTTCGAGGTCCTTGCCGGCCCGGTGATAAACGAGGCACGCCGTGGCGGCCATCTTGCGGGCGACGGCGGACTTTTGAGTGAAGAAGTTCCTGAGCTCACCGAAAGATTTTTCGTCATAAAGGAGGCTCAACACGTCGGTGGCCCGGAGGGGTTTGGGTGGCGTTGCCTCGGGCTTCCCCTCCCACAGGTGGTGCCGGAGAAGGAGGAGGTAAGCCGATCTCATCTTCCAAACCAGAAAGATCCAAAAGGGAAAGAGGACGGGGATCAGAATCCCAACCCGGTCGTTCGGAATGGAAAAAAGCGGAGCGAAAAGAATAATCAAAAGTCCCCCCAGGCTTTTTGAAATCCGGTAGCCCAGCATGTCGATCACGGGCTTGGCCCGGTAACGGACCCCGGAGGAGAGCGGAAGGTAAAGCACTTCCTTCGAGGCCTGTTGGATCGAATAATTCATACTCCCGTCGAAAATTTTAAGAAGGGCGGAGGTTCCGAGCGTGGGCAAAAGAAATGTGGCGAGGGCGGCCAAACTCAGCCCCGTGGGGAGAAGCGCGAGTGAAATCCCGATGCCCAAGAGACGCAGGGAAAGACTTGTCGCGCAAAGCTGCATCAGAAACGAAATCAGGTTGAGACCTGCGCTGAAGCCTCCGAAGAAAGCGGTCCGGGCCTGCTTTCCCACCAAGTGCAGTTCCACGACGGCATTGAATTGGTTGTCGACGATCGTAGAACCGACCTTGGCAAAGAGCACGATTCCTGCAAGCATCCAAAGATAAGGCATGGTGAGAAAAAGTTTGCGCGTGGACTGGGGCTCAATGGGAGAAGCGCTGTGGTGGGATTCGGAGCCGGCCCCGGGGAGCTCGCGCCACAAAAAGGTAACGAGCGACAAACAACCGGCCAGCAGGAAGGCGGAAAGAATGAGCAAATCCTCGGTCGGCATCCATTGAACGGCCCGGTTGGTCAACAGTCCGCCCACGACACCCCCCGCGCTTCCGCCGCTGATGATGAGCCCGAAGAGGCGTTTGGCCTCGAGGGGATCGAAGAGGTCGTTGGCGAGGGTCCAGAATTGGGTGACGCTCGTGATGGAAAAGCAGGCCACCCAGATGTAGAAAAAGGCGCTGAGGTAGGGCAGATGGATCCGGAAGAGCCACCAAAAAATTAACAGGTTCGAGATGAAGACGACTAGCACGCCCGTAAAAAATTGTTTTCTCGGGATGCGCTTGGCGAGCTGGACGTAAGCCCACGTCACAAAAAGAAGGAAGACCCCTTCTCCGAGATAGACGTAACGGAGGTTATGGCTTCCGAGCTCCTCAAGAAAGAGAGAACTTCTCACCGGCTTCAAAACGTAGAGGACGGTGATGGTGAGGAAAAAATAGAAAAACATCAGGGTGGTCTTTCGACCTTCCCCGGGGCGGATGTCAACGGGGTTCAGGGAATTCCAGTTGAGTTTTCTTAAGAATTTTGAGCTCATCCTTCCACCTGAAAGGCGTCTTCCAGAAGAAAAAAAGCAGGTTCCGTCGTGCCGTCCCAGGTCACAGAAAGGACGTCAAACCGTGCGGCTTGATTCTCAAGTCCGTGGGCCTGAAGATAGGCTTGGGCGACCCTCGTGAGCTTTTGGCGCTTCCGCCAGTCCACGGCCTCCGCTGGAATGCCGAAGCGCTCGTTTCGACGAGTCTTCACTTCGATGAAGACGATTGAATCGTCTTTCTTAGCAATCACATCCATTTCGCCGAATCGGGTCCTGAAATTTTTTTCGAGGAGCTCGTAACCCCGCTTCCTTAAAAAATTCCAAGCGAGGGCCTCTCCCCGCTCGCCCAGCTTGAGGGCATCACTCATCTCTAATTTCTCTCTCGTCCAAAACCCGGACGGGGCTGAAACTCTTCCGGTGAATCACGGTGGCTCCCTTGGATTGAAGAACCTTCAAATGCTCGGGCGTGGGATAGCCCTTGTGAAGGGCAAAACCGTAGCCGGGATAGATCGAATCGAATGCTCTCATCCGATGGTCCCGCCACACCTTGGCCACAATCGAAGCCGCCGCGATCGCGGCCGACTGATTGTCTCCACGAACGATCGCGACCTGGGGAAGTGGAAGGTCTAAACGTATTTTTCCATCAATCAAAAGAAGGAGCGGCGTTTTCGGCAATGCGAGGACCGCTTCGCGCATCGCAAGCCGCGTCGCTTGGAGAATGTTCACTCGATCAATCACTTGTTCGGAAACGGCGGAGATCCCCACCAAGGAATGAGAAAGGATTTGTTTGAAAAGGACCTCGCGCAAAGTTGGAGAAACTTTTTTGGAGTCATTCAGACCGGAAAGGGGAACGCGCCGGCGAAAGATGACGGCCGCCGCCACCACGGGCCCTGCCAAAGGGCCCCGGCCCGCTTCATCAATCCCGGCGAGCGCGCCCGTGAGGGGGCTTCCCATCCGTTCGTCAAACCGAAAAAGGTCGTCTTCTCTGGCCAAGCCCAAGCCTATTTCTTTAAAATCTTTTCCACCATCGGTGAATGGAGAGGGAAGGTCTTTTCCACCCGGTCGCCATAAGCCTCCTTGACGAGCGTGCATGTGGCGCTCAAACCCCTTCCCCGCTTCCGAGTACAAATTCCCTCAAAGAGCTGGGTACGGGTTTTCTCTCCTTCTTTCACGCGGAAGTAAACCTTGAGGGTGTCCCCCACGCGAAAGGAAGGGAGGTCTTTCTTAATCTGAGAGGCCTCCACCTTGTCGATCAGATTCATGATTTTTTACCTCGTTTCTGAGTGCTTTTTTTCAAAAGATCCGGCCGCCTCTGGCGGGTCGCTCGTATGGATTCTTTTTCCCGCCAAGCTTGGATTTCCCGGTGATTCCCGGAAACGAGAACGCCGGGCACTTCCAGGCCGCGGAACACCTGCGGCCGCGTGTACTGGGGGAATTCGAGCCTTTTCTCCAAACCGTTCTCAGTGCCGCCGAAACTTTCCTCCTTTAAAGAATCGGGATTTCCTAACGCCCCGGGTAACAACCGAACCACACTTTCAATCAAGCACAGAGCCGGTGCCTCTCCCCCCATCGTGACAAAATCACCGAGTGAAATTTCCTCATCCACGAGTCGGGCGCTCACCCGCTCATCCACTCCCTCATAATGCCCGCAGATCAGAATCAAATGTTTCTTCCGGGCCAGCCGGCCGGCCGCCGCTTGCATCAGAGGGATCCCCCGCGGCGAAAGTAAAATCACATAGCTCTTGCCTGGAATCGATTCCACCGAACGAAAGACCGGTTCCGGCTTGAGCACCATCCCCGCGCCACCCCCGAATGGTTTCTCGTCCACCGTGCGGTGACGATCGCTCGTGAAGTCTCTCGGATTATGAAGATGAAACTCCGCCCTTCCCTTTTCCTGGGCTCGTTTCAGCAGGGAATTCGAAAAGGGCCACTCAAAGAATTCCGGAAAGAGTGTGACGACGTCAATTCGCATTCATTCACTTTTTGTTCTTGCTCTGCTGAATGAGGCTGCGTACCGTGGCGGTCGGCTGGGCGCCTTTTCGGAGCCACGTTTCATAGCGTTCCATTTTGACTTGGACAGCGTCGGGTTTGGCGAAGGGATTGTAAAAACCGATCTCTTCAATCAACCGGCTGTCCCTCGCAGACCGCCTGTCAGCCACGACCACCCGCCATTGTTTGCGGCTCTTCGTTCCTGTGGGTTTCAGTCGAATCGTAATCATTCTTTTTCTCTCCTCATGCGGGCCCCGAGCTGAGAAAACTTTTCCTCGATTTTCTCGTAACCCCGGTCCAGGTGATAAACTCGATGAACTTCGGTTGTCCCCTCCGCGACAAGGCCGGCCAGAAGGAGCGCGGCGCTGGCCCGGAGGTCGGAGGCGGTCACGGGGGCTCCGCTTAAGTGTTTCACGCCGTGCACAATGGCGCTGGCCCCCTCCAGGAAAATTTCGGAACCCATCCGGTTGAGTTCCGCAACATGGATGAAACGGTCCGGATAAATTTTCTCCGTGATGACGCTGATCCCCGGCGTGACCGACATCAAAGCCATCATCTGGGCCTGAAGGTCCGTGGGAAATCCCGGGTAAGGAAGCGTGGTTACATCGACGGGTCGTAATCGTCCGGTCCGGCGAACTCGGATCACGTTTCCAATCCGTTCCACCTTCACTCCGCTTTGCGCCAAACGGTCCATCAAGGCGTTTTGATGCTCGGGGACAGCCTTTCGGATCACCACATCGCCTCCCGTCATCGCTCCGGCCACCATGTAAGTCCCCGTTTCGATTCGGTCCGGAATGATCCGGTGCCGGGCCCCAACCAACTTTTTCACGCCGTCAATTTCAATCCGCGGAGAACCTTCCCCGTGGATCCGGACCCCCATTTTTTTCAAGAATTGGGCCAGGTCCACGACTTCCGGTTCGCAGGCTGCGTTTTCGATGACGGTTTTTCCCACCGCAAGTGCCGCGGCCATCATCACGTTCCCCGTCGCCAAAACTGAAGAACCGAAGGATCCGCCGAGAAACATTTCAGTCCCGCGGAGTTTTCGCTTCGCCTTGGCGATCACGTAACCGTGTTGAATATCAATTTGGGCGCCGAGCGAGCGGAGCCCTTTCAAGTGAAGATCGATCGGACGCGGACCAATCACGCACCCACCGGGAAGCGAAACTTCGGCGTGTCCCTCGCGCGCCAAAAGAGGTCCCAGGACGCAAACGGAGGCGCGCATGGTACTGACGAGCTTGTAAGGCGCAACCGGCTTCAAGGCCTTGCCCGGTTTGACCGAAAGCGCGCCGTCTTCATAATGGATCTTCGCGCCGAGTGAATGAAGCAGTTTGACCATTGTCCAGATGTCCCGGAGGTTCGGGACATTTTCGATGATCGACTCTTCTTCGGTCAAAAGCGACGCAGCCAGGATTGGGAGGGCCGAATTCTTCGCCCCCGAGATCTCAACCTCCCCCTTGAGTTTCCTTCCTCCCTCAATGACCAGCTTATCCATGAAACCCCAAGGCCCCCACCACCCGCTCGATCCCGTTCAGATCCTTGAAGACCGAAATCTGTTCAAATCCTTTCTTTTCAAAAAGCGACTTCACCCGCTCCGCCTGTCCCCAACCGATCTCCAACCAAAGGCTACCGCCCGGCCGGAGACACGAGAGCTCATTCATTATTTGATGATAAAAATCCAAACCGTCTTTCCCGCCGTCCAGCGCAAGTCGGGGTTCGCGGCGAACTTCTTCTTCGAGCCCTTCCCATTCGCTGGATGGAATGTAGGGCGGATTGGAAAAAATCACGTCAAAAGATTTCATTTGAAAGATCGATTGCCCATTGCCTTGAATCCATTCCATCCGATCCGTGACGCCAAGCCGCTTCGCGTTTTTTAAAGCAACGACGAGGGCTTCTCCCGATAAATCCGAGGCCACTCCCTCGGCGCGGGAAAAAAGTTTGGCCACCGTCACAGCGATGGCCCCGGAACCGGTTCCAAGGTCCAGAAACCGAAAGGGGGTGTCCGATGAGAAACCGCCTTCCTTCACGAACGATTCGATCAAAATCTCGGTCTCGGGCCGGGGGGTGAACACACCGACCTCCACCTCGAGGACGTCTTCCCAGAAAGGCGAGCGCTTCAAAAGGTAGGCGAGAGGGACCCGCTTTTTCCGGGCTTGAATGAATTCCGAGAACCGGGGAAAGTCGGAGGGATTTCGTTCCCGAGCAAGATAAAGTTCGGATCGGGTGAGTCCCAGAAGGGTCTCGAGAATCACCTCGCATTCCAGCCTCGCCTCGCGTGAGTCGAGAAATGCGAGTTCGCCCGCCCCCCATTCCACCCACCGGCCCAGGCTTTCGGATGGAACTCGTTCGCTATCCGCCATTCGCGCCGCCCGCGAGCCGCTGGGCCCTCTCTTCCCTTTCCAGGGCTTCGATCAATTCTTGTAAATTTCCGTTTAAAATATCATCGAGGTTATGCAAAGTCAAACCGATCCGGTGGTCCGTCACGCGCCGATCGGGAAAGTTGTAGGTCCGGATTTTTCCGGAGCGGTCGCCTGAACCCACCTGCATCCGGCGCTCGGCCTGGATTTTCTTCTCCTGCTCCTCCCGCTTCCGGTCAAGGAGACGTGCCCTCAAGACCCGCATCGCCTTGGCCTTGTTCTTGTGCTGGGATTTTTCATCCTGACACGAGACGACAAGCCCGGTGGGGATATGAATGATCCGGACAGCGGAGTCGGTCTTGTTGACGTGCTGACCGCCGGGCCCTGAAGAGCGGAAGGTTTCGATTCGAATCTCGGTGGGCTGGATTTGGATGTCTACTTCTTCGGCTTCTGGCAGCACTGCCACAGTCACCGCCGAGGTGTGGATCCGTCCGCTCGCCTCGGTCTCGGGGACTCGTTGGACACGATGGATTCCGCTTTCAAATTTAAAAATCCGGTAAGCGTCGGGCCCCGAGATCCCAAAGATAATTTCTTTAAATCCTCCCTTTCCCGTTGGGTTCGTGTCCATCACTTCCAGTTGAAGCCCGCGGGACTGGGCATAGCGGGAATACATCCGAAAGAGATTGCTCGCGAAAAGTGCGGCTTCTTCTCCTCCGGTCCCGGCTCGGATTTCCACGATGGCGTTCCGGTGTGCGTTGGGGTCGGACTCTTCGAGGAGGCGCTCTTCGATTTCCTGCTCAAGCTCTCCCCGCTTTTTGGAAAGCTTCTCCTTTTCCTCTTCGTAAAGACGATGGAGGTCGCCTCCCGCGGGCGCCTCTTTTAAGAGAGCATTCACTTCTACGATTTCCCCTTCCATCCGAAGGTATTCTCGGAAGGGCTTGGCCACCTCAGATAGCGAGGCCAATTCTTTGGAGAGAGGTTGGGTGCGGGCGGGGTCACGGGCCACGTCGGGTTGACCCAGGAGATTTTCGATCTCCTCGACCCGCTTCAGGATTTTTTCCAGTCGGGGTCGGGGGAACATGAGACAGGCTGCCTTTGCGGGAAATCAGGCTTTCTTCTTTTTCCCGACCGTGACCTTGCCGGCGTATTTTTTCTGGAAGCGGTCGATCCGGCCGGCCGTGTCCATCAGCTTCTGCTTGCCCGTGAAGAAAGGGTGGCAGCTTGAGCAAATTTCCACGGAGATCCGGGGCTTCGTGCTTTTCGTCTCAATCACGTTTCCGCACGCGCACTGGATGGTCGAGGGACCGTAGGGGGGATGAATGCCTTCTTTCATCGCTGGACTCCTTTCTGTTTTCATCATTCCATCTTGTTCATGTTGGAGAGGAACTCGGTGTTGGACTTGGTCTTGGCAAGCCGGTCCACGAGGAGTTCCATCGCTTCCGTCGGGTTGAGCTCGTTTAAGACCTTGCGCAGAATCCAAATCCGCTGGAGTTCATCCGCCGGGACGAGAAGCTCTTCCTTGCGCGTGTTGGACTTCTTCACGTCGATCGCCGGATAGATCCGCCGCTGGAAGAGATTTCGGTCGAGCTGAAGCTCCATGTTGCCCGTTCCCTTGAATTCCTCGAAGATCACGTCATCCATCCGCGAGCCGGTGTCCACAAGCGCGGTAGCGATGATCGTGAGGCTCCCGCCCTCTTCCACGTTCCGCGCCGAGCCGAAGAAACGTTTCGGCTTGTGGAGGGCGTTGGAATCGATACCGCCCGAGAGAATTTTCCCCGAATGCGGTACGACCGTGTTGTAGGCACGCGCAAGACGTGTGATCGAATCGAGAAGAATCAGGACGTCGCGCTTGTGTTCCACAAGCCGCTTCGCCTTCTCGAGGACCACTTCCGCCACCTGCACGTGCCGCTCGGCAGGTTCATCAAAGGTGGAGGAAATCACTTCGCCTTTGACTGACCGCTGCATGTCTGTCACTTCCTCCGGACGCTCATCGATCAAGAGCACGATGAGATAAGTCTCGGGGTGATTTTTGGTGACGCTGTTGGCGATCTTCTGAAGCAGCACGGTCTTCCCGCTGTAAGGCGCCGCCACGATGAGACCGCGCTGGCCTTTTCCGATGGGTGTCAAAAGATCCATGACCCGCATCGAAATTTCATTCGGCGCGGTCTCAAGCTGGATCCGTTCTTGAGGATAAAGCGGAGTCAGGTTGTCGAAGGGGATCTTGTCTTTGATCGACTCCGGGTCCTCGTAGTTGACCGCTTCAACCTTGAGCAGGGCGAAGTAGCGCTCCCCTTCTTTGGGCGAGCGGATCTGTCCGCTCACCGTGTCGCCGGTCCGGAGATTGAACTTCCGGATCTGCGAGGGCGAGCAGTAGATGTCGTCCGGTGAAGGGAGGTAGTTGTAATTCGGGGAACGTAAAAACCCGAACCCGTCTTGAAGGATCTCAAGGACGCCTTCCCCATACATCAGCCCCGACTCTTTGGCCTGGGCCTCGAGGATTTTGAAGATGAGGTCCTGTTTCTTCATCCCGGCCGTCTGTTCGATGTTAAACTTCCGGGCGAGGGCCTGAAGGTCGTTGATCTTCATCTTCTTGAGGCTCACGACGTCCAATCCCTTTTCTCCTCCCACCCGGATGGTTGGAGCCTCCGGCGTCCGGACGGTGCGGGACTCGGTTTCGTTTTCCTCAACCTTTTTCACTAAATGACTGTTTCCTTTTTCTTTGGGCATGCGTAAGCAAGCTCCTTTCTATTTGGTTCCAAACTTGAATCACCTGGGCCCGCGTTCGCTCGAGCCCTTGTGAATTATCGATGACAAAACCCGCTTTTCGGATCTTCCCAGATAGCGGCATCTGGGCCCGCCACCGGGCCTCGACTTCGCCGGCCGTGAAGCCTCTTCTTCTGAGCCGGCGAGTGACTGCTTTCTCCCCGGCTTTCACCACGCCGTTCCAATCGGTGTAACGATGAAACCCGCTCTCGAAAAGAAGCGGCACTTCCACCACGAGAACGGGCTTCGCAGTCTTAAGAATTTCTTCCCGGATCCGGGCGAAGACATAAGGATGAATCAAGCGCTCAAGCGCTCGCCTTTTCCTTGAATCCCGGAAAACAATTCGGGCTACTTTCGCTCGGTTCACGTTTCCGTCCAGCTCGGGAAAAAGCGACCGGAGTTTCCTGTGAATTTGGTTTCTTTTCCGAAAGACTTCGTGTGCGATCCGGTCTGCGTCAATCACGCGCGCTCCACACTGTCCCAAGAGCTTCGCTACCGTGCTCTTTCCGGTTCCGAAGCTTCCCGTGAGGCCCACCACGAAGGGATGCACAGATCGGTCAATCTTTGAACCACGAGTCTCCGACACAAAGCTTCACCTTGAGGGGAACGCGGAGTTTCCAAGCTCCTTCCATCCCGCGCCGAACAATTTCGGAGATGGTTTTTTCTTCCCGGAGGAGGAGGTCAAAGACAAGTTCGTCGTGGACTTGCATCGTCATCACGCTCTCGAAAGAATCTTTTTCAAGCTCCCGGTCAATCGCAATCATGGCAAGCTTAATGAGATCCGCGGCCGAACCCTGAATGGGTGCGTTCACCGCGGCCCGCTCGGAGAAATTCCGGAGCTGGACATTCCGGGATTGGATCTCAGGAAAATAGGAACGCCTCCCTAAGAGCGTGGTGAGATGCCCCTGGCTCCGGGCTTTCTCCTTTTGACTCTCGAGGTAATCGCGGACACGGGGGTAGCGGCGGAAATAAGCTTCGATAAAATCATCGGCTTCGGCGATCGAAAGATGAAGATCCTGTGAGAGCCCAAAGGCGGTCTTTCCATAAATAATGCTGAAATTGATGGTCTTGGCGACGTTCCTCATTTCCCACGTGACGTCGGGCTCCTTCGCGCCGTAAAGAAGCGTCGCGGTGAAGGTGTGGATGTCCCGGTCCTCGAGAAAGGTCTGCACCAGGTTCTCGTCTTCCGAGAGGTGGGCAAGGATCCGGAGTTCGATTTGGGAATAATCCGCCGAAAGGATTTTCCGGTCCTTTGCGCGGGGGATGAAGGCCTTCCGGATCTCGCGACCCGTCTCCGTCTTGATGGGGATATTTTGGAGATTGGGTTCGGAGCTCGAAAGTCTTCCGGTGGCCGTGGTCGTCTGATGATAGGAAGTATGAACGAGTCCTGTCTCGGGATTGACCATTTCGGGGAGTGCGTCAAAGTAGGTCGACTTGAGCTTGGCCTTTTCGCGATATTCGAGGAGGAGTCGGGGAAGCTTGTAACTTGCCGCGAGTTTCTCGAGCACGCTCACGTCCGTCGAATAGCCGGTCTTGGTGCGCTTGACCACGGGGAGTTTCATCTTGACGAAGAGGATCTCGGCGAGCTGCTTGGTGGAATTGATGTTGAATTCCTCGCCCGCCTCATTGTGGATCTTGCGAGTCAGGCGGTCGAGGTCTTCGGCCGCTTCTTTGGAAAGTTTCGCAAGAAATTTGAGGTTGAGCTTGACCCCGGCCATTTCCATCCGGGCGAGGACGCCGGAAAGAGGCATCTCCATGGTTTCAAAAAGGGGCGTGAGATCGTGTTCCTTGAGTTTCTTCTTAAGAAGGGGGATGAGACGGAAAACGCAATCCGCATCTTCACAGGCATATTCTGAAATCTTCTCAAGCGCTACCTCAGCCATGGTCTTGTGCTTCTCCTTGCCGTCGCGCTCGAGCACCGAACTCGTGGTGATTTTTTTCACGCCCAGGTATTCAAAGGAGATGTCATCCAAGTTGTGATTAAGTTTCAAGGGATTGACTAGGTAGCTTGCAATCATCGTGTCGAAGACGATTCCCTGGAGGGTCACGCCGTGACGTTTCATTACAATCCAGTCGTATTTAATATTCTGTCCGGCCTTTTTTTGCTGGGGGCTTTCGAGAATCGGCTTGAGACGGTCCAGGACTTTCTTTAAAGAAAGGCCTTGAATACCTCCGCCCTCGCAGACCACGGGAAGGTAATAAGCCTCGAAGGGTTTCCAGGAGAAACTCATTCCCACGAGGCCGGCCCGCATCGGGTCGGCGGCCGTCGTCTCAGTGTCAAAGCTGAAGAAATCAACCTTCTCGAGTTTTTTTGAGAATTCGTTGAATGATTTTTCATTCGTGACCGAATGATATTGCCGTTCTCCGCTTGCGGCCTCACCGGTTGGCGTCAGTTCCTTGAGGAGCGTCCGGAATTCGAAGCGGCGGTAAAATTCGGCGAGTTTCTCCTCATCGGGGGGCTTGACCCGGAGCGCCTCCCAATCGATTTCGATTGGGACATTGACGTCGATCTGGGCCAGGTCGTGGGATAGAAGGGCAATCTGCTCGTTCTCGCGAAGCGTCTCGGCCAGTGTCTTGGGTTTCACTTTTCCGATTTCCTCGTAAATTCCTTTCACGGATTCGAATTCCTGGATGAGGCGGATCGCGGTCTTCTCTCCCACACCAGGGACCCCGGGGATGTTGTCCGAGGAATCCCCCATTAAAGCCATCACCTCGACCACCTTCTCGGGGCCGAGCCCCTCGAAGCGTTCCTCCACCTTCTCACGGTCATAAATGAGTCCTTCTTTGTGCGTGTTGTAGACACGAATCTGTTCGTCCACGAGCTGTAAGGCGTCCTTGTCTCCGGTCACGATGAAAACTTGGTATCCTTTTTTCTCGGCCTTGCGCGCGAGCGTTCCAATCAAATCGTCCGCCTCATAGCCCGGCATCTCGAAGAGCGGGAGCCCCAAGACCCGGGTGAATTCCTTGATGGCCGGGATCTGTTGGATGAGTTCGTCCGGCATGGGTTTCCGATGGGCCTTGTAATCCTTGTACCGCTCGTGCCGAAACGTGGGTTCCTTCCGGTCGAAGCAGAGGACGAGGCCTTCGGGCTTCTCTTCGTGGAGGAGTTTCCGGAGCATCGTCACGAATCCGTAGATCGCATTCGTCGGCTCACCGCGGGAGGTCGAAAGCGATCGGATGGCATAGAACGCGCGGTAACAAAATGAGTTCCCGTCGATCAGAAAGAGCCGGTCCCCGGCCGACGGCTTCATAAATTAAGTTTTATCTCTTAAAGAGTCTGGGGTTTAGAGCCTGAGAGGATCGAGAAGAAGGGGTTGTCCCACGGGTAACCTTGTTTCTCTAAGGCTGAGGAATGATAGCCGAAACAAACTTCCTTTTCAACTCTTTTTGGAGGCCCCCATCTTCGGGCCTCCCATCGTGCGGACGATCTTCTCGGAAAGCTCCTTGGGCTCGTAGGCCGCCATCATCATGGCGTCGTAGGAGATGAGCCCCTGCTCGTAGAGCTCGCGGAGGTGGTCGTCCAGGAGTTTCATCCCCACGCGGGCACCCGTCTGGATCTCGGAAAAGATCTGATACGTTTTCCCCTCCCGGATCAGGTTCCGGATAGCGGGGGTGGCAATCATGATCTCGAAACCAGCGACACGGCCCGTGCCGTCGGTCCGCGGGAGAAGGGTTTGGGAAATCACGGCGATCAAGATCGCGGAAAGCTGAACCCGAACCTGTGGCTGCTGGTGCGAGGGGAAGACATCAATGATGCGATCCACCGTGCGGGCCGCACCGGTTGTGTGAAGGGTGGCGAAAACGAGGTGTCCGGTCTCGGCCGCCCGGGTCGCGGCCTCCATCGTGGCCAAGTCGCGCATTTCTCCGATGAGGATCACATCCGGGTCTTGACGAAGTCCTTTCACGATGGCCTCGGAAAAATCAGAAACGTCCTGTCCCACCTCGCGCTGGGTGATGAGGGCTTTTTTATGAGGATGCATGAACTCGATCGGATCTTCCACGGTGATGATGTGCTTGGGGAAGTTTTCGTTGATGTAGTTGAGCATCGACGCGAGCGTGGTGGTTTTTCCCGAACCCGTGGGACCGGTCACGAGGATCAGGCCGCGGGGACGCCTCAAGAGCTCGATGACTTTTTCGGAAAGCCCAATTTCATTGAAGGTGAAGAATTTATTGGGGAGGGGGCGCAAGGCCAACGCGTAACTTCCCCGTTCCTTGTAACAGGAGACACGGATACGGGCCTGTTCCTTGAAAGAAAATCCGAAATCCACGCCCCCGACTTCTTCGATTTTTTTCCGCTGTTCTTCGCTCGTGATTTCTTTGGCGAAGGCCTCCGTGTCCTGAGGGATCAATTTCTTATCTTCCAGGCAAACCAGGTCTCCGTGAATGCGGTACGTCACAGGCCGCCCCACACTTAGATGGATGTCGGAGGCGTTCCGTTCGAGTGCCTGTTTAATGAGGGCGTCAAGTGCCATCGTGTTTTTCCCTTTGTTTAGAAGTGTAACCTATCCCCGGCCATTTAAAAAGGCCGGGCTAGAAGCGGCGTAAGAAGGCCCAGGATACCTTGAAAAACAAGCGCTCCGATCGAGGCCGTCAATAGAAACATCGGCAATCCCTCGAAGATCTTGGGGGGATCTGAAAGACGAAGCCGCTCCTCCACCCCTGCCAGGAACGCTTTGAAACCCTCCACCAGAACCGCAAGACCAACCCCGGCCGCGAGCCGCCCACCCCCAGAAAGGGAGGGTTCGTGAGCGGCCATCCAAAATGAGATCCCGGCGACAGGAAGAAATCCTTCCTCCGAACCGCCGCTCACCAAGAAGACCCAGAGAAGGAGAGAGATCCAGCGCAGTTCAGTCCGCCCCGCCGGATTCCAAAGAAAAGTAGTGGAAAGAACGTCGACGGCCACGACGACGGTCAAGGTCAACGTCAGTGTCACGGTTTCCCGGACGAACTCAATTTTCCTTCTCCTTTTTTTTCCTTGATGGAGTCGCGAGAAAAGGGCCAGGCCGAGGGCGAGATAAATTCCTTCGCTCACTTTCTTACCTTTCTTGGAAGAAGTGTAGCGGCGAGACTGAGAAGAGCGTAACTCCCCGCCGGCGTCGGAAAGAGTTGGATTCCTGTTCTGCGGATCCACTCTGAAAGGATTCCGTGCCCTGCGACAAGTGCCCAGAAGGCCGAACCGGCCCAGAGATTTCTTTCGAGGATTTTCAGGGGATTTTTCCGCTTCCGGAAAAGTTCGGGCGGAGCCAAAAGACAAAGACTTGCCGGAAGAAACAATCCGAAAACGCCGGCCTGAGGCAGGAGGAGGCGAAGCACTGTCACGCCCGCTGTCAAAAGAATCAAATAGAAAAGCAGCCGGTGAAACTGAACCGGGGCGAAAGGTTGAAGAGCGAGAAAGAGAAGAATGGCGGCGAAAAAGATCCCCGCGCCAAAGGCCCCGTAGAGAAGGCCGTCCTTCATCCCGGTCACGAGACCGAGAAAAGGCAGGGTGACCCAAAGCGTCCGGGAAAGGATCGGGTTCATCGCTTTGGACGACACCAGCGGTCCAGCCAGGGGCTCAGTCCGTTCGTCAAAAGAATCGCGTAGGTCACAGCCTCAAGCGAGCTCGCGAAAGGTTGGAGGGCCGCCGTGACGGCTCCCGCGGCAAGAGCGGAGTACCGGCGCGCAGAACGCGTGAGCGGGCCCGTCACAGGATCAGTCACAAGAAAGAAGGCGGCGAGGAGGACGTTCGTTAGAAGGAGAGGGGCTTCTTGTTTGAAAACCATCGAAACCAGCGAAAGCGAAGCCAGATAAAGGAAAGGAATTTCCCAGTTCATCAAGCGTTTCACGAGTGCGAGGAGTCCGCCTGCCAAAACTGCCGCGGCCACGAGGGGACCCATCACGGGCGTTGGCGGAAGAGGAAAGCAGGCCATGAGAAAAGCGATTCCCACGAGCGCTGGATTGAAAGGATTTTGACCGAGTCCTCCGAAAATTTCCTTCCCGAGGACGATTGCGACGACAGAACCCAGCGCCACCCTCCAAAAAGGAAGATGGGGCGGAAGAAGCAACGCGAGAAGAAGCGCCGTGATTACGGCGTTTCCATCGTAAAGGCTCGAGCGCCTTTCGAAGATCCGCCGCATTCCCGCTTCTGCGAGGAGTGCAGAAATCAGAGCGACGGTCACGGTCCGAAACGCCTCGAAACCAAAAAAGAAAAGGGAAACGAAAACGGCCGGCAGGAGTGCGAGGACGTTTGTCCACATCATTCCCGGCACGGACGCGCGGTCGCGGATGTGCGGAAACGAATGGACTTCAGTGGGCATTCGCGTACCGGATGAGTTCTACCATCGGACGCTTTGCGGGACAGACGTAGGAGCAGTTGCCGCACTCGATACAGAGCCGGGCGCCGTAATCGAGGGCGAGGTCAAAGAGTTCTTTCTCGGCGGCGAGCGTAATCATCGCAGGTGAAATGGAGACTGGACAGCTTTCGAGGCAACGGCCGCAGCGGATGCAGGGTTCCACGGATTCGGGGCGGACCACTTCTCCCGGAAGTCCGAGAATCCCGCGCGTGTCTTTTAAGACTGGAACGTCGAGCGAAGGAAGGGCCTTCCCCCTCATCGGTCCCCCCAGAATGACTCGCTCGGGTTTTCGTAAAAATCCACGGGCGTATTTCACGGCTTCTTCCACGGGCGTTCCGATCCGGATCCAAAAATTTCTTGGCTGGGCCACGCATTCGCCTGCAATCGTCACGATCCTTTCATAGAAAGGTTTTTGAAGCGCCACGGCCTCGTAGGCCGCGTAAGCCATCCAGACCGGGACCACCGTTGCTTCTTTTCCGGGTCCCAAAAGCGTGCGGCCCAAAATGCTTTCGTCTTCCTGCGGATACCGGGCCGGTAAGGCCTTGACGCGGATGCGCGACCACGTGTGAAAGAAAACTTTGCTTTTCAGAAGCTCGATGACCTCTTCTTTATTGTCTTCGATCGCGAGGATGACTTCCCGAGGCTCGAAAAGAAGGTTGAGGATTTCGGCCGCTCGGAGGATTTCCACGGGGTGAGTCATGAGGAGGGAGTGGTCGCTTGTCAGATACGGTTCGGATTCGCAGGCATTGAGAATCAAACTAGTCCCGGCAGGATGAGGAAGGTCAACGCCTGACTCTTTGAGGATTTGCCGAATTTCCATTTTGGAAAGGGCTTGCCAGTTCCGGCGCTCGTGTCCTAAATCAGAAATCGTTTCGTCTTTTCCGTCGGAATGGATTTCGATGATCGTATTCACTTCCGTGACCGGTCCCGACACCGAAGCGTGAAGACCGACCCCGCGAGCCCCTTCGGCAATTTTCTGTCCCAGCCGAACCCGTTCTCCTTGCCTCACGAGCGGTTGAGCCGTGCTTTCTTTTTGGGTCTCAAGAGGAACCCGAACTAGAGGGGGCGGCGAGGGACGCACGCTCGACCAGGGAGTAAGGGTGGCTTCTTTTTTTCCTTCCAGTTTAATTCCGCCGGCCAGAGGTTTCATGGAGAAACAGGATTAAAGCGGCCGGTGTGATATCCCGAGAGGTTCAAATCGATCGTCTCGAAACCTACTTCTTTGAGATCGGCGAGGGCCTGTTGAAGGACGTCTGGATTTTGGAAAAAAACTTTCGTCTCCTCCTCTCCCACTTCAATTTGGGCATTCTTTCCAAACCACCGGAGACGGACCACCTCAAAGCCGAGGCGTTTTAAGATTTCTTCGCCCTGCTCAACCTGTTTGAGTTTCTCAGGCGTGACGGCGACGCCGAAAGGGATGCGGCTTGAAAGACAGGCGGCCTGGGGCTTGGACCAGGTGGAGAGTCCGAGCCCCTTCGAAGCCGCTCGAATTTCGGCCTTCGTGAAACCGGCCTCGACGAGCGGGCTTTTGATTTGATTCTCACCCGCGGCCTTGAGACCGGGTCTCCAATCGCCCAAGTCGTCTCGGTTGGTGCCGTTCACGATCACCGGAAAGCCCCGTTCGCGGGCGAGGGGCACGAGGTGGGTGTAGAGTTCGGTCTTGCAGAAGTAACAACGGTTAACGGGATTGGCGGCATAATCCGGATTTTCAAGCTCGCTCGTCTCGATCTCAACAAGGGGTGAATCAATCTCGCGCGCGATCTCCCTTGCCTCTTCCAGTTCGCTGGCTGGAAGCGAGGGGCTCTTGGCAATGACGGCCAAGACATTTTCCTTGCCCAAAACGTCCCGCGCGATTTTCAGGATGAAGGCCGAATCGGCTCCGCCTGAGAAGGCCACGAGCACTTTTCCGTAAGAGCGGGAGATTTTCTCGAGCGCCTTCAGTTTATCCAATCCAGCCGCCCCCCAAAACTTTTTTTTCCTCGTAGAAGACGGCGGCCTGTCCCGGCGTGATCGCCTCCTCGGGTTCTTCAAAGGTGACGCGGACTTCATTTTCGTTCAACACCTCTACCGAAGCCGGGGCCTTAGGGTGCTGGGAACGAATTTTGACGTGGGCCCTGAAACGGGGTTCCGCGGGCTTGAGGGACCAGTTCATGCGCCGGACCGTGCACTCCTGCTCGAGCCCCTCCGGCCGGGTCCCCACAATGACTTCGTTGGTCTCGGGGATGGTCTCGAGCACGTAAAGCCTTTCCGAATGCGCCACCCCGAGGCCGCGGCGCTGCCCGCGCGTGTATTGATAATGACCGGTGTGAGCGCCAAGCACCTTGCCGTCGCGAGTCCGGATCACGCCAGGCTCTTTTTTGGCGGCAAACTCCTTCTGGAGAAAAGCCCCGTGATCGTTCGAGGGGATGAAACAGATTTCCTGCGAATCGGGCTTTTCCATCACGGAGACGAGACCGAGCCCTCGGGCCTTCGCTCGGATCTCGGTTTTTCGCCAATGCCCAAGCGGAAGGTGAAGGTGACTTAAAATTTCCTGGTCGAGCGGAAAGAGAACGTACGATTGATCTTTGGTCGGATCTTCTCCTTCTTCGATATAAAAGACGCGGCGCATTTCGTCATGACCCACGCGCGCGTAGTGGCCCGTGGCGATTGCGTCAAAACCGAGTTGGCGGGCACGCCTGAAGAAGAGTCGAAATTTAATGTGTTCGTTACAGGCAATACAGGGGTTTGGCGTGCGGCCGGTGAGGTATTCGCTCGCAAAATAATCGACGACGTGGCGCTTGAACTCGTCCTCGAAATTGAAGACCCAGTAATGGATCCCGAGCCGCTCGGCCACATCGCGCGCATCTTCCACGCCGGTCAAGCCGCAGCAGGAACGGGTATTTCGATCGACGCAGGTATTGCTCGCCCAGGTGCGGATCGTGGCCCCGGCCACTTCGTGACCCTGCTCCACGAGGAGGGCCGCCGTGACGCTCGAATCCACTCCGCCGGACATCGCAACGAGAATTTTTTGCCGCTTCAAATGGAGAAATTCTACCAAAGATTAATGGAAGGGAGAAGCAATTCCGGAATCAGGCGGCGGTGGGGGCCTCGCTGAAGAGCCGGTCGAGGTCGATCCGTTCCTTGAAGACATCCTTCAAGGTTCCGAAGCGGCAGGTCTCGACGTCCACATCCTCCAGCTCGGGAAGGGTCCCCAGGATAGGGATACCTGTGAGGTCATGGATCACCTTGGGGTTTGTGATCTCGGCAATGGAAAAATTCACGCGCGGCATCCGATTAAAAAGAATCCCGCGGATCTCAAATCCCCGGATCGTGGCTGCATCCACCGTCAGAAGCGTGTGGTTGATGGTCCCGATCCCGCCTCGGGCCACGATGACCAGAGGCAGGTTGAATTCATGGATGAGATTGGCGACGAAATATTCTTTCGTGAGGGGAACGAGAAGACCTCCGATTCCCTCCACGATGATGAAATCATAATGGCGCTGGAGTTCCCGATAAGCCTTGAGGATGGTCTCGATCGGGATTTCTTTTTTCTCGATGACGCTCGCCACGCTCGGCGCGAGGGCGTTCCGGAATCGGAGGGGATTGGTGAGAAGGGGGCGTTCGTTTTCAGCCGCTTCAAAAAGGTAGACGGCGTCTACGGAGACAAGCCGCTTTCCCTCTCCGGTGCAGCCGGTCGCGACCGGTTTCATCACGCCGACTTTCATCCCGCGCTCTCTCAAGACAAGCGCAAGCCCGGCCGCCACGACCGTCTTTCCAACGCCCGTGTCCGTCCCCGTGATGAAAATTCCGGAAGCCTTTGCCATGGAACGAGTCACCCTCCCGTTACAGTTTGAATCGATGAATAAGTCGTGTCCAGAAGTTTGTGGAGCTCACGATGGGAAATCGCAAGAGGCGGCATCAAAACAATGACGTTCGCGAGGGGTCTTAAGATGACTCCGCGCCGTCGTGCTTCCTGAATTACGCGAATGCCGATTTTTTTCTCCAGAGGATAAGGCTCGTCGGTGTCACGGTCCCGGACCAACTCGATCCCGACCATGAAACCCGCCTGACGGATATCTCCTACGTGCGGGAGACGCCAAAATTCCTTCAACCGGTCCTTTAAAAGATCGATCTTTGGTCTGAGTTTCTCAAGGACTTTCTTTTTCCGAAAAAGCTCAAGGCTCGCCAGGGCCGCCTGACAGGCCAGTGGATTCGCGGTATAGGTGTGTCCGTGAAAGAAAGTCTTGAGCTTCGCGTAGCTCCCGAGAAAACTCTTATAAATCCTTTCTGTCGTGAGGGTTGCCGCGAGCGGAAGATACCCACCGGTGAGCCCCTTAGCGACCGCCATCAAATCCGGGGTCACCTTCTCGTGGTCCGCCGCGAACATCCGTCCCGTGCGACCGAATCCGGTGGCGACTTCGTCAAAGATCAAAAGGATATGATATCGACGGGTCAACTTCCGGACGTGTGAAAGAAAGCCGGGGGGTTGCGTGAGCATCCCCGCCGCTCCTTGAATGAGAGGTTCCATCACGAGCGCCGCAATTTCTCCGGAATGTTTTCTAAAAACTGATTCCAAGAGGCGGAGGTCCGAAATTTCAAACGTCTTGAAAAGAAGCGGGCGGTAGAGATCGTGAAAAAGTTGAATGCCGCCCACACTCACGGCCCCCAGCGTGTCACCGTGATAGGCGTTCGTGAGCCGGGCAAACTTGGTTTTTTTCTTCTCGCCTTTCTGTTGCCAATACTGGTAAGCCATCTTGAGTGCAACCTCCACCGCTTCCGATCCGGAATCGGAATAAAAAACGCGGGTGAGACCTTTGGGGGCGATGGAAATCAATTTTTCAGCAAGCTCAATCGCCGGGATATTGGAAAGACCGAGGAATGTGCTGTGGGCTACGCGATCCAATTGCTTCTTGACCGCGCGGTCAATTTCCGGAACCCGGTGGCCGTGGACATTGCACCAGAGCGAGGAAACGCCGTCGAGATAACGCCTTCCCTGGGTGTCGATGAGAGAGCAACCTTCCGCTCTTTCAATGATCAGAATGTCGTCTTTGGCCCAATCCGCCATTTGCGTGAAGGGATGCCAAACATATTTTTTGTCGAGCGCGACCAGCCGGTTCATTAAAAAACCTCGGAGAGCGCCTGAAACAATTTCTCTAAATCTTCGTCTGAGTGCGCGGCGCTTACGGTCAATCGAAGCCTTGCTTTTCCGCGCGGCACGGTGGGGTAACGGATGGCCGGAATCAAAATTCCTTTTTCGAGGAGTTGATTGGAAATTTGAAGCGCCCGTTCTTCCTCCCCCACCCTTAAAGGGATAATCGGAGAACGGTTTTCAATTTGAAAGCCCTGGGTCTTCAAAAACTCGAAGGTCCGGTCCACGTTTTGCCAAAGGCGTTTTCGAAGAGACGAGCCCTCTTCTTGAATGAGTCGAAGCGATTCGAGAGCCGCGGCCGAAAAAGCCGGCGGCGGGGCTGTTGCGAAAATAAAAGGCCGGGAGAAATTAATCAAATGGTCGATCAGAACGCAGGAGCCTGCGGCGAATCCGCCGAAAACGCCGAAGGCTTTGGAAAGCGTCCCCACCATCACGTCGATTTCCTCCTCCATCCCTTCCGTCGCTCCTCTTCCGCCGGGTCCGTAAACTCCGATTCCGTGCGCGTCGTCGATCACAAGCAGGCAATCGTATTTTTCCTTGAGTCGGATGAGCTCAGTCAGATCGGCTCGATCGCCATCCATGCTGAAAACCGAATCGGAGACAAGAATCCGTTTGGGGTGATGGGCTTCTTTCGCGAGAATTTCTTCGCACTTGGCGTAATGCTTGTGTGGAAAAACATGGAAGTCTGCGCCGGAAAGCCGGGCGCCGTCAATCAACGAAGCGTGGCAGAGTTTGTCCATCACGATTAAATCTTTTTCTCCGGCCAGGGCGCTCAAGACGCCCAAGTTGGCGAGATAACCCGTACCGAAGACGAGCGCGCTTTCCTTTTTCTTGAAACGTGCCAGCTCTTCCTCCAATTGTGTGTGAAGATTACTCGTCCCCGAAATCAGCCGCGCCGAGCCCGAGCCCACGCCGTATTCTTGAAGCGCCGTCGCGGTTCGCTGAATCACTCGGGAGTCGCGGCTCAAACCCAGATAATCATTCCCGCAAAAAAGAAGAAGTTCTCTCCCTCCCCATTGGGCCCGCACTCCCCTCCCATTCGAAAGAGTTCGGAGTTTTCGGAGCAGACTTTTTTCGCGAAGTTCCTCGAGTTCCTGAAAGAGAACGGATTCAAATGCCGTGGTCATATTTTTCGAATCGCGATCGTCGCGATGTGCCCGCCGAACCCAAGCGAAAGAGATGCCGCAAGGGATATTTTTTTCTTTTTCGCTTGTTGGGGCGTGTAGTCCAAATCGCACTTGGGGTCCGGTTTTTCGAGGCCCACCGTGGGCGGCACAAAGCCATTCTCCATCGCGAGGCAACAAGCGATGATCTCGACGGCCCCCGAGGCGCCGAGCAGGTGCCCGGTCATCGATTTGGTGGAACTGGTTGAAATCGAGTGGGCCTTTTTTCCAAAGGCCTTTTTGATTTGGACGGTTTCGTAGAGGTCGCCCTCGCGGGTGGCGGTGCCGTGGAGATTGAGGTAATCAATCTCCTCCAGTGAAATCTGCGTGTTTTGAAGAAGCGCTTTCAGCGTACGCGCGAGCGCTTCCCCATCCAGATTAAAAGAAACCGGATGATAACAATCGGATCCATAGGCAAAGCCGGCGATCTGGGCATAAATCTTGACCCCACGCGCACGGGCGCTCTCAAGCGTTTCAAGAAAGACAACCCCCGCTCCCTCTCCCAAAAGAAATCCTTTTCTCCGTTCGTCAAAAGGAAACATTCCGTCCGGCGACAGAACTCCCATCTGTTCATATCCGGCCACGAGAAACGGGACGAGGGAGGCGTCGCTGGCGCCGGCCACCGCGTAATCCACCACGCCCTCGGCAACCATTCGGGTGGCTTCGATGACGGACGTGGTGCCGGTCGCGCAGGCCGTCACGTAATTTTTGGCCGGGCCGTGGATCTTCCATTTTCTTGCAATCCACTGGCAGGCGAAATTGGGGACGAGGTTCGAATAGACGCGGGCCGCGAGAATGGCGCTCGGGTGTTTCTGGAAACGGTCCCAAAGCGTATGGACGGTGCTGAGCCCTCCTTTGCTTGAACTGACCACGATCCCGATGCGGTACGGGTCCGCCGCGAGCGGATCGAAACCCGAATTTTGAATCGCCTCGGCTGTAGCAGCGAGAGCATATTGAATGAAGGGGTCCAGAAGCCGCGTCCCGTGAAGGGGTGTAAAATTTTTCAGCTCGAAGGCATTCCGAGTCCGGAAGCCTTCCGTGGGAAAACGGGTGATCCTTCCGACACCCGATTCTCCCTTCTGAAGCGCCCCCTTGAAATTTTCAATCCCGATTCCGGCCGGCGTGACCACGCCCATTCCCGTGATGACCACCCGCCGTGGAATCATCCGTTCGTCTTCCTCGCTTCAAAATGGAAGACCTGACCGCTCACTTGAGTCATGTGGTCACTGGAAAGATAAACCAGAAAATCGGCGACTTCGTCCGGATTTGACCATCGGCCGAGCGCGCTTTCGGCGAGATTCTTTTCAATGATCGAGTGAGGCAGGGATTCGGTCATCCGTGACTTCATGAAACCCGGATTCACACAGTTGACGAGAATTTCTTTCTTTCCCAATTCTTGGGCGAGAGATTTGGCAAGGGCCACAAGCCCGGCTTTTGAGGCCGCGTAGTTGGCGGCGCCAAAAATTCCCTGCAAAGCGGCCCGGCTCACGATGAAGAAAATTTTGGCGGGTTTTGCCTTGAAGAGAGATGACAAAAGTTTTTTTGTGAGATAGTAAGGAGCCTTCAGGTTTACGTTCATCACTTCATCCCACGCGGCTTCGTCCAGGTTTTGAATCGTTCCATCCTGTACGAGCGCAGCGTTATGGATGAGGACGTGGAGTTCTTTCGTCTGGGCGCGGAATTCCTTCTGAAAGTTTTCAATCCCCGGAAGGTCAGCAAGGTCTAACCGAAATCCCTTCGCGCCGAGCGAGCGAAGCGAAGCGGCCGCCTCTTCGTTTTGTTGATACGTGAAGGAAACGGACGCGTTCGCCTCAAGGGCCTTTCGGACAAACGCGCTTCCGAGGGTGCCAGTTCCTCCGGTGATGAGAATGTTTTTTCCTGAGAGAAGGGAACTGCGGTTCAAATCAAGACGGCGCTTTTTCGCCCGCCGGCACCTCGAACCCGGCCGAGCGGAGCATCCCCAAATCGATTTCCACGGAATTCCCGGACGTGGTGAGGTAGCCCCCGATGATGAGCCCGTTGGCCCCGCCGCGGAGTGCTTGCTCCTGCTCTTCCAAGGTAAGGTTCACCTCGCGGCCGCCCGCGAGCTTGATGTTGGCGCGCGGATGGATGAAGCGGAAGACGGCGATCGTTTTGAGGACTCCGGCCGCATCCGGCCTGGGTTGATTCTCAAGCGGAGTGCCCGGCCTCGGGTTGAGAACATTGATGGGAATGCAGTGAGGGGCATGAGGCTTCAATTCAAAGGCAAGTTTCACCCGGTCTTCGTCTGTCTCACCCATCCCGAGGATCCCGCCCGAGCAAAGTTCAAGCCCGCTTTCCAAAAGGGCGCGGATTGTCTCAAGCCGCGTTTCATAAGAATGGGTTGAGGCGATCTTGGGATAAAACTCTCGCGAGCTTTGAAGGTTGTGATTGAAACGCCTGAGGCCCGCTTCCTTGAGTCGTCTCGCCTGCTCTTCGGTGATGAAACCGAGCGAAGCGTCGAGATTGAGATTCGTCTCGTCCGAAAGTCTCTTTAGAATGAAGATAATTTTTTCAAGTTCATCGTCGGTCGGAGCCGCGCCGCTTGTGACGATGCAAAAGTTCTGCGCACCGCGTGTCTCGGCCCGTTTCGCGGCCTCCACGACCTCATCGGGATGCATCAGGCCGTAACGATCAGCCGTCGTGTCGAAGCGGACCGACTGGGAACAAAAGCCACAGTCTTCGCCACAGAGGTAACTCTTGGCGTTGATGAGCGTGCAGAGGCCCGGCTTGTTGGAGTTGAAGCGGTGCGTGATTTCACGTGCGGATTCAAGGAGGAGATCGATTTCGTCTGATTTTTCGAGCTGGAGAAGACGAAGCGCTTCCTCAAAATTCACTTCGCCTCCATGGAGGACTCGGGTTTTGAGTTCGAGGATGAGGTCCTGATTCGATCCGGCGCTATTCAATCAAGTCTCCCAAGACACTTTCCACCTGAACCCCTTTTTGCCGGAAGGATTGTTCCGCCCGCTCGAGGTCTTCGGCTTTTCCTTCAAGCTCCACCGTGGCCTCGCCCGCCGTGGGCGTGATTTTGGCGCGGCGGATGCTTAAGACGAGGTGATTGTCGCGGGCCACAAGAAACATCACGGGCTCGCGGATGAGATTTTGGGGGAATATGAGATGAAAGGCTTTCTTCGCCATTCAGGCCGCCCGGCCGCCGGCGATGGCCGGCACAATGGAAACTTCGTCGCCATCTTTTAAGGCCGTCGCTTCCTGTTTGAGGAATCGGATGTCTTCTTCGTTCAAGTAGATGTTGACGAAGCGGCGCACCCGACCCGATTCATCGCAGAGCCGGTCCTTGATGCCGGGGTACTGGCGCTCGAGGGTTTCGAGAAGTTCTTTGACGTTCTTGGCCGTGATATCGACCTCGGCCTTGTCTTTCGTGAGTTTCTGAAGGGGAGTGGGAATTCTTACTTTGACGGACATGGATCGGTCCTCCTAACGTTTGACCTTTTCTTTGGGCGAAACATTATAGCGCCCCATCACGTTCTCTTCAAACGAGCCGACGTTGGCCTCGATTGTGACCGGCGAGCCGACCGAATCCTGGATCGCCTCCTGCGTCTTGAGTCCGTTGCCGGTGATGGCAAGGACCACGGATTCATTTTTCCGGATTTTTCCTTCTTCAATCAATTTCTTAGCTGCCGCAACGGTCACGCCGCCTGCGGTCTCGGTAAAAACGCCCTCGGTCTGGGCGAGGAGTTTGATGCCCTCGCGGATTTCGTCATCGGTCACGATGGCGGCCGATCCGCCCGATTGAAACACGGCGTCCTTGGCGTAGTAACCGTCCGCCGGATTTCCGATGGCGAGGGACTTGGCAATGGTTTTGGGTTTCTGGGGTTTAATCACTTCCGCTTTTTCCAGAATTGCCTTCGCGATGGGCGAACAACCGTCCGGCTGGGCGCAATGAAGTTTGGATTTTGCCGATCTTTCAAGAAGACCGAGCTTTTCAAATTCCTTGAAGGCCTTCCCAATTTTGGTGAGGAGCGAGCCGCTTGCGGCCGGGATCACCACGTGGTTGGGCGTGCGCCAACCGAGCTGTTCCGCGATTTCGTAACCGAAGGTTTTCGAGCCTTCCGCGTAATAAGGACGGATGTTGATATTGACGAAGGCCCAGGGGTAGCGCGCCGCAATCTCGGCGCAGAGCCGGTTCACGTCGTCGTAATTTCCGCGGACCGCCACGAGCGTTGCTCCGTAAACGAGGCTTGCGATGATTTTGGCCGATTCCAGATCGCTCGGGATGAAAATAAAACATTTGAAGCCGGACTGCGCCGCGTGTGCTGAGACCGCATTGGCAAGATTTCCGGTGGAAGCGCAGGAGACGGTGTCGAACCCGAGTTCCTTCGCCTTCGAGAGGGCGACGGATACGACGCGGTCTTTGAAAGACCAGGTAAGGTGCGAGGCCGAATCGTCCTTGATGTAAAGCTCGCCCACACCGAGCCGCTTCGCCAGATTTTTCGCCCGGAAAAAGGGGGTGAATCCCGAGGAAAGTCCGACCGTGGGTTCTCCGTCGATGGGAAGAAGGTCGCGGTAACGCCAGAGGCTCTTGGGACCGCGCGTGATTTTCTCGCGCGTGAGAGTTTTTTTGATGGCGTCATAATCGTAATCGACTTCGAGCGAGCCGAAACAATATTCACAGACGTAGATCGCCTGCTTCGGATAAATCCGGCCGCACTCCCGACACTTCAAACCTTTGACGAACGACATGAGGGCTAAGGCCGGGCCTGGCCCCTTTTGATTTCCTGAAGTCCGAACTCCTCGGCCGAGGTGAGATAACGCTCGCCTGTATCCGGAAAAATTGCGACGACGGCCTTGCCCGGGCCGAGTTCTTTGGCCACTTTTTTCGCCACGGAGGCGGAAGCGCCAGAAGAAATTCCGGCGAGGATCCCTTCTTCGCGCGCGAGAGTGAGGGAAGTTTCCCACGCCGTTTCATCTTCGACCTGAACGATCTGGTCAATCACCTGGCGATTGAGGACCTGCGGGATGAAGCCGGCACCGATTCCCTGAATCCGGTGAAAGCCGGGCTCGCCTCCGGAAAGAACGGGCGATCGTTTGGGTTCCACGGCCACAATTTTGATTTTGGGATTTCTCTCCTTGAAGACTTCGCCGCAACCGGTGATGGTCCCACCCGTTCCAACCCCGGCGACGAAGGCGTCAAACTTCCCGCCCAACGCCTCCCAGATTTCCTCAGCCGTGGTCTCACGGTGCGTCCGGGGATTGGCCGGGTTCGCGAATTGCTGCGGCGTGAAACTATTTTTGTATTTTCGGGCAAGCTCTTCGGCCTTTTCGACGGCCCCCTTCATTCCTTCGAGGGCGGGCGTGAGGACAAGCTCCGCGCCGAATCGTTTCAAGAGATGCTGGCGCTCAAAGCTCATGGAATCGGGCATCGCGAGGATCAACTGGTACCCTTTGACTGAACAAATCAGGGCAAGGCCGATTCCGGTATTGCCGCTGGTTGCTTCGATGACGATCGAGTCTTTCTTGAGAAGACCTTTTTCTTCGGCGTCGCGGAGGATGGCCAAACAAATCCGGTCCTTCACACTCCCGCCCGGGTTCATCGACTCGAGCTTCGCGTAGACCACGGCTGAATCGGGACCGACGATTTTCCGGAGCCTGACGAGCGGCGTATTCCCAATGAGCTTGAGCGCGTCCTCGGCCAAGACCGGTTTCGTTCTAGGCGCCATGGTGTTGGTAGGCATCAATTAAAACACGCGCCACTTCGGGACGAGAAAATTCCTCAGGTGGAATTTGTCCGGCGCGAAGCAGTTCGCGGACTTTCGTCCCACTCAAGGAGACCCGGTCCGACTCACCGTGGGGACAAATTTTCTCGGTCACCATCGCTTTACAGACCTTACAGTAAAAAGAGTTTTCAAAGAAAAGCGGTGTCACGCCGATTTCCTCAGGCTTGAACTGATCGAAAATCTTCTGCGCGTCAAAGGGCCCGTAAAACCCCTTCCCGTCCGGGCGCGAGACGCCGGCGTGGTCGCGGCCTACGATGAAATGGGTCACGCCGTAATTTTTTCTCACCAAGGCGTGAAAAATCGCCTCGCGCGGGCCCGCGTAGCGCATCGCCGCGGGAAAGACAGAGAGCAACACACGGTTTTTTTGGTAATATTTTTCGATCAGGACTTCGTAGCAGCGCATCCGGACGTGCGCCGGAATGTCATCGCCTTTGGTCTCGCCCACGAGTGGATGAATCAAAAGCCCATCCACGATCTCGAGCGCGCATTTTTGAATGTACTCGTGCGCCCGGTGAATCGGGTTTCTCGTCTGAAATGCGACCACCTTGTTCCAGCCGCGTTCCTCGAACTCACGCCGCGTGTCGAGCGGATCAAGGCGATAGGAATTAAAATCCTTATGGGCCGGCCGCTGGAAAAGTGAGATCTTTCCGCCGACGAGGAAATCCCCCATCTTGGAAACTCGCGCGACTCCGGGATGCGTTTCTTCAAGTGTCCCGTAGGCTTTCTCGGCGTGCTTCTTTTTTTCGTGAGGAAAAATTTCGTCGATCTTGAGGATCGCAAGCGCCTGGCCCCGCTCGTCAACCAGCGCTGCCTCCTCCCCTTCGCGTAAATTCTTTTTTTCTTCGGCCGTGACGGATTTCACCACCGGAAGGCTCCAGGCAAGACCGCCTGCGAGGTGCATTTTCTCAAGAACCGAATTGAACTCGGCCTGGCCCATGAAGCCTTCGAGCGGACTCAAGGCGCCGATGGCAATCATTTCCAAATCCGAAAGCTCGATCGGGGCAAGAGCGAGTCGCTTGAGCGAGGCGGCCTTCTTTTTTACTTCTTCTCTTTCCTTTTCCGGGAGCTCCCGGTTGATTAGCTTTCCACCATGTGGAATATTCATCGCTGTCTCAAAGTCCGGTTGAGTAATTGACTCCCGGATTTTCTCCCTTCTTCTTTTCTTCTTTCTCTTTCACTTCCAGAAACGTGTGAATGCCGCACTCGGTCTTGGCTTTTCCGGCCCAGCGTCCCGAGCGCTCATCATCGCCCGGTTGAACCGGCCGCGTGCAGGGCCAGCAGCCAACGCTCAGGTAGCCTTTGTCATAAAGCGGATGTTGGGAGATGTGGTGTTCTTTCAAGTACCACCCCATCTCACGCGAGGTGAAGTTGGCGAGCGGACTGATTTTGAAAAGTTCCGCGTCCCCTTTTTTGTATTCTTCGACGGCGCGGATGGATTTTCGAAAATCCGTCTGGTTGCGCCGGATCCCGCTCATCCAAGCATCGTAATCCTTGAGCGCGAGGTCAATCGGTTCGACCTTGTTGATCTGACAGCAAAGGTCCGGATTTTTTTCGTAAGGCACGCCCTCGTAGCGCTTCACCACTTCGGCCTTGCGTTTGGGGTCGGCCTTGAGATCCATCACGTTCTTCAGTCCAAGAAGGGTGACTAGATCCTCCTTGTATTTCAAGGTTTCCGGGAAGTGGTAGCCAGTCTCGAGAAAAAGAATGGGGACCGAGGGATCAATCCGGCTGATCATGTGGAGAAGGACGCCGGATTCCGGGCCGAAAGAGGAAGAGGCCGCGATCTTCCCCCGGAATTCCCGGACGGCCCAGGCGATGATTTCTTCAGGCTTCTTCCCCTCGAGCTCTTGATTGATCTTTGCAAAATCAAAGGTGCGTTCGGCCAACACTTATTTCCTCCCTAAAGAGGATTTCATCTGCTGGATGACCTCATAACCCAGGGCCGCGCCGTTCCCGAGCGAACCCAGTTGAACGTCGGGTTTGTTGGTGCCGTGAAAATCGCTTCCGCCGGTGACAAACAGATTAAAACGCTTCGCGATCCGCTTGTAAAGCCCGGCCTCCGCGGCGCTTTGGCAGCTGTTGTAGGCCTCGATCCCGCCGAGCCCTTCGGAGGCAAGCCGCTCGAATTCCTTCTCGAGGGATTTCTCATCCAGCTTCATTTGTTTCGGGTGGGCGATGACCGCGATCCCTCCGGCCTTGCGAATCCTTTGGATCGACTCACGCGAGGAGAGTCTCCGTTTATCGATGTAAGCCGATTGTCCCTTTCCGAGATACTTGTCAAAAGCTTCCTCCATGGATTTCACGACTCCCTTCTTTAGAAGAACGCGCGCGAAATGGGGACGGCCGATTTGTTTGCCGCCGGACTCCGCCTCCACTTCCGCCAGAGTGATGGAAACCCCAAGTTGGTTCAGTTTCTGAATAATCTGAGGATTCCGCTCAAGCCGCGCTTTTTGAATGCTCGCGAGCGTGGACTGGAGCTCACTCTGTCCGGGGTCAAGAAAATAGCCCAGAATATGGAGCGTCCCCGGCTCAAACTGCGCGCTGATCTCAATCCCGGGAATGAGTTCGACTCCGATCTTTTTCGCCTCATCCGCACATTCGTCGAAACTGGACATCGTGTCGTGGTCCGTCACGGAGATGCAAGTGAGTCCCTTTTCTTTGGCGTGACGGACCAGCTCTCTCGGGCGGAACGTACCGTCCGAGTGGTTCGTGTGCATATGCAGGTCAACTTGATTCATGAATGAGAATTTAGATACCCCAATTCTTTCAATTTTTGAATCACTTTCTCGGCCGACTCTTCCGCGGACTCTTTGTCCGTTTCGCAGATCACTTCCGGATGGAGCGGTTCCTCGTAAGGATCATCGACTCCGGTGAAGCCCTTCACCTCGCCGGCCCGCGCCTTTTTGTAAAGTCCCTTCACATCCCGCTTCTCGCATTCTTCCACCTGGCATTTGATGTAAACCTCGACGAAATCGCCGATGAGCTTGCGGTTGTAATCGCGCACCTCGCGAAAAGGTGAGATGGCCGCAGCGATGGCAATCACGTCGTTTCGAGTCAGAAGATGGCAGACGAAACCAATCCGTTTAATGTTCAGGTCGCGGTCCTCGCGTGAAAATCCAAGTCCCTTGCTCAAATTGGTTCGGACCACATCCCCGTCCAAGAGTTCGCACTTGAGCCCTTTCTGGCGGAACTGCCTCTCCAGGATTCTCGCGACGGTGGACTTGCCCGAACTAGGAAGGCCTGTGAACCAAACCGTAACTCCTTTCATTTCATTCCAGACTCCTTTCCTTATCCCTTTGATGTGAAAAGAGTTAAGAATATACACGGATCGTCTCACAGAGTCAAGCTCCTCGCGATTTGACGACCCCCGGTTCGTGGGTTATCTTTTAGTGCTTGGTTACTGCTTGCTAGGAAAGGAGTTAAATAAAAATCGAGGGGTCATTTTTTTTATGACATTTCTTAAGCCCTATCAAAAGGTTGTAGCGGGGCTGGTGGCGGTGTGTTTTCTCACCTCACTCGCCATACCTCCGCCTCTCGCTTCGGCCGAACCCACCGAACTCAAAGGGATCTCGTCCGCTTCTCCTTCCTTTGTGCCGATGGGGATCCCGGCCGAGCTCGCTTCGATCGAAGAAGTCTTCATCCCCCGCTCAGGCCAAGACACGGCCTCGCCCCTGATTCACATCCAAAGCGTCCATTCCCATCCCGAGACGCAGAGAAAAATCTACAGCCTGCTCAAGTTTCTCGACCAGAAGTACGGGATCCAATCCCTTTTCATTGAAGGAGCGGGCGAAAATCTCGATCCGGCCTATTTCCAATTTTTCGATGACAATCGCCTGAATGTGCGCGTGGCGGAGAAATTGATTGATAAAGGCGAGCTCACCGGCGCCGAGCTTTTCCTCGTGGAATCCGATAAAAAAATCCCGGCCTACGGCCTTGAAGATCCCTCGCTTTACCAGCAAAACCTGACGAGTTTCCAATCCGTGATGATGAGCCGAGACCTGACGGGACGGTTCACCCAGGAACTTCATGCTAATCTCGACCGGCTTGAAACACATCTCCTCCGGCCCGAAGCGAGGAGGCTTCTGCGCTCGAGTGAATCGTTTGACGCGGGCCACCTCGAACTTCTTTCTTATCTTTATGAATTGGAGCGAAACGCGAAAACGATCCTGGGGCTCGATCTCCGGCACTTTGAAAGCCAGGTCGAGTGGCCCCAGCTCATCCGCATCCTCCGGCTTCAGGAGATTGAATCCAAACTCGAGCCCGAAAAAATCCAGTCCGACCGGGAACAGCTGATTGGGTTTTTGAAGAAAGCGGGTGTGGAACCGGTGCTCGTCGACGCCTTCCAGAATCTTTCTTTCTCCCCTTATCAATCCGGAATGGTCTACGATCCGGGCTTTCACAAGAACGATCTGCCCCGTTACCTTGCCGAGCGGCTTGTGATCCAAACCAAAGAAAAAGGATTTTCTTTTGAACAATACCCTTACTTCACGCGCTTCCTCGAGGCCTCCATCTTGCAAAGCGAGCTCGATGCGGAGCGGCTTTTCCGTGAAATCGAAAAACTCGATGAAAATCTGACGCGGGCCGTCTCGCCGGGCGAAGACGATTGGAAGCTCGTCGAATTCGTCCATCAAGAACGGCTGATCGAAAGACTCTTCGATCTTGAGCTCACCGCCAAAGATTACGCAAAGATCCGGGACTTCAACCGGACGGAGCGGCCGCTCGTGCGGTTCCTTCTCGGAATCGAATCGCTCCACGCAAAAACGCCGCTCGGGACTAAAAAAATGGTTCCGGAAAACATTCGGCGCATTGAATCCATCTACGGCGAAGGTGTCCGCTTTTATCAGCTTGCGAAGGAACGCGAGGAAACCATGGCCAGCCGGATTCTTTCATCCATCCCCTCTCCGCCCGAGGGGGAGAGGGATAGGGTGAGGGGAATCTCTGTCCTCATCACAGGCGGCTTTCACACCGAAGGTCTCTCGCGGATTTTCCGCGAAAAGCAAGTTCCCTACACCATCCTCTCGCCCCGCATCACGGAAAAAGTTTCGCCCGAGGCCTACATCTCCTCCCTCCTCGGCGAAAAGAAAACGGCGTTTGACACGCAGTACCTGGAGCCAGACATCGATTTCGAAGGCCAGGCGGTGCTGGACCGGATGCGGCCCGAAAAATTTCGGGAGGCGATGCGGCATTCTGAGATACGGACCGTCCTCGAAGCCTTGATTAACGCGGCGGCATCGGAAACACGGGAGAAAAGGCTTCCCCTCTCTGCGAACCAACTGATTGATCTCATCAACAAAAGTCGCTATGCGGGCAACCGGCGATTCTACCTGAAACGGAACGGAGCCCGTGACAAAGCGATGATTTGGGATGAAGAGACGGGTCGGCCTCTCCCCAATCTCAAAGGAAGTCCGGTGATTATTCCATTTGACACTCTCACGGTCGAAACACCCGTCTTGGCAGTCCGTTCCGTCCAATTGCCGCCGAAAGAACTGGCCAAGGAATTTGGTCTTTCTCCAAATTTGAAAACTTCTCTCAATCGCCGCCCAGCGCCCCTTCCCCCGCCCGCCAAACTCACGGCCGTCCCCTCCCGCACCGAGGAGTACGCGACTCGATCGGAGGCGCGGAGTGATGAATCCCAACCTGAGAAAAGAAAATCTTTCATTCCCCGCTGGGCACTCGAGGCTTTTCGAGTATCACCCGAGTCTTTCCGGGAATATCTCGCAAGCCAAGATCCTCATCGATTAACCGAAGAATTAAAGGTTTATTTAGCAAAAAAATTTGAACGAATTCCGGAGGCGTCCCGATATGTGGAGGACGAGTTCCGCTCGGAAAAGGAGGGAGAAATCGTTACGATCCCTCCATTGGAGGAAGTCCATCGATTGGCTGCGAAAGAGCCCGCACGGGCCTTAGCTAGACTTCTATTTGAAGCCTTGCTTGACCAATCGCTGGCTGAGCTGAACGCGCGATTCACGAAACGAAGACAATTCCTCAAAGTCTCTGCTGCCCTAGCCGCCAAAACAGCCCTGGGCCCACTGACCGGACCTGCGGCCGAGTTTGCAGCGAAGAAATTGCTAAGCTCAACGAATCCGTGGCTTGAGTATGCCCAGAATTTTGCAAACAATCCTTCAGAATTGGCCGCTCTCGAAGGGAGGATCCAAACTACCAAGCGGCTTGTTGGTGAGTCGACGGTTCCATCACTTCTTTTAAATACAGAGCTTGATTTAATTCATCAAAGGAGATTGACTGCATCAAAGGCTGGTTGGCTTCAAGAATTGTTCGGATCAAAACCCAAAAATCCCATTTCTTTGGATGAGGCCCAAAAACGCCTTGACCAGGTTTATCGGAATCTCCAGGGCATCCAACAAATCGGAAAAGGCAAGAAATGGGATCCCTCCTTCATAAAAAACCTGGATCTTCTCATCAAAAAACCATCGGAGTTCGTGCCCTCACTCTTGACTCGAGCGATACAACTTTCCGAAGCTTGGGAGAAAATTTTAGGCGATCCTTCTTCATTGCCTGACCAGTTAGTTAAAGAGTGGGGGTCGGATTTCAACAAAAATCCCGAGTTAGTGAAGGAAGCAATGGATCAATTTATCAACGTGGGAGAATTACACACCGATCTAGTCAACAAAAAATTCCTGGAGACCTTTGACAAACTTCCCCAGGACATTCGTGAACAGCTGAATTCTCCTGTTGTTCAAAAATTCCGAAAGGCGATGTCAGATCGTGAGATTTCCAAATTAAAAGAAATTCGAGAGAAGGAAAGGCAGCTGAAAGAAGAGCTGGCAAAAGTTGAGGCAGGGCTTCAAAAATGGCAAGAACGCGCTTGGAAGCCGGAGGGAATGTGGTCTGGAGGCGATAGTCTTCGGAGACTTGAATCCAAAAAACAAATGTTGGAGGGACAACTTCAAGCCCTCCGCGCCGAGGTGCGAAGCGAGACTTTAACTGAGGCGCAACTAAACAATTACGCGGCCAAGAAACAGGGGCCTCTTCTTTTGCAATTTTTGATGAAGCATTTTCAAGTTTCGGCAAAGACTTTGGCTGAAGAAATAGTCACCGACCCATCCGAAGTAGAAAAATGGCTGAGCGGTGAGGAGCCACCGAAGCCGGTAATGATTTCATGGATCTCCAACTTCTTTGTAGATCGGGCCCAAAAAGAAGCGTCTCCTCTTGGACCCGTCATCAAAAAGTCAATTGAGGAGGCTTTTTCTTACCAAGGCGTTTTGGAAACAAAAAAAGTGAACCCGGAAACCGGTGAGAAGAAACCCTTAGCCAGAGGCATGGTTTTGAAACTGATTGAGAGCAATCGGGAGCGGATCCGCAACAAGGATCTGAGCGCACGCGATGCGGCCACTTTGATTGCCGCGACCCCAGAAGCGAAGAAGGTCGGTGCTAAAAAAGAAACGATCTATCAATATTTCCTTAAGCATCCAGATTTGATGAAGCAGTACGGACTTCATTATCTTCGTCGTGCGGAGGTGCGGGCGGGGGAAAAATCAGGAAGAAGTCGTGACGGGGAGGTTCGCGTCGACGCGGCGAAGCTGAGCGAGGGGAATCCGGCGGCTCGCGTCCAAAATCTCCAACCCAAAGACTCGGCCGTCTTTCGAAATGTCGATGATAACGCCGTCTTGAACCTTCACAGATTGCCGGGCCCTCCCGGGTTGGAATTGAATGTAAAGGGCATCGGCCGTTCGGTCAAATTCAATCTTCAAGGTGAATCAACTCCTTCCTCTCAACCAGTAGGCCGTAATCAAGATCGTTCGTTCCGCTCCCTCTTTATAGATCACCTCAAGGATCTTACCATGAAAGCTTTTCTGGACCAACCGTCTTCCATGAAATCCAGTCTGGGTGTGGTCGGGGTCGGATACGGCTTCTTCGATCTGTTCGGAAGACAATTCTCTCTGACGAATCCTTCTTCGGATATGTCCAGTGTAGTAAAAATGCATACTGGGTATGATAATTCAACAATAGAGGCTGTCAAGCCCATTTCTTTATCCCGCGCCGAGGTGCGGGCCCTTGCACTGGGGCGAAAGGTGGGAGAACAAGTGCTTGTCGCAAACGAAATTTTGATAACACTCATTTCGTCCGGGAGGCGGGAAGGCGGACCGCCCCAAGTGAAGCTGGGTTTCCAAGCTCCTCCTTACTGGTTCATTGTCCGGGAGGAAATCGCGGGACAGACTCCGCCTGAAGGAAAGAAATTTGGCGGAGGGGTGCTTGTCCTCAGCCGTACCCAACGCCAACACATTCTATTTCAGAAAGACGGTGTCACTGCTATTCGGATGGAGGTGGACCAAATCAGTCCCCAAAAAGCCCGGCTCATTTTTGAAGCGCCGCGCGAGATCCCCGTCTTCCGAACGGAACTCGTGAAAAAGCAAGTCGAAGCGCTAAAGGCCCGACTTGCTCCTCTCCCACGTTACAAACCGGTTCTGAATGACTTTCTCTCCTTCTTGGAGGAAAGAAAAACACCCCCTTCCTTTCGATGGCGCGAGGATTTGATCGATTCACTGATCGAATTCGAATCCTTGGCGGATTCCGTACTCCTGTCCTCTACGATCAAAGCCATCATCCGGAGAACCTACGGGGGGGAGGACCGGCGATTGGGTGACATCTTGGATCAATTTGAAAGGGAGCGGCTCCGTCCACGCCCCCGTGCGGAGGTGCGGGCTGAAACCAAGATAGAAAAGGATGAAGTCACCATTTTGGTGGGAGGTGTCGAGAAGGGCCGGGTGATTGTCGTGCGGGAAGGCGATCGGTTAAAGGTGGTCCGAATTTGGATCGGCGAAAAGAACGAACGGGTGGAGAATCCAGCTCCTGTGATGTTGAAAAGCGCTTTGGAAGAATTGGGATTTCAGGAAGTAGACGTGGAAGAAAACGGCAAGGGAATCAGTGTCAGTGTACCGCTCTTTCGACCCGGCAAAAGGGGAGTCCCGGAATTCAGATCGGAGTTTTATCCGATCGAATTGAATCAGAGTCTGGCGGTCAACCTGGCCTACGCTTTGAGCCGCGTGCTCGAGAGGCGTGAACAGGGAGAACGCGAGCGTCGGGAGACACCCCAAAAGCGGAAAACTGGGAAACAGCAACCCCCCCGCGCCGAGGTGCGCTCGGGAGGACCGGGTGAAGAGACGGAGAAATGGAGCGCTCGCGCAGGGATTGGGTCGCTTTTGGGGCATGTCATCAACAACAGGCTTGTGACAATCAGCTTGGCTGAATCGTTTGCCTCGCGGGGGCAAATCGAGAGTCTGTTACCAACGTTAAAGGAAGTTTTGGATCAATTCAGTCAATTCGCTAAACGCTTCGCGCCGCAAGACCAAACGATTTTCTTCCGTTCCAAGCAAAGCCCGTCGATGATCGCCAATCCAGATACCCCTTCCTTTCGAGAAGAGTACGCAGGATGGAACGAGACGGTGCAAAAAGAACAGACGTTGGATCGAACGCACCTGGCCGAGCAGTCGGATTTTGCCCGAATCTATGATGTGCTCCATTCCGCCTCGATGGACTTCAAAGCCGCCTTTCAATCGCTTGAAGATGCGACTCAAAAAAATGAACCGGAACGGGTGAAGGAAGCGGCCGCGCGCATCACGAAGAAAGGCCAAGCGGTCGCACAGTTTGTCGAGGAATATCGCAAAGGGGCGGATCAGAAACCAAAAGAGATCCAGAAATTTTATCTCCTCACCTCTGAAGGTGAAAAACTGGCGACGGATCCGGAGGCCCGGAAAGGGATGCGGGATCAACTTGCGTTGGACCAGGTGTCCGATTTCCTCAATCGTCATCCTGATGAACCGGTCAAGGTCACGCGCATCTTCCCCAAGTCCTACGAGATTGGAGAGGATGACAATGATTTGCTTGGAATCAAAGGTTGGGAGTCTGATTCGATTGTGCTCAATCAAGGCGAGGGCCGGGCGGCTGAATGGAGCAGGCTTTATGAAAAAACCAAAAGTGACTTTCATGATTTAAACTGGCGGAAGGCGGTCTTGGACTCCCGACATGCGGAAACAGGGGGGCGCCCTGTCCCCTTTCGTGCGCTTGTGATCGAGTCCCAGGGCCAACCCCTCGAAATCCGTCTCGAGCCCGTTCTCCTCCATCCAGACTTGAGCCGGGGAGAAAACGTCCCATCTCTTGACTCGATTTTAGAAAAGGTAGTTTCGCTCGCCAAGGATCACGGCGCAAAAGATGAAACGGGCCGTGCGGTCACTTCCGAAAACCTCAAGGCCTGGCTTAGAGAAGGAAGCTACGGGAAAATCCGCCAAATCATTGACGCCATCTATCGGGGGATTCCTGCGGCTGATCTGGCTGACTCCCCATCTCCCGAAACACAAGTCCTGGGGCCTCTGGTGCGGGATCTCGCCGCCATGCAAGACCTTTCCCCCCGCGCCGAGGTGCGAGTGGACTCTCAGATTCAAAAGCAATTCAAGCGGCAAATCACCGAACAAAACAAAGCGGACTATCAAGAACTAGCTGATCACCTAAAGCGTCTCGGCGATGTATGGCTTGAGATGAAGCCCTTGACTGGAAAGAAGTGGTCGCGCCAGAAGTCGCGGTTAGAGACACTGCGTGGTGAAGAAACAACGATTATGACGCACATTGAAGAATACGCGGGGCGAGTCAAGCTTTCGGATGAGACCCTCACCCGGCTGTTATCGGCCCCTGCGGATTATGCATTTCTGATTCATCAGTTAGTTGCCAATCTTTCACACGATAAGACACACCCCCGCGCCGAGGTGCGGGCAGTGGCTGAGATTGAAAAGATCTACCCTCCTCCGGCTGCTTTTCCCAAGACGATTGGGGTGATTGTAGAGATTTTGAATCTCGTTTCTAAAAACAATTTAAGCCCCGGGCCGGAAACAGAGAAAAAAATCAGTGAATGGGCCCAGGCCTTTGCCCAAGCTAATCCAGATATCAACGCTTCCCATGTAGAAGCGATAAGCCTAATCGTTTTGAGAAACATCGAAAGATTTCCTGAACACCAACGGGCGGGAGCCCTTCAGGAAACAGTGCAGGCGATGACTGACCCTGACCGGTTGGTCAGATTGCATTTGATCCGTTGGTGGACGCGATATTTTGCAAACTATCTCAATTCTCTTAAAGAAAAATCCTACCGCACGCGCTTTGCATTTCAAGATCAAAGGCTGCTTTTGTCCTCTGCCGGCGCCATCGATCCGAAGCTTGCAGACCTTTTTCAAGGATTGATTGAATCCGACGCAATCTGGCCCACACGATGGGAAAAACTGGCGGGGTGGAAGAAGGCCTTGTTTTTGGCCGTCGCGGCGGTCCTTGCTCCCATCGCTTTTTTTGTATCTAAACTTAGAATCTTTCTCAATGCCTTAAAGCCGCCCCAATTTGAAAAACCTACCATTGCGATCGGAGAAAAAAGCGCCACGCCATCTTTTCAATTCAACCAATTTTTTGTCCCTGCGGGTTTGCTTCTGTTATTTCAACCCAGAAAGTTTCCGGATCACTATGATGTGGTTCTTTACAATATCCCCAACGCGGCCTTTTTGAAATCCTTTACAGTGAGGGACAAGACCGGCTGGGTGCTCTCTGGAAAAAAATTGATCACTCCTCCTGATTTTAAGCTGGTGGGCTTTCATGTTCGAGGACTTGACACCATTGGGATAGATCTGGATGAGATCTATAACATGGCCCGCCAGATGGCCTTCGTACTTCGTCCTGACCTCTTTTCCCATCTTGATGCTTCGCTGAGGGAAGAGGGACAAAAAAGATTGCAGACATTTTTCTCACACTCTCTTCAAGAAAGGGGTGAGATCGGAAGATTTGACAAGAAGGATGTGGAAATATTGGACCATTTGATCCATCGCCTTTATCAAAAGGCCTATGAATCCTCTGTGAACGCTGCGACTTCGGAGAGTGATGCCGTAGGAGTGGTTTCGCGCGCTTTGCGGGAACGTACGTTTTTTCATGAGGCTTACCATCTAGCTTCTCATTTGCTTCATCTTCGGGAGAGATATCAATACAAGGAATCGGAAGAGGAGTTAATGAGCCGCCTTTCTGAATTGGTGGAGAAAGGGGAATATCCGACAACGGTCTATCACTCTTTGATTGACCATATCCTGCATATTGCGATGCCCTCTCCGAGCGAACCTTTCGAGGGAGAAAGATTGGAGGCAAAACAGATTGGCTATGAGGAGATTGTTCGCATTACAGGAGAAATTCTCGATGCCATTATCCCCGGCGAACCTCCTATCTCCGCTCAATCGGATGCGGTTGCAAGGGTCCATGCCCTGGCTCAAAAAGTGTCCCGTTTTGATTTGGAGGATCTCACTGTGCAGCGGATTGCGGATAGAGCTTATTCCTTCATTGAAAAAAAGTTCGGTAAGGACAATCCTTTCGATGCCATTGGGGCCGTCACTATTGGCAGACCGCTGCAAGACCTGTTCAAAACCTACAAAGGAAAACCTCCTTCTCCTTATGCGGTCAAACCCCATGTGCCTCCTTCGCTGGTGACAGAAAGCCTTTCGTCTGAGGCGGTGCGCTCCATGGGTCAAATGATTGTCGAAACTGCAGATTTGAAGGCAGGCGATGATATTTTTTCAGCGGTGGAAAAATTAAATTCCGCCATTGGGAAATTAAATCAAGAGGGACAAATTGCTACTTGGGTCCATGCGTCCACGGCTCCGGAGGACGAAGTCGCCTTCCATTACATGGGAAGGGAGCTGGGCCGCGCCTCGATCATCGATCAAACCAAACTGATTGAACTATTGAATCGAATTATTCCCCGCGCCGAGGTGCGGGTGAGTGAATTACCAAAAGAAAGCTGGAAGACAGATCCCGCTCTGGTTGAAAAGCTTCGCAGTCCGGATGAATCGGTCAGAAAAGAGGCGATTGCAAAGCTTTGGCCCGCCTATTCGAGCCGGTACCAGAGATTTGCCGAGGATCAATACTATATCGTTAAATATTTCATGGAAGAGATCGTTGGAATTCCACTTTACACATTTGGAAAGGATGAGTTCTATCAGGAAACTCTTATTAATCTTCATCGAGCACTAAGCAATTTTCATCGAAGGCGGCTGGAGTTATCCGTGCATGTCAAATTAAGACTAATCATTGATTTATACAGAATGCTCGCAAAGAATTGGGGAACGCCTCTTGATGAAACAACTAGAATTCTTCAAAGACTCAGTAAAATTGTTCGAACTCCAAAAGAAGGATTAGAAAACGAGCTTCGTCTCAATCGAGAACAAGTAGTTTCTCATCTAAGGGAACAAATCCCTCAACTGGATGCCTTCATCGAGAGGATAAAAGAAAATAAGAGCCGAGAAGTTTCCTTGAGTCAACATCCGCTCCTTGAGCAGGCAGTACAAAGGTCAAAGAGTTTAGAATTCGCTGAAGGCGGTGCGGTCTTCCATGAGTTTCAGGAAAGATTAGAAGAGGTGCTGCAAACACTTAGCTCTCGAGAGAAGGAAATCGTCAAGCTACGCTACGGGATAGGTGGTAATACCCATACCCTCGAGGAGGTGGCCCGCCTCTTTAATATCACCCACGAGCGTGTACGCCAAATTGAAGCAAGGGCCATTTGGAAATTGAAACAACCTGTCCAATCTAGACAGATTGAAGGATTCTTACGCGCTCTTGATGAACCAAGAAGCGCTAGGAGATTATCTCAAAAACACCCTCCTGTTGATTTAAAGCCTATACCGTTTGAAGGTCCCTCTCAACGCCCTTCTCCTAAATGGAGACCGATGAATCAGAAAAAAGAAAAGGAATTGATTCGTTGGGCTGAGAGAAGGCTTTCTCGCCAACAAAAACGAATATTGCCTTACGTCCTGGAAGGATGGACTCCACAACAGTTAATTGAAAAATTTGGTTCAACCTCAAAAGTGGAAAGACAAAGACTGATTACGAAGTTACGGATGTGGTTTACATTCGGCATGCTTGACTCCTTTGGGTCTTATGAACAAGTGACAGAAAAATTAAAAGAGATTTACAAGGATTCCTCATCTCCTCAAACCACCCGCGCCGAGGTGCGAATTGGAATATTGGATTGGGTAGCTTTTGAGGAACAAATCAATGAATGGGTGGCGCAACATAAGGCGATTGTTTCTGTAACGCTTCCGGATGGGGGGGTCATTGATTTAACCAAGCAGTCCAAAAAAGGAACCTCTCTTCAGTCTCGCCACGATTTGGGCATTATTCTCCGCAACATGCTCCGTCGCCGTTTTATAGATAAGAAAGACTTGGCAACGCCTCCCTTTGAATTGGGGCTCATCGGACAGGTCCGTCCTTGGTCGGCAACCCGGGCCGTTGATTGGCATCTCGTGATCTCCAAGTCCTCCCGCGCCGAGGTGCGGGCGGGTTCGGAAGAATTCAAAGAGCCGAAACTGAATCAGCTTGTGAAATATCTCGCAGGCGACCCGAGAGGGAAAACTCACTATCGGGCCGCTTTAAGGTTGGTCGAAAGCATGTATCCATACGATGTTCCCCATCTTTCCAAAGACGACGCAAAAAAATTTCTCGTCCTTATCCGTCAGACCTTGGGCAACTCCCAAGACAATCCAAGCCTCCGAGCCGTGCAAACGCAAATGGTCCGCCTCCTTCCCCGCATCCTAGATCGGGCATCGCACGACGAGAACGAGGAGGTCCCCTACCTCCGGATGTTGATCCGGCTTCTAACCCCATCGCAAGACCGTCGCTATCGACTTCGGGCCGTAACCGCAGAAACGCTGGGCCCCTTGGGAAACGGCCAACCGGAAAAAATCCAAAAGGAAATTGGGCGGGTCCTCGTCCGGGTGATCAAAGACGAGGGGCCCCGGGCAAGCGTGCCCATCAGCGCAGCCGGTGTGCATTCGCTTCCTTTCCTCAAGAAATTCAGGCCCGAAACGCTTCGCGTTCTCCAAACCGTCGTGCAAGAGGACAGGCGAGTGCCGGTTCGCATTGCGGCGGCGGGGGCGATTCAGCAAATCAGTGCCGAGGTTCCCAATCTGATCTTGGAAGATTTGATCACTTCCCTGGCGAGTGATCGGCTGCAGACCTATAACGAGCGATTCGCCTTTCTGGAAGCCATTAAAAGCATGGGGCTTGAAAGAGTGGGGGGTTACGTCGATCGGCTTGAACAGTGGCACCGGACCTTTCAGGCAAGAATCACTGAGCGTACTGCCCCTCAACTCCGATTTGATGCAGCCATGGTGGAGTTCATCAAAGATCTCAAACCGGAAAGCGGGGTGCAGCCGGTTCCTCGCCGGCAAAGTCGAGATTCATCCATCAACCCGATCGCTTCGGCGACTCCGCTCCCCAAAATCGAAGAAACATCCCGCCGCGCCGAGGTGCGGGTTAAGTCTCCCGAGCCAATTCTTTATTCCAAAGAAATTAAGAAGGTTGAAATCGCCAAACGAGTAGAGTTCGCAGGAGCATCCAAGGCGCAAGCAAAACAAATTACAACCTGGCTTTTTAACATGCGGGGCCAAATTGCATCCCAACAAGCCTTTCGCAATTATTTAGCCCAAGAACATGTATTAGGTTCTTCGTCAGAAATCATTAATAGTCTTGTTTCGCTTTTTCAGTTCCCTGGTACAACACCTATAACTAACGAAGTTAAGACTTCCACTGACGATATAACAAACAAATTTCTTCCCCCCATCCTTCAACCTAATTACTCAATCCAACCCAACCTTGTAAACGTAAAAAAAGTGTATGAGGATATGATTGATTGGCTAATACAACTCGGTTACCCCCATCCTGAAGTGCTCAAGTACTATCGAGATGCTATCGTTCAAGCCGAACAAATGCCTGAACAAGCGGGGGGGACTTATGGAACGCCTATGTGGAAGATAAAAACAGTTAAAGGGAGAGCTGGGGTCCAAATTAATGTTCGGATGTCCGCATTGCTTTTGACGGATTCCCAGCGGCTTGGTTCGAAAGATTTTATCGTTATGGTCTTGGGAGGTTTATTAATACGTGAAGCTTGGGGATTCTGGATATTTTCCAGTCGTACTCAAGAAGAAGAACGTCCATTTATAGATCAGGCTATCCGAGTCTTGATTCGTGAGATTCAAAACCGGAGAATTCCAGAAATGAACTGGAGAAACCCAAGTGAAGTTTTCAGAAAATACCTTAATGAATTTGAAGGACAAATCCTAGAATCAGCAGCTTTTATGTATGCCGGTGAATTTTACGAGGATTGGAACGAACTTCAAGGTTTGGAATGGGTTATTAAAAAAGGGCTTTTGAATATCAACCAGGCGGAGATTGATCTCCGCAAAAGCAAGGATGAGCATCGGCTTTATACTAATCTTTACAATGCTAGTGGGCTTTTACGGGCTCTTATTGAGACCGAAGGTGCAGAAGATCGCTTACTTGAGTTAGACCTTAGGCTCATAGGCGTACCCAATCTCAGGCGGTGGCTTAGAGGGCAGTTCGATCCTATAAGTCTTGATTCACGCGCTTATTTTATCCATATAAGTCTTGAATCATCCAAGGGACGTCTAGATGCCGAAGCCTTAAAAAAGAAATTGGAAAAAGATCGATCGATGGGCATCGGCTACAAACTTCCTTATCAAATGTTTATGAAATCAGCCCAAACACTTCTTCCAAAAATTAAAGAGATTACTGCTAACTGGGATTGGCGCCGCGCGGAGGTGCGGAGCGTCTACGAGACGACGGTCAAAATTGAGATTCCAAAGGAGACGGGACCCCATGAGCAGGAGTATGGGGTCACTCTAAAAGCGTTACCGTCTCCGGCGGAACAAAAGAGCGGGGAGCTCGTGATCCATACAAGCGTGGAGATGCCGGAACAGGATCATAACCATTATGAATATCTGAGGTTTTCCTCCGACGGTGAAATCGCACTCGAAACCGTCGAAGAAACTCCTTCTCAAGAAAAGCGGGAGAAAACCCTTTACTCTTTGACGACCCCAGAAAAAAATCCGGAAAAATTCGCTTCTCCTTCCAAGCTCTACAGTTATTTCCGGATCGATCTGATGCGTTACGCTCAAATCCTTCTCAAAGCCTCCAAAGAGGCGGAGGAGGATCGAGGAGTGTCGTCCGAGGTAGATCATTTCCTCTCGGACTCGAATCAACGCCTGAGGCAATTGTTGGAGAATCTTCTAAAAAAAGCCGCGGAGGAAAAACGCTCAGAGGTCAGAGACCAGATTTCTCAGCTCCCGGTCAAGACCCGGTTTGTCAGAAACGGGACGGTGATCGAGACGGGAATCATCCCCGACGCACTGCGACCGTCACGGCCGATGCCTTCTAGAAACATTTCTCTTCTCGCCGCCCAGCAGATTTGGGGCGCGGTCATGGGAGAGCTCCCCATCCAACCCCTTCTTGCCACGCTTCAACCGGTCGTAGCCGAACGGCCCTATGCCGCGCGGGCCGAGGTGCGAGATGTGATGCGGGCGATCGTTAAAGTGGCCACGGAGGTGCCGGAAGGCCAGCCGATTTGGAGCGAGGCAGACACCCGAATGGCTTGGAATATTTTTGAGCCCGTCTCGGAAGTGTGGATAGAACAAAGCGTGTCTAGTGATCAACGCGCGTTGAAGGCCTTGAGCCCAAAATTGGGTTCGCATCAAACGCCGTTTGATGCGTTGATGGCCAAGACAAAATCGCGCGCGCTCACGACGCCGGGCGCCACGGTGCTCATTTTGGATCGGATGCCTTCCCGATCCGAACTTCGCGCGAGCCTGATTTCAGCCATTTTGAACCCCATTGTGCAGGAAACCATTCTGGCGCCGGGCGTGGTCGCGACGGAAGAGGATCAGAAAAAATTCGCAGAACTTCAAGCGGAGACCGGGCGGCTCGTGCCCGATGGGCGAGCGAACCTTGTCTACGCCAAAAGTCCGGAAGACCTCGACTCCATCCTTTCAGCCCTTTCGAGGCGGCTCTATGACCGGGCCGTCCGGACGCTTCACGCCCCCGTCGATCTGGACCAATTTAAGGAACACATCCTGGTGAGCGCCGAGAAATCGGTTTGGGACAAGCTTACATTGGACGGCCGCGTCGAGAAGAAACTCCAGCGGGCGCTTTACAACTTCGCGTTGAAAGACAGTAACTTTCTGGGACTCGGGTCGGTTCTGTCGGTCGCTCTGGCCCTGGACGTCCTGCCGGATCAAGAGAAGCGGAAGATCAGGGTGGGACCCGGAAATTACTTGATTGAGGAAAGAGACTTCCTCGCCTCGCTTTATTTTGAGGCGGTTTTGAACGCGCTCAAGGCCCTTTCCTATTCCGCGTAATCAGGCCCGCCGTTTTACTTTCCAGCGAGCCAGCGGATGAGGGTCGAGACAAAACGGACGTAAAGATCCCCCACTTCGATTTGAATTTTCTGGTCCACCCGAAGCTTGAGTCGCTTCGATCCCCAATCCACGAGGCCGCCGCACCAGTGGGGCGCGAGGTCGGTGGCGAGCGCGGCCACGCGCTTTTGGGGATCGGAATCGATAACAAGCAGGGGAAATTCCTTTCCGTCCACAATCCGCCGCGCGGTCAGAATCACACGGCTCTTTTTCTTCGGGCGCAATTGATTGAGTCCGCAGATCACGGGCGGATTCTTGAAAGAGACCGAACGGAACATTCTGTGTTTTTTCTTTGAGGCGATGAGCGCCCCGCCCGGAAAGTTGAGCCGGTCGTCCCGTCCGAGGCAATGCACCGGAAGAAGCGTTTCCACAAGCGATCCTCGCCAGCCGCCGAACGGGCCCGAAAACGATCCCCATCCTCCGACCATCAAAAGCCCGGTTCCTGCCTCCACCTGTTTTGCGATCGCCACTTGAGAATCAGCCGGCGCGTTTTTCCGGGGGAAATCGCTCAGGATAATTCCGTCGAAGCGTTTTTTGAAAAGCCGGGGTTTGAGTTTCTTCGCCGGCGGAACGTGAATCACTTTCGCCCGGAGGAATCGGAGGATCCCCAAAAGATAATTCGCCGGTCCTCCGGTCTCGCTGTCGCCGGCGTAAAGGAAACTCATTTTTTCTCGACCCATTTCGCTGCCCAAATGCAGACTTCATACAAAATGACAATGGGAATCGCCAGAAGAACTTGTCCGACGGGATCCGGCGAGGGTGTCAGAACGGCGGTCAGGATGAAAATGAAAACAATCGCTCCCTTCCGCGCGGAGCGGAGCGCCCCGGCGCCGAGGACTCTGGCGCGGACCAGCCCTAACACAATCACGGGAAGGTCAAAGAGGAAGCCACAGGCGAGGACCATTCCCACGAGAAAGGAAAAGTAGGGATCGACTCCGAGAAGGGGTTGGACAGAAGAAGTCTCGAAGGCCAGCAGAAACCGAAGACCGACCGGCACGATCCCCCAGAAGGCGAAGGCGGCGCCGGCGAGAAAAAGAAAAACAGAGACCAGCGTGAGAGGAAAAACAATTCGCCGTTCGCTGGGGTGAAGCCCGGGTGAGACAAAAAGCCAGAGCTGGGAGAAAACGACCGGACTTCCAAAGAGAAGTCCGGCCAGAATTGAAACCTTAATGTGGACGAGGAAGGCTTCGTAGGGTGCCGTGAAATAAAGGTCTTGGTGGCCGCCTCCTTCCCGAAGCGGGGCGGTCAGGAAATCGATGAGAGGTCTTGAAAAGAAGCCGGCCGCGATGGAAAAAATCGTGATCGCGGCGAGCGAGATGAGGAGACGCTTGCGAAGCTCTTCCAGATGATCGAGAACGCTTGAGCGCTTAATCAGTTTAGACTTGCGCGAAGATCTCGCGAGCCACGATGCCGACGGCGCCGAGGGCCACGGCATTTTCGCCAAAGGCCGAAGGGATGATGCTGACGCGGCTTGAGGCCTCCTCGACCGCCCATTCCTTGACCGTATTCTTGAGGGCCTCGAGGAAGGGCGCGCCGCAATCCTCCACCCCACCCCCGATCACGACGATCTCAGGATTGAGAAGGTTGGTGAGGAAGGCTACCTTCTTGCCGAGGGAAACGCCCCCCTCTTCCACCAAACGGGTCGCGAGGGCGTCCTTTTCCTTCACACCACGGACAAGCTCCTTGAAGCCGATCCGTTGAACGTCTCCGTTGACGAAGTCGCGGCAGACGGACTTCTCTCCCTTTTCAATCCGCTCCCGAAGCGAGCGGACCATTCCCAGATCCATTTCCCAGCGGCCGAGTTGAGAAGCGATCCGGCAGGCCTCCTCGCGGGAGAGCTTGGGGCTTGCGATGCCGAGCTCGCCCGCTGCGCCGGTGGCCCCGCGGTAAATTTCCCCGTTGATGAGGATGCCGACGCCCACACCCGAGAACATATAAATCATGTGCCGCACTTCGCGGTCGAGACCGAGCCACTTTTCGCCGAGGACGGCCGCGTTGGCGTCATTTTCCACGATGCTGGGGATGTTGAGCCGTTTTTCAAAGGTGTCCTTGATGGAGAGGCAGATCGAGATGTCCTTGTCGCCCAGGCTTTGGGGCCAGCGAATGGTGCGGCCGCGCTCATCGATGATGCCGGGGACGCCGACGCCCACGCCGGCAATTTTGGATTTGTCGATCTCAGCCTGGTTGATGATGTCCTCGGCTAAGTCCACCATCTTTTCTATGACGGCTTCCGAGTTCTCAGGGATGCGTTCCCGCTTCATCTCCTTCAAGACATTAATTTCAAGATCCACGAGAATGCCGACCACCGAGAGCATGTTGAGACCGACGCCGACGATATAGCCTGCCTTGGGGTTGAGCTCCACAAGGACGGGTTTACGGCCGCCTGTGGATTCATCGAGCTCGCCCTCGATGACGAGTCCTTTTTTGATGTAGTGATTGATGTAGTTGGAGACCGTGACGATGTTGAGTTCGGTGGTCTTGGAAATGTCGGTCCGGGAGATGGGGCCATTCTTGCGAATCACCTCGAGGATGGCGAGATTTTTACGCTCCTTGTCATTCAAAATCCGGTCTTTGAGAAGGACCTGCTTGAGCATCATCGCGCTGGTCATAGGCGCTTTCCCTTTTTCTTGAAAAGGCGTCTCCCCGCCGGAAAGGTGATTCCGGCAGGGAGTCCGTCTTCCTTATTTTTTAACCTGTGGTTCGCTTATTCTTTCGTAAAAGTGACGTGGTCGAGGTAGATCGTGCCCGTCTTCGGATTCGAGTTGATGTCGTCAAAGACAACAACAAACTCATTCATGGCCGACCAGTCCTTCACCTTGCGAAACTTCTCAAAGGGGATCGTGAACTTCTGCCATTTGTCGGTGATCCCAGTAACGATGTAGGGAGAAGGAACGTTCGACATGTCCTTCAGCTCGATCTTGAGGCGCTTCGTGAAACCCTTTTCGGCATCTCCACGGAGATAGAAGGTGACCGCGTTGTAGGGGGTCGCGTCTTCGCCATTCAACTTCATCCAGAACCCGTTGTAAGCGGGGTTCGGGCTGTCCACGTCATAATCAAGCCGGACACTGTAACCCTGCGCATCGCCCAAGGCGTCATCTCCCTCGAAAGCCATTTGAGAGAATTGGGTTTCATCGTTGGGGTCCTTGTCCCACGTTCCGAAGTCACCGCCGATGTTGTTCGGCTTGTCCCCGGTGTTGAAATCGGCGATCACGAGCTCGTTTCCGGCCGCTCCACCAGCGGCAGCCGCTTTGGCCGGCTTGGCCGGCTTGGCGGCCGGCTTCGCTTCTTCTTGAGCCCAAGCCGATACCGCTGAAAACAAAATCGCACCTGCTAGCATACCCAAAACCAATTTACCTTTCATTTTTTTCAAGCTCCTTTTCTGGCAAACACGGGTGCTTTTCCCGATGTCACAACATGTGATTCTACAACAATAAAACTACATTTGAGAAGAGGAATTTTATGTCTTACAAAAGGATAAAAAAATGCTCTATGTAACCCATTCCTCTTGGCTCAGTAATGACTCTGCTTTTCGGGCGATTTCGTCCCGGTGGAAGTACTCCTGGAGGACCCCTTTTTTGAGATAATTGGCAATCGCGGCCAGGATCATTCCCTGGTCCAGGGCCAGGTATTCGGGGTTGACCTTGCCGTTCCTGACGTTGACCGAATCGTAAAATCCATATTCTCCATAGATATCATAAAGCTCGAGCATCCGGCGAAGGTTGTCGATGACCTGATCCGGCAGCGTGTCGAGCGCGAGAATGGAAGCGTGCGGCGAGACCACCCCTTCGTCCCGATAACCCTTCACTCCCAAATACCTCACGCCGTACTCCACGTACCGGGTTTGCCGACCGCTCGAAGTGGCGGCGGGGGAAAAACCCCAGACCGGATAACCTTGACGATTTAAGGCGTAATCAATCTGGATTTCGGTCGCCACTCGATCGTTGTAACCAAAAGATTTTGGGGCGAGTTCTCTTTCTTTCAAGACCAGGGCCGGCATCAAGAATTCAAAAAGGGAGCCGCCCCAGCTCGGCACGAACTTCCTTCCCTGATAGGTGTAGTAACCCTGGAAAAAAGTCACCCGCTCGATTTCCGTTTCCTTTCCCTGAGGAACCTGGTTTTGCCAAGTCCACTGGGCGGGCGGGGTCCGGTAGATGAAATACCAATGTTCCCGCGGGAGATCTCCTTTCCCGATCCCGATGAAGCTCATCACCCGTGCCTCGGTTGCAATCAGGCCGTAGTGATAAGGAGAGAGGTCATTTTTCGCGCCGTCGAAGCCGAGACTGACCTGACCGATTCCCTCGTTATAAAACTCGGAGAAATTGATTTCTTTCAAGAACTGGGTGGCCTCCTTCGCAAGCTCTCCCGGAAAAGCCTGCCGGATCACGATCCAGGCGGCCGCGAGCCAGCCGGCGTCCACCGTAGAGACATAGTCCCGAGTGACTTGGAGTGTGGCCGTGTTGTAGAAGTTGTAATGAAAACCCTTCCAGCGCTTCATCGTACGAAGCGTCTGAAAGGTCTTTTTGATTCTTCGCGCCGCCTCGCTTTTGGGGATGAAACCCAGTTCGTGGGCAGCCACGCAGGCGAGGAAGTACATCGCAAGATTCGTGGGAGTCGTGTAGGCGCCCACATCCCCCGGCTCGGCCGTGCGGATGTGGTCCACGGGAAGCTGGGTGGTTTGATCCACTGCATTTTCAAAGTACTTCCAAGTGTCGCGCGCGATCTCATAGAGAAACTTGTCGCTCTCGGGCTCATTCAAGAGCTGGTTTCTTCTTTCTGTAGCGTAAACCTGAGAGGGAAACCCGAGAAGGTTGTCTCTCTTGGAGAGGAACTCAGCGTCTCCTGATCCATAAAAAGCGAGTTCGTCGATCGCAAGCGGGCCCTTGAGGGGGGATTCGCCGGCGCTCAAGGCCAGCGTGATTTTTTCGAGCTTGTTCCAATCCGCTCCGGCCGGAATAGGCCTCGGGATCACCGCGTCTTGCCAACTGTCGGAAGCGGCGGGCGCAAGACAAGGCCGGGTCAGATCGGCCGTGTCCTTGTGACCGTCCACGTCCTCCAAGATCAGCTCGAACTTCCCTGAAGAAAGTTCGTTCGCGCCGGAGGTCTGACATTTCATCACCACCGCGGAGGCATGGCTCGCATCGAGTCCGCGGAGGGAACTCTGAAAGAGAACCTTCTGGCCCGGCGCGAGTGAAAGATGAAACGTGAGAGAGTTCCCCCTTGTCTCCTGCACCGCGTCTTGGGGGATGAACTCGGTCTTGATTCCCTCAGGGGCATCGGTCTTGAGTTCCCAAGCTGCGCCAAAATGGTTCTTGAGTTCTGGATTATTGAAATCGTCCACAACGAGGAACTCCGGAAGCGAGCGGAGGTCTTTTCCTGGAGGAATGGATCGGTAGGGAGATTCGGTAAGCGCGGGGACGGCCGCCGGGGACGGCCGGGAGTGAACGGGTTCCGTCCCGGCACAGCCCCAGAAAAAAATCAGGAGAAGGACCGAAAACCGCCGAACGGGAGCCACTACCCCAGCGCGATTTCGACTTTGTGGACTTTCCCGTCTCGGAAGGCGGGTAGGAGGTTGGAGGGCTGAACTTTTCCGTCCACGCGGATTTCCTTCACACCCGAGGTGACGCCTTTGGGATTCTTCACTTCAATCTCGTAAGTGGCGCCGCGGAATTTTCGCTTCATTCGAAAACTCGGCCAGGCCTTCGGAATCACGGGATCCACGAGAAGCCCATCCTGGGTCGCTCGGATGCCGAGGATCCAGTTCATCGCAACCGTGTAATACCACTGCGCCGAACCCGTGTACCAACTCCAGCCGCCGCGGCCGAAATGCGGCGAGTCCGGCCCGTCCACGTTTCCGGGCGTGACGTAGGGCTCCACGAAATAGTGGTCCGGATTGAGGCCGCGAAGGACGGGGTTGAAACTCTGGTAGAGTTGATGGGCCTGTTCTCCGTCCCGGCGGATGCACTCGGCCTGAATGGCCCAGTTGCCGGCGTGGGTGTAAAGGCCGCCGTTTTCTCTGACAGACGGCGCGTAACGGGTAATGTAACCGATCGTGGGGTCGGTGACGGAGTAGGCGGGCGTTAGAAGGAGCGGCCCGTATTCCCGATAAAGATATTTTTTGGCCGAGGCCATGCATTTCTCGGCGCGTTCCGGAGTTGCGGAATCGGTGATGACGGCCCACGTCTGCGTGTTCAAAAATATTTTTCCCTGGTCACAGCTTTTGCTTCCCAACGGACGTCCATCGTCCCGCGTGGCGCCGATGTACCATTCGCCGTCCCAAGCGTGCTGGTTGAGCGCTTCCTTCAAAGCGTCGGCCCGTTTTTCATATTCGGCGGCGCGTTTCGCGTCCCTTTTTTGAACGTAGGGGCTGAAGCGTTTCAGGATCCCGTAGAAAAACTGGCCGAGCCAGATGGATTCGCCTTTCCATTTAATCCCCACGTGGCTCAAGCCGTCGTTCCAGTCACATTCGCCGATCAGGGGAAGGCCGCGCTCTGAGAAACGGGTAAACACCTTGTCAACCGCGCGGCAACAATGGTCATAAATCGTGCCTTCGCTCACCTGTTTGGTTTTGGGGTCGGGTAGAAATTTTACCTTGAGATCAAGAAAACCTTCGTCTGCGGTTTCGTCCAGATAATGGAGCGTGATGAAATCAAGCCACAAAAGATCGTCCGAGCAATGCGTGATGGCGCCGATCGAGGTGCCTTGGTGCCACCAGTGGTACACGGTCCCGTCGGGAAATTGCTGTTCCGCGTGAAGTAGGATCTGCTTCTTGCAAAGATCCGGGTTGAGGGGAAGAAAAATCAGGCTGTCCTGCAATTGGTCACGGAAGCCAAAGCCGCCGGAACATTGATAGTAACCCGTCTTGGCCCAAATTCTCCCGGAGATGGTCTGGTATTTCATCCAGATATTGGTCGTGAAGTTCATCACCTCATCCGGAGTCTCGATCCAGCTCGCCTCGACAAATTCACGCCATAAATTTTTCGCCTGATCGAGCCCTTTCCGGACGGCCTCGGACGTACTGTATCCTTGAATCAACTTCACGGATTCCTCGCGCGAGCGCGTCGCACCCAAAATGAAGATAACCTCTTTCGTCTCCCCGGGTTTTAAGTCTACGTCGACTTGAAGGCTCGCGGTGGAGTCGCACCACTTCCCTTGAGTGTTCGCGAGCTTGCCTTTCTTCACCGCCTGGGGCGCCTGCTCCGTGCCGTAACGGCCGAAGAACGCTTCCTTGTCCCCTTCGTAGGCGACGGGCTTGGGGTGCGCGGCGTGGAAAGCCTCGAGCGGTTTTTCCGTGAGGCCGGTTGAAATGAAACCGGGCACCAGAGCGGGCCGTTTGAGTCCGTAGAGGCAATGGTTCTTGTCGTCAATCTGCGTTTCGATGAAGGTCTTATGAAACTCGCGGTGCGTGTCATTGGAATTGCCGAGGCACCACTCGAAATAACTGAAGACGCTCAACTTCCTCGGTTTTGAATCCTCGTTCGTCAACTGGACGAGCCAAATTTCGACGGGGTCTTTCACATCTACGAAGACCGTCTTCTCGGTCCGGATTTTATGGAAGCGGCTCTTCAGGACGGAATAGCCGAGTCCGTGACGGACCTCGAAGAAATCAAACTCGTTCATGCAGGGTTTCCAAGTGCCGGACCAAAATTCTCCGCTGTCGCGGTCCCGCAAATAAAGGTATTTGCCCCAATTGTCCTTGATGAGGTCCTGTTCCCAACGGGTGATGCGCGAAAGCTGGGCATTCTCGCGCCAGGAAAATCCGCCGCCCGTCTGAGATTCGACCAGGCCGTAATCGCCGTTACAGATCACATTCACCCACGGCCGTGGCGTATCGGGGCGCGTGATGACGTATTCCATCCCGTCCTCGGTAAAGTAACCGTATTTGGATTCAAACTTCCGGCGGGTGTTTATCTTTGCCTGCGGGGTCTTCTCAATGGTGGCCATGGGTGTCATTGGTGTGTTCTCTCTCGCTTTCCTTGAAGGTTTTGTTTTTCACGAATTCCGTTCTTTTAAAAGAGCGTTGATTTGGGGTTCCAGCTCCTGGGCGGCGTCTTGGGCGGTCTTCTTCCCCGTGAAGACCAGCTCGAAGGCTGGACGAAGATATTTGTCCTCGATTTCCCGCCAGCGCGGGTGGAAAGGATCAAAGACGATGTATTTCACGGCTTCGTTGAGCATCTTCTTGTTGTCAGGCGGGGCCGGATTCGTTGCCCAGTGTTCGCTCTCCGAGACAGCAATGCGCGCCGGTTGTGCCAGGCCCCGCTCCGCGAGCCGGGCTTGACCCTCCGGTCCGGTCAGGGCCTTGATCACTTCCCACGCTTCCTTCTTGTGTTTGGAGGAACGCAGGATGCCGTAGCCCGAACCGCCCGTGCCGAACGCTCGGACGCCGGTCTTATTTTTCGGAAACATCGCGACGTCCCATTTGAATTTGTAATTGCGAAGAAGGGGGGTTTCCCAAACGCCGGAGAGAAACATGGCGAGGCGTCCGCTGGCGAACATCATATCGACGCCCATCCCCAGGTTGGCCAAGGCGGTGGAAGTGGGTGCCACTTGATAAAGATTGGATAGATCTGAGAAAAATTGAAGGCCTTCAATGGTCGCAGGATCGGTAATCCGTGAGCGGGTGGGGTGTTTCACGTCGTCGACCAAACTGCCTCCATTTCCATAAACAAAATTTTGCCAGGCCCATCCATAGAAACCGTATTGGGTGGTCCGCCCGTTCGCGTCTTTCCTGGTGAGCGCGCGGGCCTTCGCGAGAAGATCGTCCCACGTCCAGTCGTCCGTCGGATAAGGAACGCCGGCCTGATCAAAAAGATCCTTGTTGTAAAAAACGCAGGCGAAGGGCGCCACGTCGCGCGGCACGATGTAAAGGTTCCCATCCATTGTGAAACGGTCGATGATCTGGGGGAAAAAATCCGAGGTTTTGAAATCGGGGTCGTTTTGAACAAACGGTGTGAGGTTCTCGAGGACCCCCTTGGAGGCGAAGGTCACGAAGTAATTGACTTCGGTCGTGATAACGTCGGGGGCGGCGCCGCCCGCGATGCGCGTCAAGACCTTTGAATCATAGCCGGTGTAAGGCGTGTGTTCGAAGATGACTTTGATTTGGGGGTGGACTTTTTGCCAATCCTCAATGGAGTGTGTGATGATGTCTACTTCCTCGGGCGAGCCCCAGAAGGTCACTCGAACCTCAACCGGACCTCCTTTGCCCGATGGGTTTCCGCAACCCGTCAAAAAGACGAGCAACGCAACGAGGAGAATCCCCGTTCCCTTTTTCATCTTCCGCATCAGGTCCACACTTTTTCACGTTGGGTTTGACTGACGACTTTGGTCCGATAAAGGGAGAAAATGATTTCGTCGGGCTGGAACCAAAGCTTGATCTCGCGCTCCGCTTCGGTGGAGTCGGAGGAGGCGTGGATCACATTTTCATAAACGCCTTTGGTTGTAATTCTCCCATACTGCCCCCGGATCGTGGTCGGTTCGGCCTCCTCGGGATTGGTGGCGCCCGAGAGCTCTCTCACTTTTTTGATGGCATTGGGGCCGACATAAACGAGGGCCAGGACTTTCTTCCGACCATGATATTTTCCCATGAGGTATTCGATGAGGGCGGAGTAAAACGGTTTGTGACTGAGGGACTTATAGTGTTCTTCGGCCAGATCTTTGGAAACGCGGACGCACTTGGCTGCCGCGATTTCCAGCTTGGCCTCGGAAAGGCGAGTCAACACATTGCCCGTGAGTGACTTGGCCAATCCGTCGGGCTTGATCAAAACGAGCGTAGCCTCCCGCTGTTGCATAGTCCCCCTTGGTCGCAATCACACTTTTTATGAAGTTATTGAAGGGATAAAAAGATTGCGAAATTATAAGCATCCCTCTCGGGCTTGTCAATGCGCCGATCGGGTGAATGGACTAGGCGGGCGGAAGGTTCATCTGAGCCAAGATCCGGTCCAGTTCATCCAGAGAGAAATAATGGAGGACAATCCGGCCTTGGGTTCCCTTTTTGGATGTGATAACCCGGACCGGGGTCCCAAAAAGACGCGAAAGCCGGGTTTCGAGATCGGCCACCTCGGGTGTGAGAAGCCGAGCTGCTCGGGCTCGCCTCTTGCGCCCACTGTGGGCCACAATTTCCTCGACCTGACGGACAGAAAGGTTTTCTTTCACAATCCGTCTGGCTAGCAGGACCTGTTGTTCTTGAATGAACAGGCCTAACAAGGCCCTTGCATGACCCGCTGTCAACTTTCCCTCTCGAACATAACCCGTTACTTCCTCGGGCAGACGAAGCAAACGAATGGAGTTTGTCACGGTCGTCCGATTCTTTCCCACCCGCTTCGCCACGGCTTCCTGCGAAAGTCCTCTTTCTGCCACGAGCCGTTCGAAGGCCCGTGCTTCTTCAAGCGGATTCAAGTCTTCCCGCTGGATGTTCTCCACGAGAGCCCATTCCAAAAGATCATCCTGCGCAATTTCTTTGACGATAGCTGGTATTTTTTCAAGACCGGACAAAAGAGCCGCCTTAAGCCTTCTCTCGCCGCAAACCAATTCGTATCGGCGTCCTCCTTCCTTGGCCGCCGCTTTCTTGACGATCACCGGCTGGAGAATTCCTTTCTCTCGAATGGATTGTGCGAGCTCCTCGATCCCATCCGCTGAAAAAATTTCACGGGGCTGATCGGGGTTCGGGGCAATTTCGGAAATGGGAATCAGCTCAAACCCTTCCACGAGCGTTTGGGAAGCCTCACGAGAAAAACTTTTTGGCTTATCGATAATATAACTATCTGGTATCAAAGAACTTAGTCCTTTACCTAGCGCCTTTTTCATTCTGTCATCACCCCTTTCTCTACGGTCTCATCGGATTTTGTTCTGGTGGGCTCAAATTTTCTGATAAATTCCTTGGTTGCTTCGATGTAACTTTTTGATCCTCTTGATGATCGGTCATAGATGATTCCTGGCTGCCCAAAGCTGGGAGCTTCGCTTAGCCGAATGGATCGAGGAATGATAGTCTTGAACACTTTGTCGTGAAAATAATCCTTAACCTCCTGAATAACCTGTTCTGTCAGCCTGGTCCGAAAGTCTGCCATGGTTAAAAGAACTCCACCAATCTCCAGAGCAGGGTTCAAATTTTTCTTAACGAGCGTGTAAGTACCCAGCAGCTGTCCCAGCCCTTCCAATGCGTAATATTCGCATTGAAGCGGGATCAAGATGAAGTCGCTTGCTGTCAGCGCATTGACCGTTAAAAGCCCAAGTGATGGAGGGCAATCAATGAAAATGTAGTCAAACTCTGTACGAATAGACTCGATCGCTTTGCTTAACCTAAACTCTCTTTCCTGTAAAGAGATAAGTTCTATCTCAGTTCCGATTAGATCAGCATTGGAGGGTGCGATACTCAACCCTTTAATTTTTGTCTCAGTAAGAACGTCTCGCAGGGAGATATCTTCAGTAAGAACCTGATAAATCGTTGCAGAGCGCCCAGCCTTTTCAATGCCAAGCCCGCTTGTCGCGTTAGCCTGAGGGTCGATATCGATAAGGAGGATCTTAAAGCCTAGTTGGGCTAACCCCGTGGAGAGATTGATGGCTGTCGTGGTTTTACCCACCCCGCCTTTTTGATTGCAGAAAGCGAATATGGTTTGATGTTTCACGTGAAACAATGGGGTAATTGTTGTGAGTATTCTATTGATAAAAACGACTGCGTCTAGCTAAACCTTAAGCGATGTGAAGGAAGACCGCTAATAACGAAAGATCGCAGGGCGAGATTCCTGGGATTCGAGAGGCCTGACCGATCGAGGTTGGTTTGATCTTGGAGAACTTCTCTCTGGCCTCCCGGCTTAAGCCGCGAATGAGAGAATAATCCAGATCTGCTGGAACTGATTTTCGTTCGTAGTGTTTGAATCGATTAATCTCCGACAATTGCCTTGCGATGTAACCCTCGTATTTGATATTGAATTCCACATGTCTAATTTCGGTCTCGGTCAAGGGACCGTTTCCGAATCCCTTTTTTAAGAGGGCCTCGTATTCATTTTCGGGCCTTTTGAGCCATTGGTCCAAGGATGTATTTTCAACTCGCGTCGTCCGAAGACGGTCCATTTCTGATTGAACCCTTCTGTATTTTTCTCTACTCTTTTCGTAAACTTCCTTGGGAATCAATTCAAACTCGAACCCATATTTCATCAGCCGTTCGTCCGCATTTTCCTGCCTCAAAAGCAGACGAAATTCAGCCCTCGAGGTGAACATTCGGTAGGGCTCATTGGTCCCCCGCGTCACGAGGTCGTCAATCAGAACTCCGGTGTAAGCTTCGGACCGGCCGAGAATGAATGGCTCTTCTCCACGAAGCTTTCGAATTACATTGAGACCTGCCATAAGTCCTTGTGCGGCAGCCTCTTCATAACCTGAAGTGCAATTGACTTGGCCGGCCAGGAAAAGATTTTCGATTCGTTTTGTTTCCAGAGAATGTTTAAGCTGTGTGGGCGGCAGACAATCATATTCAATCGCGTAAGCCCATCGAATGATTTTGGATTCCTCGAGCCCCCGAATCGAGTGAACGATTTCCTCTTGAACGAATTTGGGAAGACTCATCGAAAGTCCGTTGACGTAGGTCTCGATCGTGTCACGGCCCTCCGGCTCCAAATAAATCTGATGTCTCTCCTTGTCCTGAAATTTGACCACTTTGTCTTCGATGGACGGGCAGTATCGGGGACCGATTCCTGCGATCCGTCCCGCGTAAAGCGGAGAGAGGTGGAGATTTTTTCGGATAAGCTCGTGGGTCTTCTTGCTCGTGTAGGTGAGGAAACAGGGAAGTTGCTGAGTTTTGATTCCCTCAGTCCTAAACGAAAAGGGTTCCGGCGGGTCGTCGCCAAGTTGGGGCTCAAGCATTTCCCAATGGATGGTTCTGGCATCGAGTCTTGGCGGCGTGCCGGTTTTGAATCGTACAACTTCGAATCCCGATTTTCGAAGAGAATCGGAAAGTCCGACCGAAGGCGGCTCGTCGCGTCGTCCACCCGGGTAATTCACTTCGCCCACATGGATCAGGCCCTGCATGAAGGTCCCCGTGGTAATGACCACGGTCCTGGCGAAAAATTCTTCTCCCGTCGCGGTGCGGACGCCCACTGCTCGTCCATTCTTAATGAGGAGCTCAACCACTTGTGCCTCGCGGAGATCGAGATTTTTTTGGCGTTTGATTTTCTCCGTCATCAAAAGGCGGTATTGCTTCTTGTCCGCCTGCGCTCGCGGGCCCCAGACCGCCGGTCCCTTTGAGCGGTTGAGCATCCGGAACTGGATTCCGGTGGCGTCCGTCGTGAGGGCCATTTCACCGCCAAGGGCGTCGATTTCACGCACCATGTGTCCTTTGGCGAGGCCGCCGATGGCGGGGTTGCAGGACATTTGGCCGATGGTCTCAAGACTCATTGTTGAAAGAAGGGTCTCGAATCCGGCGCGGGCGATGGAAAGTGCTGCCTCGATACCGGCGTGACCTGCTCCGATCACAATGGCCGCGTACTCCATCGGAACCTTACGCGTCTTCGTGATGAACGATGATTGGAATCCGCTTGATGACGAGCTGATGAAAGATGGTGAGGAGGTTATTGACGATCCAGTAGAGAACGAGGCCTGAGGGGAGGTTGTAAAAAACAAAACCAAAAATGACAGGCATCAGAAACATCATTTTTTCCTGTTCGGGCGTTGCGGCGGTTTGGGGTGTGAGCTGCTGCTGCCAGACCATCGAGCCAATCATCAAAAGAGGGAGCAGGTTGAAGGCGTTGCCCACAAAGGGAAGTGTGGTCGGAAACATGAAAAGCCGGTCCGGTTCGGAGAGGTCGTGGATCCACCCGACGAGTCCCGCGCCCCTCAACTCCACCGCCCCGGAAAGCACCTGATAGAAAGAAATAAAAATAGGAACCTGGAGGACCAGTGGGAGGCAGCCCATCATGGGATTGACGCGGTTTCTCCGATAAAGCTCCATCATTTCCTTGTTGAGCCGGCCCGGGTCTTTTTGATGTTGTTTTTGGAGTGCCTTGATCTTGGGCTGCAGGGCCTGCATCTTGCCCATCGATTGATAACTCAAATGGGTAAGCGGCGTGAAAAGTAGTTTGATCAAAAGCGTAATGAGGAGGATGGCGACGCCGTAGTTTCCGGTCAGGCGGTGAAAGAGATTGAGTCCGTTCAAAAGAGACACGCGGAGAAACCCGAGCGCTCCGTGTGAAAAAATTCTTTCAAATCCAAAATTAAATTTTTTCAGGGTACCGTAATGAAGGGGGCCCGCGTAAATGAGAACCCGGGCCACGGCCTTTTCGCCGGGCCGGACGGAGAGCGGTGTGAATTTAAGCTCGCTCACCAGACGACCGGCCTCCGCGTGGGTTTCCTGGCCCACTATTTTCCAATCAGGTTTCACGAGAAGGGTATAATACTTTTTCACAAGTCCTTGCCATTCCATGGGTTCCATGCTTGATAAGGGTTTTTTCTTAAGACTTGAATAATTCGTGACGAGGAGCTCATCGCCCGAGAGGCGAACCATCTTGGCCAAGGCTTCTTCGCGTCCATTCTCAAAGCCGAGCTCGAGGGCATAGTTCAAGGCCAGGGAGAAATTTTTCTCGCGATCCGAAAGATTTTCAACCTCAAACTCAAGAACGAGAGTGGGCAGATCCCCTCCGACAAAGAAATTTTTCCGGAGCCGGAACTGGCCCGGCTTTTCGTAGACGAACTGAGGGGCGACGGCCTCTCTTTGAGGTCCTTCCGACTGAAAAACCTCTTCAGTCAAATCCTCTCCCTCATAGAGAATTTTCAGACCAAAAATCCCGCCTTCGGTGACGCCAGCCTTGTAAAGTGTCGTATCTCCCTGTTTGAGCAGAAGAACGCTTCCTCCCCGTGAGCTGAATAGAATGTCAAAAAGTTTGTTTTTGAAAGCGAAGGTTTTATCTGGATGGGACTCGGCGCGGGGCGCGTGAGTAGGAACGGGTATTTCTGGTGATCCCCTTTTTTCCTGAGTGATTTCCTGCCGGGGGGCCACACCAATCCACCGGAGATAATGGGGGTAGGCCAAAAGAATCAAAAGGGAGATGAGAAAAGCTACGACGAAGCGCCTATCCATTTTTCCTCAAGGGAGCATAGCCGCCCGGATGAAAGGGATGACAGGAAAACAGTCGCTTAAGGATCAGCATCCCTCCCTGGAGCGCTCCGTATTCTTCAATGGCCTCTAGGCCCCATTCTGAACAGGTGGGGTAGAAACGGCAGTTTGAACCCAGCCAGGGAGAAATTGCTTTCTGATAGGCGCGAATGAGGAGCAAAAAAACTTCCTTCACTTTATAACTCCTGATTTATGAATTAGTTGTAAAATTTCCCTTTCAATTTGAGAGAAAGGAAGCGATTCGTCGGCTGAGTGGACATGAAAATTTAAACGATGTTTTAAGAGGGCCTCTTTTGCCCGGCGTCTCAACACCTCGCGAATACGCCGCTTCCATCGATTCCGCCTCGTCGCGAGACGGACGACCCGCCTCGGGACGCTGATTTTTAGGGGTTGCTTCCTCGGCTCCTCTCCTGAAAGTTGAACCCGCAGACTGAGGTGTGGCCCCCGAACCTGAATCAAACCTGAACGACTCGCTTGCGCCCTTTTTTCCTTCTTCGTGCAAGCACCCTCCTGCCGCCTGGGGTCCGTGAACGATGAAGAAACCCGTGCCGGCGGCGGCGCCTGCGCTTAGACGGTTGATAAGTCCTTTTCATGGTGGTCGAATTATAATAGAATACACCGCTTTCTTGTCAGGAATTTTTTCACTCGCCCAACTGGAGTTTCTTGTGGAGAAAAAACTGTCAGCGATTTTGACGGCGGAGGAATCTCTCTTCCAAAATTGGCAGAAGATCCTCGGTCTCATCCAAAGAGAACTGAGCGAATGTTCATTTGAAACCTGGTTCGGCGGCGTGCGGTGTTTGACGCTGGATGCCAAAGAGCTTGTCTTGGGCGTGCCCGATCCTTTTTATGGAAACTGGTTGAAGGAACATTATCACAATGTCATCCAAAGCGCGGCCGAGGAGGTGCTCGGTGCTCGACCCGATGTGGCCTACCGGCCCACAGGGCTTCCGCCCCAAACTGCCCCCGTCTCCATTTCTTCATCCGCTCCCCGCGAAGCGCTTAATGCTCGAGATCTTGGGCTGAATCCCAATTACACGTTTGAGAATTTCGTCGTGGGTCCGGGTAGCCGCTTCGCCCACGCGGCGGCCCTGGCCGTTACCGAAGAGCCGGCTAAGCACTACAACCCGCTTTTTATCTATGGCCGCGTGGGGCTTGGGAAAACACACCTTATGCAGGCCATCGCACTCGAAATTCATCGCCGCACACCCGAGAAAAAAATTCTTTTTGTTTCGAGTGAAAAATTCACCAACCAGCTGATCTCGGCCATTCAGGGTCGGTCGACTCAAGCCTTTCGCTCGCGATTTCGGACCGTGGATCTTCTCTTAATTGATGACATCCATTTCATTGCGGGCAAGGAGTCCACACAGGAAGAATTTTTCCACACCTTCAACACCCTGTATGATGCCCACAAACAAATTGTGATTTCCAGCGACCGGCCGCCACGGGACATCCCGGGTCTGGAAGAAAGATTGGTTTCTCGGTTTGGTTGGGGGCTTGTGACCGACATCCAACCGCCTGATCTTGAAACGCGGGTTGCCATCTTGAGAAAGAAACTGGAACGCCAAAACGTGGTCGTGCCAGACCAGGTTTTGTTTTTCATTGCGGAGCGGATTCAGTCCAACGTGCGTGAACTTGAAGGGGCGCTCGTCCGGCTCGTGGCTTTCGCGACCCTCGGAAATCACGAGATTAACCTCTCGCTCGCCAACCAGGTATTGGGGAATGCGTTCAAAGAAGACGGGCAAAATATCGGAATTGAGGAAATTCAAAAAAAAGTGGCCGATTTTTTTGGTTTGCGGGTGGGGGATCTCCGCGCCAAGCGCTGGACAAAGCCGGTGTCCCAAGCGAGGGGGGTGGCGATTTATCTGGTCCGAGAAATTACAAAATTTCCATTGATGGCCATTGGGAATTATTTTGGGGGGCGTGATGCCGCGACCGTGCTTAGAGCCTGCAGGCAGGTTGAAACACGCGCGGGACGGGATAAAAATTTAAAAGACGCCCTACACTCGCTCCGAACAAGCTTAGGATCCCGTGCCTAAATTGTATCTTTTTTGCGTATATTTCATAACCTATTTAATTTAAACAAGTTATATTTATTCAAGATTTTGTTTACTTTTTGTTGGTTGGGGTCGTCATGGGTGTGGGTGTTGTGAATTTTTTAAATACCAACGAGGTTTTTCTGCTTTCAACTGCTTTTGTTATAATGGGGTAGGAAAAATACGCAACATTAACAAAACCCTACTACGGTTACGGTTTTTTAACTTATTAAAAAAAGAAGGAGTCGTCTATGGAATTTCAAATTGACCGAGATGAGTTTTTGCAGGGGATAGGGCTTGTAAGCGGGGCCACCACACAAAAAACAAACACCCTCCCTATTTTAGGAAACATTTTAATTGAATCTAAAAACAAAACTCAAATCTTGCTCGCTGGGACGGATTTGGAATTGGGAATCACCACCCTCCTGGAGATTGAACCCCACACAGAGGGTTCCATCACAGTCCCTGGAAAAAAGTTACACGATTTAATTTGGGAACTGCCACCCGGGAAGGTTGAGATTGTGGTCACCAAAAACAATGCCGTTAACATAAAAACAGGAAGGGTATTTTTTAAAATCATGGGGTTGGCGAAGGACGATTTCCCCAAACTTCCCGAAACTGATTTTTCAAAAGCGACCGAAATCCCACAACAAATTTTTAAAGAGTGTTTGCTGTTGACGTCTTTCGCTGTTTCCCGCGATGAAACCCGTTATGTTTTAAATGGGATCTGTGTCCACATCGATAAGGACAAAATCCGTTTTGTGTCAACGGACGGGAGAAGACTTGCGTTTGTTGAAAAGAAAATCTCCACTTCTCTCGAGAACCCCACCGAGATGATCCTTCCCACCAAAACCGTTCAGGAGCTGAACCGTATTTTGGGCAAGGAAGGGGTGGTGCGAGTGGTGATCACAAAGACCCAGGCGGTTTTTGATTTTGGAAAAACCCAACTCTCCACCCGCTTGATCGAAGGCCATTTTCCAAACTATGAACAAGTCATTCCCAAGGAAGAAAAAACCACTTCTCAGGTCCGGCGAGATGAGCTTCTCCAGGCGGTCCGCCGCGCCGCGCTTCTTACCACCCCCGAGTCTCAACTGGTGAAATTCGATTTTTTAAAAGACCGACTTCTCATTTCTTCGCGCTCGCCCAATCTTGGAGAGGCTAAAGAAGAAATCCCAGCGGAGGCGAATGGAGGAGAGCTCGCCATTGGTTTCAATCCCCTCTATCTCTTGGACGTCCTTAAAAATCTCGACATCGAGACCGTCTCCTTTTGTCTGACCGAGCCCGACAAACCCGGGCTTCTGAAGGGAAAGGACGATTATCTTTACGTCGTGATGCCGATGCAACTCAATTAGGCATGGGCCCCCTCACCCCGGTCATCCACTCCCTGCTGGAAGAGTTGAGCCGGGGCGTCAAAGAGAGGCGCTCGGTCCTCCAAAGTCATTGGGAGCAAATCATAGGAAATCAATTTGGATCACACACCAAACCTCAACTCCAGCCCCGCGGCACACTTTGCGTGTGGGTGGATGACTCCACGCTCGCCAGCGAGCTCCGCCAGCGCTATCTTGGAACCATCTTGAAGAGGACGGAAAACGTGCTGGGTGAGGGCGCCGTCAAAAAAATTGTTTTTCGAGTCGGAGAACTTCGTTAGAGATGGCCGTGAAAACCAAAAAAGATCCAAAAAAATTAAAGCGAACCAAGGCCCCAGTTCCCACCTCCGCTAAAAAATCAGAGAAGTATGACGCCACCACCATTCAGGTGCTGGAGGGAGTAGAGGCAGTCCGAAAACGCCCGGCGATGTACATTGGGGACATCTCCTCCCGGGGACTTCATCACCTCGTCTACGAAGTCATCGACAACGCGATCGACGAGGCCTTGGCCGGTCATTGCACGAAAGTTCAAACCATCATCCACACCGATGGAAGCGTCTCCGTCACAGACAACGGACGCGGCATTCCGACCGACATTCATAAAACTGAGAAAAAATCAGCCCTTGAAGTAGTGATGACCACACTTCACGCCGGCGCCAAATTCGACAACAAGGCCTACCGGGTGGCGGGCGGTCTCCACGGCGTGGGCGTCTCGGTCACCAACGCGCTTTCCGAGTGGTGCGAAGTGGAGGTCCGTCGGGAAGGACAGATCTTCCGCCAAAAATATGAGCGCGGCAAGCCTACAAGCAAGGTGTCCGTCATCGGCAAGGCGAAGGACACGGGCACGAGCGTGACCTTCAAACCCGACGCCCAGATTTTACAAACGATCGAATTCAGTTTCGACATCCTCTCGAACCGCCTGCGCGAGCTCGCCTTCCTCAACCAAGGCATTGTGATCACAATCCAGGACGAGCGCACGAAAAAAGAGCACACCTTCCTTTACAAGGGAGGGATCGCCGAATTCATCCAGTATCTCAACCGCAATAAGAACGTTCTCCACGCAAAAATTTTCCACACAGAAAAGCAAAAAGACGGCGTGATCGTGGAAGTGGCGTTTCAGTATAACGACAGCTACAGCGAGGACGTCTTCTCCTTCGTCAACAACATCAACACCATCGAGGGCGGCACCCACCTGGTGGGGTTCAAGACCGCGCTCACCCGCGCCACGAATCAATACGCGAGGGGAAAGAATCTCTTAAAGGAAGGGGACCCCCCGCTTTCGGGCTTAGATCTCGCCGAAGGGCTCACAGCGGTCGTGAGCGTCAAGGTGCCGCAGCCCCAATTCGAGGGACAGACCAAAACCAAACTTGGCAACAGCGAAGTCGAGGGCATTACCTCCTCGCTCACCTATGAGGCCCTGAGTTCCTTTTACGAAGAGAATCCCGGGATCGCCAACAAGGTGGTCGAGAAGGCCCTCCTTGCCCTCCGGGCCCGCGAGGCCGCCAGAAAAGCACGCGAGCTCACGCGGAGAAAAGGCGCGCTTGATTCGGGAAGTCTTCCCGGAAAACTCGCGGATTGTTCCGACGGAGACCCCCACAACTGTGAGATCTATCTGGTGGAAGGGGACTCGGCCGGCGGCTCGGCGAAGCAGGGCCGCGACCGGCGATTTCAGGCGATTCTTCCCCTGCGCGGAAAAATCATCAATGTCGAGAAAGCCCGGATCGACAAAGTTCTTTCGAACGAAGAAATTCGAACCATCATCACCGCGATCGGCGCGGGCGTGGAAAATGAATTCGACATCACCAAACTCCGCTATCACAAACTCATCATCATGTGCGACGCCGACGTCGACGGAAGCCATATCCGTACCCTTCTCCTTACTTTTTTTTACCGGCAGATGCGCAAGCTGATTGAGGAAGGCCACGTTTACATTGCCCAGCCGCCCCTTTACAAGGTGAAGAAGGGCAAGCGCGAAGAATACATTGAAACGGAAGAGAAGCTGGACTCGATGCTGATCGAGATCGGCACCGAGACGGCCACGCTTTCCTCGCTCCAGAAGAAGGGAAGCTGGACCGCCAAGGATCTCAAGGAAATTTTCGAGATCACGAGCGCGCTCAGCCAAATCGAAAAAAATGTCGACCGCAAGGGCGTCCCCTTTGTCCGCTACCTCGATGCCTACGAGCCCAAGAAGCGTGGCTTCGCCACACATTTTGTCCGCCTTCCGGGCGACGAGAAGGGAGTGTTCGTCTATTCCGTGGAAGAACTCGCCCAACTCACGGCAGAAGCAGAGAAAAAGAAAAAATCCAAAGCGGCGGAGGCCGAGCCTGAAGAAGGCAACGGACAGAAAGAAAAATCGGCCGAGGTCGTTGAGGTTTTTGAAAGCCGCGAGCTTGAGAAGGCGGCAAAGCGGCTTGAAAAATTCTCAATCCCCCTTCTCGATTACAGGGAGGCGAAGGACCCGATCTACGAACTCGCTTACGAAAAAAAGAAATTTTCCGTCCGTTCCCTCGCCGAGGCCCTCCACCGGATGAAGGAAATCGCGAAGGAAGGAATGACGCTCCAGCGTTACAAAGGCTTGGGCGAAATGAATCCAGACCAGCTTTGGGAGACCACCATGGACCCGGCGCGGCGCACGATCCGCCGGGTGGCCCTCGAGGACGTGGTCGAGGCTGATGAAATGTTCACAGTGTTGATGGGTGAGCAGGTCGAGCCGAGGCGTCAATTCATCGAGCGCTATGCCAAGGCCGTCCGCAATTTGGACGTTTGATTTTTTGATTTAAGGAGACTCAAGCGTGGCTGAAGAGAAAGACAAGAAAAAGAAAGAAGAACCCAAAGCGGACGCGGCAAAGACCCCCCCGCAGGCCCCGGGAAAAAGCGTCTACACCTTGGGTGAGAAAATTATCCAGGTCCCGATCGAAGACGAGATGCGGGACTCCTACATCGATTACGCGATGAGCGTGATCGTGGGCCGCGCGCTCCCGGACGTGCGGGACGGCCTGAAGCCCGTCCACCGCCGGATTCTTTTCGCTATGCAGGAGCTCGGCCTTGCACCGAACCGCGCCTACAAAAAATCCGCGCGTATCGTCGGAGAAGTGCTCGGCAAATACCACCCTCACGGCGATCTCGCAGTCTACGAATCCCTCGTCCGCATGGTGCAGGATTTTTCCCTCCGCTATCCCCTGGTCGATGGACAGGGAAACTTCGGTTCGATCGACGGCGACAACGCAGCCGCAATGCGTTACACGGAAGTCCGGCTTGCTTCTGCCGCCGAGGAACTCCTCGCCGACATCGACAAAGCCACGGTTGACTTCGTCCCCAATTTTGACGAATCGCTCCAGGAGCCCGCCCTCCTTCCTGCAAAACTTCCCAATCTCCTTGTCAACGGTGCAAGCGGCATCGCGGTGGGAATGGCCACCAACATCCCACCCCATAATCTGAAAGAAATTTGTGAAGGCATCCAGGCCGTGATCGACAACCCCGAGGTCACGGTGAAGGACCTGATGAAAATCGTGAAGGGCCCGGATTTCCCGACGGGCGGAATCATCCTGGGCCGGGAGGGGATTCGCAGCGCCTATGAAACGGGTCGCGGCCGGATGACCGTCCGTGCCAAGGCCGTGATCGAGACGGGCGACCACAAAAAAGACGCCATCATCATTTCGGAAATTCCCTATCAGGTGAACAAGGCCAACGTCATCGAATCCATTGCCCACCTGGTGGAGGACAAACGGGTGGATGGAATTTCGGACATCCGGGACGAATCGGACCGCGACGGAATGCGGATCGTGGTCGAGCTGAAGAAAGACGCGATCCACCAGATCGTTCTGAATCAACTCTACAAGCACACGCAGCTTCAGGAAACCTTCGGCGCAATCTTCCTCGCCTTGGTGGACGGTCAGCCCAAGGTGCTCAATCTCAAGCAGATGCTCGAGCAATTTGTCGAATTCCGTGTGGAGGTTGTGACGCGAAGGACCCGCTTCGAACTGGACCGGGCCGAGAAGCGGGCGCATATCCTCGAGGGCTTGAAGATCGCGATCGCCAATCTCGACAAGATCATTCAGACGATCCGCAAGGCGAAGGACCCCGAGATCGCGAAGCAAGAACTGGTGAAAAATTTCAAACTGACCGAGATCCAGGCCAAGGCCATTCTCGAGATGCAGCTCCAGCGGATCACGGCCTTGGAGCGGGAAAAAATCGACGAGGAGTATTTGGAGCTCATCAAGAAAATCGAATACTTCCGCGCGGTCTTAAAGAGCCGCACGAAGATTCTCGGGATCATCAAAGACGAAATGGCCGAGACCCTCAAAAAATTCGGAGACGAGCGGCGCACGCAGATCGTGGCCCAGGAGACCGAAATCGAAATCGAGGACTTGATCGCAGAGGAAGACGTTTTGATCGCCATCTCCCACGCGGGCTACATCAAGCGCACACCAGTCACCCTTTACCGGCGCCAGCGCCGGGGCGGTGTGGGCGTCACGGGTGCGGGAGTGAAGGAAGAGAGCGAAGACTTCATCGAACACTTTTTTCTCACTTCAACCCACGATTACATCCTCTTCTTCACCAATAAAGGCCGGGTCTATTGGCGGAAGGCCTATGAGATCCCTCAGGCCTCGCGACAGGCGCGCGGTAAGGCCATCGTGAACCTTCTGTCGCTCACGCCCGATGAGAAGGTATCGAGCTTCCTTCAGGTGAAGGAATTCGACGAGAAGCATTTCATCTTTATGGCCACGAAAAACGGGATGGTCAAGAAAACCAATCTCTCCGAATATTCCAACCCCCGCGCCACGGGCATCATCGCGATCAGGCTCCGGCCCAAGGACGAACTGGTGAGCACATACCTCACCACGGGCAAGGATGAAATTTTCCTCGCCACGCAGTCCGGCAAGGCGATCCGGTTTCCCGAAAAGCAGGTCCGCGAGATGGGCCGCGCCGCCTCGGGGGTGCGGGGGATCCGCTTTGGAAAGAAAGACGAAGTCATCGCGATGGAAATCGCACGTCCCGATGCCAAGGTCCTCACCGTGACGAGTCTCGGGTTCGGGAAGAAAAGCGTCTTCAAAGATTACCGCCTCCAGTCCCGCGGCGGAAAGGGCGTCATCAATATCAAGCTCACCTCCAAGAGTGGACAGGTCGTGAGTGTGCTGGCCGTCAAGGAAGAAGACGAAGTGATCTTGATGAGCACCGGAGGGATGGTGGTCCGCTCGCCCGTGAATCAAATCCGAACCTCAGGCCGCGCCGCCCAGGGCGTGCACTTGATCCGCCTCAAAGACAGGGACAAGGTCGCCGCTGCGGCCCGCGTGGTCGTGGGAGAAGAAGAGGGGTCCTGACCCACCCTTGCTTGACCTGAAGTTCATCCGCGAAAATCCCGAGAAGGTTCGTCAAGGGATGGCGGCCAAGTGCGCCCAAGCCAACCTTGATCAGCTCCTCTCTCTCGACCAGGAACGGCGAAAGCTCCTCCAAGAGGTCGAGACCCTAAAAAAAGCCCGCAACGTTGCCAACGATCAAATCAGCCTCCTTAAAAGGGAAGGTAAGTCGGTCGACCCAATTCTAATTCAAATGAAGTCATCATCCCAAAAAATAGACGAAATTGATAAAAAAGTGGGTGATATAGAATCAAAGTTAAATTTAATACAAGTATATATACCCAATATACCTCATGATTCAGTCCAGATTTCAAAGGACGCTTCCGGGAACCGAATCGTGCGTGAGTGGGGCCAAAAGCGGGCCTTCAGCTTCAAGGCCTTGGATCACGAGGCGCTGGGGAGGAAGCTGGGCTGGCTTTCCTTTGAACGGGGGTCCAAGGTGACCGGCTCGGCCTTCCCCGTTTATCAGGGAATGGGGGCGCGGCTTGAACGGAGTCTCATCAACCTGATGATCGATCTCCACACGAAGAAGCACGGGTATGAAGAAGTTGGGGTCCCGTACGTCGTGAACCGCGCGAGCATGTTCGGGACGGGCCAGCTCCCAAAACTGGAAGAGGACATGTACCGGCTGAAGGATGAAGATTACTTTCTCATTCCGACGGGTGAGGTGCCGGTCACGAACCTCCACCGAGATGAAACCTTGGATGAAAAAGATCTGCCGCGAAAGTATGCCTGTTATACTCCGTGCTTTCGCCGCGAGGCCGGGGCCTACGGTAAAGACACGAAAGGATTGTCGCGGGTCCATCAGTTCGACAAGGTGGAGCTTGTGAAATTCGTGAAGCCGGATTCGGGACTCACGGAACTTGAGTCGCTTGTCCGCGACGCGTCCGCGGTGCTACAACTTCTCGAGATTCCCTACCGCGTGGTCGAACTTTGTTCGGCGGAGCTCAGCTTCTCCGGGATGAAAGGCTATGATCTCGAGGCATGGGCGAGCGGGATGGAGCGCTGGTTTGAGGTCTCAAGCTGCACGTGGTTCGGGGACTTTCAGGCGCGCCGGATGAACATCCGCTACCGGGCGAAGGGGGGAGCAAAAAGCGAACTGGTTCACACCTTAAATGGCTCCGGGGTCGCGCTCGCCCGGACCGTAATCTGCCTGATGGAAAATTTCCAGACCGCGCAAGGCGGCGTCGAATTTCCCAAGGCCCTCAAGTCTTACCTCGACTAGATTTTTCCTTTCCTTTCACTCGCTCGACGGCGGCATTCTCGGCTGTTACAATACTCGTTTCCAAAGGAAGGGTGGCAGAGCGGATGAATGCGGCAGTCTTGAAAACTGCTAGGTCCTCCGGGACCTCCCGAGTTCGAATCTCGGCCCTTCCGGGAATGCTTCTTGGGATGTTGTCTCATTAAATCTGAATCCGAAAAATATGCGGGAGAGGTGGCCGAGCCTGGTCCAAGGCAACGGTTTGCTAAACCGTGACGGGGTAACTCTCGTCCCCCGGTTCAAATCCGGGCCTCTCCGCCAGAATTGCGCCCGTCCCACAAGGGGGATGGCAACGCTTGGAATGCGCCCGTAGCTCAACGGATAGAGCACTGGTCTACGGAACCAGTGGTTGGAGGTTCGAATCCTCTCGGGCGCGGAATTTAAGAACGAGAGAGAATTCAGCAGATGAAAAAAAGCACGCTGACTCTTCATGAACAATTCATGCGCGAGGCCTTGAAGGAGGCGGGCCGCGGATTTGAGAAAGGCGAAGTGCCGGTCGGCGCCATCGTCGTCTACCGGAAGAAAGTCATCGCCCGCGCCCACAACCAGACCGAGACCCTGCGCGACCCGACGGCCCACGCTGAAATGATCGCCCTCACCCAGGCGTCCGAGGCCTTGTCGCAAGACAAGAGAGATCACCGCGGGTCCCTCGAGGGCGCAACCCTCTACGCCACGATGGAACCCTGCCCGATGTGTGCCGGTGCACTCGTCCTCGCCAAGGTCAAGGAAATCATCTATGGAATCGCGGACCCCAAGGCCGGCGCGTGCGGGAGCCTTTTCAATCTGGTGGAAGACGACCGCCTCAATCACCGGCTCGCCGTGCGGGGCGGCGTCCTGGCCGAGGAGGCCCGAGCCTTTCTGCAGGAATTTTTCCGAAACTTGAGGAAAGAAAAACGCTGATGGACGAGCCAGGAAAGGGACGGATCACCGCCGAGGAGCGGGCCGCCGTTTACAAGACGATCCACGGCCGCCGCGACGTGCGGAGTTTTTTCAAACCCGACCCGGTTCCTCCCGACACGCTGGCCCGGATTCTCGAAGCCGCGCACCACGCCGGCTCGGTCGGCTACATGCAGCCGTGGAACTTCATCATCGTCGAAAACCCCGCTCTCAGGGCCCGGGTCAAGGCGTCCTTCGAGCAAGAGCGAGGCGAGGCGGCCCCGCTCTTTGATCCCCAGAAACGCGCCCGCTACCTTTCCTATAAATTGGAAGGGATCCTCGAAGCGCCCATGAACCTGATTGTCACTTCAGACCCAACGCGCTTCGGTCCCGAGGTCATCGGCCGTCACTCGATCCCCGAGACCGACGTCTACAGCACCTGCTTGGCGATTCAAAATCTTTGGCTCGCGGCCCGCGCTGAGAATATCGGCGTCGGCTGGGTCAGCATTCTGAAACGAAAGGACCTCTACGAAATTTTTCAAATTCCACCCGGGATCACCATCGTCGCCTATCTCTGTCTGGGTTACGTGACTCATTTTCCGGACCGGCCTGATCTCGAGCGCGTCGGCTGGGGCAAGCGGCTTCCCTTGGAGGATTTGATTTTTTTCAACGAATGGGGAGGAACGCTCCCCGAAAGTTGGCGGGATTTGGAGACCCTCTCGAGAAAACCGTAACGACTTTGCCTCAAGGAGACGTGCCGGAGCGGCCGAACGGGCGCGCCTGGAAAGCGCGTAACCTCCGAAAGGGGGTTCTTGGGTTCAAATCCCAACGTCTCCGAAATTTTTTAACATGAGGAGGACACGATGATCACAAAAACAGAAACCCCGTCCATCAATGAAAAAAAGTTAAACGATTTTCTCGGCAAAATCATCGGAGATTTCGGCGCGGCGCTCTCCTCCGCACTCGTTTACATCGGCGTGAAGCTCGGTCTTTACAAGGCGATGGCGGGCGCGGGGCCGCTCACCCCGGCCGAGCTCGACCGGCGCACGGGCTCAGTCGAGCGCTACGTCCGGGAGTGGCTCGTCAATCAAGCGGCGAGCGGCTACGTCGATTACGATCCCGCGAGCGGACGCTATACCCTCCCCGCGGAACAAGCCGTGGCGCTCACCGACGAGACGAGCCCCTTCTACGTGGCCGGCGGATTTTATGTGGTGAAGGCGATGATCCGCGACGTGGAGCGCATCGCCGAAGCCTTCCAAAAAGGCGGCGGAATGCTTTGGGGCGAACACGACCCCGATCTTTTCATCGGCACCGAACGTTTTTTCCGGCCCGGCTACGCCACGTATCTGGTGAGCCAGTGGATTCCGTCCCTCACAGGGGTGGAAGCCAAACTCAAATCCGGCGGCAAGGCGGCGGATTTGGGATGTGGTCACGGGGCCTCGACGATCATCCTGGCGAAGGCTTATCCCCGGTCCCGGTTTTACGGATTCGATAATCACAAACCTTCCATTGAATACTCGCGCCGGGTTGCAAAGGAAGCGCTCGTGAGCGACCGGGTGAATTTCGAAGTGGCCGATTCGGCGAATTTTCCGGGCGAAGGTTATGACTTGATTACCTTCTTCGATTGTCTCCACGATATGGGCGACCCCGTGGGGGCTCTCAAACGGGCCTTCGGGGCATTGGCGTCCGAGGGAAGCGTTCTCATCGTCGAGCCCATGGCCGGAAACACGGTGGAAGAAAATTTCAATCCCGTGGGGCGGACCTTCTCCGCCGCTTCGACTCTTTGCTGCACGTCGAACTCCCTTGCGACCGGTGGCCCCGCGTTGGGCGCCGTTGCCACCGAAGAGGCCATCCGAAAAACGGTGCGCTCGGGTGGATTCAAACAATTTCGCCGCGCCGCGGAAACGCCCTTTAACCGGATCTTCGAGGCCCGGCGTTAGAAAAAAATCAGCATGAGACGATTTCTAAAAGCGACCGCTCAAACGACCCTGGCGACGGTCATCCTGGCGTGCCTTCTGGAGATCGCATTCCGGATGGCCGGCCAGCCCCCGGGCGCCAACCGCTTTGCGGAACGGGTCATCCTCCGGGAGCACCTGAGCTTCAAGAAACCCAAAGGGGAATTCAGGATCTTTACCTTCGGCGAATCCACGATGCACGGCGCCCACTACGGTCCCACCTCCAGCCCGGCCCGCTGGCTTGAGAAGTACCTTCACGATTTTCTCCCCGGCCGGAACATCCGAGTCATCAATTTTGCGCGCATCGGACGGGGGAGCCACTTCGCCTACAAAACCTTCCGGGAAGTTTCAGTGTATCAACCGGATCTGGTCTTGGTTTATACCGGGCACAATGTCTTTCTTCCCCGGAACCGAAAGTCAGACGTCGAAAGCGAGCGAAGAAAGCTCCACCGCGGCCTTCGACACTGGCAGATGAAAAGCGTTTTCTTCTCCACCTGTTACCGGTGGGTGATTCAAAAGCAGATGAAGCGCTGGGGAGAAAAACTGGAAGACCAGATGGAATTTCCGGTCATCGAAACGGCGCCGCTCGGATTCGGGCCGGAGCAAGTGACACCGAGGCACTCCCCGGTCTACCGGGAAAACGTGGAATTTTTTAAAGAAGGCATCCTCGACATTAAAAAATTTGCAGACGAGCGCACGGTCCCCGTTCTCTTTCTGAAACCCGTGTCCAACTTGAAGGACTTTGCTCCTTACGAGTCGCTTCATTTAAAAAAGTTAAGCCCCGCCGACTTGTCTCAATGGGAAAAATTTTACAGGGAGGGAAAAAGGAGGGAGGCCCGCGGGGACTTCGAAGGCTCGGAGGCCGCCTACCGGGGGGCTGAAGCAATCGACGACACGTACGCTGATCTCTCATTCCGCCTCGGTCAAATGGATTTCAGAAGGGGAAATTTTCAAAAGGCGAGGGAACACTTCGAGGCGGCGCGCGACAACGACGCCATCATCTTCCGGGCAACCCGGGAAATACTCGAGGCGCTTGAGGACCTTGCCCGAAAAGAAAATCTCCAGCTTTGGGACACCGAAAGGGCGTTGGTCCCCTTTTTCCCGGGAGGCATCCCGGGCGAGCCGGTGGTTGAAGACAATGTTCATTTTTCCATTGAAGGGCAGGCGCGTGTGGCCCGCGGTGTGGCCGGCGAGCTCGCCCGAAGAAATTGGATTGCCCCGCGCGACCAGTGGCAGTTCCAAAAGGAAAGACCTTTTGAAGAAATGGCCCGGGAGCTCGCGATCGGTCCCGAGCTTCTCTTTTCAGCCGATCTCAAGATGGTCCATTATTTCGGCTCCCGGTTTCCGAACCGCGTTCGTTTTGCCCGTAAAGCCTTGGGCATCCATCCCCGCGACCCGCGGGCGCTCCGGCACTTGGCCTGGACCTACTGGCTGATGGGAAGGAAGGCCCGCGCGCTCCGGGTTTATCAAGTGTTGAGAGAGGTCGATCCCCAAAGCTTTGACGAAATTTTTTCCAACCTGGACCGGCTGAAGAAAAGGCTGGACGACTACGGAGCCAGCCCCCTCACGGAAAATTTGCAGGGGATGATTAAAAGTGGATTTCTGGGCCGCCCCAAGTAGTTCCACCCAGAGGAGCCTCATCCTTTATAATGACCCGGGGAGCCGTGGCAGAGCGGCCGAATGCGGCGGTCTCGAAAACCGTTTCTCCCGTAAGGGGGACCGAGGTTCGAATCCTCGCGGCTCCGAATTTCTTTGTAAGAGAGAAAAGGATTCGATCGATCAACCGGGGGAATGAAGGGTGAAAAAGAAATCGGAAGAGAAAAAGGAAGTCGGGGAATATCTCGTCTTCGCGCGCAAGTTCCGGCCCGAGAATTTTGACGAGATCATCGGCCAGCCGCAGACGGTCCAGATCCTCCGGAATGCGATCCGCTCGGGGCGCATCCCGCAGGCTTTTCTTTTGGCCGGTCCCCGCGGAACCGGAAAAACTTCCACCGCCCGCATCCTCGCCAAGGCCTTGAATTGCGCCAACGGCCCGACCGAATCTCCCTGCGGCATCTGCCCGATCTGCCAGGAAATCACCCGCTCGAGCTCCCTCGACGTTCTCGAAATCGACGGCGCTTCCAATCGCCGGATCGACGAGATCCGCGACCTGAGGGAGAACGTGAAGTTCAAACCGGCCCAGGCCCGCTTCAAAATTTACATCATCGACGAAGTCCACATGTTGACGGACGAGGCCTTCAACGCACTCCTCAAAACCCTGGAAGAGCCGCCGCCCCATGTGAAATTCATCTTCGCCACAACCGAGCCCCACAAGGTTCCCCTGACGATCCTCTCGCGCTGCCAGCGTTTTAATTTCAAGCGCATCCCGACCGAGGCCATCGTGGAAGCGCTCCAGCAAATCGCGAAGGCCGAGGGCCTCAAGGCCGAACCCGGGGCGCTTTTTGCGATCGCCCGCGCGGCGGACGGAAGCCTCCGGGACGCCGAGACCCTTTTGGACCAGTTGAGTTCGCTTGCCGAAGGCGGGATCAAGGAAGAAGAAGTCCTCTTCTCACTCGGCCTCGCCGGCGAAGAGGTTTATTTCGAACTCCTCGAAGCGCTCCAGAAAAAAGACGCGAAGAAAATCCTCGCCCTCGTCCGGTCCCTTTATGAATCCGGCAAAGACCTCGTCCAATTCGGCCGCGGCCTTCATGAACTTTTCAGGAACCTTCTGCTTCTTGAAATGGGTCAGGGCGCCGAGGCCTTCATCGAGACGGGCCCCGAGGCCAAGAAAAAACTGGGCCGTTTCAAGGCCGCCTTCTCGCGGGAGGAACTCATTTTAATCTTGAGTCTTCTTCAAAATCTCCAGGCGGATCTCAGGCGGGCCATCGCGCCGCCGAAACTTTTAATCGAGACTGCGCTCCTCAAATTGCTTCACCTCGAAGGGCTCCAATCCGTGAAAGAGTTGGCGGAGAGGGCAGACGCTTCATCGCGCCCGCCAAAAAGCCTGGCGGAAGCCCCCAAGATGGCTTCGCCCTCCACGGAATCTTCCGCCGCAGTTTTTGACCGGCGCAAGGAAGACACCCATTTTTCTCTCAATGACATCGAACGGGTGTGGCCGCAAATTCTCGAAGCCGTCAAAGCCAAAGAAATGTCCACCGGGATGTTTCTCGCCGAGGCGCAGCCGGTCGAGGTGACGGACGGCTCCGTCGTGATCGGATTCCCCGAGGAGTTTCAATTCCACAAGGAAATGCTCGACCGCCCGGAGAAACGCAAGATGGTCGAAGAGGCTTTTCTCCAATTCCTCGGCTCACCGGCAACGATTCAATTCGTCGCGACGCGCATTCTCAAGGCGGAAACTTCCCCGGGATCCGCCTCCGAAAAACAAGCGGCCCCGCTTCCCGACATCGTCCAAAAAGCGATGGATATTTTCCAGGGAAGCAAGGTCGTCCGCTCCGAATGAGAGGCCGCGGGTTTTCCGACCGGATGGGCCGGCTGATCGAGGCCTTGAACAAGCTCCCCGGCATCGGCCGGCGCTCGGCCGAGCGGATTGTTTTTCATCTCTTGAAAGCGCCCCTTGAAGAAACGCTCGTTTTGAGCGAACTCTTGAAGGAAGTCCGAATCGAGACCCGTTTCTGCAAAGTCTGCCGCAATCTTTCGGACGCCGAGCTTTGCCGGATTTGTAATGACCCTACCCGCGACCGGGGACTGCTTTGCGTGGTGGAGGACCCCAAGGACGTCCAGGCCATGGACAAGACCGGCTCTTATAACGGTCTTTATCACGTCCTCTTGGGAAATCTCTCGCCCTTGGAAGGCGTGGGTCCCGAGGAGCTTCGGATCGGCGACCTTTTGCGCCGCGTGAAGCAGGAGAAAATCCGCGAAGTGATCCTCGCCACCAACCCCAGCACCGAAGGCGAGACGACCGCGCTTTATCTGGCCGAAGCCCTCAAACCTCAAGCCGTCAAAGTCTCCCGCATCGCACGCGGCATCCCGGTCGGAAGCGCTATCGAGTACATGGACCCCGCCACGATCCAGCGCTCCCTCGAAGGCCGCCACAGCTTTGGTTAAGAAGGCCGGCCTCGCCCTGACGGGAATGGTTCTCTTTCTTGGATGCGCAAGACTTTTTGGATGGGACATTCACGCGCCCGGGATCCTCTCGGAAAATTTCACCCAGCTCGTCCGAGCGGTCGATGAAAGGGTCGCCCTCTATCTGCCGCCGGAACTTTTAAGGTACGAGTCGAAAGACAAAGGCTCCTGGTCGGCCGACCCGCAGACCTATCACGTGGGTGAGGCCTTCGGGCCGATGCTGGTCGAGGGATTTCAAAACGGATTCAGCGAATTTATTTTTCTTGAAACCCGGCCCACACCGGAAATTCTCGCGCGCTACGGGATCCACCGGCTCGCTGTGGTTCGTTTGAAGGATTTTGGAAACCGCGTCACCTGGAAAGGACAATCCCTCACACTTGCCACCGAAACTGCCGTGTTTGATTCCGGGATGAAAGAGATCGACCGGTTCGAATCGAGAGGGACGAGTGCCTCCGAGAAAATTTTCTCGAAGAAAGGCGGGCCGGAAGTGAATTTAAACGCCGCGCTCGAAAACAATGTCCGCGCTGTGGTTCAACATTTGCAGGATGTGCGATGAAAGGAGGCGTCCCTACCGGTGCCAGGCTGGTTTTGGCAGGGCTCAGCCTGGTTCTATTAGTAACGCCTCCCCTTATGCCCCTTATGGGTTCGGAAGTCATCGAGGAAACGCACACCCGCGTGATCGTGAGAGAGCATCCCAAAACAGGAAAGCCTTATGTGAGCATTGTCTCTTCAGACGACCCGGATCCAAAGGACCCTTTCACGGGTCCGCTGCAAAAATTTTCCAGACCCGATTATCGGATGCTCGATCCGAAAATTAAGGCCAAGGATATTCCTTATCATGGGCCTTCGAGCGACCGGAGAAAAGTTTATGTCCTCGCTGCGACGCTCGCCACCGTGGGGACTGCGGGCGGAGCGGCCGGAATTTTAGCGGCGCCGGCAGCCACTGGCGCGGGGGCCGCCGGGGGGGCCGGTGCTTATCTGGCCGGAGCCGGTGCGGTTGCGGGCACCGCGACCGCGGCCTCGGTTTATGCCACGACCGGCTCCAAGGAGGATAACTTTATCCACCGCTCCGAATCCAAGGAAAAGGCGATTTGACAACGGCCGGTTTCTGGGGCAGGCTTTGAATGGAAGGATCTGAGGAAAGGTCTCGCGGGCAAGCAAGCTCCATCAATCTCCGCGGACGTCAAAGGGGCTCTTCAGATCCTTCTCTTTTTATCCCGTTTATCCAGCCTTGCAACCTTCGATTAAGATGAAGATCCAAGACATCAGTGACCGCGTGTATCAAGGACGTGTTTACGCGCTCCTCGACCAAGCTCAATCTTCGATTGTCATCTCCATGTACCTCATCCGGCCGGGAGACGATCCCAAGCATCCGGTGAGCCGGCTATTGCAAGATCTTCTTGAAGCCCGCCAGCGCGGCGTCAAAGTGACGATTTACCTCAACACCAGGTTTGAAAGCGCGGGAAGTCCCGGCGATGCCGCGAACGGACCTTGGTTTTTGAAATTACGAAAAGCGGGCGTTCAGATCAAACTCGTCTCACCCGTAAGACGGCTCCACGACAAACTGCTCATTGTGGACCGGCGCTTCGTGGTAGAAGGGAGCATGAATTGGTCGGTCTCGGCCATTTCCGATAATTTTGAATCGGCCACAATCATCGAATCCCCCGAGCTTGCCGAGACGAAACTCCGGCGGGTTTCTTTTTTCCCGATCTGGGGTGAAGAGGAGAAAAAAGCTCCGAAAGGCCGCGAGGCCCTCTTTCCCGCCGGTCCGCCTACTTCACTCGAAGTCCCGGCCGCACTCCTTGAGACGCGCCGGTATTTTCCGAACATGATCCGTTACCAGCGCGCGCGGGCGATGAAACTGTTTCTTCTCCTCCTTTATCTGGCGCAGTCCAAGGGATCGTTAAAATTCAGTTTTTCACCGGAAATGCTGGGAGAAGATCTTGGGATTCTTCGGGATGAGGACCGCTCCGCCATCCGGCGTCAGGTGATCCGCGTCCTTCGCGACCTTCAGGATTTGGATCAGCTCCTGAAGGTGGAATTCCGTCACGGAAAAGACGCGTATGTCGAACTTTTCCCTCCGCCAGGTCCTCTCGTTACCGTGGGCTCGGATGAATTGGAAGCAGGGGAGTTGGCGGAGCTGGATGACAATCAAATTTTCTTTCGTCTCGTGAAGGCCTGTTTACTGCACGAAGGCAAGCGGCTTGAAGATTTGACTCAGGCCGAAGTGAAGAAACGCTTTTTCATTGATGATGAAACCCTCCGCCGCACTTTCGGTTCACGCCGGCAAGGTAGAAAACCTTCCCCCGCCCGGCTATAATGGCGAGCGTTTTCAAAATTTCATTCCCCGGTAGCTCAGTTGGTAGAGCAAGCGGCTGTGCCGGAGGCATGGGAAGGGAGGTGACAATTGGCGAAAGTCGATAAGCGTAGATATAGCGATCAACGACAGTATTTGATTCGGGCCGTTCATAAGCGGAGGAAGAAGATCCGCTTGATGGCAGTGGCGTATAAAGACGGCAAGTGCCAACGCTGCGGTTACGATCGTTGTATAGAGGCTCTCGAGTTTCACCACATGGATCCAACGAAAAAGGACTTTAGCATTTCCAGCAAGGGTTATACACGTAGCTGGAAGCGGGTCCAGAAGGAGCTGGATAAATGTGTGATGTTATGCGCCAATTGTCACCGAGAGACCCATGCTGAGTTAGCAGCTCTCAAGGGAAACCTTGAGATGATAAACGGGCTAAGTCAGGGAAACCTAAAGTCGAAAGACTATGGCAATCCTGAGCTACTGCGCGGATAAGCGCGGGAGTGCAGAGACTTTACACCCGCTACCCTAACGGGTCAGGCCGAGGGTAAAGAGAAAGTCCGACTCTCCACGAAAGTGGAGTCAGACCGTAACCGCTGGGTCGCAGGTTCGAGTCCTGCCCGGGGAGCCATTCAACACCCCCGTACGAACCAGAAATTTGGTTCGTACGGGGGCCTCTATACCTGATCCACCAGAACCTTTCGGAGTGTAGGGCTTGTCGCCATCATCAGGCGGCGGAGGGGTCCAATCGGGCGGGTTTTTCAAATCAAAGTTCATTTCAGGAATATCTCCCCAGAATTGCACTGTCACTTTGGTAGGCGTGTAAATTACTTCCCTTACAAGCAAGAGAATCAAATTCCTCTTCTCATCGAAAGAAAACGTCTCGAAGACCTTCGGAAATTCGCGGAATAGCCTTATGAACGTATCCGCATCAATCACATGCTGGCTCAAATGCTGCATGTTGGTTTCGATCCGGTGAATCTCATCTTCCAGCTTCTCCTTGGAACCTTCCAGCTCGGAGATTTCTTTAACGATGGACCGCGCTCTTTTTTTGTCCAAGTCAGGGATCTTTAAGATATCCACAAGTTGCTTTAATTCCTGATTGATCTTCGCAAGCTGAGATTCCGTTCGTTCTTTACTCCTTCGTAAGGGCTCTAATCCCTGTTTGGCCAGCACATTGGATTTCTCAATAGACTTCGTAAGAAGCTTTTGGTTTTCCCCTAATTCTTTAAACTTATCAATCAGAAATTCTTCAAGCTCATCCGCGGCTACGGTCCGCACCGGGCAGGCGGGCTTCCCTTTGATCACCGCCGCGGTACAACGATAATAAAGATAAAGCTTGCCTCTTTTTTCTTTGGAAGAATTCGTCATAATGCTGTTGCAGGTGCCGCAGCGCATCAACCCGAGAAAAAGCATTTCGTATTTGTTCTGCTTGAAGGTCTTATGGGTTTCACGGTTATTGACCAGAATATTTTGAACACTGTCCCAAAGTTTCGAATCCGTGATAATCGGTTTTTGCTCCCCATCAAAAATGTATTGTTTTCCATCTTTATCTTTAAAGCGGACCTTCCCAATATAGAAATTATTGGTGAGAATATTTGAGATTTTTTTCTTATCGAATTTCGTGCTCCCGGCAGCGTTCTTCCCTTTAAGGTGGAATTTTTTTGTACGATAGCCCATTTCATTCAATTTCTGGGCGACCTTCCCCATTGAGGCCAGCTTCGGATAAAGTTCAAAACAAAACTGCACAATCTTGGCTTCCTCTTTATTAATCACGAGTTTCTTTTTCTTCACATCATACCCAAGCGGAACGAATCCTCCGCACCACATGCCTCTTTTGGCCATGGCAAAGCGCTTGTCGTAAGTCCGCTCCTGGGACATTTCCCGTTCAAATTGCGCGAACTCAAGCATGATATGAAGAAGGAGCCTACCGGCCGGAGAAGTTGTGTCGAAGTGTTGAGTGGTGGAGACGAATTTAACATCGTGTTCATTGAAAATTTCCAGGAGCGCGTAAAAATCTTTGTGATTACGTGTGAGACGGTCAATCTTGTAAACAACGACCACTTGGACACGCTTCCGCTTGATATCTTCAATGAGCTGCTTCATGGCCGGACGGCTAAGCGATCCCCCCGATTGCCCGGCATCCTCATAAACCTTGAAAGGTTTCCAGCCGACGGACTTCTGGCTTTCGATATAGGCAAGACAGCTATCCCGCTGATTATCTAGCGTTGAATAAGTCTGCGTCTCCGCCCGCTCATCCACGGAAACCCGCGTATAAACCGCGCAATTGATAGACTCTTTGTTCGTAGTTGTGTGCATAGTTCTATAAATGATATATCGGTTCCCTGTAAAAGGAAAGTGTTTTATAGCTTGCCCATTGTGGATTTGATTCGCTCTGCTTGTGCTTTCGCCTGGTGTTTTTTCAGTTAAAAAAATTAATTTGAGAGAGACTATCTTCCTGCAAAGATTTTAAGCCCGGCTTAAAGAGATGTCTGGTATAATCTGGCAAAGTTTGGAAGGCTCAAAAATGACTGATAAATGGCTCACGATTGATCAAATCGCTCGATATCTTCAGGTCTCGAAAGAGAAAATCTACAAGCTTTGCCAGCGTGGCAAAATGCCTGCCTCCAAAATCGGCGGTCAATGGCGGTTTAAATTAAAAACTATAGATCAGTGGGCGGAAGACTTGTCCAATCAAACAAAAAGGTGGAAAACGAAGTAAACGCGGACGAAAATGGAAAAAACTTTCACTTATAACAACTGTATTTAGCACTGCATGAAAAAAACTCTTAAAGAAGCCCCTCACAAAGACGACGCGCGGTCGAAGACAACGCAAAACGTTGAGGAACTGGAAGCCCTTCAAAAGGAAAGCCAGCAACAAAAACTCCCTGAACAAAAAGTTGTTTTTAAGGCCGATTCTATTAAGTCGCGGGCGGGTCGGCGCGGCGCTCACAATCTTCCCGACCAGGCCAACCCTCCGATGGGCTTTGACCCTGAAAAAGCATTCGACAACGTTTTTCCTTTCTTAAAGCTTCCGTACTTGCAACCCAAGACCCCTGAAGACGTCATAAGTTTCGGCTCGCCGAATGGCGGTTATCTCGATGAAAAAAATAAAAGAATCCCGCTCAATGCAATTTTTTTTGGAGACAACCTTCACATTCTACGGGCGTTGCCTTCAAATTGCATCGACCTGATTTACATTGACCCGCCTTTCTTTTCGGGCAGAAATTACAATCAGATTTGGGGCGATGATAACGAAATCCGAACCTTCCATGACATTTGGGAAGACGGTTTGCCGAGTTATCTTGTTTGGCTCAATGCTCGGCTTTGGGAAATGCGTAGGGTCTTGAAGGAAAGCGGCTCAATCTATGTCCATTGTGATTGGCACGCAAGCCATTACATCAAGACGGAAATGGATAAGATTTTTGGGTATGAAAATTTTCAAAACGAAATTATTTGGGAAAGGTCTTCAAGCGGAAGTAAGGCGGTATCAAATAAACATTATTCAAGAATGCACGATGTCATTTTTTATTTCTCAAAAAGTTTAGCCCCTAAATTTAGTCCCCAATATGATGCGTACGACCAAGAATACATTGATTACAATTTTGTTTATGAAGACGAAAGAGGGAAATTCCGTCGACAGTTTATTGGTACGAGAGGCAAAGAATCAATAGAGGAAATGCGCAAAGATAATCGCATCATCACTACAAAGTCAGGAAAGATTTACCTCAAACAGTACTTGCGCGAAAGCAAAGGCCTTATTTATTCGGACTTCTGGTCGGCGAAACGAACACCAGATTTGCGCCGACAAGGAGCGATGACAGAGGAAGAAATCGGTTATCCAACTCAAAAGCCCGAAGTCCTTATCGAAAGAATAATTAAAACATCAAGCAAGGCGGGCGACATTGTTGCTGATTTTTTTATGGGCGGAGGAACGACCTGCGCGGTCGCTCAAAAATTGAACCGAAAATTCATCGGATGTGACATTTCAAGAGTGGCCGCTTCCGTAACGCTTAACCGCTTGATAAAAGACGCTGAAGACATTTCTGGAAGAAAGGCGTCCATAAATACAAACAAAGTGAAAGAGAGCCAAGCCACTTTCGAATTGACCATTAAAGAAATTCCCGACATCCACGTCTATTACATGGGCGTCTATCCCGTTGAAAAATTTGAATTCGTCGACCAAAAACAATTCGAGGATTTTATTCTGACCTGTTATGAAGCCCGCCGATTTACGGGCGAAGGAAATGTTACGGGCGTAATGAATGCGGCGACCTCCATCCTTATTGGCTCGGCCAAACCGCACGAATCCATCACCGAGAAAGGATTAAAAGTATTTGTCGAGGACTCCTTAAAGTTACGCTATCAACCCAATGTCAAAATGAAATTAAAAGTTGTGAGCTGGGTCTTTCCTCCGTCCATTCAAAAATACGCACAGATTTTGGAGAATTATTTCTTCAAGAAAAATCTGTCCGTTGAAATCGAATTGATTCCCATCAACAGCCAACTCTTTAGGCAAAGAATTTTGGAGCATTACAAGGACGCCTCGAAGAATGAATTTTTGCTCAAGTTTATTTCTCAACCATCCATTATGGACATCGCCTGCAAAAAAGGTGGCGACTTGAAATACAGATTTGAGGCGGTCGGCGCTCGAAGCAATAACATCGACGGTTATTTGATTAACTGTCAATGGGACTTCAATTATTTGGACGAACGATTCGGCGAGAGTGAATATGCCTTGATGCGTGAGCAAAAAGACGGAAAGTATGTCGCCATCCTGAAGGCCGAAAAGGAATTTGAAAAGCCAGGAAAATACATCATCGCCTGCCGCGTTCAAGATAATCTGGGCGGCGAAACTATCAAGACAAAAGAAGTGGAAATTGTCGAATGAAATACGCCTTTAAGGAACACGAGCGAAATTTTCTGGATTGGTTTAAAAAGGGCTACCAAGTCCCTTCATTGAGCGACGTTCAGAAATCCAAAGCAAAAGATTTTCTGCGAAATATAGACGACCCAAATTTCGTCCCACCGCTATACCGTCATCAAGCCGAAGCATTGAAGCGCATCATCTATTCGTATGAAGTCTTAAACAAAAAGGATTTACTCGTCGAGGTGGTCACGGGCGGCGGGAAATCCGTCATCATCGGCGGCGTTATCGCGTACTTTATGATTGTCCACAATATCAATAAGTTCCTGATACTGGTTCCGAATACGATTGTACGGGCGCGTCTCAAAGACGAGTTCGACCCATCACCCAGCAACAAATCGTTTGTGTATCACAACTTTCCGTTTTTTTACAACGGCACGAGTGATTTATTGCGAAGGATTTCGCTTCACGAAATGCGGCAAGGCGAAGACCCGACAGGCATACGCGCCGCCAGCATTATTATGGGCAACATTCATCAGATTTATGAGGGCAAGGTCAGCTTGGAAATCATCAAGAAGAACCTTGGGAACCTTGTGATTTTTAACGACGAGGCGCATAACTCGAAGGCGGAAAATTACAACGAAGTTTTGAACCAACTAAAACCGCAGAGGGTATTCCGCCTCGACACCACGGCCACGCCCGACCGTCTGGACGGCCTTCATCCTGACAGCGAGAAGATTTTGGAATACGGCATTAAGAAGGCCATGCAAGAGCGGATCATCAAGCGAATCATTGTATGCAAGCCCGACATCGAAAAGGTCAAGCTGACTTATAAGGATACCGAGACGGGCGAAGAAATTAAAGCCGAAGAAGTTCCGTGGGATGAGATTGAGCATCGCAAGATTAAAGCGACGAAGTATGTGACCAATGACAAGCCCATGCGTCAGCAGATTGAAATCGCCAAGCAATGCCTCGACTATCAAAAGAAGACAGTCGCGCTGGATGACGTTGGCAAACCGAAATGGAAGCCGCTCCTTTTTGTTGTCGCCATTTCTATTTCTGACGCCAAGAACATCGCGAAAGTCTTGGAGCATGAGTTCAAAATGCGAACGCTTCTGGTCACCAACGAGAGCGAAGAAGAACTCAAAGAGGAAGCGATGACTATCAATCGGCATCTCAAGGATTGCGAGTATGATGCCATCGTTTCAGTCTTGATGCTCCGCGAAGGTTGGGACGTCAAAAATATCTCGGTCATACTCCTTTTCAGGAAATTCAGTTACAAGTTGAACGAATATACGAACGAAAAGTATTCGGTTTATGGACAGCAAGTTATCGGTCGCGGTCTACGGCGGGTCGAGCCGCACAACAGAAACGAATGGGAACAATGCTTGGTTGTTGACCACCCCGTTTTAAAACACGACTGGCTTTGGGAAATGCTCGATGCGGATACTTATCAAGGCGCTCTCAACCCTGACGAACCGATTGATATTGCAAAAATCCCAGAGCCAAAGGAACTTGGGGTTGAAACCGTTGAACAAAAGGAAGACGTCGCGAATGTCATCGGAAATATCCAAGAAATTATCGACGGCATTCCCGCTCCGCCAAGGGACGGCATAAAAGTTATTCAAGAATGGCAAGACTACTTGGACAAATATCAATATCAAATGGAACGAGTAGATATTGAACAGACCATCAAGGAAGTCAAGCGAAGGAAGCTGGCGTCTGGTTTCAACGAGCAGGAAGCGTTTGATGACCTTAAAATTGACGTCCAGCAAATAAATCAATTCACGGAATACAGCGCCGAGCAATTAAAGAAAATGATCACCAATGAACTCGGATTTATCGCGCGAGATGCGCTCAAAGAATACGACCGCAATCCAGACAGACGCCAAGACATTATTTTTCAGGTTTTGACTGACCATATTAAAAAGCGATTCCTTTTGGGCAACGACTTATTCGTGGTCGAGGATAAAAACGCTTTGAAAAAATTGTGGTTTGTCATTACCGAAATCAGGGAGGTTTTTCTTGACCCTGCCCTTACCGAGGGCATTTTAAAGCATCCGCCAGCGCTATGATTTCACACCGAGGCAAGCTGGTCGGCTTGAAGCGTAGTCCGCACGGCGAAGAATCCTACGATTCTGATTTGGAGAAGTATTACATGGTCGAGTTGGAGGGAATGCCTGGCGTTAAATCATGGACGAAAAGGCACGGCATCAAAATCCCGTACCAATTTTTATTTGTTAAAAGGAATTATCTCCCTGATTTTTTTGTTGAATTCAACGATGGGAGCAAAGAAATCCATGAGACAAAAGGGTTGCCGTTTCTATTTTTGCTTTCGACAAAATTAAAGAAGACGTCGGCGCAGGATTATTGCAAGAAACTCGGTTGGAAATATAAATTCATCACGAAGGACAAGGAAGTTTTTTACAGAAATAATTTTCTTTCGCAAGCCCTGGGAGCCGTAAAAGATATTGGAAACGAATCTTAAAAAACGAGAGGCGCTCACGTGTATCCACTTTGGATTTACGGACTTCTAATTATTGCTTACTTCAGATTCTTCGTTCTTTTGTCCCACCTCTTACCCTTTCAAACATTACGACGGTTTACATCTGACCCGAACTGGCTTTTTTTGGACGCGGGTATTTTATTTTCGCTGGCAATTACCTTTATTTTTTTGCGTTGGTGGAACGCTCGGCGCTCGCATTTTTCTGAATCTCACGGGATTGATGACGCATTGGACAATCCAAGTGATGACCGCCTTGAACGCGCAAAATTTTCAGAAAGAGTATTTAAACTTATCGATGGCACCCCAGTAGATTCGAATGTAAGGATTGGGATTTACGGGGAATGGGGAGGTGGAAAAACAACAGTTCTCAATTTTATCAAGTGGCATTGCCAACAAGCTGGCCATCCTGTCGTAACATTCAGCCCGTGGCAATTTCATGACCGAAAAGAGGCTTGGAAAGGTTTTGTTTCAAGCGTTGATAAAGGTCTGTCCAAATGGAGAAAGGTTCCTTTCGGACGGCTTCAACGCTGGAGATTCATTAAAGCCATATCGAATTACGCGATTGATATTGCTGATAATTTCGACGTTCCGCTTGCAAAACAAATTGCAAAACTTGCGCTTGCGCCACTTGAAGGTCTTTTAGAAGAAACAAAAGCGCGAGTCCAGGCATATTTGAATAGAGTTTTGGGTGAAAAACGGCTTTACATTTTTATTGATGACCTCGACAGAGCCACGCCTGAAGTAGCTTATGAATTATTGATGCTCTTAAATGAAATCGTGGATTTGAATCGGTGCATTTATGTGGTAGGGCTTGATAGAGAAGAAACCGCCAACCTGATTGAGAAAAAAATACAATCGGGGAAAGGGAAGGATTTTCTCGAAAAAATTATAAATTGGCCGTTCGAATTGCCCGTTCCAGTCGATTTGGAGTGGAAGCAATTACTCCAAGATGAACTTCAGCGTTGCTCGGACATTAACGCGAACGCCATGAATTCAATTTTTGAATTTTTACCTCGAAACGCAAGAAAATTCAAACACTTCATTCGGTATGTCGGTAGCTTGCATCGCGGCTTTTTAACCCGATTTAGCAAAGACGAATTAGAATGGCCCTTCTTATATCTTGCCCAATTATTTCGTTTTGAGTTTCCAGAAGAATTTCGACAAGTCATTAAGAACGAAGAACTGGTCAAAAATATACCTGCGGGTTACCTCGACTATATTCACAAAGAAAAAAATAGGGGCAAAACCGCCGCGCAACAAGAGCGTCCCGAATGGGAACTTGAGTTCGAAAAAATTATTGAAAAGTTAAGCGCCGAGCAAAAAGAAAGGATTAAAAAATTATATGGCGCTATGCGGCAAGCGGCTTCATTGATTGATGATGCGGCGGTCAGAACTCATTTATTGGTTGTGGAAGTGCCTGAATTATTTACCTGGAAAGAATTCCACGAATTTATGACACAACTTCGGGGAGCAAATCCTGATGATACGAAAGCGCGGCTTAAAGAATTGATTGGAAAAGGCGTCGGAGAACGGTTGGTAGAAAGTGTCCGCGAATTTATAAAGATGCTGATTCGGCATCGGAATCGTTTACTTTCGGAGGTCGCGGACGTGCTGACCGAACCAGAACAACGCACTTTGCTCGAACAGGTTGATGAAATAATGAGGGTTTGCGACCTACTTCTGGACTTGGACGAATTATTTCAAGGCAACGCTCCAATCTTTGACGGGCAAACGTTCAAGGAATGGTACAGTCATCTTCAGCATTGGGCGCATTTTACCGAACCAGCATCAGTTTATTCAAAGACAAGAGAAGCCGAGAAAAACCTTATACTCAAATTGGCGCGACGGGTAGCTTACTATCCTACTGAAGCGCTTGATGTTGTAAGACCCATGTTTAGAGGTCGAGGTTACACGTCGACAGAAGTTGAAGTCGCCTTTCGACCCACACACCTTGAAGCGCGAAAAATCTTGAATCAAGCATTGGCCGAACAAATTATCGAACGGTTTGAGCGTGCTGATGGAATCAAATCCATTTGGGGGAAAACGCTTTTTTTGGCTGAAAAAGAATTGTTGTTTTCAGAAAGTTCCGAGTTCCATACGAACGAGATATACGAAAAACTGGACGGCATTGCTCAAAAAGCCAAGCACGATATCGCAATCCAAAAAAACTTTGTTGAATTCATCAGGATGCTTTTTTATTCAGCAACGGAAGGAACAGACTGGGCAATGCCCGAAGAATCGCAAAAGATACTTAAAATTGAACGATTTCGAAAAATTGTCTGGGGCGCTGTAACGGCAAAGCCATTAAATGGGCGCACCATCGGCGACACGGAAGGTAAAAGGAAAATAATAATTCAGAAATTTTTTGAGGGCAATGAAGACATTTTACCCGTCCCTGCGTGGTGGCAAGAAACCATAAGGGCATTTGAAAAAAAGAAAGCGACAGAGCAAGCGCCTGTTCCGGCGACGCCGTAATGATTTCAAGCAGGTAACCTACCGTTTTCTGGGCTGACGCGAGCCCTTTTCCCTTCTTTCTCCTGCACACCTCTCCAATAAGCTCCCTCTAACCTAAAAAAAATTCCCCAAGGAAAAACGTGGACAAACCATGAACAGCCCCCCTCTTTTTGCCCAATTCTATGGGGCTATAAGAAATATTTTCATAGGGAAAATGTTCAATAAGTGTGAACGCCCATGTCGTAAACCGCCCTCCCATGGGGGGTATCTTAAATATTTTCCCTAGGGAAAACGTACACAAACCGTGAACGGCCCCCTCGTTATTGCCCAATACTATAGGGGGTGTTTTTTGCATGAAAAACCGGGTATCCGTCCAGCTGACGGAACGTGATTTTTCTATTTTTCAGCTCATTCTCGCCGAAGGCGCAAAGACCCCGGCCGATCTAACCGGCCAGTTCTGGGGCAACAAGTCCAAAAAGGCTAAAGCCGGTTTCCAGCGGATCCGGAAACTGATCCTGGCAGGCCTTCTCCAGCGCGGAAATCCCAAACTTCTTTACTTGTCCGATGAAGCCAAGGCGTTTCTTGCCAGGCATCCCGGTGTAGAGGGAGAAAAGAAGGATGCCTAGAGGCCAAAGGAGGACGCCCGCTGCCCGCGCTTTTAGCCATCTCACGGAAGAAGAGCGGATGGACCGCGCGTGTGAACTGCTTGCGATGGGCGTCTTGCGGCTTGCTGAAAAAAGAGGGCTTTTGAAAAAGGGTCTACACTCCGAAGCGGATTTGGATGGAAAAAAACCAAACGATGAGGAATCAACGTGAAAATTAAAATATTCAAAACGGCACTTTGCCTCTACAAGCGATTCTACAAAGGGCTATATGCCCGGCCCCATAGATATCTGTGGAGTGGCAGGCCGCGCTATCTTGTTCCGCCGCCTCATTGCGCCACTGCGGCCTTTGGCCGCAGGTCCCGAAGACTACCCTCTCTCTTCATTGGGTTGCGAGGGAGGGTAGTCTTCGGTGGCTCCATTCGGCGGGATATGGGTGAGCGTGGTTAAATGATTTGAAAGGACAATTCTACACTGATGGTGAAAAAATATAAGAAACCAAACTGGCAATGGGTTCAGGTTGGGGAACGGGATATCCGGTTATTTAAAACCATTCTGGAACAGAAGTCTTTAAGGCGGACCGAGGTCATTGAGCATATTTTTGATGGGAAAGATTTCTATGCGGAACTCAGGCTTCGGAAGCTCAAAAGATTCGGCTATCTCAATGCCGTGAGGCTGTGGTTCCGGGAACCGGAAAGCTATCTTCTGGGTGAGGCCGGTGTAGAGACTCTTCGGGAGAACGGATCTTGCATCGGGAATCTCGGATTTCCCATTGTTGCGGGCAGAACCTTCCCTTCTCCCCAGACCAAGATTGAACCGGCCGCCTATGAACATGACGTCAAAGTGACGCAAGTCCGGTTTCTTTTCGAGCGCCTCCGCTTTTGCCGGGACTGGCATAGCGAAAAACTTCTCAGAATGGGGACCGTGGGCGAACGCAAGGTGCCGGACGGGTTTTTCACCAATAACGGCAGAGGCATCGCGGTGGAAGTCGAAATAAGCCCGAAAAAGGCCGAGACCTACCGGAAAATCTTCCGGGTCTACGACAAAGACAGGAAAATCACCGACATCTTCTACATCTGCGGCGATCCTTCAATCCTCCGGAAGATTAAGGACCTTTCTTACGGGACCACCGACAAGATTT
>Ga0209515_10000195_pt1 | contig 116381 bp, 124 predicted proteins | sample Subgroupgradi54m_FD_187454 | JGI IMG/M metagenome (GOLD analysis project Ga0209515, IMG submission 187454) | Subsurface groundwater microbial communities from S. Glens Falls, New York, USA - GMW60B uncontaminated upgradient, 5.4 m (SPAdes)... ... | reverse complement strand
ACGGCAGAAGCCGCATGAACGCTCAATTCTGAGACTCTATTTTCATAGCAGGGAAGGGGCCCGCCGCGAAGCGGTGGGAAGGGTGAGGGTGTCGGCGCCGAAGGCGCACGTTAACGTTTCGGATAGAGGGGCATTTCCGGCTTGTCGCCGGATACCACCCTCACCCCGACCCTCTCCCGCCAGCGGGAGAGGGAGCTAACGTCAGCGCCTATGGGGCCTCAGGCCCAGCCGTAGCGGATGAAATCCGTCCAGGTGCGTTCGAGCCGCAGCAGGTTCGTTCCCGCCGATTCGAGCTCGCCGCGCACAACCTCATCACAGCCGACCTTGGCCGCCAGATGGGCTTGCAGATCGCCGACCGCCTTGCACAGATTCATGCCCTTGTCGGTCAGGCGCAGCCGTACCGAACGCCGGTCATGGGCGCAGCGTTCCTGGGTGAGATAGCCGAATTCCGTCAGCTTCTTGATATTGTAGCTGACGTTCGAGCCGTGGTAGTAGCCGCGATCCTTCAGATCGCGAATCACCACGTCCGCCTCACCGATATTGTAGAGGAGGAGCGCCTGAACGGCGTTGATATCCTCAATGCTGAGCCTTCGCAGTTCCGTGCGAAGGACATCGAGGAAATGGCGGTGCAGGCGTTCAATCAGCCTGACGATATTGTGGTAGTATTCGCTCACGCGGCGGATGATACGCTCAAAGGGCTACCCCTGCAACGACGAAAGCACACCCCATGTCCATCAAATGGATCATCCGCTTCCGCCGACCTTGAGGGAGACGCTGTTCCACATGGTGCCGATGCTGGTGCCCAGATTGGTGAAGGCGGTAATCAGCGCCACGGCGATGACCATGGCCAGCATGGCGTATTCGATCGCAGTGGTTCCGGTGTCATCGGATATCAGGCGCGCCACCAGCGCGGTCGGTCTACACATGCCCCTGACTCCGCCAGATAAGGCCGAAGCTTCAAAATAGCGCTTTTTCCCGTTCTCCCCAATTATATTGTTTAGAGCGTTTTCCGATCAGGTTGGAAAACGCTCCAGCCGCCGTTGAGGCGGCGGCCAAGCGCGGAGCGCGCCCGGCGAGGGCTGATAAAAAATTTAGAGCGGTATCCGACTTGGTCGGAAACCGCTCTATTAATTCCATCGGTGGGTCGTCCTCGGCCGGCCGAGGACGCTGCAACAGGGTCGCACGAATGATCGTCGCACATGGATTACGGAAGTCCTTCCGCTCGGTTCTGGCGCTGGATGGGGTTGGTTTCACCGCCCCTGACGGCGAGATCACCGGTATTGTCGGCCCCAACGGCGCCGGTAAGACGACGGCGATTCGGATATTGTGCACCGTGTTGCGCCCGGATGACGGCTGGGTGACCATCGACGGTCACGACACCCGCACCGACCGAATCGGCGCGCAACGCTGCCTGGGCGTGCTGCCCGACACCCGCGGCCTGTACCAGCGGCTGACGGCGCGCGAGCAGATCCGCTATTACGGCCGCCTGCACGGCATGACCGGGCCGGTGCTGGAGCAGCGAATCGACGAGTTGTGCGAATCGCTGGGCATGCAGGACATCATCGACCGCCGGGCCAAGGGCTTTTCCCGCGGTCAGACGCTGAAGCTGGGGCTGGCGCGGGCGCTGATCCATGACCCCCGGAACATCCTGTTCGACGAGCCCACCAACGGCCTCGACATCGCCTCGAGTCGCGCCGTACGGGTGCTGCTGCGCGACCTCAAGGCGCGTGGCCGGGCCATTCTGTTTTGCAGCCACATCCTCCAGGAGGTGGCGGCGCTGTGCGACCGGCTGCTGGTGTTGGGCCATGGCCGGGTGGTGGCGCAAGGTACGGTCGCCGAGCTGTGCGAATCGACCGGCAAGACCGACCTGGAGGAGGCCCTGCTGGTCCTCACCCGGGCACAGCGGGGGGAGACGGCGTGATGCAACCGTTCTGGTGGGTGTTCCTTAAAGAGGTGGTCGACAACGCCCGCGATCGCCGCAGCACCCTGGCGGCGCTGGTCTATCCGCTGCTCGGCCCGCTGCTGTTCGCCGCACTGCTGCATTTCACCACCTCGGCCCTGTCGGGTGGGTCGGGCAAGGATGCCGCCGGTCTGGTCATCCAGCCCTTGCCGGTCGCCGGAGCGGAACACGCTCCTCAACTGATGACCTTCCTGCGGACCAAGGGTATCCGCGTGCTCGACCCGCCGGCCGATATCGAAACGGCGGTCAAGCAAGGCCGCTGGCCGATCATTCTGCGCGTGTCGGACGGCTTCGATGCCAAGCTGGCGGCCGGCGAGAATGCTCAGCTCATCGTCTACAACGATGCCTCCCGGCTGTCGGGCGAAATCGCCGCCGCCCATCTCGGCCGGCTGCTCGGCGACTACCGCGAGCGTGAGGCTGAACGCCGGTTGCAGCGCCGCGGTGTGCCGCTGACCGAACTCACCCCGTTCACCGTCGACAATGTGATCTACGCGGCGCGGCGCAACGTCGCCGACCTGTTCGTCTATCTGGTGCCGCCGTTCATCATGTTTACGGTGTTCATCGGCGGCGTCTATCTGGCCATCGACGCCACCTCGGGCGAACGCGAGCGCGGCTCACTCGAGCCGCTGATGACCCTGCCGGTGCCACGCTGGCAGATCATGCTGGGCAAATATCTGGCCGCCTTCGTGTTCACCGTCTTCGCCCTGCTGGTGCAGTTGGCGGCCTTCTATCTGGCGTTCCAATCGGTGCCGGCCGACAGCTTCTCGGCGGGAACCGGGTTCTTTGTGTCGACGGCGCTGCACCTGATCATCACCGCCCTGCCGCTGATGGCCTTCACCGTCGGCATCCAGATGATCATCGCCACCCTGACCCGCAGCTTCAAGGAAGCGCAGACCTGGCTCGGCCTGCTGCCGATCGGTCCGGCGATTCCCGGTCTGGCCATGGTGTTCCTGCCGGTCGGCGGCAAGCTGTGGATGATGCTGGTGCCGGTGCTGTCGCAGGTGGTGCTGATGGGCGAAATCGTCCGCGGCACTCCCGTGTCGCTGAGCTTCCAACTGACCGCCGCTGGCACCACCCTGGCCGCCGCCGCGGTCCTGCTGGCGATCGCCGGCAAGCTGTACGAACGGGATGAGATCATCTTCGGGGGCATCTGATCGTAAATTCACCACGAAGGACACGAAGATGGATATCTACTTCGTGTCCTTCGTGTCTTGGTGGTGAACAGACCCTTTACAGCACCGTCCCCTTCGGCAGCGAATAGCCGCGCAACAGCGCCTCCACCGCCATCGGCGCCTTGCCGGCGCGCTGCACGGTAACCGCGCGAATCGCCCCATCGCCGCAGGCCACCGTCAGACGATCGTCGAGCAGCGTGCCGGGCGAGCCGGCGCCCTCTGCCAGCCGGGTTTCCAGCAGCTTGAAGCGTTCCCCGCCCTGTTCGAACCAGGCGCCGGGGAAGGGGGACAGGCCGCGGATGTGGTTGTGCAACTCGGCCGCCGGGCGGCTCCAGTCGATGCGGGCTTCGTCCTTGGCGATCTTGGCGGCATAGGTCACGCCCTCGGCCGGCTGCGGCTCCGGGCTGAGCGACTCGAGCCGGGCCAGGGCCTCGACCATCATCCCGGCACCCAGGACAGCCAGACGGTCATGCAGGCTGCCGGCGGTTTCATCGCCCCCGATGGGCAGGCCGCGCCGCAGCAGCATGGCGCCGGTGTCGAGGCCTTCGTCCATCTGCATGATGGTGATGCCGGTTTCCGAGTCGCCGGCCATGATCGCCCGCTGGATCGGCGCGGCGCCGCGCCAGCGCGGCAGCAGCGAGCCATGCACGTTGAGGCATCCCCGAATCGGGGCCTCGAGGATGGGTCGCGGCAGGATCAGGCCATACGCCGCGACCACCGCCACATCGGCGTCCAGAGCGGCGAACTCGGCTTGCGACTCGGCAGTGCGCAGCGATTTCGGTGTGCGCACGGGCAGGCCGTGGCGTTCGGAGAAGGCCTGGACCGGACTGGGGCGATCCTTATGGCCGCGGCCCGCCGGGCGCGGCGGCTGGGAATAGACGCACACCACCTCGTGCCCGGCCGCCACCAGGGCGGCCAGGATGGCTACGGCGAAATCCGGAGTTCCCATGAAGACCAGGCGCATATTGAGTTCCTATGCTCATCGGCGAGGTCGCATTGTCCACCAGCGACGGTCCCGCATTCAAGGAGCGCCCGCTTCCGAGCGGGCTTTTTGCGACGGCCCCGCATGCCCGCTTGGAAGCGGGCGCTCCTTTCGACATAGGCCTCATGCCAACCCCGTGCTTGACGCTCCCAGCCGATTTGCCTATGTATCGCCCAATTTGCCTGTCGCCCCCGCCGGCTCATTCCAGGTTCCACGCTTGAACACCGTAGCGTAAGCTGCGGTGAGTGGACTTGTGCGCTGCGGGAGCGCGTTCCGAGGAATGAGGTCCGTTCATGGTGAGTGACAGCCAGCCCCCCGCCAAGCCGTCCGCGGCAACCGCCGTCCTGGTTCTGAATGACGGCAGCGTATTGTGGGGGCGCGGCGTCGGAGCCGAAGGCAGCGCGGTCGGCGAGGTGGTGTTCAACACCGCCATGACCGGCTACCAGGAATCCCTGACCGACCCGTCTTTCGCCGGCCAGATCATCACGTTCACCTTTCCCCATGTGGGCAATGTGGGCGCGAATACCGAAGACGTGGAAACCGGCACCACGGCGGCGGTCGGCACCATCCTGCGCGCCGATATCACCGAGCCGTCCAACTGGCGCTCGACCCAGCATCTCGACCGCTGGCTCAAATCCTTCGGCATCGTCGGGATGAGCGGCGTCGACACCCGCCGTCTGACCCGCCGCATCCGCGATGTCGGCGCCCCCAACGCGGTGATCGCCCACAGCCCCACCGGCGAGTTCGACCTGAACGCCCTGGTCACCCAGGCCAAGGGCTGGCCAGGACTGGAAGGCATGGATCTGGCCAAGCTGGTGACCTGCCGCCAGACCTATCAATGGGACCAGACCCGCTGGGAGCTGGGCAAAGGCTATGGCCGCCAGGAGGCGCCGCAGTTCCACGTCGTGGCCATCGACTACGGCGCCAAGCGCAACATCCTGCGCTGTCTGGCCGATGTCGGCTGCCGCGTCACCGTGGTGCCGGCCGATACGAGCCTCGAGGACGTGCTGGCCCATCGGCCCGACGGCGTGTTCCTGTCCAACGGCCCCGGCGATCCGGCCGCCACCGGCGCCTATGCGGTCCCGGTGATCCGCGGCATCGTTGAGGCCGGCGTGCCCACCTTCGGTATCTGCCTGGGGCATCAGATGCTCGGTCTGGCGCTGGGCGCCCGCACCTTCAAGATGGAGTGCGGCCATCGCGGCGCCAATCACCCGGTCAAGGATCTGGCCACCGGCAAGGTCGAAATCACCAGCCAGAACCACGGCTTCGTCGTCGACGAAAACAGCCTGCCGGCCGGTGTGACGGTCAGCCACCGCTCGCTGTTCGACGGCGGCGTCGAGGGTCTGGCAGTGGCGGGCAAGCCGGTGTTCTCCGTGCAGTACCACCCCGAAGCCTCGCCGGGTCCGCAGGACAGCTTCTATCTGTTCGAACGGTTCCGCGACATGATGGCGGCGGTGAAGCGGTAGGCGTTCTGGGGCGGAAAGGGTGAGTTGACCACAGAGGCACAGAGAAGGCTGTCGGCGAGTAAGGCAGCCCACTCGGCGCAGAGGAGACAATGCTATGTACGCCATCACGTTCGATCTCGATACGGATACGTTGGAGAAGTCGTATCACGTTGCAACGTATACGAATGCCTATACAGACATTAAAAAAATTCTTGTCAATAAGTATGGGTTCGAATGGAAACAGGGTAGCGTATATTTTGGTGCGCCTAGTGCTACGGCTGTTACGTGTATGCTGGCAATACAAGAACTAACTGTCACCTACAGTTGGTTTGGTCCGTCGGTGCGAGATATACGAATGCTCCGAATCGAGGAGCTGAATGATCTGAGGCCCATCATCGATCAAACACTGCAAATCCAAAGAGGGAATCAGCCGCCGCGTTGACGTTGTGTAATTTGCAATTACTGATCGTAGTATATTGTCTCTGTGCCTCTGTGGTTAACCACTATCAATCAGTCGAGCCCGTAAGACCCATGCCCAAACGTACCGACATCCAGTCCATCCTCATCATCGGCGCCGGCCCCATCGTCATCGGTCAGGCCTGCGAGTTCGACTATTCGGGCGTGCAGGCGTGCCGGGCGCTGAAGCAGGAGGGCTACCGGGTCATCCTGGTGAACTCCAATCCGGCGACCATCATGACCGACCCCGGTCTGGCCGACGCCACCTATATCGAGCCGATCACGCCCGAGATGGTCGCCAAGATCATCGAAAAGGAGCGGCCCGATGCGCTGCTGCCGACCATGGGCGGGCAGACCGCGCTGAACACCGCCATGGCCCTGGCCGAGGACGGCACCTTGGAGAAGTTCGGCGTCGAGATGATCGCCGCCAAGAAGGACGTCATCGCCAAGGCCGAAGACCGGCTGCTGTTCCGCGACGCCATGGACAAGATCGGCCTCGAGTCGCCGCGCTCGCGCATGGTCAAGACCCTGGCGGAAGCGCGTGAAGCGATTTCGTTCATCGGCCTGCCGGCGATCATCCGCCCGTCCTTCACCCTGGCCGGGACCGGCGGCGGCATTGCCTACAATGTCGAGGAATACGAGCAGATCGTTGCCGGCGGCCTCGCCGCTTCACCGGTCCATGAGGTGCTGGTCGAGGAATCGGTGCTCGGCTGGAAAGAGTATGAGATGGAGGTCGTCCGCGATCGGAACGACAACTGCATCATCATCTGTTCCATCGAGAACATCGACCCGATGGGCGTCCATACCGGCGATTCCATCACCGTCGCGCCGGCCCTGACGCTGACCGACAAAGAATACCAGATCATGCGCAACGCCTCGATTGCGGTGCTGCGCGAGATCGGCGTCGATACCGGCGGCTCGAACGTGCAGTTCGCGGTATGCCCGACCGATGGGCGCATGGTGGTGATCGAGATGAATCCGCGGGTGTCGCGGTCCTCGGCGCTGGCGTCGAAGGCCACCGGCTTCCCCATCGCCAAGGTCGCGGCCAAGCTGGCGGTCGGCTACACGCTCGACGAACTGCTCAACGACATCACCGGCGTGACTCCGGCCTCGTTCGAGCCGACCATTGATTACGTGGTCACCAAGATCCCGCGCTTCACCTTCGAGAAGTTCCCCGGCGCCGATCCGATGCTGACCACCTCGATGAAGTCGGTGGGCGAGGCCATGTCGATCGGCCGCACTTTCGCCGAGTCGATGCAAAAGGGCCTGCGCTCGATGGAAACCGGCCTGACCGGTTTCAACGAGGTGGAAATCCCCGGTGCTCCCGACAAGGACCGCATCCGCGCCGCCCTGTCGCTGCCGCGCGCCGACCGCATCCTGGTGATCGCCCAGGCGTTCCGCCACGGCCTGACGGTGGAAGAGGTCCATTCGGCCTGTTCCTACGACCGCTGGTTCCTGCGCCAGATCGAGGACATCGTGCGTGCCGAACAGGAGGTCCGGGTCAAGGGCCTGCCGATCGACGCTCCCGCCCTGCTGCGCCTGAAGAAGATGGGCTTTTCCGATCAGCGCCTGTCGGAGCTGTCGGGCAAGACCGTGACCGAGGTGACGTTCCGCCGCCAGGTGCTGAACGTCAAGCCGGTATACAAGCGCATCGACACCTGTGCCGGCGAGTTCCCCTCGCGCACCCCCTATATGTATTCGTGCTACGAGGGCGATGGCATCAGCCCGGCCGAGTGCGAATCCGATCCGACCGAGCGCGAGAAGGTGGTGATCCTGGGTGGCGGGCCGAACCGCATCGGCCAGGGCATCGAGTTCGACTATTGCTGCGTCCATGCCGCCTACGCCCTCGACGAGGTCGGCAAGGAAACCATCATGGTCAACTGCAACCCCGAAACCGTGTCCACCGACTACGACACCTCGGACCGGCTGTATTTCGAGCCGCTGACCGCCGAGACGGTGACCGAGCTGGTCCGGGTCGAGCAGCGCAAGGGCAAGGTGCTGGGCTGCATCGTCCAGTTCGGCGGCCAGACGCCTTTGAAGCTGGCGGCGGCGCTGGAGCAGGCGGGTATCCCGATTCTCGGTACCTCGCCGGAATCCATCGACCTGGCCGAGGACCGCAAGCGCTTCCAGGTGCTGTTGCAGAAACTCGACCTCAAGCAGCCGGCCAACGCCACTGCCGCCTCGCCGGAACTGGCCAAGGCCGTAGCGCATGAGATCGGCTATCCGGTGGTGGTGCGTCCGTCCTATGTGCTGGGCGGCCGGGCCATGCAGATCTGTCACGACGACGAGCAGCTCGACGCCTGGGGCCTGGCCCTGAACTATGAAAAGGTGCGCGGCGGCTCGGACCTGCGCATCGACGAATCCTGCCCGCTGCTGATCGACCAGTACCTGACTGATGCCGTCGAGGTCGACGTGGACGCCATCGCCGATGGTGAGGACGTCTATATCGCCGGCATCATGCAGCATATCGAGGAAGCCGGCATTCACTCGGGCGACTCGGCATGCTCGCTGCCGCCCTACTCGCTGACCCAGCCGGTGATGGACGAACTGAAGCGCCAGACGCGGTTGCTGGCCCAGGGGCTCAACGTGGTCGGCCTGATGAACGTGCAGTTCGCGGTCAAGGACGACGTCATCTACATCCTCGAGGTCAATCCCCGCGCCAGCCGCACCGTGCCGTTCGTCGCCAAGGCGACCGGCGTGCCGATCGCCAAGATCGCCGCCCGGGTCATGGCCGGCGAGAAACTGGCGTCGTTCAACCTGAAAGACCCGGTGTTCAAGCATGTGGCGGTCAAGGAGGCGGTGTTCCCGTTCGCCCGCTTCGCCAATGTGGACATCATCCTTGGCCCGGAAATGAAGTCGACCGGCGAGGTCATGGGCATCGACGCCGATTTCCCGCGCGCCTTCGCCAAGTCGCAACTTGGTTCGGGCACGCGCCTGCCGCTGGACGGGACGGCGTTCGTCTCGGTCAAGGAAGGCGACAAGGCGGCGCTGGTCGGCGTGTCGCGCCGATTGATCGAGATGGGCTTCAAGGTCATCGCCACCTGTGGCACCGCCGCCTTCCTGCGCGAACAGGGTCTGGCGGTGGGCACTGTCAACAAGGTGCTGGAGGGCCGGCCGCATTGCGTCGACGCCATGATGTCGGGTCAGGTGCAGCTGGTGGTCAACACCACCGAGGGCGCGCAGGCGGTCAAGGACTCGTTCTCGATCCGCCGCACCGCGCTGACCCACAACATTCCCCACTACACCACCATGGCCGGGGCCAAGGCGGCAGTGGAGGCGATCGCCGCGCTCAAGGCCGGGGCGCTTGATGTCGCTCCGTTGCAGTCGTACTTTATGACCTCGTTCTGACCCAACCGCTGCGATCCGAAAGCGACTAAGGCCTACTATGGAAAAGATCCCCATGACCGCCGACGGCTTGGCCCGGCTGGAGGAAGAGCTTAAAACCCTGAAGAGCATCGAGCGGCCGGCCGTGATCCGCGCCATCGCCGAAGCCCGTGAACACGGCGATCTGTCGGAAAACGCGGAATATCACGCCGCGCGCGAGCGTCAGAGCTTCATTGAGGGCCGCATCTCGGAACTGGAAGATATTGTCAGTCGCGCCCAGGTCATCGATATCAGCAAGTTGACGGGCGACATCGTGCGCTTCGGCGCCTCCGTCACCCTGGCCGATGAGGACTCCGACGAAGAGGTGGTCTATCAGATCGTCGGTGCCCACGAAGCCGATATCAAGCTCGGCCGCCTGTCGGTCCATGCCCCGCTGGCCCGCGCCCTGATCGGCAAGACCCTGGGCGAATCCGTCGAGGTCAACAGCCCCGGCGGCTCGAAGAGCTATGAAATCGTCGATGTGAAGTTCATCTGAGGGGGATCCCTCTTTCGCGGGAGAGGGAGTCACTGCCGCAGGTGCATGAATACATGCTGGGAGCGCGGGCGTCCCGCCCGCGGCGGCATCTCCGCCGCGGCAAGCGCTGACGCGGGCGAGACGCCCGCGCTCCCAGCCACATCCTCCAACCATGCCGCCTTTCATGCCCACCCCTCTTGACGCTCTCCTCCTGCGTGTCCGTGCCTGCCGCCTGTGCGAGGCGCATCTGCCGTTGGGACCGCGGCCAGTGCTGCGGGTCAGTGTCACCGCGCGGCTGCTGATCATCGGCCAGGCGCCGGGAACCAAGGTGCACGAGACCGGTATCCCGTGGAACGATCGGTCGGGAGATCGGTTGCGCGACTGGCTGGGGATGGATCGCGATACTTTCTACGACGACTCGCGCATCGCCATTCTGCCCACCGGCCTGTGTTATCCCGGCCGCCTGCCGCGCGGCGGAGATGCGCCGCCACGGCCGGAATGCGCTCCCACCTGGCATCCGGCGGTGCGGGCGCTGCTGCCCGATATCGCCCTGACCCTGCTGGTCGGCTCCTATGCCCAGGCCTATGACCTGGGGCGCGGTCGCCAATCCAGCCTGACCGAGACGGTGCGGGCGTGGCGCGACTACGCGCCGGCCGTCTTTCCCCTGCCCCATCCGAGCTGGCGCACCACTGCGTGGCAGCGCCGGAATCCCTGGTTCGACGACGAACTTCTACCCGACTTGCGCCGCCGCGTCGGGGCCCTGTGGCCCTCGCCGGACGCCCCCCATATAGGGACGTGAAAAAAAGCACTGGGACATGTCTTGCCCGGTTGCTAGGATCGCCTCGCCATCCAGCCGGAAAGCAGCACGACACGCGTTATGGTCACCAATCTCCCCAACCTGTTGACGTTGTCGCGCATCGTGGTCATCCCGCTGGTGATCGCGTGCTTTTATGTCGAGGGCACCACGGCCCGCTGGGTCGCCTGCGGCCTGTTCGTCGCCGCCGCCATCACCGACTGGTTCGATGGCTATCTGGCGCGCAGCTGGGGCCAGACCTCCAATTTCGGCCGCTTCCTCGACCCCATCGCCGACAAGCTGCTGGTGGCGGCGGTGCTGCTGATGCTGGCCGCTTTCAACCACATCAGCCCGGTGACGGTGCTGCCGGCGGTGGTCATCATGATGCGTGAGATCCTGGTGTCGGGGCTGCGCGAGTTCCTGGCGGAACTGCGCGTCGGCATGCCGGTCAGCCGTCTGGCCAAATGGAAGACGGCGGTGCAGATGATGGCGCTGACCCTGCTGATTCTGGGCGATGCCGGCCCTGCCGTGCTGCCGCTGGCGATGGTCGGTGAAGTCAGCCTGTGGCTGGCCGCCGGCCTGACCCTGTTCACCGGCTACGACTATCTGCAAGCCGGGATGAAGCATATCGCCGTGCATACCCCTGCCGCGCCGCCCGTATCGCCGCCGCCGACCACCGTCAACACCGCCCGGCATCTGGGATAGCCATGGCCCGTCTGTTCGGCGTTACCGGCTATTCGGGTGCGGGCAAGACGACGCTGCTGGTCAAGCTGCTGCCGCTGCTGCTGGCGCGCGGGCTGACGGTGTCGACCGTCAAGCAGGCCAATGCCCAATTCGACGTGGATACGCCCGGCAAGGATTCCTACGAGCACCGCGCCGCCGGTGCTGGTGAGGTCATGGTGGTATCGCCGCGGCGCTGGGCGCTGATGCATGAGTATCGCGATGCGCCCGAGGACAGCATGGAGCAACTGCTCGGCCGCCTCGCCCCGGTGGATCTGGTGCTGATCGAAGGCTTCCGCGACTGGCCGCATGCCAAGCTGGAAGTACACCGGCCGGCCCTTGGCAAGCCGCTGCTGTGTTCCTCCGACCCGACCATCGTCGCCGTGGCCAGCGACATGCCGCTCGCCGGGCTGACCATACCGCGGCTCGCTCTCGACGATGTCGCCGCGGTGGTCCATGTGATCGTGACCCACACCGGGTTGTAGGAGGGCCGATGACTCCGCCACGTTTCCAGATCGATGACCGCCTGATGCCCCTCGACGAGGCGTTGAGCCTGCTGACCGAGCGCTTGCAGCCGGTGGCCGGCATCGAGCGCGTCGACCTGCGCCAGGCGTCGGGCCGGGTGCTGGCGGCCGACGTGGTGTCCGCCGTCACCGTGCCGCCCCATGACAATTCGGCGGTAGACGGCTATGCGATCCATTTCGACGATATCGCTACTGAGGGCGAGACTCGCCTGCCGGTGACCGCTCGAGTCGCCGCCGGTCATCCGCTCGAGGCACCGCTGCCGCGCGGCGCGGCGGCGCGCATCTTCACCGGGGCGCCGATGCCCGAGGGGCCGGATACGGTGGTGATGCAGGAAGACTGCCGCCAGGACGGCGATGCCGTGGTGTTTCCCGCGGGCAAGCTCAGGCGCGGGTCCAACCGACGCCGCCGGGGCGAGGACATTCAGGCCGGCGCGGTGGTGCTGCGGGCCGGCACGCGGCTGCGGCCGCAGGAGGTGGGCCTGGCCGCCGCCACCGGACAGGCGACGCTGGACGTGCGAGTCCCGCTACGGGTGGCGGTGTTTTCGACCGGTGACGAGGTGCGCGACCCGCCGACGCCGCTGGCCGCCGGGCAGATCTACGATATCAACCGCTATACCGTGTCGGCGCTGCTGACCGGCCTGGGCTGCACCGTCACCGACCTGGGCATCCTGCCCGACGACGTCGCCGCCATTCGCGCCCGTCTGGCCGAGGCCGCCGCCGACCATGACCTGCTGATCACCTCGGGCGGGGTGTCGGTGGGCGACGAGGACCATGTCAAGGCGGCGGTCGAGGCCGAGGGCGCCCTGCACTTCTGGCGGCTGGCGATCAAGCCGGGCCGGCCGGTTGCCCTAGGCGAGGTGCGGGGGACGTCGTTCATCGGCCTGCCCGGCAATCCGGTGGCGTCGATGATCACCTTCTTCCTGCTGGCGCGGCCGGTGGTGCTGCGCCTGATGGGCTGCGCCGTCACTGGTGCCGTGCGTTACCGCCTGCCCGCCACATTTTCCTATCGCAAGCAGCCGGGCCGTCGGGAATTCCTGCGCGGCCGTCTGGTGGACGGTCCGGCGGTCGACAAGTTCGCCGCCGACGGCTCGGGCATCCTGTCGTCGATGACGTCGTCCGACGGGCTGCTGGATCTGGGCGAGGCGGTGACGGATATCGCTCCGGGCGATGCCGTGTGGTTCCTGCCGTTTTCCGAGGTGCTGCGATGAAGCTGCTGTATTTCGCCTGGCTGCGCTCGAAAGTCGGCATCGGCGAAGAGGCGATCACTCCGCCCGCCGAGGTCGCCACGGTCGGCCAGCTGATCGACTGGCTAAAGACCCGCTCCCCCGGCCATGCCGCCGCCTTCGCCGATCTGCGGGTGGTGCGTGTCGCCGTCAATCATGACTATGTGCAGTTGGAGGCTCCGGTCGTGGCCGGTGACGAGATCGCCTTCTTTCCGCCGGTGACCGGAGGCTGACCATGATCCGCGTGCAACGCGAGGATTTCGACATCGGCGCCGAGGTGGCCCGGCTGTATGCCGGCAATGGCCGGGTCGGCGGGGTGTGCGTGTTCGCCGGGCTGGTGCGGGATTATCTCGGCCATGATCCGGCCGAGGCGCCCCAGGTGCGGGCCATGACCCTGGAACATTATCCGGGCATGACCGAGAAGAAACTGGCGGAGATCGAGGCCGAGGCTCGCCAGCGCTGGCCGCTGGAAGAGGTCATCATCATCCACCGCTATGGCCGGCTCGAACCGGGCGACCGTATCGTCCTGGTGGCCACCGCCTCGGCCCATCGCGATGCCGCCTTCGAGTCATGCCGCTTCCTGATCGACTGGCTCAAGACCAGGGCGCCGTTCTGGAAACTGGAGGAGACCCCCGACGGCGGTCAATGGGTCGACGCCCGCGACAGCGACGAGGCCGCCGCCGAGCGCTGGAGCCGCTGACCCCACCCATTCGGCCGGTGCACCGACGAAGACACATCGCACGCCTTATCCGATCCGCTGATCTGGTGTAGGTTTTTCGCAGTCGGTTGAAGGAAGTGTTGGATGAAAGTGCTGCGGGGGATCGCTGTTCTTGTCGGCCTGGGGGCACTGCTGGCCGCCGCGCCGGTGAGCGCTGGCCCTACGCTCGATCTGGTGCATAGCCGCGGCTCGGTGATCTGCGGCATCAATCCGGTTCTGGGATTCGCCACGTTTCAGTCCGATGGCCGCTGGACCGGCTTCCTGGTGGATTTCTGCCGGGCCATCGCCGCCGCTGTCCTGGGCGACGCCGAGCGTATCGAGATCATCGGCGTAGAGAGCGCCAACCGCTTCAGCGCCTTGGACTCCGGCGCCATCGACGTGCTGGTGGATGGCGCCACCTGGACATTGGGGCGCGAGACCGAATTCCACTTCGTCTTTCCAGTGGTCTATCTTTACGACGGTCAAGGCTTTCTCGCCCACAAGGATCTGAACGCCAAGACCCTGAAAGAGGCGGGCGCCGCGTCGGTGTGCGCCATCACCGATACCACTTCGATCGCCAATCTCGAGGATTATCTCGGCAGCCATCCGTTACCGCTCAAACTGCTGCCGGTGCAGTCCAACGAAGGCGGCTGGTCGTCGTTCCTGAAGCGGCGTTGCGACATCATAACCAATGACCTGTCGGGCCTGATCGTGCGCCGCGCCCTGCATTCGCCCAACCCCGACGACTACGTGCTTCTCGAAGACATCATTTCGAAGGAGCCGCTGGGACCGGCGCTGCGGGCCGATGATCCAGCCTGGATCGGCATCGTCCGTTGGGTGGTCCTGGCGATGATCGCCGCCGAGGAAAATGGCATCGGTCAGGCCCTTGCGACCAGTCAGGCGGTTGGCCGCACTCCGGAAGCGCGGGCACTGGTGGGCCTGGGCGACGACCACGGCAAGGCCCTGGGCATGGAACCAGGCTGGGTCCGCCGGATCTTGCAGCAGGTCGGCAATTACGGCGAGGTGTTCGACCGCCATCTCGGCAAGGACTCCCCACTCAAGCTGGACCGTGGTCTGAACCGGCTGTGGACTCAGGGCGGGCTGCATTACGCACCGCCGTTCAAATAGGATAACGCGATGGCCGGGATGCATGTCGGCATCGTCTTTCGCCTGGTGGCCGGCCTGTTGGGGCTGGCCCTGTTCCTGCTGCTCGGCAGCGGTCTGGCGGTCACCTCGTTCCGTCCGATGCAGCGGGATTTCGCCGACGTGGCAGCCCGCCAACTGCCCGGTCTGGTCGCCGCTGGACATCTGGCGCAGCAAAGCGAGAATCTGGTCGCCCAGGCGCAGTCGCTGATCGTCTCGGACACCAGTTTCACCCGCGAAAGCGTCGCCCTGCGCATCGCCGATCAGGCCGCCTGGACCGGCGAGTTGATCGACGCTCTGCGCGATGTCGGCGTCAGCGAATCGGACCTGTCGCGGCTGCATGGCCTGAAGGACGATCTGGTGGCCAATCTCGGCGGCCTGGCCGCCGCCACCCAGCGGCTGGCCAGCGCCACCGCGGTCGGCGAGGCTTTGAACCGCCAGACCAACAGCCTGACCGACGAATTGCGCCAGATCGAGGAAACGCTGCTGGTCGAGGCCGCTAGCGGCGCCACTCATCAGGCGCGGGCCGACGACTTGGCGCTACGCCGAACGGTTCGTCTGCTCCATGCCGCCGGCCATGCCACGTATGAAGGGCTGATCAGTGACCGCGCCGCTCGGCTGGCCCAGCACCGCCAGTACTTCGAGCGTGATCTGGCTGAGGTCGACCGCCTGTTGCCGACCCTGCCACCGGATGCGATGTCGGCGCTCCAGCCGGTGCGGCAGCGTCTGGCGCAATTGGGCGCCGCCGCCTTTGCCGCGCGGAACGACTATCTGGCCGCCAACAGCACGGTGCGGGGCTTGCTGGCCCGCAATCTGGTCATCTCCGACAAGCTGGTGGGCGGAGTCGCCAATATCACCTCGGCCATTACCCGTGACGTCCAGGAAACCAACCAGGCCATCACCGAGACCACCCGACAGCGCAGCGTGATCCTGTACGGAGTGGCCGTGCTGGGGGTGCTGGGGGCGCTGACCATTCTGATCTATCTCAAGCGGGCAGTGCTGGACCGGCTGCGGACACTGCAAAGCTGCATGCGCGAGCAGGCTGTGCCCGGCACCCTCGAGCGCCTGTGCGTCGGTGACGACGAGATCGCCGAAATGGCCCGCTCGCTGGCCTACTACATGGTGGCGATCGGCAAGCGTGAACTGGCGTTGCGGCAGAGCGAGGAACGCTATCGCACCCTGTACCACCGGACCCCGGTCATGCTGCACAGCGCCGATGCGGCAGGGCGGCTGATCAGCGTTTCCGACTACTGGCTGGACTGCATGGGCTATGGCCGCGCCGAGGTGATCGGCCGGCGGGTGATCTCGTTCCTGACCCCGGAAAGCCGCCGCCATGCGCTGCGGGAGCTGACCCCGCGGCTGCTGGAGAGTGGCCAGATCAAGAATGTCGAGCTGCGCGGCCGCCGCCGGAACGGCGAGGAATTCGATGCCCTGCTGTCAGCGATCATCGAGCAGGACGAGGCTGGCCGCTTCGTCCAGTCGCTCACCGTGCTGACCGACATCACCGACCAGAAGCGCGTCGCGGCCGAACTGGCGGCGCGCACCGACGAGTTGCAGCGCTCCAATGCCGAGCTGGAGCAGTTTGCCTATGTGGCATCGCACGATCTGCGCGAGCCGCTGCGGATGATCAACGGCTATGTCGGCCTATTGCAGCGCCGCTACGCCGATAAGCTGGACAGCGACGCCATGGAGTTCATCCGCTTTGCCGCCGACGGCGCTTCGCGAATGGATCGGCTGGTGCTGGAGTTGCTGGAATTCTCGCGAGTCGGGCGCATGCAGCAGCCGCTCCAGCCCGTCGCCATCGCCGATGTGGTCGACCGCGTGCTCAATGACCTTCAGTTCACGGTGGCCGAGTGCGGCGGCACGGTGGTGGTGCCGGACGCATTGCCTGTGGTGCTGGCCGACCGTCCGCAGATCACCCGGGTATTCCAGAACCTGATCGGCAACGCCCTGAAATACCGCGCTCCCGACCGACCGCCGCGGATCGAGCTGAATGTCCGCCGCCGTGGTGGCGACTGGCAATTCAGCGTGACCGACAACGGCATCGGCATCGCCCGCGAAGACCATGATCGCATCTTCCACCTGTTCCAGCGCCTGCATGCGCGCGGCGAGTACGAGGGCACCGGGCTCGGTCTGGCCATTGCCAAGAAGATCATCGAACGCCATGGCGGTTCCATCGCGGTCGAGTCGGAACCGGACCGAGGCAGCCGCTTCACCTTTCCCCTGCATGCCGCCGATGGTGTCGCCTCAGAAGCTGGAGCCGCGGCGCGGGTTCCGGTATAGAGAGGCTCGCCCCACTCGATGGGGCAGGCCCATACCCGCAGGGAGTGCCCCCATGCAGCGCCTGATCGACGGCTTCCGCCGGTTTCGCACCAGCACCTACGAGCGGAAGCGGCCCCTGTTCGATGCCCTGGCCCAGCATGGCCAGTCGCCGCGGGCGATGGTCATCAGCTGCTGCGACTCGCGGGTCGATCCCGGGCTGATCTTCAGCGCCGAGCCCGGCGACGTATTCGTGGTGCGCAATGTCGCCAATCTGGTGCCGCCCTATGCCCCGTCGGACGAATATCACGGCATCTCCGCCGCTATCGAATTCGCCGTCCAGGGCCTGGAAGTCGAACATATCATCATCCTCGGCCATGCCCGCTGCGGCGGCATCCGCGCCCTGATGGAGGGCCGGCAATCCAGCGGCGAATTCATCGGCCCGTGGATGCGCATCGCCGCCGGCGCCCGCGATCGCGCCATCGCTCTGACTGAAGGTGAGCCGCTGGCGGCAACCTATCGCTGCTGCGAGCTTGAGGCGATCAAGGGCTCACTCAACAACCTAATGACCTTCCCGTGGATTCGCAGCCGCGTCGATTCGGGCCGCGTGGCGCTGCACGGCTGGTATTTCGACCTGGAGTCAGGTGACCTGCTGTGGCTTGGGGAAGACGGCGAGTTTCAGTCGGTATAGAGCGTGGTCCTCACGCTTCAGCCGCCAGGCCGACGAGCCTGAAGGCTCATCCATGCCCTCGCCGGGCGCGCTCCGCGCTTGGCCGCGGCCTCAATGGCCGCTTGATACCGGCGCACCGGTTCGAGCATGTGTCAAACATTACGCTCGCCGGTATCAATCTCCGATCGGCCCGCCGCGCATCTTCTTGACCACCGACCGCTTGCCCTTGGACTCGAGTCGACGTTGCTGCGAGCCAAAGGTCGGCTTGGTGGCGCGGCGCGGTTTGTCGCGATGGGCAGCTTGGCGAATCAGCTCGACCAGACGCTGAATCGCGTCTTCGCGGTTGCGGATCTGATCGCGGAAGCGCTGGGCGGAAATGACGATGACGCCGTCATTGGTCAACCGGCTGCCCGCCAGCCGCTCGAGTCGTCGGCGCGTCTCGTCATCAAAGGCGCGGGAATGGCGGATGTCGAAACGCATCTGCACCGCCGACGACACCTTGTTGACGTTCTGCCCACCCGGCCCTGAGGCGCGGATATAGTCGAACTGCAATTCGTCCTCGTCCAGGGCGATGCGTGGGGTAACCGGGATCATTTGCTATACAGCCACAGCCCAAGTACCGCCGTCGCAATTTTCGATTATTTTTATCGATTTAGTGCGAGCGAAGGATGCCATGTAAGCATGATGAACACTAAGAACGGCTTCTTGGAATTCCTGATTATGCTCGATCTCAATGATCTTCAGTCCTATCTCTTTGCATTTATCAATTAAGAAATGTTGGTTGTGTCCGCTTGTCCCTCCATAATTCATTAATTGGCCCACAGTGGCCTCAGCAGCTTGTTCCGGGTTATCGTGGTCTGAAAGCATCCCCGATTGAAGCCATGCTTTCACCATGCTACGCGACCCTTCGATTGATCGCTCACAGTTAAGAATGAATGCTGGAGGATACTTAGCAAATACCTGTTGCCAGATAATCTGCTTCAGTGGCTCCGCCTTTATTTCCTGAATGGCTCTATCGACCTCTGCTAGCACACCCATTGCAGGCAAGCCGTTAATATGTGGATCTGTTGGACCTAAACAGGAATGCTTGGCTAAGGAGACTTTCTTTGTGGCACAGGCAATCATTGTGCCAGCTGACATTGCCATGTGTGGGACTATCGAACCAATGTTCTTCCCAAACATCTTATAAAGATACTCAACAATGCTTCTAGTGGCTTCGATATCCCCACCAGGGGTGTGAAGAATTAGATCCAACCCCTTTTTGCGATCCAACCCGTGAATAACTGCCATAAAGCCATTTAGATCATTATCGCTGATAAACGCCTCTGGATGCATGCGGCCATCCGGGGTTCTTTTTTGGAGAAACCCAGAATAGTAGGCGATCACCGGCCGACCAATCGTATCTGCCAAAGCACGTAGATATTTTTTTCTTACTTTGTCACAGGCATCCGGCCCTCCGAGGCCGTCAATTTCCTTATCAATCTGATTCCATGTGGGCATTATCGGTCACCGCAATCGTGTATGAGCGGACCGAGATAGGCGTGAAATCGCCGAACCCTGACAAGGTAGGAATCGGCAAAACAAACGCCTGCGGTCCGATGCACCCCTTGATAGGATCATCGTAGACAGATGTAAAGGAGGCGAGAACACCCAACTCCCTTAGCGTTGATTCGCGATCACTCATCGGATCCTACCCTCCCAGCATGCGTGAGAAAAGTAGCACCTTGGGCCATGGATGGCAACATGGCGCTTGACTCTGACGTGAAGTCGTGACTGCTAACGTCATGTCGTAAAGCCAGATGCAGCGCACCCTACCAAGCACGCAGGGCTTTTTGGCACCCCCCTGGCTCGACCTCGCGAATCGAGGCCTCACGGCGCGGTCTAGCCACCGTACAAGCCAATTTTTTTGCCGAGATTAGGTGCTGCGTGAAAAAGCTGCGGAAAAAGCTGTGGATAAGTTATTGGCTATTTGTCAGCAATAGCGATGCGCCGAGTTAGCGCATCGCTCGCGAATGCCATTCGCTAAATTGGATCAGTGACCCTTCGACGCCGGGCCGACATCAATCGCCGCCCGCATCGCTTCCGCGACGACCATTGCCCGGGCCGCAGCGGCGCGGGCGTGGTCGGTGTCGGCTTCTTCGATCAGCACCGTGGCTTCGCGAATGCGATGATCGGCGAAGTCACGGGTGATTTCACCCAGCAGCATCGCTTCCTCGGCCAGCACGGTACAGCGCACCTCGTTGACCTCGGCAAAGCCGCCGGCAACGAAAATGCGCTTGGCGACCTTGCCGTTGTCGTACAGGTCGATGACGCCCGGCCGGATGGTCGTGATCATCGGCGCGTGGTGGGGCAGGGCGCCGAAGTCACCTTCGCTGCCGGGAATCACGATCATTTCGGCAGGCTCGGACAGCACCAGCTTTTCCGGCGACACCAGTTCGAAATCGACCTTCTCGACCATACTTCACCGTCCTTTGAGCCCGCGGCGAAACCGCGGGCTTGATCCTCGTCGTTCAGAAGCCGTAACCAACAGGCTCCCTTTACGCAGCCTCGGCCGCCATCTTCTTGGCCTTCTCGAGGGCTTCCTCGATGGTGCCGACCATGTAGAAGGCCGATTCCGGCAGATGATCGTATTCGCCGGCGACGATGCCCTTGAAGCTCTTGATGGTGTCTTCGAGCGAAACGAACTTACCCGGCGAGCCGGTGAACACTTCGGCGACGTGGAACGGCTGCGACAGGAAGCGCTGGATCTTGCGGGCACGCGCCACGATCAGCTTATCTTCTTCCGACAGTTCGTCCATGCCCAGGATGGCGATGATGTCCTGCAACGACTTGTAGGTTTGCAGGATGCGCTGCACGTCGCGCGCCACCTGATAGTGCTCGGCGCCCAGAACGTTGGGGTCAAGGATGCGCGAGCTGGAGTCGAGCGGATCGACCGCCGGGTAGATGCCCAGCTCGGCGATCTGGCGCGACAGCACCGTGGTGGCGTCCAGATGGGCGAACGAGGTGGCGGGCGCCGGGTCGGTCAGATCGTCGGCCGGCACGTAAATGGCCTGCACCGAGGTGATCGAGCCCTTCTTGGTCGACGTGATGCGCTCCTGCAGAGCGCCCATGTCGGTGGCCAGGGTCGGCTGATAGCCCACCGCCGAAGGAATACGGCCCAGCAGCGCCGACACTTCCGAACCCGCCTGGGTGAAACGGAAGATGTTATCGACGAAGAACAGCACGTCCTGGCCTTCCTCGTCGCGGAAGTATTCCGCCAGGGTCAGGCCGGACAGGGCAACGCGGGCACGGGCGCCCGGCGGCTCGTTCATCTGGCCGTAGCACAGGGCCACCTTGGAATTCGGCCCGTCCAGATCAATGACCTTGGATTCGATCATCTCGTGATACAGGTCGTTGCCTTCGCGGGTACGCTCACCCACACCGGCGAACACCGAATAGCCGCCATGCGCCTTGGCGATGTTGTTGATCAGCTCCATGATCAACACGGTCTTGCCGACGCCGGCACCACCGAACAGACCGATCTTGCCGCCCTTCACATACGGGGCCAGCAGGTCGATGACCTTGATGCCGGTGACCAGGATCTCGGTATCGGTCGACTGATCAATAAAGGGCGGGGCCGGAGCGTGGATCGGCCGACGCTTGGTGCTGGTCACCGGACCGCGTTCATCGACCGGGTCGCCGATGACGTTGAGAATGCGGCCCAGGGTCTCGGGGCCGACCGGCATGGTGATGGGGGAGCCGGTATTGGTGACTTCCTGGCCACGCACCAGACCGTCGGTCGAGTCCATGGCGATGGTGCGAACGGTCGATTGGCCCAGATGCTGCGCCACCTCCAGCACCAGGATCTTGCCCTGGTTGGTGGTGTGCAGTGCGTTGAGAATGGCCGGCAACTCCTGCTCGAAGCGCACGTCCACGACCGCGCCCATGACCTGGGTGATGGTGCCGACGTTGGTATTGGTCATGACTGCTCCTGACTTCTTTACAGCGCTTCGGCGCCGGAGATGATTTCGATCAGTTCCTTGGTGATCTGCGCCTGACGGGTGCGGTTGTACCGCATAGTCAGACGGTTGATCATGTCGCCCGCGTTGCGCGTCGCGTTGTCCATGGCGGTCATGCGCGCGCCTTGCTCCGAGGCGAAGCTTTCCAGCAGCGCGCGGAACATCTGGACAGCCAGGTTGCGCGGCAGCAGGTCGGTGAGGATCGCCTCTTCCGACGGTTCGAACTCATAAATGGCCCGCGGCCCGTCATCATCATGATGATCGTCCCGTTCGACGGTGGCGGACACCGGGAACGGGATCAGCTGCTGACGGGTCGGCACCTGAGCGATCGCCGACTTGAACTTGTTGTAGATCACCGTGCAGACATCGAACTCGTTGTTCGAGAACATTTCGGCGATCTTGTCGGCGACCTGATTGGCCTCGGAAAAGATGATTCCCTTACGCCCCAGGCCGTCATAGGTCGGCCCGATCAGCGAGGAAAAGTCGCGGCGCATCTGATCGCGGCCCTTGCGGCCCACGGTCATCAGCTTGACGGTCTTGCCATCAGCCAGCAGCTCGCCCACGAAATTGCGGGCAGTCCGCGCGATGATGGTGTTGAAGCCGCCGCACAGGCCACGATCCGAGCTGATGACGACCACCAGATGGACGTCGCTCTTGCCGGTGCCGGACAGCATGGGCGGAGCGCCGGCCTGACCGGCAAGGCTGCCGGCCAGAGCGCCCAGCATCCGTTCCATGCGTTCGGCGTAGGGCCGCGCCTGCTCCACCGCCGCTTGCGCGCGGCGGAGCTTCGAGGCGGCCACCATTTTCATGGCCGAGGTGATCTTGCGCGTCGATTTGACGCTGTTGATCCTGACCCGCAGGTCCTTGAGACTGGGCATCTCTGTCTCGCTCGCTCCGCCGGCCGCTTACGCGAACTTCTTCGAGAAGTCGTCGAGGAACGACTTCAGCTTTTCCTCGGTCTGCGGGCTGATCTGCTTTTCGGTGCGGATCGCCTCGAGGATCTCCGGCGCGCGGGCCTTGATGTCGGACAGCAACTGCTGTTCGAACGGGCCGACGTCGTTGATCTTCAGCTTGTCCAGGTAGCCACGCACACCGGCATAGATCGACACGACCTCGTCCTCGGTCGCCATCGGCTGGTACTGCGGCTGCTTGAGCAGCTCGGTCAGGCGGGCGCCGCGGTTGAGCAGGCGCTGGGTCGCCGGATCGAGATCCGAAGCGAACTGGGCAAAGGCGGCCATTTCACGATACTGAGCCAGTTCCAGCTTGATGGTGCCGGCAACCTGCTTCATCGCCTTGATCTGAGCCGCCGAACCGACGCGCGACACCGACAGGCCGACGTTCACCGCCGGACGGATGCCTTTGTAGAACAGTTCGGTTTCCAGGAAGATCTGGCCGTCGGTGATGGAAATCACGTTGGTCGGGATATAGGCCGACACGTCGTTGGCCTGGGTCTCGATCACCGGCAGAGCGGTCAGCGAACCGGCGCCCTGGACGTCGTTCATCTTCGCGGCGCGCTCGAGCAGGCGCGAATGCAGATAGAACACGTCGCCCGGATAGGCTTCGCGGCCCGGCGGACGGCGCAGCAGCAGCGACATCTGACGATAGGCCACGGCCTGCTTCGACAGATCGTCATAGAAGATGACCGCGTGCATGCCATTGTCGCGGAAATACTCGCCCATGGTGCAGCCGGTGTACGGCGCCAGGAACTGCAACGGAGCCGGGTCGGAGGCGGTGGCGGCAACAACGATGGTGTAGTCCATCGCGCCGTGATCGGTCAGAGTCTTGACGATCTGCGCCACGGTCGACCGCTTCTGGCCGACGGCGACATAGATGCAGTACAGCTTCTGCTTCTCGTCGTCGCTGGAATTCCAGCGCTTCTGATTGATGATGGTGTCCAGGATGATCGCGGTCTTGCCGGTCTGGCGGTCACCGATGATCAGTTCGCGCTGGCCGCGGCCGACGGGGATCAGGGCGTCCACCGCCTTGATGCCGGTCGACATGGGCTCGTGCACCGACTTGCGCGGAATGATGCCCGGGGCCTTGACGTCGACGCGATTGATGCTGGCGGCGTCGATCGGGCCCTTGCCGTCGATCGGGTTGCCCAGACCATCGACCACGCGACCCAGCAGGCCTTTGCCCACCGGCACTTCGACGATGGCGCCGGTCCGCTTGACCGTGTCGCCTTCCTTGATGGTGCGATCGTCACCGAAGATCACGACGCCGACATTGTCGGTTTCCAGGTTCAGGGCCATGCCCTTGATGCCACCCGGGAACTCGACCATTTCACCGGCCTGCACCTTGTCGAGGCCGTGGATGCGGGCGATGCCGTCACCGACCGACAGAACCTGACCGACCTCGGCGACTTCCGCCTCGGTGCCGAAATTGGCGATCTGTTCCTTGAGGATAGCGGAGATTTCCGCGGCGCGGATTTCCATTACCCGACCCCTTTCATTGCAAGCTGGAGGTGCTGCAGCTTGGTGCGCAGCGAGTTGTCAATCATGCGTGAGCCGACGCGGACGACCAGCCCACCGAGCAGGGACGGATCCACCTGGACCTCGACCGCCACCGACGTGCCAACCTCGGCCTTCAGCGTATCGGTCAGCGCGGCGAGCTGCGCGTCGGTCAACGGCGCCGAAGCCGTCACCGACGCCGTCACCTCGCCGCGCCTGGCGGCAAGCCGCTCCAGATACGCACCGATCATCCCCTTGACCGAGAACAGGCGGCGATTACCGGCGACCGTGCCGAGGAACCGGCGGGTCAAGTCGGAAAAGCCGGCCTTTTCGGCCACGGCGGTGATCGCCCGGATCTGGGCATCCCGACCGATCACCGGGCTACGCAACAGCCTGGTGAGATCGTCGCTGGCTGCGGCCATGTCGCGAAACGCCTTGAGATCGGCCGCAACCTGATCCAGGGCATTGTGTTGCTCCGCCAGCTCGAACAGTGCGGCGGCGTAGCGTTGGGCGATTGCGCCTGTGGTTTCCGATGACACCTGGGACTGTCCTTGAGAGAGCACTAATATTATTTAAGGGTGATTTACAAAGCCTTGATATAAAACATGTTTTCCACTCAACAACACCCCCTGTCGAGCGGCGTGCGTTAACTATCACATAAGGGTGACCGGCGCAAGCCGACTCCCCGGTTTTTTTGCAGTGCGGTAGCCGAGGCGAAACAGGGCCAAGGGCTGTTTCTACCAGTGAATGACGGGGATTTGATAGGGGTTTTCCCGCGCTGCGGCATCAGTCCGGCAGATCGAGGATATCCATGGCCATGTCGAACGCCGCGCCAGTATAGACCCGGCACCGGGTGGTGCCCAATTTGTCCAGACGGAAAGTGCGCTGGCCCTCGGGCGTCGCCAGATCGCAGCCCAGCAGAGCAGGGCAGGTGGTCGCGCCGAAACGCTGTTCGAACTGCATGATCAGCGGCTTGACCAGACCATAGGCTTCGCCCGCCAACTGCCCGGCATCGCTGCGCCCGCCCACCAGACCCATCCCCAGCACCGCCCCCGACAATGCGCCACAGGTCTGCCCCCCGCGCGCCATGCCGCTGCACAGGCCAGTGGCGATGCCGGGAATCAACGGCGAGTCGATCCCCAACCGCCGCGCCATCGCCAGCAACACGGCCTCGGCGCAGAACAGGCCGGAGTCGAACAGGGCTTCGGCGGGGTTGGGGGAGGGGGGAGCATCGGTGTCGGTCATGGGGGTCTCCGGCAATCTTCCACACTTGACTGTTTTAGCTATTTTAGCTAAATTGGACAGCAGTTGGAACGCAATACTGCGCTGTGGTCCATACAGGTAACGGAGCAGCGTCGGCGCGCCATCAGCATACAAAAGGATAATGATATGAATACCATCAACGCCAGTGACGCCAAGAATCGTTTTGGGCAGTGCCTGGAGCAGGCCCTCGTCGGACCTGTCGGCATCACCAAAAAAGAACGGCTGGTGGCTGTGATGGTGTCATCTGCCGAATTCGAGAAACTCACAAAGGCACACATGCGTTTGTTGAATATAGAGGCTGATCGCGCGGTTCAGGAAGGTTTTATCGGTACGGAAGCTACCGAACGCTTTTTTGACTCATTGGATGATAAATAAAGGAAAGTGAAAGATGATGAAGCAAAACTTGTCCACGTTTGCATTAAACACGCTGCGAGAAATTCCGAAAGAGACCGCTCGTCGCCTACGTGATTTTATCCGGGGGGAATTATCTATACCGCGGGAGACCCCACATCCAGACAGCATCCCGATTAATGATAGTGGACGTCGCTATGTCGAGCGGCATGGCTATGCGATAGTGTATCGGGTGAGTGATGGGTGTCTGTTCATTGACCAGATTTGGCCACAATGACTTGATCTATTTAGTTTAATATCATATTAATACTTAGATATCAGGGGGCCGCGAGTGCCCTCATTTTTTTTACAAGAACCCATACGGATCAACATCCACCTGCACCCGCACCGCATCCGGGATGGCGACCCGGCTGAGCCAAGCGCGCAGCACCTGTTGCACATTCACCGAACGCTCGGCCTTGAGCAACAGGCGGCGGCGGTAGCGACCTCGCAACAGCGACAGCGGGGCAGGGGCGGGGCCGAAGACGGCGACTCCGGCGTCCCGCGGGGCGGCGCGGCCGAGGGCGCGGGCGATGGTGTCGACCTTGGTCTCGTCGACCCCCGAGACAATCAGGGCGGCGAGCTTGCCGAACGGCGGCATGCCGGCGATACGGCGCTGCTCCGCCTCTTCGGCAAGGAAGGCTTCGCCGTCGGCCTTGATCAGGGCCTGCATCACCGGGTGGTCGGGCTGATATGTCTGCAACAGCACCCGACCGGGATGCTCGGCGCGACCCGCCCGGCCAGCGACTTGCCAGAGCAGTTGCCAAGTGCGTTCGGCGGCACGCAGATCGCCGCCCGACAGGCCGAGATCAGCATCCACCACGCCGACCAGGGTGAGGCGTGGGAAATGGTGGCCCTTGGCGACGATCTGGGTGCCGATCAGAATATCCACCTCGCCATCGGCCATGCGGCGGACGATGTCGGCGGCGGCGCGCGGGCTGGCCAGCAGGTCGGAAGCCATCACCTCGAGTCGCGCCGCGGGAAAGCGCTCCACCACCTCCTCGGCCAGACGCTCGACCCCGGGCCCGCAGGCGACGAAGCTGTCCTCGGCGTCGCAGTTGGGGCAGTGGCTGGGGCGGGTGATCAGATGGCCGCAATGATGGCATTGCAGCCGGGCGACGCGGCGATGCTCGACCAGCCAGGCGGTGCAGTTGGGGCATTGCAGCCGATGGCCACAGCCGCGGCACAGAGTCAGCGGGGCATAACCACGACGATTGAGGAACAGCATGACCTGTTCGCCGGCCGCCAGGGTCGCCGTCACCGCTTCGACCAGCGGCGGCGCCAGCCAGCGGCCCCGCTGCGGCGGAGTCTTGCGCAGATCAATTGCCGCCATCTCCGGCAGCGCCGCGCCGGCATGGCGGTCGGGCAGGTGCAGGCGGGTGTATTTGCCGGTCTGCACATTGGTGGCGGTTTCCAGCGACGGCGTAGCCGAGGCGAGAATTACCGCATGGCCGCCCAATCGGGCGCGCAGCACCGCCATGTCGCGGGCGTGGTAGATCACGCCTTCTTCCTGCTTGAACGAGGCGTCGTGCTCCTCGTCGACGACGATCAGACCCAGATCGGCATAGGGCAGGAACAGGGCAGAGCGCGCCCCGACCACCACCGCCGCCCGGCCCTCGGCGACATCGCGCCAGGCCTGACGACGCTGGCCCTCGGGCAGGTCGGAATGCCACGGCGTCGGCGCGGCACCGAAACGACGGGCAAAGCGCTCGAGCCATTGGGTGCCCAGGGCGATTTCCGGCAACAGCACCAGAACCTGCCGGCCAAGCCGCAGGGCGGCGGCCACCGCCTCGAAATAGACCTCGGTCTTGCCCGAACCGGTGACGCCCTCGAGCAGGGTCACGGAAAAACCGTCGGCGACTCTGGCCGCCAGCGCCGCCGCCGAGTCGGCCTGAGCCGGCGACAGCACCGGGCCGGGCAGGGCGGGATCGGGGCGCGGCGGTGCCTTGGGCCCGCGCCGCACCGACTCGAGCACTCCGGCATCGGCCAGACCGCGCACCACCGCCGCCGATACCTGCGCCGAGTCGGCCAGTTCAGCCGCGGTCAAAACGCCCGCTCGAGCGATCTCGACCACCCGCAGCCGGCCCGGAGTCGACCGTATCCCCAGTTCCTCGAGCGACCGGGCGAGGCGATAGGCGATCTGCAAGCGGGGTGCCTCGAGCGCCGCTGGCACGCTGAGAACCATGCGCAGCACCGCCCCGGGCGGCGACAGCGTATAGGCTGCGACCCATTCGACGAGTCGCCGCGATACCGCCGGCAGCGGCGGCACCGGCAGCCGCGCCGCTACCGGCTTCAACCGGCCCGGGGGCAGGGCACCCGAGCCGGCTCGCCACACCACACCGAACTCCGTGCGCGGCCCGAGCGGCACGCGGACGATCTGGCCGGGCTCCAGGGTGACGCCTTCGGGCACCCGGTAATCCAGAAATCCCCCCAACGGCAGCGGCAATAATACCGCCACCTCCTCGCCGGGGTGATACAGGTCGGAAGGGTTGTCGGTCGGGTGGATCATCCGGTAGACTCTATCCTCTGAGTCATACCCCGTGCAAAGGCTTGGGAAGCATGAAATTTTTCATCGATACGGCCGATGTCGCGGAGATCCGCGCGCTGGCCGAGACCGGCATGGTCGACGGTGTCACCACCAATCCCACCCTGGCCGCCAAAACCAACCGGCCGTTCCTGGCGCTGGTCGAGGAAATCGCCCATATCGTTCCCGGCCCGGTGAGTGCCGAGGTGGTTGCCACCGACTACGCCACCATGTTGCGCGAAGCGCGGCTGCTGCACAAGCTGCGGCACAACGTGACCATCAAGGTGCCGCTGACGCCCGACGGCTTGCGGGTGTGCAAGGCCCTGTCCTCCGACGGCGTGATGGTCAACGTGACCCTGTGCTTCTCCGCCGCCCAGGCGATCCTTGCCGCCAAAGCCGGGGCCGCCTTTATTTCACCCTTCGTCGGCCGGCTCGACGACGTCGGGGCCGATGGCATGGCGCTGATCGCTGATATCGTGACCATCTATCGGCAGTACCCGGCGTTCCGCACCGAGGTGCTGGTGGCGTCGATCCGTCACCCCATGCATGTGGTTGCGGCCGCCCGGATGGGTGCCCATGTCGCCACCATGCCGCCGAAGATTCTGCGCCAGATGTTCGACCATCCGCTGACCGAGAAGGGCTTAGCTTCCTTCCTGGCGGACTGGGAGAAGACCGGCCAGACCATCCTGGGAGCCTGAGCGCATGGCCGAAGCCGCCGCCCCCCTGAGCGACGACCAGGTGACCGCCTATTTGCGCGTCCATCCCGATTTTTTGCAGCGCCATCCCGATCTGCTGATGCGTCTGGCCGCGCCGGCGCGGGGCGCCAGTGGCGACCGCATCGCCGATCTGCAACAGGTCATGAACGAGCGGCTGCGCCGTGAACTCGACGAGCTGCGCGGCTGCGCCGAACATCTGATCACCACCCAGCGCAGCAACATGTCGTTGCAAACCCGCACCCATCAGGCGGTGCTGGCGGTGCTGGCCAGCCGCTCAATGGATGAGTTGGTCCAGGTGTTGACCGACGTGGCCCAACTGTTCGAGGTCGACGTCATCACCCTGTGCCTCGAGACCGCCGACGAGGTCATTCCCGACCTGGCAGTCAACGGGGTCATGCGGCTACCGCGCGGCAGTTGCGCCGAACTGCTCGGCGACCGCGATGTTCTGCTGCGCGGCTCTGCCAGTGGCGATGCCGCGCTGTTCGGTGCCGCGGCACCGCTGGTGCGGTCCTATGCGCTGGCTCGCCTGCTGTCGGGTGAGCGGCGACCAGGCGGGTTGCTGGCGCTGGGATCGCGGGACGAGCACTGCTATCAGGCTGGTCAGGGCACCGAATTGCTGAGCTTTTTCACCCGGGTGGTCGAATACGCCGTGCACCGCTGGATCGCCTGATGACCCGGCTGGCCATCGCTTTTGTCGGCGACGACCATCTGGTGGCGGCGGTGACAGCGTGGCAACGCTGGTTGGCGGAGGAAAAGCGCGCCTCCGCCCATACCCTGGACGGCTATGGCCGCGATCTGGCGGCGTTTCTCGGCTTCCTGCAACATCATCGTGGCGGGGAGCCGCGACTCGAAGATCTGGCCGACCTGACGCCGGCCGATTTCCGCGCCTTCCTCGCCCAACGCAACGGTGACGGGCTGGCCCGCAGTTCAATGGCCCGGGCCATGTCGAGCCTGCGCGGGTTTTTCCGTTTCCTCGACCAGACCGACCGGTTGCGCAATCCGGCGATCCAGGCGGTACGCTCGCCACGGCCACCGCGCAGCTTGCCCAAGCCGCTGGCCGCCCAGGAGGCCATGGAAACCCTGGCCTCGGCACCGTCCTTGCAGGATCAGCCATGGCTGGCGGCGCGGGATCTGGCGCTGTTCACCCTGCTGTACGGCTGTGGCTTGCGACTTGGCGAAGCGCTCGGGCTGACGGTGGCCGAGGCGCCGCTCGGCGATGTCGTCCGCATCACCGGCAAAGGCCGGAAACAGCGCATGGTGCCGGTGTTGCCGGTGGTGCGTCAGGCAATCGCCGACTATCTGCGGCTGCGCCCCGCCGCCGCCGGGTCGGAGGCGCCGTTGTTCATCGGTGCCCGCGGCCAGGGGCTCAATCCGGGGGTGGTGCAGCGCCAGATGCGCCGGTTGCGGGCGCTGCTCGGCCTTGCCGACACCGCCACACCCCATGCCCTGCGCCACAGCTTTGCCACGCATCTGCTGTCGGCGGGTGGTGACCTGCGCACCATTCAGGAACTGCTGGGCCATGCCTCGCTGTCGACGACCCAGCGCTACACCGACGTTGATTCTGGCCGCCTCGCCGCCACCTATCGCGCCGCCCATCCCAGAGCCAAGGGGTAGCCGGGCAGGGGGGGGTGAAAGAGGGCAGTGGCACGCGTTGAGCCGTGCCATCAACCGTGAAAAGCAACACGGATAAGGGGCAATCCGTGTTCATCCCGAATCCGGCGGAGCCGGAATCCGTGTTCATCCGTGTTCCCTGGCGATCTCTCAGCCGAACGGGCCTCCGTCATGAGGATGTTCACCCGATTGCCCTGGGCAGCGCGCTCCCAGGCCCAAACGCAGAAAGGGGGGCCGAAGCCCCCCGATCCTCAAGTCCGTTCGAACGGCAGACCGTTCTAGAAGTTCAGGCGCAGACCGGAAACGAAGCCGACGCCTTCGTTCTGGGTGGCGTTGGTGCCACCGTCATATTCGTTGTAGAACACCGAGGCGACGGCGGTGACACCGGTGCCCAGCTCATACGCGCCGGACAACTGGATCAGACGCATTTCCTGGTCGGACGCGCCGGTGGTGATGGCGTAAGCGTCGGAGGCGAAGTAGCCCAGGCTGACGGCCATCGGGCCGGAGGTGTAGCTGATGCCCACATCATAGGCGATACCGTCGCCGGCAATCGCGTTCTGACCGGTGCCGATGCCGGTAGAAACGTTGACGCGGTCGTCTTCCTCGGAGTGACGGAAGCTACCGCCCAGGGTCCAGCCGGCATAACCGAACTTGGCGCCGACGGTGAATTCCTCGGTGGCATCGAAGCCATCGACGGAATGACGGTAGTAGCCGGCCGAGGTGGCCATGGTGAAGGCGCCGAATTCGCGGGTGTAGCCCAGAGCCAGGGCGATGGCGTCATGCGCGCTGGTGGTGGGGATCGAGGTGGCGCCGCGGCTGTCTTCGCTGGCGACGTTCGGCGTATAGCTGATGCCGAAGGTCAGGCCATGGAATTCGGGGGTGAAGTAGGCGATCTTTTCAGCGTCGCCGTCACGATCGGCCCAGGTGGTGTAGAACTCCAGGGTCAGCGGGCTCACGACCCACAGGCCATAGTCGCCGTCCGACAGGCCGAGGCCGACATCGGGAGCGGACACATGCAGCAGGGCCGCCGCGTTGTCCTCGGTCCCGACAACCAGCTTGCCGAAGCCGCCGCTGACGGTGACATAGGATTCGTCGATCACATCGGTCCGCTGGTCGGCGCCGCCGCCGGCTTCCAGCTCGATGTGGACGGCAACCGAAATGCCATTGTCCAGCTTGGTCGAACCATCAAACCAGACTTCGTTGTCACCCTTGACATCGACTTCCTGGTAATCGGTGCCCCGGATATCGTTGCTGGCGTAACCAACGTACCAGTAGGAATAGCCGCCGAGCGACAGCTTGACCGGATCGGAAGCCTGGGCCGAAGCGGCCAGAGCGGTCAAGCCAACCAGGGCCGTGGTAATGCCAAGAAGCTTTTTCATCGTCATCTGTCCTTTTCACATCTTCTCGGTAGCGGCCAGACTGGCTCGGGGGACATCTGCCTTCAAATTCGGCAGCTGCCAGATACCGCCCCCTTTGACGGCAACTTTACTGACTTACCGGACTACGTCAATCGTCAGCATGACGTTGTGATGCCATTCCGTGACGGTGTTGCCCTTGCGCCACAGTCGCAGCCGCCCAGGCAAAAAGAAAGGGGCGGCCGAAGCCGCCCCTTCCCACAACTTTGTATCGGTTTGGCTTAGAACGCCAGAGCGATACCGGAGGTGACAACCCAACCGTCGTTGTAGTTGGTGTCGCGGGCAGCGCCGTTGCCTTCGTCGAAGTCGCCGTAACCGATCATGCCGATCAGGTCGACGCCAGCGCCGAGGTTGTACTTGCCGCTGACGAAGTAGGACTCGATGCTGTCGCCGCCCTTGGCCGACGAGTCGAAGTAGTTGAAGCTCACGGCGAACGGACCCTGAGCGTACATGGCGCCAACCGTCCAGGTGGTGGCGGTCAGATCAGTCGTCATGGTGCCGTTGCTGTTTTCGGTCCACATCTTGCGATAGCCACCGCCGACGCTGAAGCCGGCATAACCCAACTGGGCGCCGAGGGACAGCTGGTCGTGGCTGTTAATGGTGGCGGCGGTGTCGGCGGCAACCACATAGCCCACCGAGGCCTTCAGGGTCACGGCGCTGAAGGTGCCCGAGTACATGCCGGCGAAGCCGACGAGGTCGCTGACGCCGATCAGGTCGTCGGCGGTGGCGCCGCGATTGTCTTCGCTCCAGTTCGGAACGTAGCTGGCGCCAAGGGTGAAGCCGGCGAAGGACGGAGCAACGTAGGTCAGCGTCTCCGGCTTGTTGGTGGTGTTCGGAACGTCAATGCCGGTGGTGGTCGGAGCGGCGTTGCTGTTTTTGGCCAGGTAGGTGCCGCCGTTGATGCCCAGCTCGGAGTCGAGGCTGAAGCCGCCGGCGTCCGGAGCGGTCACGTGCAGCAGGTAGGCGCCGTTCCAGCGGGTGCCGGCGATGATGGTACCGAAGCCGCCGCTGACGGTGACATAGGACTCGTCGATCACATCCGTGGTCTGGTCGGTGTTGCCACCGGCCTCGAGTTCCATCTGCACGGAAATCTTGATGCCGTTGTCAAGGGTGGTCGAGCCCTTGAAATGCACTTCATTGGTGCCCTTGATGTCGACGTCCTGGAACTTGGAGCCGGTCACGTCGTTGTCGGCATAGGCGACGACCCACTTGGAATAGCCACCGAGGCCCAGCTTGATCGGGTCAGAAGCCTGAGCAACACCGGTCAGGCTGAGGGCAACCAGCGCCGTGCTGGCAAAAAGAACCTTCTTCATGTTATCTCCTCTCTTTGGGTGACCGCTGCCCGAACGACAGTCAGGCCCTATCCAAAATTGCATCGCACGGCCATGATGGAGCCACGGGCGCCGGGCCAAGTCAAGCAACGGCCCGCTGGGGATGTGTCGAAATCTCCCCACTGTGGCAAGGACGACACACACGGTCGGGGACGGCGGGGCCGCATTGCGCACTTAACAGCCGCAGCCGATTGGGTTAAAGCTGTGTCCGGCGACCCAAAGAGGATATGACATGTTGCACGCCTTGACGCGGTTTTCCCGGCCGGTTCTGCTGATCGGTTTTGCCCTTCCCCTCATGCTGTCCGCCTGCGGCGAGATGAAGACCGTCGAGCCCGAGCGGCGGCGCGGCGACACCGCACCCACCTTCGGTGACAAGCCGCGCGAAAGCATGTTCGGCCCTGGTGGTCTGCAACTGTTCGGCGCCGACAAGAAGAAGACCGACGACGGCGGCGCCGGTATCGGTGTCAATGCCTATCTGTGGCGCGCCTCGCTGGATACCATTGCCTTCATGCCGATCAGCTCGGCTGATCCGTTCGGCGGGGTGATCCTGACCGACTGGTACAGCCTGCCGGAAACTGCCGGCGAACGCTTCAAGGTCAGCATCTTCATCATGGATCGCGCCTTGCGGGCCGACGGTATCCGCGTCTCCGTGTTCAAGCAGCACCGCAACGCCGCCGGTGCCTGGCTGGATGCCGCAGTTGACCCGATGACCCAGAGCGATCTGGAAAATGCCATCCTGACCCGGGCGCGGCAGCTACGAATCCAGTCGGATAGCAAATAGCCCGCGACCGGGCGTCGGGCCGCGTCGGGCCGCGTGCGTTTCGTCCTCGCCGTGAACCATAAGACCCGCACGAGTCGCCATGTCGCGCACGGAGGAGCGTTACAACATCCTGGAGACCGAGGCCCGATGGCAGGCGGTGTGGCGGCGTGATCCTCCGCCCCCTCCTCCCGCTGGTGCTGCCAAGGTCTGCCTGCGAGTCGCCGCCGACCCGACCGGCTTGAGCCTGGATCAGGCGCGCGGCTGTGTGGTCGCCGATATGCTCGCCCGGGTCTGGCAAGGCCGGGGAGTGACGGTGCGCTTGGCCCTGCCGCCGGGAGTGGAGCGATTGGGACTCGTCAGCACGCTCCCCATGGCCGATGAGGGGGGAGCGTGCTCGCCGGTGCGCTCTGTCGTCCTGGAGTGCGACGGCCTTCCCATCCGGCCGCCGCCGCTCCGGCTTGGCCGGATTCTAGGCTCTCTGCCCGATGACCTTGCCGCCACCATTGCCACCTATGGCGCGGACAGCCTTCGGCTCACCTTGATGTCCGATACGGCGCCAGGCCGCGATCTGATGTGGTGCGATGGCGCCATTGAAGGGGCGTGGCGCTTTTGTCATCGTCTGTGGCGACTCGGCCTGACCACCCTGCCCTTCCTGGCCGCCGCTCCGGCCCCTCTTGCCGCCAGGGTACAAGCGCTGAATCAGTGCATCGACGAGACCATACTGGCTGTGACCACCGATCTCGATGCCCTGATGCCCCACAAGGCGATCGCCCGACTTCGACTCCTGACCGGCGCGCTGGCCAGCCAACGACCAGACGAGTCGGGAGCGCCGGCGGTCTTGCGGCGGGGACTGGAGACGCTGCTGCGTCAGTTGGCCCCTATCCTGCCCCATCTGTGCGAGGAGCTATGGCGACGCCTCGGCCATGACCAGCCGCTGTCCCGCGCACCATGGCCGAGCCCGCAGCGATCGGCGACGATGGCAGCGGATACGGTCACCGTCGCCGTTCACGTCAATGGCAAGCCTCGCGGCTTGCTGCATCTGCCACGGGATACCGACCGGGAGGCGCTACAGCGCGCCGCTCTCGCCTTGCCGGCCGTGACCCATCACACCCGCGGTGTCACGCCGCGTCAGGTTATCGTCGTGCCGAACAGGATTCTCAATGTCGTCCTCTAAACTCCTCCCCGCCGCCCTGCTGCTGTTGCTCACCGGCTGCGGCTTCCAACCCCTGTATGGCGACCACAGTGCCGGAGCCGGCAATGTCAGCCACGAGATGGCCACTGTGGCGATCCCGATCATTCCCGAACGCATCGGCCAGATGGTGCGCAACGAGCTGATCGACACCATGACGCCGCACGGCCAACCGGGCGCACCGTCCTATGTGCTGCGTGTCCAGCTCAAGGAAGCCAGCGACACCCAGACGCTGCGATTCGATTCAACCGCCAGCCGCGTGCGCTACACCCTGCGGGCTCAGTTTCAGCTACTGGCCGGCGACCAGTTGATCAGCGACGGCAATGCCCGTTCGGTGGTATCCTACGATCTGCCCGGCGCCTCGGGCTACTATTACACCTCGGTGGCGGCGCAGCGGGAAGCCGAGCAGCAGGCTGCGCTCGACGTCGCCCAGCAGATCAAGACCCGCGTGGCCGTCCTGATCGCCAAACGCGCCAGCAGCAAACCGTGAAGATTGCTGGCAACCGAGTCGACGGTTTTCTCCGCTCGCCTGACCCGGCGATGCGGGCGGTGTTGTTATATGGCCCCGATTCAGGATTGGTACGCGAGCGCGGTGACGCCCTCGCCCGCTCCATCGTCCCTGACCTGACCGACCCGTTTCGAGTCGCAGAACTCAGCCTGTCTCATCTGCGTGAAGACCCCGCCCGTCTCGCCGACGAGGCCGCCGCGCTCAGCCTGACCGGCGGCCGTCGTGTGGTTCGGCTGCGGGATGCCGCCGACACGGCCACCACCGCCCTGAAGTCGTTTCTCGAGGGAACGGTCAGCGGCAGCCTGGTGATCGTCGAGGCAGGAGACCTGTCGACCCGCTCCAGTCTGCGCAAGCTGTTCGAGGGCGACGACCGCGCCGCCGCCCTGCCCTGCTATGGCGATGAGGGGCAGAATCTGGAAAGCGTCATCCGCGATACCCTGCGCCAGCATGGCCAGGAAGCCGATCGCGACGCCATGGCCTATCTGCTGGATCACCTCGGCGCCGATCGGCGGCTGACCCGTACCGAGTTGACCAAGCTCGCCCTGTACCGCGGCGGACCCGGCCGGATCTCACTGGATGATGCCTTGGCCTGCATCGGCGACGGTGCGGCGATGGATCAGGATGATCTGGCGTTGGCGGTCGGCGAAGGCGATCAGGCAACGGTGCAAAGACTGCTCGACCGTCTGTGGCGTGAGGGGGTGTCTCCCATCGGCGTGCTGCGCACCGTCAGCCGCTACTTCCTGCGCCTGCATCTGGCGGCCGGTCTGATGGCCCAGGGCCGCAGCGTCGATCAGGCCGTCAGCGCTCTCAAGCCGCCACCCATTTTCCGCATCGCCCCCCGCATGAAGGGGCAATTGCAGCGCTGGTCGGTGGAGCGGCTGAGCACCGCGCTCGATCTGCTGGTCACCGCCGAACTGGACTGCAAAACCACCGGATTGCCGTCCGAAGCGATGTGCGGCCGCTGCCTCACCCAATTAACGGTCGCCGCGCGCAAGCGCTGACGGCTCCGTCCTCCGGGGCCGCAAGCCCTTTGCGGCGCCGCCTAGAGCGCCGCGCGTCAAATGTGACGCATGGCGCGCCCGGCGAGGGCAGGCATAAGCTAGACCGTGATGCAGATTTACTGCATCACGGTCTAGTTCAAATCCTCGTCATCCATCGGCTCGATGGCTCGAGCGGCTTCGCGGCCACCATGGCTGAGGCGATGGAGGATATCGTCGAGCTGTTCCAGGCTGCCGTATTGGATGGTCAAATCACCGCCCTTGCCGTGAAAGCGGATGTTGACCTTCAGGCCGAGAATCTGTTGCAGATCGCGTTCGAGCGCCGCGGTGTCGGGGTCTTTTTCGCCATCGGCGATGCCGCTGCTCCGGCGCGGCGTGGACGACGGCTTTTTCTCCGGCTGCTGCGCCAGCTTTTCGGTCTGACGAACGTTCAGACCTTTGCTCACCACCTGCTGGGCCAGTTTCACCGAGTCCGGGGCGGTGAGCAAAGCGCGCGCATGTCCGGCGGTCAGTCGGCCTTCGTCCAGCATGAGTTTGATGGGATCGGGCAGCCCCAGCAGCCGCAGGGTGTTGGTGACATGGCTGCGGCTTTTGCCGACGGCCTTGGCCAGATCCTCCTGGGTATGATGGAACTCGTCGAGCAGACGCCGGTAGCCGTCGGCTTCCTCGAGCGGCGACAGATCCTGGCGCTGGAGGTTCTCGACCAGCGCCACTTCCAGCGCTTCACGGTCGGAGAATTCCTTGACGATGACCGGCACTTCGTGAAGCTGGGCGAGTTGCGCCGCGCGCCAGCGGCGCTCACCGGCGATGATCTCGTAGGTATTGGTGTCTTCGGGGTCGCGGCGGACCAGCAACGGCTGGAGCACCCCCTTCTCCCGCACCGACTCGACAAGGTCGGCGATGCGTTCCTCGTCGAAATGACGGCGCGGCTGAAAACGCCCGGGATGCATCATCCCGACCGATAGAGTCCGCACCGTCTTCTCGGTGGTCTCGGTGCTCTCCTCAGCACGGTCCCCCAGCAGCGCGGACAGACCGCGGCCCAAGCCGCGCCGCTTCCCCTCTTCAATCATACAGGCATCCTCAACTCACGTTCGCGCTTCAGCACCTCCGATGCCAGATGGATATAGGCTTCGGACCCGGGGCACCGCACGTCATACAACAACACCGGCTTACCATGCGACGGCGCTTCCGAGACCCGGACATTGCGCGGGATCACGGTCTTGTAAACTTTGTCGCCAAAATATTCGCGGACGTCGTTGGCCACCATATCGGACAGGTTGTTGCGGCGATCGAACATGGTCAGCACGATGCCGTGCAGCTCCAGACCTGGATTGAAGGCCCGCTTGACCCGCTCGATGGTCTTGACCAGATGGCTCACACCTTCCAGGGCAAAGAATTCGCACTGAAGCGGAACCATCACCGCATGCGCCGCGACCAGGGCGTTCAGGGTCAAAAGGCCCAGAGCCGGCGGGCAATCAATCAGGATGTAATCGAACTCGTTGGTGCCGATCTTCAGGGCTTCGCGCAAGCGGTGTTCGCGGCGCGGCGCGGATACCAGTTCGATCTCGGCGCCCGACAGGTCGACGCCCGAGGGAATGACCCAGAGTCGCGGAATTTCGGTGGCAATCGCCGCCCGACTGACAGGAATCTCACCGATCAGCACTTTGTAGGCCGACAGGGCACGTTTATTGGCGGGAACACCCAAGCCGGTGCTGGCATTGCCCTGCGGGTCGAAATCAATGATCAGAACCCGCTTGTCCGTGGCGGACAGGGCCGTTGCCAGGTTGATGGCGGTCGTGGTCTTGCCGACGCCACCCTTTTGATTGGCAATGGCAATGATTCGCGGCGATTTAACGCCGCCGCCGTCCTGCTGTGGGACCACGTGAAACCTCGCTAAGTCGAAGAATAAGCCCGTCAGGGTCGGAAAGGCTGGTATGCCGTTCGATAACCATATTCCATTCTTTTAGCGCAACGGTCAATTCGTCTTCACCCGTGCGGCCTTTGAGGAAAAGGCATTCCCCAGGCTTCGCCTGATCCGCGGTGTGCAAAAAAAACGGCGCGGCGTACTCGAGCAGCTCGGAGAGGGGCGCTAAAGCCCGCGATGTGACCACATCGGCCGAAAATGGGGCCACTTTCTCGATCCGCGCCGTGTGAACGGTCACCGGCACGGCCATGGCGCGGGCCGCTTCGCGGAGAAAAGCGCATTTCCGCACATCGCTTTCCACCAGATGCACCTCCGGCACACCCATCGCCGCCAGCACCAGACCAGGAAATCCGGCGCCCGACCCCAGATCCACCACGACTCGAGTCGCGGCCGGCAGATAACGGAACAACTGGCCGGAATCGAGCATATGCCGCCGCCACAGGTCGACCAGGGTCGATCCGCTCACCAGATTGATGCGCTGTTGCCACTTGCACAGCAACGCGGCATAGGCCTCAAGCCGCTCCGATGTTTCACGTGAAACGGACAATAGTCTACAAGCCTCTGCGGCGCTCAGAGAGGTCATATCCTGGCCTCCTTACCCCGACGGCGCACATGCGCAAGAAGCGCCGTCACAGCCGCTGGCGTCATGCCTGGAATGCGCGCTGCGGCGCCAATTGTCCCCGGGCGAATTTTTTTCAGCTTCAAGCGCACCTCGTTGGACAGACTGCCGACCGCGTCATAGTCCAGCTCGGCCGGCAGCGTCAACGCCTCGTCGCGGCGGAAGGCGGCAATATCCGCATCCTGGCGCTGCAAATAGCCGGCGTAGCGGCCTTCGATCTCCAACTGTTCGACCACCGGCCCGGCCAAACCCTGAAGCTCGGGCCACACCGATTGAAGGCGGGCCAGCGTCATGTCTGGATAGGCCAACAGATCATGGGCGGTGCGGCGCTGCCCATCCAGATTGATTTGCAGGCCTTGGCGCCGCAGCTCGTTGGGACTGGCGATCAGCGACCGTACCAGCGCCCTGCCCTGCTCGAGCGCCGCGGCCTTATCCGCCACCTTCGCGCCCCGCACGATGCCGACACAGCCCCAGCCGAGACCCCGCTCAGTCAGCCGCAGATCGGCGTTGTCGGCCCGCAGGACCAGGCGGTATTCGGCGCGGGAGGTGAACATGCGATAGGGCTCCGCCGTGCCGCGGGTCACCAGATCGTCGATCATCACGCCGATATAGGCCTCGCTGCGATCCAGGATCACCCCCTCGGCCCCGCTCGCCCGCCGTGCCGCATTGATCCCCGCCATCACCCCCTGCCCGGCCGCCTCCTCATAGCCGGTGGTGCCGTTGATCTGGCCGGCCAGAAACAGGCCCGGCACCCGCTTGGTCTCGAGGGTGGCGAACAGCTCCCGCGGGTCGACGAAATCATATTCGATGGCATAGCCGGGCCGCAGCATGACCGTATGCTCGAGGCCGGGAATGGTCTTGAGCAGCCCAGCCTGCACGTCCTCGGGCAGCGAGGTGGAAATGCCATTGGGGTAGACGGTGGGATCGTCATAGCCCTCGGGCTCGAGGAAGATCTGGTGCCGCTCCTTGTCGGCGAACCGCACCACCTTGTCCTCGATGGACGGACAGTAGCGCGGCCCGGTGCTTTGGATCTGGCCCGAATACATCGGTGCCCGGTGCAGGTTGTCACGGATCAGCGCATGGCCTGCGGGCGTGGTTGCGGTGATGCCGCAGGCGATCTGGGGCTGGTCGATTGTTTCGGTGAGGTAAGAAAATGGCTGCGGCGGATCGTCGCCGGCCTGCATATCCAGGCTCGCCCAGTCGATGGTTCGACCGTCGAGACGCGGGGGCGTTCCCGTCTTGAGCCGCCCGAGAGCAAAGCCCAACCGCTCCAGGGTCAGCGCCAGGCCAATGGCCGGCGGATCGCCGATGCGGCCAGCGGGCCAGGTCCGCTCACCCATATGGACAATCCCCCGCAGGAAGGTGCCGGTGGTCAGAACCACAGCGCCGGTGCGGATCATTTCGCCGGTCGCCGTGACCACCGCGGCCACCCGGCCGCTGGCATCCAGGATCACGTCTTCGGCACTGGCGGCGTGAATGGTCAGGTTGGCGGTTTCGGCCAACAGCTCCGCCATCGCCGCTTTGTAGAGCTTGCGGTCGGCCTGGGCCCGCGGACCCTGGACCGCCGGCCCTTTGCTGCGATTGAGGACGCGGAACTGAATGCCGCCGCAGTCGATCGCCCGGGCCATCAGGCCATCCAGCGCGTCCACCTCTCGCACCAGATGGCCTTTGGCCAAGCCGCCAATGGCGGGGTTGCAACTCATTTCGCCGATCGAGTCAAGGCGATGGGTCAGCAGAAGGGTGCGTGCGCCCAGGCGAGCGGACGCGGCGGCGGCCTCGCAGCCGGCATGGCCGGCGCCGATGACCACAACGTCATAGACGGAGTGTTTCACGTGAAACGATCTTACTTTCCGATGCAGAAGTCCCGGAATATGACATCGAGAATGTCCTCGACGTCAACCCGTCCCGTGATCCGCCCCAGCGCCCGCACCGCCAGCCGCAGATCTTCCGCCGCCAGTTCGGTCAACGGGGCCTGTCGGGCCCGGCCCAACGCGGCGATGCACTCGGCCAAAGCCGAGCGATGACGGGCCCGGGTCGGCACCGGCGCCGTGCCCTGCCCCAGCAGAGCCGCGGCAGCGGCCTCGATCTGCGTCTCGAGAGCGGCGATGCCCTGCCCGCTCACCGCCGACACCGCCACCACCGGATGATCCTGGAGGGTCGCCGGAATCGCCGACGCCAGATCCGCCTTGTTGATGACGACGATGCTGCGGGTGTCGAGCAGGCCGAGGCTGACCGGATCAAGTTCGGGCAACCGACCGCCGTCGAACACGACAATCCCGAGATCCGCCGTCTCCCACCGCGCCAGAGCGCGGCGGATGCCCTCCTCCTCGATATCCTCGGCGGCCTCCCGCAGACCGGCGGTATCGGCCAGTTGCACCGGATAGCCGCCGAGATCGAGATGAACCTCGACCACGTCGCGGGTGGTGCCCGCCTTGGCCGAGACGATCGCCGCCTCACGCCGCGCCAGTCGATTGAGCAGGCTCGACTTGCCGACATTGGGGGCGCCGAGAATAGCCACATGCAGACCCTGCCGCAGCCGTTCGCCGCGCGATCCTTCGGCAAGATGGGCCGTCACCGCATCCTGAAGCCCCCGCACCTGGGCCCACACCTCGGCGACGACGCCGGGCGGCAAGTCCTCGTCAGGAAAGTCGATCGCCGCCTCGAAATAGGCCAGGGCCCGCATCAGAGCGGTGCGCCAGCCGTCATACAGGTCGGCCAATTCGCCATCAAGCTGACGGAGGGCCTGCCGCCGCTGGGCGGCCGTCTCGGCATCGACCAGATCGGCGATGGCCTCGGCAGCGGTCAGATCGAGTTTGTCGTTATGAAAGGCGCGGCGGCTGAACTCGCCGGGCTCGGCCGGACGCAGCCCCAGGGCCACCAGAGCGTCGGAGACCGCGGCAACCACGGCACGCCCACCATGGGTGTGCAGCTCGACCACGTCCTCGCCGGTAAAACTGGCCGGTGCGGGGAACCATAGGGCCAGACCATCGTCCAGCAGATCCCCCGAGGCCTCCCACAGCCGCACCCGGGAGGCGCGGCGAGCAACCGGCAAGGGCCGGCGGCTCAGGGCCGTGAGGGCCGCGCCAGCCCCGGGGCCGGACAACCGCAACACGGCAACGCCGGCGCGGCCGGAGCCGCTGGCCAGCGCGAAAATCGTCTCAGCGCCCATCCTCCGGCCTCAGCATCAGCCGCTCGACGCGGCCGCCTTTCTGGAGATGAACGGTCAGAATCTCATCCGCATCGGCGCTGGTGGCGCAGCGGTACCAGATCCCGTCGGGATAGACCACGACCACCGGACCCAGTTCGCAGCGGTCGAGACAGCCGGCGCTGTTGATCCGCACATCCTTGAGTCCCAGTTCCTTGGCTCGCGCCTTCAGGTAATCGCGCAACGGCACCGAACCTCGGGCAGCACAGGAACCACGGGGATGACCGGCCGGGCGCTGGTTGGTGCAGCAGAACACATGCAGCCGGTAATAGGGTTGCGGATCGTCGGGCAGGCTGGTCATGCCTTGTCCCTTCGTGCGGCGGCGGAGGCAAAGCTGCTCCAGAATTTCTGGAGTTGCTCCAGCCCCTGAACCCCGGCGGGCATCCAGGTCCGCATCATGGTTTCCGGGTCCATGGCCTGGAGCGATGCACTCATCCGGTCCTGAGCCTGACGCAACAGGGCGTCCTGCATGGGTTTGACGTCGGGCAGGCCAAGGAAGGTACGCGCTTCCTCCGGCGTGCAGTCGACATCCACAGTGATTTTCATGGTAAGGCTCCCCTGCGGGTTGTCATGCCGGCGGATACTGCCAAACTAAGCATTCATCCGCCCTCGCGCAACCGGAAGCCACCCATGTCGAGCAATCTCCTGGCAACCCAGACCAGCCCCTATCTGCTCCAGCACAAGGACAATCCGGTGCACTGGCAGCCCTGGGGACCGGAGGCGATGGCCGCCGCCCGCGCCGCCAACAAACCCATTCTGCTCTCGGTCGGCTACGCCGCCTGTCACTGGTGCCATGTCATGGCCCATGAGAGCTTCGAAGACGCTGACACCGCCGCCCTGATGAACGACCTGTTCGTCTGCATCAAGGTCGACCGCGAGGAGCGCCCGGATGTGGACGCCATCTATCAGACCGCCCTCGCTCTGACCGGACAGCAAGGCGGCTGGCCGCTGACCATGTTCCTGACGCCCGACGGAGCACCGTTCTGGGGTGGCACCTATTTCCCGCCGACCCAGCGCTATGGCCGCCCGGCCTTTGCCGAGGTTCTGCGCTTCATCGCCGACGCCTGGACGCATCAACCCGATAAGCTCCAGGCCAATGTCGCCAACCTGGCCGCGGCCCTGTCACGCCTGGGCGAGACACCCGAGCCGCAGGTGCTGTCGGCGTCTTGGGCGGAACAGGCGGCCCGACAGATCGCCACCCTGGTCGACCCGGTGGAGGGCGGCTTGCGCGGGGCCCCGAAATTTCCCCAACCCAGCCTGTTCCGGTTTCTCTGGCATACCGCCTTGCGCACCGGCGATGAGTCGCTCCGCCGGCCGGTCCTGCTGACCCTCGAGCGGATCTGCCAGGGCGGCATCTATGACCATCTCGGCGGCGGCTTCGCCCGCTATTCCACCGATTCCGGTTGGCTGGTGCCGCATTTTGAAAAGATGCTCTACGACAACGCCCAGATGATCGAGCTGCTGACGGCGGCCTGGCAGGACACCCGCGACCCGCTGTTGGCGCGACGGGTCGCGGAAACCATCGGCTGGCTCGAGCGCGAAATGATGGCCGAGGGCAACGCCTTCGCCGCCTCCCTGGATGCCGACAGCGAGGGTGAGGAAGGGCGGTTCTATGTGTGGGAGGCGGCGGAAATTCGCGGCCTGCTGCCCGCCGATCAGGCCGGCGGATTTCTGCGCACCTACGATGTCCGGCCGGGCGGCAACTGGGAGGGCAAGACCATCCTCAACCGCTCCCACACCGTCGCCGAACTGTCCGAGGAAGATCTGGCCGCCTGCCGCGCCCGACTGCTGACCGCCCGCGCCGCCCGGGTGCGGCCCGGCCGCGACGACAAGGTTCTGGCCGACTGGAACGGCCTGACCATCGCCGCGCTGGCCCGTGCCGCCTTTGCCTTCGCGCGACCCGACTGGCTCACCCTCGCCCGCACCGCCTTTACCGGACTGGTCGCATTGGTGGATCGGGACCACCATCTTGGTCATTCCTATCGGCTCGGCCTGTTGCAGACCGCGTCGGTTCTGGACGACTATGCCGCCATGGCCCGCGCCGCGATCGCCCTGTACGAGGTGACCGGCGAGGCTCCCTATCTCGAGCAGGCTCGCGCCTGGGTCGCCACCGCCGACGCCTTGTACTGGGACACTGCCGGCGGCGGCTATTTCTTCACACCGACCGATGCCGCTGATCTGATCATCCGCACCAAGACCGCCCATGATACCGCCGTGCCTTCGGGCAACGGGTTGATGGCGGACAATCTGGTGCGGCTGTCTCACCTGACCGGCGCGGCGTCCTATGGCGACCGCGCCGAGGCGCTGCTCAGCGCCTTTTCCGGCCTCGCCGCTCACCAGCCCGCCGGACTGCCGAGCCTGCTCGAGGCCTTCACTCTCATGATCGCGCCGCTCCAGGTGGTGATTATCGGTGCGACCGACGACGCCCGCCGCCACGCCCTGAGCCGGGTGGTCGCCGAGACAGCCCTGCCCGGCCTGATCCTTCAGCACCTCACGCCCGACACCGTCCTGGCGCCCGAACATCCGGCGGCGGGCAAGACTCTGATCGACGGCGGGCCGGCCGCCTATGTCTGTCGCGGCACCACCTGCCAGGCCCCGGCGACGACGCCGGACGCATTGCGGGCGGCGCTGAGAGCGCGTTAGAGTATTGCCATGCCACAACTATCCTTCCAAAGCCCGATCGGCGCCCTGACCCTCACTGAAGAGGATGGGCGGATCATCTCCGTCGATTGGGGCTGGGGCTGCCTGCAACAGACCTCGCCCTTGCTCGAAGCCACCCGCCAACAGCTCGAGGAGTATTTCGACGGCCGCCGTCGCGACTTCGACCTGCCGCTGGACCCACCCGGCACGGCCTTTCAGCGCCGTGTCTGGGACGCCCTGCGGGGCATCCCGTTCGGCGAAGTCCGCCGTTACGGCGAGCTGGCCCAGACCCTCGGCACGGCCCCGCGCGCCCTGGGAGGCGCCTGCGGCCGCAACCCTATTCCCATTCTCATTCCCTGCCACCGGGTGGTCGCTCAGTCGGGCGCGCTCGGCGGCTATTCCGGCCTGGACGGCATCGAGACCAAGCGCTTCCTGCTGCGCCTCGAGGGCTGCCCGCTCGTCACCAGCGACTGAAGGAGACGCCCCGTGAGCAAGGCCATTCGCATCCACCAACACGGTGGCCCCGAGATGATGTGCTGGGACGAGGTCGATCCCGGTACTCCCGGACCCGGTCAGGCGCTGATCCGTCACACCGCCGTCGGCCTGAACTTCATTGATGTCTATCACCGCACCGGCCTCTACAAGGTGCCGCAACTGCCCTGCGTACTGGGCATGGAAGCGGCGGGGGTCGTCGAGGCGCTCGGCGCCGACGTCACCGACCTGACGGTGGGCGACCGCGTGGCCTACGCCGCGCCGCCGCTGGGCGCCTATGCCGAGCGGCGGCTGATGCCGGCCGACCGGCTGGTGATCATTCCTGAGGGCGTCGACGACCGCCAGGCCGCCGCCATGATGCTGAAGGGTATGACCGCCCAATACCTGCTGCGCCGAACCTACCGGGTTCAGCCGGGCGATGCGGTGCTGATCCATGCCGCTGCGGGCGGAGTCGGTCTGATCGCCTGCCAATGGGCCAAACATCTCGGCGCCACCGTCATCGGCACCGTTGGCAGCGCCGCCAAGGCCGATCTGGCCCGCGGCCATGGCTGCGATCACCCCATTCTCTACGGCAGCGAAGATCTGGTGGCCCGGGTCCGGCAGATCACCGGCGGGCGCGGCGTGGCGGTGGTTTACGACTCGGTCGGTCGGGACACCTTCGAGCGTTCCCTGGACTGCCTGCGACCGCTCGGCCTGCTGGCCCTGTTCGGCCAGTCGTCGGGACCGGTGCCGCCGGTCGATCTCCAGGTGTTGTCGGCCAAGGGCTCGCTGTTCGTCACCCGCCCGACCCTGATGACCTACACCGCTCAACGGGCCGATCTGCTGGCCAGCGCCACCGACCTGTTCGAGGTGGTCCGCAGCGGCGCCGTGCGCATCGAAATTCAGCAGAGCTACGCCCTGAAGGATGCCGCCCAGGCCCATCGCGACCTGGAAGACCGCAAGACCACCGGCTCGACGGTGCTGCTGCCGTAAACGGACGGCCGCAGTCCAAAAAAAAGCCGGGATGATCCCGGCTTTTTTTCGTAACGCGACAGCGATCTCATACCGGCGAGCGGAATGTTTGACACATGCTCGAACCGGGGCGCCGGTAAGCGGCCATTGAGGCCGCGGCCAAGCGCGGAGCGCGCCCGGCGAGGGCGCACCGATGAGCCTAAAGGCTCATCGGTGTTAACTATTCATGGCGTCGAAGAAATCGGCGTTGTTCTTCGAGTGCTTCAGCTTGTCGATCAGGAATTCCATGGCGTCGACCACGCCCATCGGCATCAGCACGCGGCGCAGCACCCACATCTTCGACAGCACGCCACGATCGACCAGCAGCTCTTCCTTACGGGTGCCGGAGCGGGTGATATCTATCGCCGGGAAGGTGCGCTTGTCCGACAGCTTGCGGTCCAGGATGATTTCCGAGTTGCCGGTGCCCTTGAACTCTTCGAAGATCACTTCGTCCATGCGCGATCCGGTATCAATCAGCGCGGTGGCGATGATGGTCAGCGACCCACCTTCCTCGATGTTGCGGGCGGCACCGAAGAAGCGCTTCGGCCGCTGCAAGGCGTTGGCGTCGACACCACCGGTCAGCACCTTGCCCGACGACGGCACCACCGTGTTGTAGGCGCGGGCGAGACGGGTGATGGAGTCCAGCAGGATGACCACGTCGCGCTTGTGCTCGACCAGACGCTTGGCCTTTTCGATGACCATCTCGGCGACCTGGACGTGACGGGAAGCCGGTTCGTCGAAGGTGGAGCTGATGACCTCGCCCTTCACCGAGCGCGCCATGTCGGTCACTTCCTCGGGCCGCTCATCAATCAGCAGCACGATCAGATAGACCTCGGGATGGTTGGCGGCGATGGCGTGAGCGATCGACTGCATCATCATCGTCTTGCCGGTTCGCGGCGGCGCGACGATCAGGCCGCGCTGGCCCATGCCGAGCGGCGAAATCAGGTCGATCACCCGCGGTGTCATGTCCTTGCTGGTCGGATCGTCCAGCTCGAGACGCAGCTTTTCGTCGGGATAGAGCGGCGTCAGATTGTCGAAGTTGATGCGATGGCGGACGTTTTCCGGCGCCTCGAAATTGATGGTGTTGACCTTCAGCAGGGCGAAATAGCGCTCACCATCTTTGGGCGCACGGATCTGACCCTCTACCGTATCGCCGGTGCGCAGGCCGAACCGGCGGACCTGACTGGGCGACACATAGATGTCGTCCGGGCCCGGCAGATAATTCGCTTCGGGGGAGCGCAAAAAGCCGAACCCGTCCTGCAGGATCTCCAACACGCCATCGCCATAGATGGGCGTATCGTTCTCCGCCAGCTGCTTCAAGATCGCGAACATCATGTCCTGCTTGCGCAGGGTGCTGGCGTTCTCGATCTGCAAGTCTTCGGCGAACGCCAGAAGCTCCGCAGGAGTCTTCTTCTTGAGCTCTTGAAGGTTCATGCTGGTTCCGGTGATCAGGCTGGTGGGAGAGAAGAGGCCGCGATAGAGGGAACGGCGGGACAAGAGGTAGTCCCGAAAATAAAGTCCCTGAACGTGGTGCGGTCTCTAAGAGGGTGAACCGACGGGAATCACGCCGGTCGTGATCAGCTTTAACCAGACACCCCTGCCCTGTCAAACACAGATTGCAGCCCAGGATGCTCTCGAGGTTCGCAGCCGTCAGAACGGCTTGACGATGACCATGATGACGATACCGATCATCAGCAAGGTCGGAACCTCGTTGGCGACGCGAAAATAGCGCTGGGTCCGGCTGTTACGGTCGGCGGCAAAATCATCCTTCCACCGCCCCATCAGCAGATGGACCACCGTCAGGCCGATCACGAACGAGAGCTTGGCCTGAAGCCAGACGTCCGAGAAGAAACTCGGCATGGATGCCAGCATCAGCAGACCGAACAGCCAGGAGGCGATCATCGCCGGGGTCATGATCGCCTGATACAGCCGCCGCTCCATGATCTTGAACAGCTCCGACGTTTCCGATCCCGGCACCGCCGTGGTGTGATAGACGAACAGCCGTGGCATGTAGAGCAGCCCGGCCATCCACGAGATGACGCTGATCACATGCAGCGCCTTGACCCAGAAATAGCCCCCGCCAAGGTCGATCATAGACGCTTCCCCCGTGGGCAGCCGGTTCGATCGTCGGGGCAAAGCCGATGTCCGCTTCCCGGGCACACCGCCTCACCCTGCCCTGTCGTCTGCCGGATCAGATCGGCCAGTCCGGCGATGAAGCGGGGATGGGTTCCCACCGCGGCAACCCGCTCATAGGCCGGAACGCCGGCCTGCTCTGCCAGATGACGGTATTCGATGTCGAGTTCGACCAGAGTCTCGGAATGCTCCGAGACGAAGGCGATCGGCACCACCACCAAGGGCCGGCCATCGGCACCGGCGCGGCGAATTTCGTCGTCGGTGGATGGGCCGATCCACTCGAGGGGACCGACCCGGCTCTGATAGCTGACCAGCCATTCCAGCCCGGCAATGTCGGCCGCCTGCGCGACCGCGGCGCTGCTGCGCTCCACATGGTCCTGATAGGGATCACCCGCGGCGATGATTTTTTTCGGCAGGCCATGGGCTGAAAACAACAGCCGGGGCTGACCATGCTGTGCGGCCCGCTCATAAGCCGGCCGGATCAGCTCGGCCACCGCCGCGACGAATCCCGGTTCGGTCGGATAGCAGCACACCGCCTGACTGGGTGTTCCCAGACCGGCCGCCTTGGCGGCAGCGGCCCAGTCGGCCAGCGAGGAGCCGCTGGTGGTGGTGGAGAATTGCGGATAGAGCGGCAACAGCACGATCCGATCGGGCCGCCACGCCTTCACCGCCTGGACCATTGCCGGCGCCATCGGGTGCCAGTAGCGCATGCACACGAACACCCGGTGATCGTCGCCCAGCACCCCCTCGAGGGCGGAGGCCTGGGCTTCGGTCAGCGGAACCAGGGGTGAGCCGCCGCCAAGCTGCCGGTAGATCTCTTGTGCCACCGGGGCCCGGCGCCGCGAGATCCGTTGTGCCAACAGCCAACGGATTGGCTGAGGCACATCAATGATCGCCCGGTCGTTGAACAGGTTGAACAGAAACGGCCGCACCGCCTCGAGGCGATCAGGTCCGCCCAGATTGAACAGAACGATCGCCGTGCGAGGCATTCAGCGCCAACTCCTGATGCGGTCAGCCAACTGCGCCACATGATCCGGCGAGGCCGCCGGGGTGATGCCATGACCGAGGTTGAAAATGAACGGCCCGCGACCAAGCGCCTGAAACACCCGATCGGCCGCCGCCAGCATCGCCTCGCCGCCGACCACCAGCCATTGCGGATCGAGATTGCCCTGGACGGTGCAACGCGGCTGGAGCGTTCTGGCCGCCCACTCGAGGGGTATGCCGGTATCCAGGCTCACACCCGAAACCCCGGTTTCCACCACATAGCGCTCATAGAGCAGACCGGCCCCCCGTGGGAAGCCGATCACCGGAATTTGCGGGCGTTCAGCGTTCAGACGCGCCACCAGCGCCTGAGTGGGCGCGATCACCCATTTGACGAATTCGTCCTCGGGCAGCACCCCGGCCCAGCTGTCGAACAGCTGTACCGCTTCCGCCCCGGCATCAATCTGGGCAATCAGGTAATCACCGGTCGCCTGCACCAGCAAATCCATCAGACGCTGAAACAGCACCGGATTACCGTAGGCCATTTTTTTGGTCTCGGCGAACTCTTTGCTGCCACTGCCCTCAACCATATAGGTCGCCACGGTCCAGGGAGCCCCTGCAAAGCCGATCAACGCTGTGGTCGCAGGGATAGCCGCGCTCAGACGACGAACGGTCTCGTAGACCGGTGCCAGGACGTTGTGGAGGCCATCCCGTGTGAGGATCTCAAACTGTTCGGCGGTCCGCACTGGTGTCAGCATCGGGCCTTCGCCCTCGACGAAGGCGACGTGTTGGCCGAGTGCGTGGGGGACGACCAGGATATCTGAAAACAGAATGGCCGCATCCATGCCATAGCGCCGCAAGGGCTGCAAGGTCACTTCGGTAGCCAGGTCGGGCGAATAGCAGAGGTCGAGGAAGCCCTTCGTTCCGGCGCGGGTCTTCCGATATTCCGGAAGATAGCGGCCGGCTTGGCGCATCAGCCAGAAGGGCGGTGGGGTGACGGTCTCGCCTGCGAGGGCGCGAAGAAAGGGCTTGTCGGTCAAGGACGATCCTCCCGTGATCGGCCCCTCTAATACTCTGTTTAAAAAGGCTTTGAAAGGCAGTAGTGGTAGTTGAGCCTGTGGATATCGGGGATGCCGGTGATTCGAATTTCATCCCCAGAAAACGACTCCGGCCCTGGGGATAACCGCTCTGCCTTGGGGATAAGTGATGGGACTCGCCGGACTCTGTGTTTCACGTGAAACGAGGACTCTGGGGATAACTGGTGACAAGCCGGGCTTATACCCAGATCCCCTTGCCGCCGGTCCCTGATCCTCCACATGCCGATGGTTCTGTCAACGAGTGACTGGTCTAGGGGCATAGAAAAAGGCACACTCATCTCAGACTCGGGGTTATCCCCGGAATTCCTTTTTATCAAGGGGATCATGAAAAGCTTTCACCTCCACCTCGTCTCCGACGCGACCGGCGAAACCGTCTCGAGCGTTGCTCGCGCCTGTCTGGTCCAATTCGAAAACGTCCAGCCGATTCAGCATCTGTGGTGGCTGGTTCGGACCCAGGGTCAGGTCGAGCGGGTGATTGCGGGCATCGAAGCCAATCCCGGTCTGGTCCTGTTCACTCTGGTCGATGCCGGAGTCCGGGCGGTGCTCGAGGAGGCGTGCAAGCATCTCCATGTGGCGTGTATTCCGGTGCTCGATCCGGTGATGGTGGCCTTGGCCGGATTCCTCGAGGAGGAAGTTCACGCCCAGCCGGGCCGTCAGCATGTGCTGGATGCGGAATATTTCAAACGCATTGATGCCATGCATTTTACCCTGGCCCATGACGATGGTCAGTTGACCGATGATCTCGATGATGCCGATGTCATTCTGGTCGGCGTGTCGCGGACGTCGAAGACGCCGACTTGCATGTATCTGGCCAATCGCGGCCTGAAGGCGGCCAATGTGCCGCTGGTTCCGGGCGTAACCCTGCCGCCGCCGGTGCTGGCCGCGCGTCATGCCCTGGTGGTCGGCCTGACCAAAGATCCCAAGAGCCTCTCCGACATTCGCCGCAACCGCCTGAAATTTCTCAATCAGGAGGAAACCGATTATGCCGACGTCGACAAGGTGCGCGAGGAGGTCAACAACGCCCGCCGTCTGTTCGCGCGTCATGGCTGGCCGGTCATCGACGTGACCCGCCGGTCCATCGAGGAGGCATCAGCGAGCATTCTCCAGCTGTTCGCGCGTCATCAGGCCCATCGCGAGGCGCCGCACAAATGACCGCGGTTATTCTGGCATCGGGTTCGGCGACGCGGCATCGTCTGTTGACCGAGGCTGGACTGTCCTTCACTGTCCAGGTTGATCCGGTCGACGAGGTCTCTCTCCGCGACCGTTCGCGAGCTATGGGACACTCGAGCGCAGACACGGCGACAGCACTGGCCGATGCTAAGGCGGCTGTGGTGGCCGCGCAGCGGGTCGATGCCCTCGTGATCGGTGCCGATCAAATTCTTGAGCGGGATGATGCCTGGCTCGATAAGCCGGCCGATCACACCAGGGCACGATGGCAGTTGCAGTCCTTGCGGGGGCGATCGCATCGGCTATTCTCAGCGGTGTCGGTGTGGCGGGGCGACCAGCGGCTCTGGACCACCGTCGATGTGGCCGAGTTGGAGATGCGGGCGTTCAGTGACGACTTTCTCGAGCATTATCTCGAGCAGGCCGGCGATGCGGTGACCAGCAGTGTTGGCGCCTATCAGCTCGAGGGTCTGGGGGCTCAGTTGTTTACCTCGGTGCGCGGCGATTTCTTTACCGTGCTCGGCCTGCCGCTGTTGCCGCTGCTCGGGTTTCTGAGAGACGAAGGGGTGTTGAGGTCATGATCCTGTCCGGCAAGACCCGACTGGCCGCCGTCATCGGCTGGCCGGTCGGTCATTCCAAATCTCCGCGCCTGCATAATTGGTGGCTCGAGCGGCTGGGCATCGACGGCGCCTATGTGCCGCTGCCGGTATCAAAGGATCGTTTCGAACAGGTGGTGCGGGCGATGCCGCATATGGGCTTTGCCGGCTGCAATATCACTGTGCCGCACAAAGAGGCGGCGCTGGCGCTGGCCGATGTGGTCGATCCGGTGGCTCGGCGCATCGGTGCCGCCAATACCCTGGTTTTCCGCGCCGACGGCACCATCGAGGCCCATAATACCGACGGCTTCGGCTTCATCGAAAATTTGCGGCAGGGTGCGCCGGACTGGCGGCCGGACGCTGGTCCGGCCGTGGTGCTGGGAGCCGGCGGCGCCGCTCGAGCGGTGTGCGTGTCGCTGCTGGATGCCGGGGCGCCACTGATCCGTCTGGCCAACCGGACCCGATCCCGTTGCGATGCTCTTGCCGGAGATCTTGGCGGGCCGATTGAGGTGGTCGACTGGCCGGTGACCGACGCGGCACTGGACGGGGCAAATCTGCTGGTCAACACCACCAGCCTGGGCATGGCCGGACAACCGCCCCTCGAGATCGCCCTGTCGTCGCTGCCGGTCTCCGCCCTGGTCACCGATATCGTCTATGCGCCGCTCGAGACGGAGCTGCTGAAAGCGGCTCGCCAGCGTGGCAACCCGGTGGTCGACGGTCTTGGTATGCTGCTGCATCAGGCTCGAGCGGGTTTTTCCGCCTGGTTCGGCGTGCTGCCCGAGGTGACGGAGGAGCTGCGCGCCTTCGTGCTGTCGGCATGATCATTCTCGGCCTGACCGGGTCGATTGGCATGGGCAAGAGCACGGCGGCGCGGCAACTGCGGCGGCTCGGCTTTCCGGTGCATGATGCCGATGCCGTGGTGCATCGACTGCTGGCCCGGGGCGGTGCGGCGGTCACCGCCATCGCCGCCGCCTTCCCCGGGGTGGTGCGCGACGGCGTGGTTGACCGGCGGGCGCTCGGCGCGCGGGTGTTCGGCGATCCGGTGTCATTGAGGCGACTCGAGGCGATCCTTCATCCGCTGGTACGGCAGGCCGAACACGCATTTCTCGCCCGGGCCCGGCGCCAGCGGCGCCGTCTGGTGGTGCTCGATATTCCTCTGTTGTTCGAGACCGGCGGTCAGGCCCGGTGCGATGCGGTGGCGGTGGTCAGTGCCCCGCCCTTCGTCCAGGCGCGTCGGGTGCTGGCGCGACCGGGCATGACAGCGGAGCGTCTCGAGGCGATCCGCCGCAGTCAGATGGCCGATGTGGACAAGCGGCGCCGAGCGGATGTGATCATTCCCACCGGTCTCGGCTATCGTCCGGCGCTGCGGGCGCTGGTTGAGGTGACGGCGGCACTGCTGACGCTACCCAGGGCCGCGCCGATCGGCTAGGCTGGAGGCTTCCAGCGCAAGGATCTCCCGTGGACAGTTCGACCAAGATTGCTCACCGCGAAATCGTGCTTGATACCGAGACCACCGGCCTCGATCCGAAATCGGGTGATCGACTGGTGGAAATCGGCTGCGTCGAGCTGCTGAACCAGCTCCCGAGCGGTGTGGTGTTCCACCGTTATATCAACCCGGAACGGGACATGCCGGACGAAGCGTTCCGGGTCCATGGTCTGTCGGCGGATTTTCTGGCCAAGCACAAGGTCTTCGCCGAGGAAGTGGCGGAGTTCCTGGACTTCATCGGCGATTCGCCGCTGGTGATTCACAACGCTGAATTCGACATGAAGTTCATCAATGCCGAGTTGGCGCGGTTGGGCTTCAAGCCCCTCCCCATGTCGCGGACCATCGACACCGTGGCCATCGCCCGCCGCCGTTTTCCTGGCGCACAGGCCAATCTCGACGCCTTGTGCCGCCGTTTCGGCATCGACAACTCGAGTCGGACCAGACACGGCGCCCTGCTGGATGCCGAACTGCTGGCGGAAGTTTATCTGGAACTGGCGGGTGGCCGGCAACCGGGTCTGGAACTGGCGACCACCAGCGCGAAGGCGCCGCGGGCCGGATCAGCCCAGCCGGTGCTCGAGCGGACGGCCCGGCCGCCTCGGCCGCATGCGCCGAGCGAGGCGGAACTCGCGGCCCATGCGGCTTTCGTCGCAAAGATCAAGAAAGCGATCTGGCGGATCGACGAGGATCAGGCGGTGGCGTGAGGTTCACCGCCGCCGTTGTCACCCTGCGCCATGCGCTGGCGGAACAGGGCAACGAAATCAATCGGCTGCATCATCAGCGGCGGGAAACCGCCGTCGCGCGTCATATCGGCAATGATATTGCGAGCGAACGGGAACAGCAGGCGCGGGCATTCGATCAGCAGCATCGGCTGGAGATGCTCGGGCGCGATGCCGGCAACGGTGAAGATGCCGCCATAGGACAGCTCAGCGATGAACGCCGTCTTGCCGCTGATCTTGGCTTCGATATTGATCTTCAGCACAACTTCGAAGCTGCGCTCGCCGATCTGCTGGGCCTCGATATCGACGCCGATCGGAATTTCCGGGGCTGCCTTCGACAGCTCCGAGAAAATCATCGGGGCGTTCGGCACTTCGAACGACAGATCCTTGACGTATTGGCCGTTGACCGTCAGTTGAACGGCGGTCTCGGCAGAATCGGCGGATTGGGCGGGCTGAGTATCCGACATGGTTCGCTCATCTGTGGGCAGAATGGCACAGGGCTAACACGCTTTGCCCGGCGCGACAACCTCCTCCGCTGGCTCCTCCCCCGTCCGGCGGCATCAGCGCGGCGGTTTATCGTCGTCGCTCACCTCGTGATAGTCGGCATCAATGATCATCGGCCGCGACGGGGCTGCGGGCGGCGGCGCCGGATGTCGTACCGTCATCCGGCCGGCGACCAGCAGCCGCAGCCCATACCGCACCGGCGGCAGCAGCAGCGTCAGGCCGACCACGTCGCTGAGGAACCCCGGCAGCAGCAGCAGACCACCGGCCAGCAGGAGGCATACGCCGTCGAACACTTCCGTTGTTGGCATTTCACCGCGGTTGATCGTCTCCTGGGCGCGCACCAGGATACGCAAGCCCTCGAGGCGCCACAGGGCGAGGCCTGCCAGTCCGGCGATTACCGCTCCGGCGACGGCCGCCAATAGGCCGACACTATCGACGACCGTCAGGAAGAGGGCTATCTCGACCACCGGCAATGCTATTATGCTCAAGAGGACGACCCAGGCCATGCTTGCCCTTTTGCAACCAACCGCTTATTTAACGAAAAGGTTTCGGTTCGCCGGCCCCCGACCGGGGCTGTGAAACCGGATCAGACTGCATATACCAGGGCAGAGAGGGCGAGGTCCACCGGGCTTCCTGAATGTGGGGATCATGAACGAGAGCTTTCAGTTCATCGACATCATTTTCTTTGCCATGGTGGCGGCTTTCCTGGTGTTGCGCCTGCGCAGCGTGCTGGGACGGCGAACCGGTCATGAGCAGCCTCGGCCTGACGGCCTGGGCCGCGAGCCGGCGGCCAATGGCGAAGCTGGGCGTAACGGTGACAACGTCATCGAGTTGCCCGACCGCCGCCGGGTCATTCCCGAAGGTCCGCAGGATCCCTATACCGGGACCGCGGTGGGTGCCGGCCTGACCCAGATCCGTCTCGCCGATCCGTCCTTCGACACCCAGAAATTCGTTCAGGGCAGCAAGGCCGCCTTCGAGTTCATCCTGGGCGCCTATGCCGCGGGTGACATCAAGGCCCTTAAGCCGCTGTTGAGCGCCGAAGTCCTGGGCAATTTCCAGCACGCCATCGAGGCGCGGCTGCGGGCCGGGGAAACGCTGGAAAGCGAACTGATCGGTATCAAGAGTGCCGATCCGGTCGAAGCCGGCATGCAGGGCCGCGAGGCGATGATTGCCGTCCGGTTCGTCTCGGAGCAGGTCAACGCCTTGCGCAGCGCCACCGGCGAGGTGCTCGAGGGCGATCCCAACCGAGTAACGGAGGTCGTCGACCTTTGGACCTTTGCCCGCGATGCCAAGTCTCGCGATCCCAACTGGCGCCTGATCGCCACCGCCACCCCGGAAGACTGACATGATGCGCCGCCTCCTGCTGGCGGCGCCCGCGGTGCTGGCGCTGGCCGGCTGTCCCGAGCGGACGCCGGCCCCAGTGCCCGAGCGCCTGACCCTGGCCCCCGCCACCTATGCCGACCTGCCGGGTTGGGCCGACGACCGTCCGGCCGAGGCTTGGCCGGCGCTGCTGCGCTCCTGTGCGGTGATGACCGCCCGCTCGGCCGACCAACCGGTCGGCCGTGATGGGATCGGCGGCACTGCTGGGGATTGGCGGGCCGCTTGTGCCGCGGTCAAGGCGCTGTCGCCGGTCAGCGACGCCACCGCGCGCCGCACCCTGGAAACGTGGTTCCGGCCATGGCGTGCCAGCCGGGGCGAGTCGGCCGATGGCCTGTTCACCGGCTATTACGAAGCCGACCTGCGCGGCTCGAAGCAGCCGGACGCCCATTATCGTCACCCCATCTATGGCCGTCCGGCTGATCTGGTGACCGTCGACCTGAAGCCGTTCGAGCTGGACGGCCGCGGCGAAACCCTGGTCGGCCGACTGGTGGGCGGCAAGGTCGTGCCCTATCTGCGCCGCGCCGAGATCGAACGCGGCGGCCTGGGGACACAGGCGCCGGTGCTGCTGTGGGCCGAGGATCCGGTCGACGTTCTGTTGCTGCACATCCAGGGCTCGGGACGGGTGACCTTGCCCGATGGTTCGGTCAAGCGGATCGGCTTCGCCATTTCCAACGGCCATCGCTTTGTCGGCATCGGCAAGACCCTGATCGACCGCGGCAAGCTGACCCGCGACAACGCCTCGATGCAGGCGGTGGTTGCCTGGCTGCGGGCCAATCCGGCGGAAGCGGCGCCGCTGGTCGAGGAAAATCCGCGCTATATCTTTTTCCGCCTGCTCGAGGGCGAGGGTCCGCTGGGCGCCCAAGGGGTGGCGCTGACCGCCGGCCGCAGTATGGCGGTCGATCCCGAGCATGTGCCGCTGGGGGTGCCGCTGTGGCTGGACAGCCAGGATCCGGACGGCAAGCCATTGCGCCGGCTGATGCTGGCCCAGGACACCGGTTCGGCTATCAAAGGGCCGATTCGCGGCGACTTTTTCTGGGGGGCCGGAGCCGCCGCCTTCGACAAGGCCGGGCGGATGAAAAGTCGTGGCGGCTATTGGTTGTTGCTGCCGCGGCGGCAAGGCGATGTTGCGTTGGCGGGCGGCTCGGTCCATGCTCAAGCCACCGGTCTGACCCCCGCGCAAGGCCAGCCATGACCAGCATCAAGCCCAAGCCCCGCGTTGCATTGTTCGTCACCTGTCTGGTGGATGTCTTTCGACCGGCCGTCGGCTTCGCCGCCGTCAAGCTGCTCGAGGACGCCGGCTGTCTGGTCGAGGTGCCGCGCGATCAGACCTGTTGTGGCCAACCCGCCTATAATTCCGGCGACCGTGCCGAGGCCGCCGTGATCGCTCGCCGTAATGTGGCGATGCTGGCGCCCTATGATTATGTGGTGCTGCCGTCCGGCTCCTGCGCGGCGATGATCCGCCATCACTACCCGGCGCTGCTGGCCGACGAGCCCGATCTGGCGCCGCTGGTCGATGCGGTGGCGGGCAAGACCTGGGAACTGATGTCGTTCCTTACCGACGTGATGGGTGTGAGCCAGGTTCCCGGCCGTTATACCGGCAAGGCCGCCTATCATGATTCCTGTTCGGGCCTGCGCGAACTGGGCATCCGCAGTCAGCCGCGGGCTCTGCTGGCTCAGGTCGACGGCTTGGAGCTGGTCGAGCTGAACCGCCCCGACGAGTGCTGCGGCTTCGGCGGCGCGTTCTGCGTCAAGTATCCCGACATCTCCGACAAGATGGTGTCCGACAAGGTGGCCGACGTGGTCGCCACCGGCGCTGAAACCCTGCTGGCCGGCGATCTCGGCTGCCTGATGAACATGGCCGGTAAGCTCAAGCGCCAGGGCCAAAGCATTCAGGTGCGCCATGCCGCCGAGGTACTGGCCGGTATCGCCGCACCGCCCATCGGCCGGGAGGACTGAGCCGATGCATCCCCAATGCCGTGACTTCCCCGCCGCCTCCCGCCGCGCCATCGCCGATGTGCGGTTGCAGGATGCCTTGGCCAAGCTGAAATCGGGCTTCCGCGCCAAACGCGCCGTTGCCGCCGAGCGCATGCCGGAATTCGAGGCGTTGCGCGATGCCGCGCGTGACATGAAGAACCATGTCCTGGCCCATCTGGACTTCTATCTCGAGCGCTTCGAGGAAAAAGTCATCGCCGCCGGTGGGCAGGTTCATTGGTGTCGTGACGGTGACGAGGCGCGGCGCACGGTGCTGGCGATCTGCCAGAAGGCCGGCGCCCGCACGGTGACCAAGGGCAAGTCGATGGTCGCCGAGGAAATCGCCCTCAACCCGTTTCTCGAGCGCAACGGCATCCAGCCGATCGAAACCGATCTGGGCGAATACATCATCCAGCTTCGCGGCGAGCCGCCGAGTCACATCATCGCGCCGGCCAGTCACCTCAACAAGGGCCAGGTCGCCGAGGCGTTCGCCCGTCACCATACCGATCTGCCGCCGACCCGACCGCTTGAGGAGCCACGCCAGTTGCTCGACGAGGCGCGGGCGGTGCTGCGCCGCCGCTTCCTCGAGGCGGATGTCGGCATCACCGGCGCCAATTTCTGCATCGCCGAGACCGGCTCGACCATCATCGTTACCAACGAGGGCAACGGCGACCTGACGCAGTTGTTGCCGCGTGTCCATGTGGTGCTGACCAGCATCGAGAAGGTGGTGCCGACGCTGGAGGATGCGACGCTGCTGCTGCGCCTGCTGGCGCGGTCGGCCACCGGCCAGGAGTTTTCGGCCTACACCACCCTGTCCACCGGACCACGCCGCGCCGCGGATATGGACGGGCCGGCCGAGTTCCATGTGGTGCTGCTCGACAACGGCCGCTCGGGCATGCTCGGCGGAGAGTTCCAGGATGCCTTGCGCTGCATCCGTTGCGCCGCCTGCATCAATCATTGCCCGATCTACGGCGCCGTCGGGGGCCATGCCTATGGCTGGGTCTATCCCGGGCCGATCGGGTCGGTGATTTCGCCGGCTCTGGTCGGTCTGGCCGAGGCGCATCATCTGCCCAATGCCTCGACCCTGTGCGGCCGCTGTGAGGCGGTGTGCCCGATGCGCATTCCGTTGCCGAAGATGCTGCGGCATTGGCGTGAACGCGAGTTCGAACGTCATCTGCAACCGGCCCGCAGCCGGTGGGCGCTGGGCCTGTGGGCCTGGCTGGTCCGTCATCCCGCCGTCTATCGGCTTGCCGCGGCGGCTGCGGCGCGTATGCTGGCGGCCCTGGGGCGAGGCGGCAGTATCCGATCGGCGCCGTTCGCCGCCGCCTGGACCAGAACCCGTGATCTGCCGGCGCCGAGCGGCAAGACCTTCGTCGGCCGTTGGACGGCTGGCGAGCGCAACCCCTGAGTCGACAGCCATGGCCTACAAGACACGCGCGGAATTTCTTCAGGAACGGGCGACCGAACAGGCGCAGGAAGAGAAGCTGCATCAGGCGCTGCGGGCCGCGGTCCTGTCCAAGAAGCTGGTCATTCGCACCGACGGCCTGCATCTGTCGAAACCCGACTCGCCCGTCTATTACGCCTGGGACCAGCTCGGTCCGCTGATGGTGCTGATGGTCACGGCGATGGTGGTGATGCTGTTCACCGGGATCGCTATCGGCCTGGGGGCGATGACCGTCGCCATTCTGATCTATATCTTCGGTATGCGCGGCTGGGTGTCGTTTCGCGTTCAGCAGCGGGTCGAGGATCTGGGCTTGCGCACCGTCGGGGCTTGGCGGATTCTGTGGAAATACGGCGGTATCGCCCTGGTGCGCACCGATCCGCTCAGCATGGTGCCGTGCATTGCGCCGAACGGGGATTGGCGTGCCTTCATGCGTCGGCTGGAAAACGATTTCAACCCGCCGCCCTATGGCTCGGGTGAGCCGGAGATGCCCGGACAATGACCAGCCGCGCCGCTATTCTCGACGGCATCCGCCGCCGCCTGCACCGCTCGACCCTGTCGGCCGAGCGGGTCGCGGTCCTTCAGGAAGGTCTTGATCGGCCGTGCCGGTCGCCCATGCCGGCGCGCGGTTTGGGCTCGCATGCCGATCAGGTGGCGCTGTTCACGGCCATGGCCAGCGAACTCGCCGCCACGGTGGAGCGACTCGACGAGTCTTCTCGGATTCCCGCGGCCGTCGCGCGTTTTCTCACCGCCGAGGCTTCGGCCGGTCCGGTGCGCGTCGCCCCGGCGCTCCGCGATCTGGCCTGGAGCGAAGCCGGCCTGACGGTGGCCTTCGGCGCGGCCGACCCTGGCGACGCGGTGTCGGTGACACCATCCTTTGCCGGAATCGCCGAAACCGGCACTCTGGCTCTGCTGTCGGGGCCGGACAGTCCGACCTCGTTGAACTTCCTGCCCGACATGCATATCGCCGTACTGATGGCGGCGGATGTGGTCGGCGTCTACGAAGATGTGTGGGACCGGTTGCGGCGGCAGGCGCTGCCGCGCACCGTCAACCTGATCACCGGGCCGTCGCGCACCGGCGACATCGAGCAGACGATCCAGCTTGGCGCCCACGGACCCCGTCGCCTGCATATCCTGCTGGTCGATGACCGGCCGGCGCCCTGACATGCGTTCCGTCACCCGGTCCGAGGCTCTGTTGTGGCGAGCGGTGCTTGCCGATGTCACCCCCCTGCCCGGCCGCAAGCCGCCACCACCGGAAGAGGCGCCGCCGGCCCCATCGGCTGAGCCATCGGCCCCGGCCGATTCGCAGCCGGTCCGCGCGACTCCATCGCTGCGTTCTGCACCTGTTCCCCCTCCAGAGTTGCGCCATGGCCATACCGCCGGGATTGATCGCCGCACCGCCGACCGCTTGAAGCGCGGCGAGATGGAGATTGACGGCCGCATTGATCTGCACGGGCTGACCCAGGAGGCCGCCCATGTGGCGCTGAACGGCTTCATCCTGCGGTCCTATGCGCTGGGCCGGCGTTGCCTGCTGGTGATTACCGGCAAGGGCCAGCGCCAAGGGACCGGGGTGTTGCGCTCTGCCGTGCCGTATTGGCTCAATCAGCCGCCGTTGCGCGCCACCCTTCTGACCTTTTCGCACGCCCGGCCCCAGGATGGTGGCGAGGGCGCGCTGTATGTACTGCTGAAGAGGCAGCGGTGACGCCCTTCGGCGAGAAGATGCGCGCCTTGCGCGCCGCTCGCGGCCTGACCCTGACCCAGTTGGCCCACGATCTCAACCTGTCGCCGGCCTATCTGTCGGCCCTCGAGCACGGCCAGCGCGGTCGACCCAGCCCCGGGCTGGTAATGCAGATCTGCGGCGCGCTGGGGATCATCTGGGATGATGCCGAAGATCTTAAGCAACTGGCCGAGCTGTCTCACCCCAAGGTCACGATCGACACGTCGGGCCTGTCTCCGGCCGCCACCGAACTCGCCAACCGCCTCGCCCGCCGTATCCGCGATCTGCCCGAGGAGCGGCTGGGCCAGATGCTCGAGTTGATCCGCAGCGAGGACTAGCCGCGCTCCGCGCTGCCAATTTTACCGCAGACAAAGTCCGCAGGACCGGCTACACTCCCGATCGTTATGCATGGGCGAGCTTAACGCCCAAAAAAAATCACCGATCCAGGCACGCAGGGCTTGGGAGTATTATCGTTCATGATCGACCCATTCGGCAGACGGGTGAGCTATCTGCGCGTGTCGGTGACCGACCGTTGCGATCTGCGCTGCGTCTATTGCATGGCCGAGGATATGACCTTCTTGCCGAAGGCCGAAATCCTCAGCCTCGAGGAATTGGAGCGGCTGTGCCGTGTGTTCATCCGGCTCGGGGTGCGCAAGCTGCGCCTGACCGGGGGCGAGCCGCTGGTCAGGCGCAACATCATGAGCCTGATCGGCAATCTTGGATCGCTGATCGGCCACGGCCTCGACGAGCTTACCCTCACCACCAACGGCACCCAGCTGGCCCGCCATGCCCACGACCTCAAGGCGGCCGGAGTGCGGCGCGTCAACGTGTCGCTGGATACCCTGGAGCCGGGCAAGTTCAAAGCCATCACCCGCTGGGGCGACCTGGGCAAGGTGATGGAGGGCTTGGCAGCGGCGCAACAGGCCGGGTTGGCGGTCAAGATCAACGCGGTGGCGCTGAAGGGTGTCAACGAGGACGAGTTCGACCGGCTGGTTGGCTGGTGCGGCGAGCGTGGTTTCGACCTGACATTCATCGAGACCATGCCGATGGGGGATATCGACGGCGACCGCACGGCTCAGTATCTGCCGCTCAGCACCGTGCGCAACCGTCTGGCGCAGCGCTGGAACCTGACCGGGATCGACGACCGCACCGGAGGCCCGGCGCGCTATGTCCGGGTCGCCGAGACCGGTGGTCGGGTTGGCTTCATCACGCCGATGACCCACAACTTCTGTGAAACCTGCAATCGGGTGCGGGTGACCTGCACCGGCACCCTGTATATGTGCCTGGGCCGCGAGGATGCCGCCGACCTGCGCACGCCGCTGCGGGTCAGCGAGGGCGACGACGCGGTGATACACACCATTCACGGCGCGGTCGCGCGAAAGCCCCAGGGTCACGATTTCATCATCGGCCGCGATGCCCGCCCGTCCATCGGCCGGCATATGAGCGTCACGGGGGGGTAATGGACTTTCACTTGCACGAGCGCTTGGCCGCCGACACGGTCGAGGTGACGCGTTGGCCGTTGTGCCGCGTCCTGCTGATGAACGACGCCGCCTATCCCTGGCTGATCCTGGTGCCCGAACGACCGGATATCAGCGAAGTGTTTCAGTTGTCAGCCGCCGACCAGCATCTGCTGATGGACGAGACCAGCGCCGCCGCCGCCGCCCTGCAACGCCTGTTTGCCGCTGACAAGATGAATATCGGCGCTCTCGGTAATGTGGTGCCGCAGTTGCACGTTCATGTGATTGCCCGTCATCGGACCGATCCGGCCTGGCCCCGCCCGGTCTGGGGCCTCGCCGCCGCCCTGCCCTACCCGCCCGAGGCGCTGGCGGAACGCTTGGCGCTGCTGCGTAGCGCGTTGGGGTAAGGCGACCAGCGAGCGGCTGATCAGTCCTCCAGCGGCCATTGCGGCCGCGGCCAAGCGCGCCCGGCGAGGGCATAGATGAGCCTTCAGGCTCATCTATATCAGATATGCAGCCGGCGAATTGCCTGGGCGCGGTTCTTGACGTTCAGCTTGCGCAGCAGATTGCTGACGTGAGTCTTGATCGTGACCTCACCGACGCCCAGGCGCTCGGCGATCAGTTTGTTGGGCAGACCTTCGCGCAGCAGCGGCAGAATATCCTGTTCCCGTGCGGTCAAGGCGATGCCGGTGATTCCCTCGCCGGTCACCCGCTCGCGGTGGCCTCCCATCATGGCCGAGGGAATGAAGCGTTCACCGGTCAGGACAAGCTGCAATGCCACGCGCATCTGAGTGGTGCTCATCTGTTTGGGAATATATCCGGCCACGCCGATGCGCATGGCTTCGCTGATGGTCTCGGGCTCGGTGCTGGACGACAGAACAACGAAGCGGATGGCCGGATGGCGGTGACGCATTTCGCGCAGGCCCTCCAGGCCGTTCATCCCCGGCATCTTCAGGTCGATGATGACCAGATCGAAGCACTCTCCCTTATCCAACCGGCGCAGCACATCGGGACCGGTGCCAGCTTCCACCACCTCAACCTGATCGGCGATGCTCTCGAGATGCGGCCGCAATGCCTCGCGCATCATCACATGGTCGTCCGCAAACAGCACGCGCATCGGTATCGACACCTAACTATTTGAGAAATCACAATTATTTTGACACATGCCAGATATAGACCGCAAGCCCGGGGGGCCCACGGCCGTGCCATCGGACGGCTATATCTCTAAGATCATGCGGCGGGCAAGACAAAGGTCATAATTGTTCCCGTAAGACGAGCATCTATGCGGATTTCCCCGCCCATCTCTGTCACGATCCCGGCAGCCAGCATCAGACCAATGCCGGGGCGTGGGCCTGGCCTCTCCGTTCTTGGGTCAAGCAGCGCAGCGGCGACCGTGGCAGGCAGGCCGGGGCCGTCGTCCCTCACGCTGATCACCACGGCGCCCTCGATCACCGCGCAGGTGACGCGAACGGTTCCGGCCGGTCGGGTCATGCGTGCGGCGAGCACGGCATCGCAGGCATTGTCGAGCGCGGTGTCCAGCACCAGCGCCAGCCGCTCCGCAGCCCCCCGAATGGCCGGACAGTCCGCCGGCCGGAGCCAGTCAAGGGCCACGTCCTCCGCAGCGTAACGTGTGCGGACGCGGGCCAATGCCGTTTCCACGGCGTCGGCCGGGTCGACAAGCCCCGTATCCTGCGGTCCGCGGGCGAGATGAACCAGCCGCGCCATATGGTCCTGGAGGCGCTCGGCCTGTTGGCTGATCATGGCATGGGTCCGGCGATCGGCTCCGGCGCTGTCCACGGCGTTCTCGGCGGCCAGCCGGATGATGTTGAGGGGCTGGCCGAAATCATGGGCCAGCGAGGCGACAATGTCACCGATCAGCCGCAACCGCAGCCGTTGAGCCGCCCGAAGGTCGTCGTCATCCATCGTCCATCTCCAATGCGCCGATCACGTCGATAAGCTGGCGCAGCGATACCGGCTTGCGGATCAGGACAAAACCGGCGCGCTCCATGTCTCCATCGGTCACATCGACCTGCCCGGTCATCAGCACCACCGGCAGCTTCGGCCGCTGTATCCGCAGTCGCCGCGCCAGCTCGTCCCCTGGCATATGGGGCATACGGAGGTCACTGATCAGCACATCGCACGGATCAGCACTGATCAGCCGCAAGGCCTCCGGGCCGCTGCCGGCGACGGTGACCCGGTGGCCATGCCGGCGCAGGAAGTCCGCCATGACCTGTAGCGCTTCCGGCTCGTCATCGACCACCAGCAGGTGCCGACCCGGGGCCGCTTCCGCCTTTGCCGGTGTGGCGCCGGTGCTGTCGACCTGGATCACTGCCGCCCGATCCGGCGCCAACAGCGGCAGCACGAGATCGAAGCGGGCGCCATGCATGGTGTTGGTGCCGCTCAGGCTGCCGCCCAACTGGCGCATGATGTCGGCGCTGATGGACAGCCCCAGGCCGGTGCCGCGCCCTTCGGCCTTGGTGGTAAAGAACGGCTCGTAAATGCGTTCCCACAGTTCGGTGGGGACACCGCCGCCATTATCCTCCACCGTGACGCGGATCGCGTGGTCGGGTACCGCCTCCCGCACGCGCACGGTGATGCGGCGCGGTTGGCCGGGTTGCGGCCGATCGAGCACGGCGTCGCGGGCATTGGCCAGCAGATTGAGCAGCACCTGCTCCAGATGTCCGGCCTTGCCCAGTGCCGGCGGGCATTCGGTGGGGGCCTCGAGATGCAGCTCAATGCCGGCCGCCTGCAACTGATGGGTCATCATCCGCACGGCGCTGGTGATGGTCTCGACCGGCGAGAACGGCTCGGAGTCCTGGTGCTCGACCCGGCTGTAGACCCGCAGATGGCCGACGATGTCGGCCATGCGATCGACCTGCCGCAGCGCCACGCCAAGGCTTTCGGCGACGTCCGCCGGCAGGGCCAAGCCCAGATGGTCACGCAGATTGTCCAGGGTCATGCGGACGATCGACAGCGGCTGGTTCAGCTCATGGGCCACTTCCGAAGCGATCTGGCCAAGCGTGGCGAGTTTGGCAGCCTGGAGCAGCCGCCCCTCGGTGCGACGGATCTCCGTCACGTCCACCAGGCTGCCGACCCAGCCGCGTTGCCGTCCGGCGAAGTCGTGGAACACGGCTTTGTTGACCAGCAGGTCATGTTCCTTGCCGTCACTCAGGATGATGCGGGTTTCATAGGTCTGCCGGCCGCCCGACGCCATCAGCGCTTCATCCGAGGCGCGAATGGCGTCGGCATAGTCGCGCCGCAGGAAATCGAAATTGGTGTGGCCCAGCACCTTTTCGCGGCGAATGCCCAGCGCCTGTTCGAACGCCTTGTTGATAGCCAGATAGCGGCCATCGGGAACTTTGTAATAGACGGGGATCGGCAGGGCGTCGATCAGCGCCTGCTCGAAGGCCAGCGCCTCCCGCAACGCCGACTCCAGGGTGCGCGCTTCGGTGACGTCACGGCGGATGGCCACCGAGCCGCCGTCGGAGGTGCGGTGCTCACGGATATCGAGATAACGGCCGTCACTCAGCCGCTGGTCGAGCCGGCCGCCGGCGTGATGCCAGGCCATGCGCTCGGAAATCCAGGCCTCGCCGGTCATGCCGCCCAGGTCGCACAGACCGCGCTGGACGCTCAGTTGCAGGATGTCGATGAACCGCATGCCCGGGCGAATGGCATCGGCGACCCCCGCATAGAACTCGAGGCAGCGGCTGTTGCTCAGCACCAGACGATCGTCGGCATCAAACAGGGTGAAGCCGTCATCCAGGCACTCGATGGCATCCTCGAGTCGGCGCTCGCTGTGCTCGAGGGCCTGACGGTTGGCGGTGATATCGGTCAGGGCGCCGGTGATCTCGATGGTCCGCCCGTCGCCGTCACGCCACACGAACGCCTCATCCTTGATCCAGAGCCAGCGGCCGTCGCCGTGCTGGAAACGGTAATCGTAGCTGACATGGTCGACCCCGGTCAGGCGCTCGGGGCTGCGCTCAACCTGCGGCAGATCCTCGGGATGGACATGGCGCCGCCAGAATCCCGGCTCCGCGGTGAACTCCTCGGGCCGCCAGCCCAGCAGCCGCTCGGCATTGGGGCTGATGAAGGTGGCGTTGAACTCGCCGTCGGGGCGGCAGGCATACAGGACCGACGAGCCGGCGAACAACAGGCGGGCCAGCCGCCGACCATCCTCGGCTGTCGCCAAGTCACCCAGCGCCGCCAGCCGCGGCTGGGAGTCCGCCAGTCGTTTCATGAATTTCTACCCTACCGATACCGCACCACCGCAGGATGCCAGAAATCGCCGGCCGATACCACCGTACTAGGAATATGGTCATGCGCCTGCCCTCGAACTGCGCCGTGGTCGTCGTCGACGTTGATAAACGCTCGGCGATGACTAGATTGGAGGCGTTTTGTTATTCCATTCGTTGCCCGAAGGGTGCCTTCCATGAAAATCAGTTTTGCCAAATTTGCCCCGCCCAGCGAGGGAGCCGTCGTTCTGCCCGTGCTGGAAGGCAAGGTGCTGACCTCGGCCGGTGTCGATCTTGATGGCCGCACCGGTGGTGCGCTGACGCGGGCGATGGCTGTCGGCAAGTTCGAGGGCAAGAAGGACCAGACGCTGATCGTGCTGGCGCCGCATGGCACCGATCTGTCGCGCGTGGTCCTGATCGGCCTGGGCAAGCCCGACTCGGTAAACTCCCAGACGGCCGAGAGCTTCGGCGGTACCGCGGTGGCGCAGTTGTTGACCAGCGGCGATACCGATGCCGCGCTGATGATCGAGGCGATGGACGGGGTGGCGCTGGGGGCTGTCGAATTCGCCGCCCATGCCGGCCTGGGGGCGCGGCTGCGTGGCTGGCGCTTCGACAAGTACATGACCAAGGAAAAGAAGGAGGACAAGCCGTCGCTGCGGAAGGTCAGCCTGAACGTGGACGACCACAAGGCGGCCAAGGAGAAGTTCCAGCCGCTCGACAAGGTGGCCGACGGCGTGCTGCTCAGCCGCGAGGTCATCAGCGAGCCGGCCAATGTCATCTATCCCGAAACCCTGGCGGCCGAGGCCAAGAAGCTGGCCGAGATGGGCGTCGAGGTCGAGGTGCTGGGCGAAAAGCAGATGCGCAAGCTCGGCATGGGCTCGCTGCTGGGCGTCGGCCAGGGCTCGGAGCGCGAGTCCCAGTTGGTGGTCATGCAGTGGAAGGGCGCCGCCGATCCCACGGTGCAGCCCATCGCCTTCGTCGGCAAGGGCGTGTGCTTCGACTCGGGCGGCATCTCCATCAAGCCGGCCGCCAGCATGGAAGATATGAAGTGGGACATGGGTGGTGCCGGTGTGGTCATCGGCCTGATGAAGGCGTTGGCCGGCCGCGGTGCCAAGGTCAACGTCATCGGTATCGCCGGCTTGGTCGAGAACATGCCCTCGGGTACGGCGCAGCGTCCGGGCGACGTGGTCACCTCCATGTCCGGCCAGACCATCGAGGTCATCAACACCGATGCCGAGGGCCGGCTCGTGCTGGCCGATGCGCTGTGGTACACGCAGGATCGCTTCAAGCCGAAGTTCATGATTGATCTGGCGACCCTGACCGGCGCCATCATCATCGCCCTGGGCGAGCAGTACTGCGGCCTGTTCGCCAGCGATGACGAATTGGCCGAGCGCATCACCACGGCCGGCAAGGCGGTGGGCGAACTGGCTTGGCGCCTGCCGCTGGGCGATGCCTACGACAAGCAGATCAAGTCGGACATCGCCGACATGAAGAATGTCGGCGGGCGTGAGGGCGGCAGCATCACCGCGGCCCAGTTCCTCAAGCGCTTCACCAACGATGTGCCGTGGGCGCATCTGGACATCGCCGGTGTGACCTGGTCGAAAAAGGACACCGCCACCGTGCCGAAGGGCGCGACGGCCTTTGGTGTTCGCATGCTCGATCGTCTGGTCGCCGAGCATTACGAGGAGCGCTGAACCTTGCGCATCGGTTTCGCCGCCGACTCGAGCGGTCTGGACAGTGTCGCCGTCGGCCTGTGGGAGGGTCGCCGGCCGACGCCGTCCTATACGGCGCTTGGCTCAGCGGCGAGCCGAGCCGTCGCTGCCAGCCCGCGGTTTTCCGGGAAGGAGGGCGAAGCGGTCCACACCGTCACCGCCGACGGCCGACACCTGATGGTGCTCGGTCTCGGCCCGGAAGAGGCGATGGATACCGCCCGCGCCGAACGGCTGGGCGGTCATCTGGTCGCGGCGCTGAACGGTCTGGGGGCGGAGCGGCTCGGGGTGCAGCTCGATCTGCCTGCCCTGTTCGCGGCTCATGTGGCGTTTGGCCTGCGGCTGCGGTCATGGCGGCCGCCGCCATCCCTGCGCCGTCCCTTGCCCGCCGATGAGGCGCCGACTTTGACCGACGCGGTGCTGATCGGCGATGACGCCGACTGGCCGCCGCTCGAGGCGCTGGCCGACAGCATCTGCACAGCGCGTGATCTGGCGGTGCTGCCGGGGAATCTCCTCGGCCCCGCTGCGTTCGAAGCCCATGCCCGGGCGTTGACCGATCTCGGCTGTACCGTGGAGGTGCTGGACGCGGCGGAGCTGAGCCGCCAGGGACTCGCCCTGCTCGCCGCGGTGGGACAGGGCAGCGCCCAGCCGGCGCGGCTGGTGGTGGTGCGCTGGTCGGGGGCCGATGGCGCTCCGCTGGTGTTCGTCGGCAAGGGCATCACCTTCGACAGCGGCGGTCTGTCGATCAAGCACGGCGATGCCATGGCCGAGATGAAAGGCGACATGGCCGGCGCCGCCGCGGCGCTGATGGCCCTGCGGACTCTGGCGGTCACGCGGGTTCCGGTCCACGCGGTGGCGGTGCTGGCGATCGCCGAGAACATGCCGTCCGGTCGAGCGCTCCGGCCCGGCGACGTGCTGCGGGCCTATTCCGGCCAGATCGTCGAGGTGGTCGACACCGATGCCGAAGGCCGGCTGGTGCTGGCCGATGCCCTGGCCTGGAGCTGTGCCACCCTCAAGCCCCGCGCCCTGGTCGATCTGGCCACCCTGACCGGCGCCATTGTCACCACCCTGGGCCACCACCATGCCGGCCTGTTCGCCAATGACGACGGACTGGCCGCGGCGCTGCTGGCGGCGGGCGAGCCCCTATGGCGGCTGCCGCTGTCGGACTCCTACGACGAAGACCTGAAGTCTCCGGTGGCTGATATCCGCAACTGCGCCTGGGGACGCGTGCCGGACGCCCTGCATGCGGCCCGGTTTCTGCAAGGATTCGTCACCGAGGGCGTTCCCTGGGCCCATCTCGACATCGCCGGCACCGCCGATGCAGTCGAGGACGGGCCGATGGGTATCAAGGGGCCGACCGGCTTCGGGGTCCGGCTGCTGGTGGCGTGGGCGAGTTCGGCAGGCCGGTCGTCAACACCAAAACGGCGGCTCCCGTGACATCGGGGCCGCCGTAAGAGGCATAGCAACAAGATCGGCCAGGCTACTCGACGGTAAACAGACTGTCGAAGCGCGCGACCTGGATCAGGCGTTTGGCCTGCTCGCGTGCCCCGCGCAACACGACCTTGGCGCCGTGCTGCGACGCCGCATCGCGGACGATCAGCAGCATGCCCAGGCCGGCGGAATCAATGAAGTCCAGCCCCGACAATTCGATTACCCAGCTCTTGTTGCGATGGGAATCCAAGGACTTGACGATATCGCGGAACGTCTTGTGGTCACTGAACGTCAAGCGGCCCTTGACCTGGACCTCCACGTCGGCTCCGGTTTCCCTGATCGCATACTCCACGGCCCGCCTCTCCCTTGGCAAGGTAATACATAGACCGGCGGATCATAGCCTAAGCCGATGACATTGATAACATTCAAAATGCCCCAGATCGACGATCACCATCCGAATCCTGGAGATTTTGCACCATCATGACAGGAGATGACGGAGCGGCGGCACTCCAGCGGCAGTCATCGAACGGGGCGAGATTGGCGAGGAACTGCCGGGCGCTCGCCTCCCACGCGAAGCTTTCGGCATAGCTGCGGCATTGTGCCCGTGGAATCTGTAGCGCGGCCAGGGCCGCGCGGCCAAGATCCTCGTCCAGCACCCCGACCGGGGCGTCGCCGATCACGTCATTGGGTCCGGCGACGGGATAGGCCGCCACCGGCACCCCCGACGCCAGTGCCTCGAGCAGCACCAGGCCGAACGTGTCGGTGCGGCTGGGAAAGACGAAGACATCGGCGCTGGCGTAGCAGGCGGCCAGATCCTCGCCCAGCCGGGCGCCGGTAAAGTGCACCGTGGGATGGCGCCGCCGCAGTTGCGGCAGCAGCGGGCCGTCACCGACCACCAGCTTCGAGCCGGGCAGATCAAGATCGAGAAACGCCTGGATGTTCTTTTCCACGGCGATGCGGCCGACATACAGGAACACCGGGCGCGGCAGCTCGGGGAAGGCGGTGGGTCGGGGGTGGAACAGGCGGGTATCGACGCCGCGCGACCAGCGCCGGATATTGCGAAAGCCCCGCCGTTCCAGCTCGACCTGAATCCCTTGGGTCGACACCATCACCGCGCTGGCCGGAGCATGAAAGCGCCGCACCACCGCATAGGTCAGGGCCACCGGCACCCGGAAGCGGGCATGGACATATTCGGGGAATCGGGTGTGGTAGGCGGTGGTGAAGGGCAGATTGCGGCGCACGCAGAAATTACGGGCGGCCCAGCCCAGCGGCCCCTCGGTGGCGATATGGATGGCACAGGGCCGGTGCGACTCGATCATGCGCGCCATGCGCGGACCTGGCCGCACTGCCAGCCGGATCTCGGGATAGGTCGGGCAGGGCAGGCTGTGGAACTGATCGGGGGTGATCATGATGATGTCGTGGCCGAAGCCCGCGAGTTCCTGCCTGAGCGTATCGAGCGTGCGAACAACGCCATTGACCTGGGGAAACCAGGCATCACTGACGACGAGGATGCGCATTCCGGTGCCTTGCTGTCGAGGAAGGAGAAGTGCCGCCGTTCGGCCCAGGGGATGATCTCGAGACGGCCGTCGAAGTGCTCCACCAGGGCGGTGCAGCTTTCCACCCAGTCGCCATCGTTGCAGTACAGCACCCCGTCGATATCGCGGATTTCGGCATGATGGATATGGCCGCAGACGACGCCGTCGACGCCGCGGCTGCGGGCAACGTCGGCCATGGCCTCTTCGTAGCGGCCGATGAACTGGACCGCGTTCTTGACCTTGTTCTTGAGATAGGCCGACAGCGACCAGTAGGAATAGCCGAAGCGGCGGCGGATCAGGTTGTAGGTATGGTTGATACTCAGCGCCAGGCTGTAGGCGTGATCGCCGAGAAAGGCCAGCCAGCGGGCATATTTGACGACGCCGTCGAATTCGTCGCCATGCAGCACCAGCAAGCGCTTGCCATCGGCGGTGATGTGGATGGCCTCGGCCGCCACCAGTACCTCGCCGACGTGATTGTCGACGTAATCGCGGGCGAATTCGTCGTGATTGCCGGGAATGAACACGACGCGGCAGCCTTTGCGCGCCTTGCGCAACAGCTTCTGCACCACGTCGTTATGCTCCTGCGGCCAGTACCACGATTTGCGCAGCCGCCATCCGTCGATGATGTCGCCGACCAGATAGAGCTGTTCACAGTCCGTGTGCTTCAGGAAATCCAACAGGAATTCGGCCTTGCAACCCTTGGTTCCCAAGTGAAGGTCGGAGATCCAGATGGAGCGGAAGCGTGTTACGCCGGTCAAAACGTTCATGGCCGCGCAGTGGAAGGGCGAAGACTGCCGTACTCATAGACGATGGATGCTGTCGTGAAGCATGTATTTTCCGTGACGGTCTGGTCATTCACAAAAGATTAGTGTTAGTGTCACGCTGTGGTAATGGCAATTGCTCCACCGCTTGGATATACGAGCCGCCATGTCTGACAACACTCCGCCCGGCCTGCCGCCGGGGCCCCGCCGCCTCGTCGTGATTCACAATCCCGCCGCCGGCCAACGGCAGCGCCGCCGCCTGGGCGCGGTGCTGCACCATCTGGGCGAAGCGGGCTGTGCCATCGACCTGTATCCCACGGTGCGCCGTGGGGACGCCGAGGCGTTTGCCGCCACCGTCAGCCGCTCGGCCTGCGATGTGGTGGTGGCAGCGGGAGGAGACGGTACCGTCAACGAGGTGGTCAACGGCCTGATGGCCGCGCCCGGCCCGGTGCCCCGACTGGCGATCGTGCCGCTGGGTACGGCAAATGTGCTGGCCCACGAGATCGGCCTGGACATCCGACCAGCCGCCATCGCCGCCGCCATCACCCATGGCACGCCCCGCAGCATCCGGTTGGGCGTGGCCAATAGCCGCTATTTTGTGCAGATGGCCGGAGTCGGCCTGGATGCCCATGTGGTCGCTCATGTCAGCCTGGCCCTCAAGCGCCATACCGGCAAGGGCGCCTATGTGGCCGAAACCCTGGTCCAACTGTTCCGCTATGGCTTTCCCACCCTGCGGGTGACCGTTGACGGTACCGTTCACCATGCCTGCACCGCGGTCGTCTGTAATGGCCGTTATTACGGCGGCCCGTTCATCGCCGCACCCGAGGCCCGGCTATGGCGCGGCGGGCTGGAGGTCTGCCTGCTCACCGGTGGGGGAGCCTGGAACGCCGCCCGCTATGGTCTGGCGTTGTTGCAGGGTCGGCTTTCCCGGTTACCGGACGTCCAGGTGGTGCATGGGAGTCATATCCTGGTGGAGGGACCGGACGGGCTGCCGGTCCAGGGTGATGGCGATATCATTGCCAGACTGCCGGTCGCAATTTCTGTTGGCGATGCGAGTCTTGAGGTGATGCAGCCATGTTCTTAGTCGAAATAAAGTAGTTTCGAGGCGCGATCTCATATCATACTATCGTGAGGTTGCATGGCGCGCCTTACTTTGGCATGCATAAAGCTATGGGGATCGTAAGGACCGAGCGAATGTCATGGCCCGAGGATGAGAAGTGCCGATTGGAAGATCGGTTGCAGCAACCGCTCACGGCGACGCGCCTGATGGTTGAGGGAGCCTTGCATGGGGTTGTCGAGACCAGCCCGGAAATGCTTGGCAAGATTCTGTTCTGCCTGGCCGAGATGCAGGACATCCTGGACGATGTCGAGCAAACGCCGGCCTATCTGTCACAGGCGTATCACGTCACCTGATCAGCGGTGCGGCTCCAGCACCACCGGCGCGCGAACGCCCCGGGCCCGCAGGATGCGGTGATAGGCGTCGTTGATGCGGGCCATCTTGCTGTTGACGGCGGCAATCGCCTCGTCGGGCAAGCCGGTTCCCGCCCATTTATCGGGATGGGCCTCGCGCACCCGCTCGCGATAGGCCCGCTTGACCTCGTCATCACCGGCCGACTCGCCGATGCCGAGGATGACGTAGGGGCTGTTGTCGGGGCGGATCGGCACCCGCTGGTTCAGTTCGGTGACGCGGACGATCACCGACTTGCGCAGCGATACCACGGTGCCTTCGGATGTTTCGAACGGCAGGAAACTGCGGTCATCGTTGAGCAGATCGGACAGCCGCTGAGTGCCGGAGACGAACAGCGAGCCCATCATCAGCGTCCCGTCGTTGAGTTCCAGCTCGACCGCGACCTTGGCCTTGGGCTTGTACTGCCCCGATGACGACCCGAACATCCCGCCCCTCGCCTTTGCCCCATACTAGCGGGGCCGGCCGGCCGGCGGCAAGGAGGCGCCGGCGATTCGGCTGGTTCAGTCGTGAAAGACTCGCTCGGCCGCTTGTTCCGGCCCATCGCACCCCCTAATATCGGCCACCCGTTTTTACCCAGGGAGGTTTTGCCTTGACCAGGATCATGCGCCTTGCCGCGCTGCTCGTCGCTTTCGTGGTCTCCGGTCCGGTGCAGGCCGAAGAGATTCCCGCGCATACCCGGGATTTTCCGGGCTCGATCCCCGACATGGTGCTGGGCAAGGCCGATGCCCCCGCCACCATCGTCGAGTTTTCGTCGCTGACCTGCCCGCATTGCGCCACCTTCCACAGCGAGACGCTGCCAAAGATCAAAAAGGAATGGATCGAAACCGGCAAGGCCAAGCTGGTCTATCGCGATTTCCCGCTCGACGGGGTGGCGATGGGCGCCGCCATGCTGGCGCGCTGCATGCCGACCGAGCGCTATTTCGCCTTTCTCGAGATTCTGTTCGCCAATCAGCGCCAGTGGTCGCACGCGCAGAATCCGATGGCGGCGTTGCAGACCCTGGCCCGCTTTGCCGGCCTGTCGGATGAGCGCTCGAAGGAATGCATGACCGACAACGCCATGATGACGGCGATCCGGGCCAAGCAGACGGATGCCGAGCAGAAATACAAGATCAACTCGACCCCGCAGTTCCTCGTCAACGGCAAGATGGTGCCGGGCGCTCAGCCCTATGAGGAATTCGCCAAGGCCCTGTCGGCGGTTCAATAGCCGAGGCGGCGGTGCAGTTCACGCATCTGCGTCTGTCAGGGTTCAAGTCGTTCGTCGAAGCGACCGAGCTGGTCATCGCCCCGGGCATGACCGGCGTGGTCGGACCCAACGGCTGTGGCAAGTCCAATCTGGTCGAAGCGCTGCGCTGGGTGATGGGCGAGACCTCGGCGCGGCAGATGCGCGGCGGCGAAATGGACGACGTCATCTTTGGCGGTACGGCGACGCGACCACCGCGCAACGTCGCCGATGTGACGCTGGTGCTCGACAACCGCATGCGCAAGGCGCCGCCCCAGTTCAATCACCTGGATGATATCGAGGTGATGCGCCGCATCGAGCGCGGCGAGGGTTCGCTGTACCGGGTCAACGGCAAGGAGGTGCGGGCGCGCGACGTCCAGTTGCTGTTCGCCGATGCCGCCACCGGTGCCCGTTCGCCCGCCCTGGTCAGCCAGGGCCGGGTCGGCGCCCTGATCAACGCCAAACCGTCCGAACGCCGCACTCTGCTCGAGGAGGCGGCCGGTATCGGTGGCCTGCACTCCCGCCGTCACGAGGCCGAACTGCGGCTGAAGGCGGCCGAGGCCAATCTCGGCCGGCTGGAGGATGTGGTCGTCACCCTCGACGGCCAGCTTCAGGGCCTGAAGCGCCAAGCCCGCCAAGCCGCCCGCTATCGCAATCTGTCCGAACAGATCCGTGTCATCGAAGCGCAGTTGCTGTTACAGCGCTGGCTGGCCGCCCTGCTGGCCCTTGACGACGCCCGCAAGGGCCGTGGCGACGCCGAGTCGCGGGTTACCGAGCTGACCGTTCTGGCCGCCGCCGCGGCCACCGCCCAGACCGAGGCTGCCGCCGGCCTGCCGGCCCTGCGCCAGACCGAGGCCGAGCTGGCCGCCAGGTTGCAGCGTCTGGTGGTGGCGCGCGACCAGTTGGATGCCGAAGAGAAGCGGCTGGGCGAGTCGCGCCGCGATGCCGAACGCCGGCTGGCCCAGATCGACTCCGACTCCCAGCGCGAGGCTGCCCGCGCCGCCGATGCCGAGCAGGCGCTGGCGCGACTCGACGAGGAACGGGATGGTCTGGCCGATGCCGCCGATGGCGACGAAGAGGCGCGGGCTCAGGCCCGCGACCGGCTCGACGAGGCCAGTCTGGGCGCGACGGACCTGGAAGCCGACCTGAATCGCCTGAGCGAATCCCTGGCCGCCCGAGAGGCCGCCCGCACGGCCGCCGCCCGCCGGTTGGCGGAAATGCAGGGTCGCCGTCTCAAACTGTCCGACCGTCTGGTCCAGGCCGAAGCGCAACGTCGTCAGGCTGAAGCCGACTCCGTCGATCCCGACAGCTTGACCGAAGCCGAGATGCGGCAGGACGAAGCGGCCGAGCGGCTGGAAACGGCGCGCGAGGCCATGGCCGACACCGAGTCGCGGCGCCGCACCACCGCCCAGGCGCGGGATCGCGCCCGCGATCAGGTCCAGGCCGAAGCCGCCGCCCAGGCCCGGCTCGATGCCGAGGTTCACGCCCTGTCGGCGGTGCTGCATGCCGGCCAGTCGGGGGCTTTTCATGTGCCGGTCGAGGCCGAGGTCAGCGTGCAGCCGGGCTATGAAGCGGCCTTGGCCGCGGCGCTCGGCGAGGATCTTGCCCTGCCCGCCGATGCCGCGGCACCGGCCCATTGGGCTGTGCTGCCGCCTCTGACCAAGACCCCTCCCCTGCCCCCGGGCGTCGAAGGCCTGTCCGATTTCGTCACCGCGCCGCCGGCTCTGGCGCGCCGGCTGGCTCAGGTCGGCGTGGTCTATGACGCCAGGCTCGGCAACGATCTGCGCCACGCCCTGAGTTCCGGCCAGCGTCTGGTAACCCCCGACGGTCATCTGTGGCGTTGGGACGGCGTGACCGTGACCGCCGACGCCCCGTCGCCGGCAGCGGTGCGGCTGACCCAGCGCAACCGGCTGGAGGAATTGCGCGAACAGGCCGACTATGCCGCCGAACGGGTTGCCGGGGCCGAAGAGCGGCTCGAGCAGGCGACTCAGGCCGCCGATGCCGCCAACACCGCCGAGTCGCGGGCCCGCGAGACCCTGAAGGCGGCCGAGGCGGCCCTGGCCCAGGCCAAGGACGCCCATAATCGCCTCGCCCAGAAGGCCGCGACCGCCGCCCATCGTCTGGCCACTCTGGTGGAAGGCGAAGACCGGCTGCGCGCCGATCTGCTCGAGGCGACGCTGGAGGAGCAGGCCGCGCAGCAGGTGGTGTCCGATCCCGATGACGGGCCGGTCCAGCGGGAACGCCTCGCCACCCTGCGCGCCCAGTTGGCCGAGCAGCGTGCCGCCATGGTGGCCGCCAGGAGTGCCGTTGATCGACTTGATCATATGGCCGCCGAGCGTGGCCGGCGGCTCGAGGCGATCGGCCGCGAGGCCGACTCGTGGCAGCAGCGTCTCGCCACCGCAGCCGAGCAGCAACGCGAGATGGCCGACCGCCGCGACTCGGCCTTCGCCGAGCTGGAACGTCTGGCCGCCTGGCCGCTCGAGATCGAGGAAAAGCGCGCCGAATTGCGCGAGCTGATCTTTGCTGCCGAGGACGCCCGCGCCGCCGCCGCCGCCGCCCTGGCCGACGGCGAACAGGGCGCCAATGCCGCCGCCAAGGCTCTGCGCGAGGCCGAACATGCCTTGTCGGCCGCCCGGGAAGACCGCATCCGGCGCGATGCCGTGCTCGAGGCGGCGGTGCAGCAATGCCGCACAGTGGCCCAGCGGATTTCCGAACGACTCGACACCACGCCTGAAAAACTGGCCGAGGTGGTCGGCGAGGTCGAACCGCAGCCGGAGGACGATCTGGAACGCCGGCTCGAGCGGATGACCCGCGAGCGCGAAAACATGGGGCCGGTCAATCTGCGCGCCGAAACCGAGGCCGCCGAACTGGAAGAACAGATCAACACCATCAGGACCGAGCGCGAGGATCTGGTTGCGGCCATCGCCAAGCTGCGCCAGGGTATCAACGAGATCAACCGGGAAGGCCGCGAGCGGCTGCTGGCCTCGTTCCGTCAGGTCGACCAGCATTTCCGTGATCTGTTCGTGCAGTTGTTCGGCGGCGGCCGCGCTCATCTCGAGCTGGTCGAATCCGACGACCCGTTGCAGGCCGGCCTGGAGATCATGGCCAGCCCGCCCGGCAAACGATTGCAGATCCTGTCCCTGTTGTCGGGTGGCGAGCAGGCGCTGACGGCGCTGGCGCTGATCTTCGCCGTGTTCATGACCAACCCGGCGCCGATCTGCGTGCTGGACGAGGTCGACGCCCCGCTGGATGATGCCAATGTCGACCGTTTTTGCAGCCTCGTGGCGGAAATCGGCCGCAGTGCAGCAACGCGCTTCCTGGTGGTCACCCATCACCGCATGACAATGGCCCGAATGGACCGGCTATTTGGCGTTACCATGGGCGAACGGGGCATTTCCCAGCTTGTTTCAGTGGATTTGGTCGCTGCGGCGGAGCTGACGGAAACTGGCTGAAACACTCGGTTTTGCCGCCCCACCCGTTCGGGGTAGGGCAATCCTCCTCCCCAGCGCCGCTGGAAAGATCATTTCTTCAGTTTTTTCAAATGTTTACGGCAAAGGTTTTCGATCTTGACAGTCCGTGGTGCAAACCTTATGGTGCCCGCGCTTTTGGCGGTGCAGCATACTGCCAAGGGGGGCTGTTACGACGCAAGACCAGTTGGAACGCAAGAGCCATGGACGAGCGTAAGCAACCTCCCTCGTTGGACGATATAGAGCAGCGGCTGCGAGCCGCCCAAGCCCGTGAATACCCGCAGGGTAGACAGGGGCCGGCGGCGCGGCGCGGGAATTCGTCCGGTATGGGCATCGCTGCCCGCATCACGGTGGAACTGATGGTTTCCGTGATGGTTGGTGGCGGCATAGGCTATGGTCTGGATCGATGGTTGGGATCCAAGCCGTGGTTGATGCTGGTGTTTCTGTTTCTCGGCGGTGCGGCGGGCGTCATGACGGCGTATCGTGCGGCCAAAGGGTTGGATGAGTCGGTCGGTCTGGGCAGCGCGCTGGAGCGCAAACGCCGTCAGGACGAGTCGGACGGATCGTAGGAGAGGCGTGTGGCAAATCCGATCGAGCAATTCAAGATCAAGCCGCTGATCGACATCCGGGTCGAAGGCGTCGACATCTCCTTTACCAATTCAGCGCTGATGATGGGGATCGTCGTCGGCGGGGTGACGGCGCTGCTGCTGCTGGGTATGCGCGAGCGTGCCGTGATCCCGGGCCGCTGGCAGTCGCTGGCCGAGATCTTCTATGAATTCGTCGCGAACATGATCCGCGACAATGTCGGGCCCGAGGGCCGGCGCTATTTCCCCTTTATCTTCACCCTGTTCATGTTCGTGCTGTTCGGCAACATGCTGGGCATGATCCCCATGGCGTTCACCTTTACCAGCCATATCGCGGTGACCTTCGCGATGGCCCTGGTGGTGTTCACCGGCGTGACGATCATCGGCTTCGCCCGCCACGGACTGCACTTCCTGCACATGTTCTTCCCGCACGGGGCACCGCTGGCGACCGCGCCGATCCTGGTGCCGATCGAGCTGATTTCCTATCTGTCGCGTCCCTTCAGCCTGGCCGTCCGTCTGTTCGCCAATATGACGGTGGGTCACATTATTCTGAAGGTGATCGCCGGGTTTGTCGTCATGCTGGGCGTGGCCGGTGTCGTACCGCTGGCGTTCCTGGCCGGCGTGACCATCCTGGAATTCGGCATCGCCGTACTCCAGGCCTATGTGTTCACCATTCTGTCCTGCATCTACCTGAACGATGCCATCAACATGCATTGACCGGATCGAGCGGTGAGTGGGTTTTAACGTTTGGAAAGGGTAACAAGGTTATGGACGCTTCAGCTGCAAAGATGATCGGTGCCGGCTTGGCCGCCATCGGCATGATCGGTGCGGGTATCGGCGTGGGCAACATCTGGTCGAGCCTGATTGCCACCGTCGGCCGCAACCCCGCTGCCAAAGCCAATGTCGAACTCTACGGCTGGATTGGCTTCGCCGTGACGGAAGCCATCGCGCTGTTCGCGCTGGTCGTCGCCCTGATGCTGCTGTTCACCTGATACTTCGCCTGCGGTCGGCAGCCCCGCCTGGCGTCCCGGGATAATCCGGGGCGCCGGCCGTGTCGCTTCAGGAGGGACGGCAATGCCTCAATTCGACCCCTCATCATTTCCGGCTCAGATCTTCTGGCTGGTGGTGATGTTCGTCAGTTTGTATTTCGTGATGGTCAACCACGCCATCCCGCGCATCTCCGAAGTCCTCGACGAGCGTCAGCGGCGCATCGACACGGATCTCGAGCGCGCGCAGCAGCTCAAAGCCGACGCCGATCTGGCCATTGCCCGCTACGAGCGGGCGCTGGCCGAGTCGCGCGCTCAGGCCCACGAGGTGATGAAGGAAACCGCCGACCGTCTGGCTCGCCAGGCCGAGGCGCGCAACAAAGACCTGGCGCAGCGTCTCAACGACCAGATCAAGGCCGGTGAGGCCCGCATTCAGGCCGCCAAGACCCAGGCGCTGACCAACATCCAACAGGTTGCCGCCGAAGTGGCCGGGGTGACCGTGGCCAAGCTGGTCGGCACCGTCCCGAACAAGGACAAGCTGGACGCCGCCGTCGCCGCCGCCATGCAGGAGCAACCGCGATGATCTCGACCGCCCTGGCCGCCGGTGCGGATGCTGCCCATCACGCCGTCCCGTTCTGGGAACGGCCCGAGACCTGGGTGGCGATCGCGTTTTTCGCCGTGGTCGGCTTCGCCTGGAAGCCGGTCGGCCGCGCCGTCGTCGCCGGCCTGGATCTGCGCCGCGACAAGATCAAGGCTCGCCTCGACGAGGCCGCTCGCCTGCGCGAGGACGCCGAGGCGATGATCGAGACTTACCTGCGCAAGCAGGATGAGGCCTTCGCCGAAGCCGAGGAGATCATCGCTCACGCCAAGGCCGAGGCCCAGCGCCTCGCCGAGCAGGCGGCGCGCGATCTGGAAGAAAGTCTCAAGCGTCGCGAAAAGGCGGCTCTCGAGCGGATCGCCCAGGCCGAGATCGAAGCGGTGCGCGAGGTTCGCAATATGGCGGTGGATGTCGCCATGGCCGCGACTCGCAAAATCCTGGCCGAGTCCCTGTCGGCCCAGCAGGCGAATACGCTGGTCGATCAGGCCATCAGGCAACTGCCCGGCACGCTGCACTAAGCAGGGTATACGACGAACAAAGGTCGTCATCCCGGCGTAAAGCCGGGGTGACGCTTTTGTATTTGAGTTCGCCACCGGCCTTGGGGCCGACCCACCGTGCATGAAACCAGCCGCCATTGAGGCGGCGGCCAAGCGCGGAGCGCGCCCGGCGAGGGCAGTTTCTTAATTAGGGCCCGAACATGATCAAGGTCATCCGCGCCAAGCTGCACGGTATCCGCGTCACCTGCGCCGATCTGCATTACCACGGTTCGATTACCCTGGATCCCGAGCAATGCGCTCAGGCCGGAATCTATCCGATGGAATTCGTGGAAATCTGGAACAAGCATTCGGGCGCCCGCATCACCACCTATGTGATCTATGGCGAGCCGGGATCGCGCTGCTGCGTGCTCAACGGCGCCGCCGCCCGGACCTGTCAGGTCGGCGACGAACTGATCATCGCCGCGTCGGATTACACGACGCCGGATCAGCTTTACACCCTGAAGCCCCGCGTGCTGACCTTCCTGCCCGACAATCAGGTTGATCAGGTGCTGCTGTACGAGGTGTTCGCCAGCCCGAACCGGCCATTCGACTTCCGCATCGTCGATGCCGCCAGCCACGCGCCGGAGACCTCGCACACCTGGCGCAGCGTCGACATTGCCGCGGTGCGTGCCGATCTTCGCGCCAAGGGTCTGGATGAGGCCGCCGTCGACCAGTTCGTCAAGGCGCATTTCGCCCGATAGAAAAAGCGGCGGTCAGGATCCCCTGACTCATGAGGACAGGGGGCCGGCCGTGTCGAGAATAGCCTGTAGTTCATCCAAAATCGCTGTGATACATTGTGCAAATTCTACCGCGGCGGCAGAAACTTCACCCTCGGCCTCCTCCAGGAAGACTCGGCGGACTTCCGCATCATCCAACCGGTAAGCAAAGGCTCCGATCGCCCGCAGGATAGACCAAAGCGAGTCCTTGAACAGCTCTACTTCTGGATTACTCAGCCGCGACAGCAGATCAACTCCTCGGTCAGCCAACCCAGCGACGCCGGTTGTCGTGCTGCCATGGAAGCCATCAGCAAACAGCTCGACCAGACCGTGGGCCCGTTGCGCCGCGTGCCGGAATTCCAATCCCTCCACCAATTCGCGGCCATGAACCGGCAACTTGGCAAGGGCATCTTCCAGCACAGCCTTCGGATTCACGGTCGCCTTGCCTAGTTTGACGCGTTCCAGTCGCATGGGCTGCGCACCGTCGATGGCGACACCGTTCGAGCAATTATATATTCGGCACTTCAGGTATGCCTGAAGAAATTCAACTCCAGCTCTGGCCGCGTCCAGGTACAACGACGTCGATACCGTGCCACCGAAATTACCCGGTGCTGTAAGTACGAATGCCTGTCCGATTTCTTTGTCCAGATGCGCAAGGACGTTGTCATAGACAGACCCCTTTGCATGATGTGTCGCGTCGGTTGGCCGCCCCAGGTCGAGGCCAAACAGAAAATACTCGCGACCGCCAAGCATACTGAGTGAAGCGAAGGCAGCATTGACGACGTTCGGCTCTGCCAACGACAGCGTCTCCAAGCTCTGCACGACCTGGCACGCACAACCGCCTTCGCGAACGAAAAACGTTACATCGCCAAATAAGGCGGGAACCCGCGGATCGACGGTGGTGCTGGCGATCAGATGAATGGGGCTCAAATCATAGGTGACGGCCAAGGTGGCCATCAGGTCATAGACCAGTGGCAGGTTTTCTATCTCGACCTGCACATGGGGTGTGATGCCGTTTTTCAGCAGCAGCGATAGAGTGGTGCCACAGGATACGATGACGGCACGATCCAGATTGGCCTTGATGACCGGCAGGGCCGTGTCCAAAGACGGACCGGAGCCGACCAGGAACACGGGCACCGATAATTCCTGTTGTGGCGGTACCGATAAGGTTCGCACCGGATAGGTCAGAATGTTGGTAAGAGTATTGCGCATCATCAGCCGTTCGTCTGCTAGGAACCCTTTTGATGTTCCGTGCTGCACCAGCAGCGCCGGGAGGCCGGCAGTGATGGCCGCGATGTCCTCGCTTTGATAGTGAACATAGATGTAGCTGCCGTCGATCTGCCCAATCCATTCGTCATTGGTGAGATGCAGTGTCAAATCACAAAAGGTAGCTCGGGGATCAGTACCGGGGACCAGCGCCAAGCCACCACCTCTTTGCCGCAACGCCGCGGCGATCCGCTCCCAGTCGACGACATGAAGCGAATGGGCAAAAAAATCGGCGACCGGCTCTATGACCACCAGATAGCGGGGCTTCAAGGCCGTCATCAGGGCCGGAAGGTGTAGCCCCAAGCCGAGCCCGACAACGATCAGAATGCCGGTATCGGCCGAGGGGCCGGCACTCAACGGCCATTCTCTGTTGCCGAGCCTGCGTTGGATGCTATCCGGCAAGTTGTTGATATGCGTTGTGTCGGTAAAGACGAACCGGGTCGGGTCAGCCAGAAAGGACTGCACCTGCTCGGTTATGGCGGCTTCACCCTCGGGATACAGCAGGTGTCCAGCGTCCAGCCTGATATTCACAATCCGGCCCGTGGAATCGCGCTCTTGCTGGGTCTGCGTCGGGGCGAGCAACTCTATGCGCTCGAGCAGTTGCGGAAAATTCTGAAGCAGGAAAGTGAGATTTCGTTCAAGAAGGGCTTCGGCATTTTGAGTCATAGCATAATTTCCCGCGGGCTGGTCGCTGCTATCAGAAGTTCAAACGGACATGCGGTTCAAGTAATATTGGTAAATTTGTTAATTATCTGTAAAATCAAACCGAGATCCATATATCTGCGCAGTTAATTTTCCACCATAACGTGGTCAAGCTGCTATTTGCGAGCAGATACCATTGCATGGATGCCATGATTGCGGTATGAGATGGAATCATGGGGCTATTGAATGTCAAACTGGCCGCCTACGGCCCGCCGTCAAGAGAGGGAGCATGCAAGCCGGGACAACCGTATGCATCATCCAGGCGCGGATCGGGTCTACGCGCCGGCCTGGTAAAGTGCTGGAACTCATCAATGAACGGAGCATGCTGGCCCATGTGCTATGCCGCTGTGCCGCTGTACCAGGGGTCGATGTGGTGGTCTGCGCCACACCGGAGGGTGCCACCAACGATATCGTGGCAGCGGAAGCACAGGCGGTCGGAGCCCAGGTTTTTCGCGGCTCCGAAGACGATGTTCTCGACCGTCATTTTCAGGCTGCACAAGCTTTTGGGGCGAGACGGGTGTTACGGGTCACCAGCGATTGCCCATTGATCGACCCCTTTCTGCTGGGTGAGATGCTGCGGCTGCAGCGTGAGACTGATGCTGATCTGGTGGTCAATAACCTGCCCCCCAGCTGGCCCCATGGGCTCGATGCGGAACTGTTCAGCTTCGATTGGCTTGCTCGGGCCGCCGCCGAGGCAACCGATATCTACGATCGTGAACATGTCGGCCCCTATATTCGCCGTCATCCCGAGGTCGTAAAACGCAATCTGCCGTGTCCGCAGCCAGGCTTGTCCTCCTTGCGCTGGACTGTGGACACCGATGCCGATCTGGCATTGATCCGTGCCCTGACCCCATTTCTTTCCCCCGGTCCCGAGGGCTGGCGATGGCTGGCGACGTTGAATGCGGTTATGGCCCATCCAGAGCTGGCGGATATCAACGGACCCAGCCTGCGCTCCTGAGAACGCTTTGGCTCCTTCGCTTGAAAGGTGGTTGGACGTCCGGGTATTCACGAAAAGTGATCCGAGCCTTCCGCCCGCGCCGGTCGTCCCCATATGTCGGGGGCATGAAACAAGTCCAGGATCTGCTCAGTGTCTCCACCCGGCGGCGGGGACACCACAACATTACCGGCGAGGTCTCCGGCTGGGTCGACCAGCAGGCGATGCAGTGCGGGGTGCTGGTGGCCATGGTCCAGCATGTGCGGGCCGCTCTGACCATCCGCGAAAATTTCGACCGCGATGATCTTCACGCCTTCTTTCGCACCCTGGAAGGCGATGACTCGCCGGCTGGCGACACGGCCCCGCTCTATGCGACGCAACTGACCATTCCGGTGCGCAATGGCCGTCTGGCGCTCGGCGCGCGTCAGGGCGTTTACCTGTACGAAGACCGCGACTCCGGCCAGACCCGGAGCGTCGTGTTGCATCTGATCGGAGAGTGACCAGCGCTACCCGATCAGCCGCACGCTCCAGCCGCGCCGCACGAACAGGCGATGCACCAGCACTGCCGCCGCCGCGCCGACATAGGCGCCCATCAGCACGTCGCCGACATAATGCGCGCCGACCAGGATGCGGCTGGCGCCGACCAGCAGGGCGAGGCCGGCCATCGGCAGGATGACGCGGCGATCCGGCAGGATGAAGGCCAGGGCAACCATGGCCGTAACGATGGTCTGGGTGTGGCCCGACGGGAAACACACGTCACCGAAGCGGAAGGTGAAGGGTGAAAAGCCGTAAAGCCCTTCCTTGAACAGAAACCGTGGGCGCTGCCGGCCGATCACCAGTTTGATCAGGGGAACCGTCAGGCTGGCCAGCAGATTGGCGCCGAGAAAGAACAGTGCGGCGTAATGGATGCGTTCCCACAACGCCTCCACGGTCGCCAGCCGGCACCGCCGCCGGCCGAGCCAAGCGGCGAGCAATGCCGCGAGGCCTCCCCCATACCACACATATCCTTCCCCGATCTTCGACGTCAGGTGAAAGATCGCGCGCATGTCTTCATCCAGCCAGGAATGGAGGAACAGGGCGACCGGCTTGTCGATGGCGACCGCGCAAGCGATGCAGACCAGAGTGACCGCGATCAGGCCGGCCCGCAGGCGACCGCGATGGGCCAGGGACAGCGAGCGCCGGCCGGCCTGTAGAACAGAGGCAATCATATTTTCGACTATAACCAAAGTGATCCCTCTGTAGTATCCGTGACCTGCGGCGGCTTGACAAGGGACCAGCCTGCGGCTCGAATGCCGCCCCCTCATGGCCTTTTCATTGGAGTCCGGTGCCGCACTCCGTCTCCCTTCCCTGTTCCGGCATGTCCGATTCCAGCCGATATGCCCGGCTGGTGCTGATGGTCATCATATTGGGCGTGGCCCTGCGGCTGGGCTTGGCCGCAGTCGTCGGGCTGGGTATCGACGAGTCCTATACTGTCGCCAATGCCCGGCATTTCCAGCTCAGCTATTTCGACCATCCGCCGCTGTCGTTCTGGCTGGTGCGGGCGATGGTCCAACTGACTGGCAGCGAGGCGGCGATGGTGGTGCGACTGCCGTTCATTCTGCTGTTCGCCGGCACCACCTGGATGATGTTTCGCCTGACCGTGCGGCTGTACGGCCTGTCGGCGGGCGCCTGGGCGGCGATTCTGCTCAATCTGGCGCCGGTGTTCGGCCTGACCACCGCGGGATGGATCTTGCCCGACGGGCCGCTGATGTTTTCCCTGCTTGCCACCGTGCTGCTGGTCGAGCGTCTGCTGTTCGGCGCGCCGTCGCGCCGCCACGCCTGGAGTCTCGGGCTACTGGCGGGGGTGACGCTGGGTCTTGCCAGCTTGGCCAAATATCACGGCTTTCTCGCCGGACTCGGCCTGGTGCTGTTCCTGCTGACGTCGCGCCGGCATTGGCGCTGGCTGGCCGATCCCATCCCCTATGCCGCTATCGTCGTTATGCTGCTGGTCTGCCTGCCGGTGTGGCTGTGGAATATGGATAATGATTGGCTCAGCTTTCGCTTCCAACTGAGCCGCGCCCACCAGCAGGGCCTGCACCCCAGCCACGTCCTGGTGAATATTCTTGGCCAGATGCTGTATGTGCTGCCCTGGCTGTGGCTGCCGCTGGTGATCGGCTACGGGAAGGCCATCGCGCGCGGGCCGCGCGATGCCGGCTGGCTGCTGGTCTGCCTCGCCACCGTGCCGCTGGTGCTGTTCACCCTCATTCCGCTGTGGGGCTCGCGCGGCCTGCCCCATTGGCAGGCGCCCGGCTATCTGATGCTGTTTCCCCTGCTGGGGGCGGCGACAGCGGCCGGTCTGGCCGGTGGCTCGGTGAGGGTGCGGCGCTGGCTCATCTTCAGCATCGCCGCGCCCGCTGTCATTCTTCCCCTGTTGGCAGCCCATGTGATGACCGGCTGGATGGAACGCGTGAGTCCGGCCCTTTTCGCCAAAGGCGATCCGACGGCCGAACTGATCGACTGGACGCCGCTGCGTGCCGCCCTTGCCGCGCAAGCCCTGCCGCCGGGCGGCTTCGTCATCGCAGTGCGCTGGCTGGAAGCGGGCAAGATTGATACCGCATTGGGCGACGACTGGCCGGTGATGGTGTTCAGCCACGACCCGCGCAACTTCGCCTTCCAGCATGACCAGCGCGCGTTCCTTGGCCGCGACGCGGTGGTCGTCGGCTCGCCCAAGGCCGTCAGGGAAGCGGTGGCGCAGTACGGCCCCTATTTCGAACGACTGGAGCCGATCGGTGAAATGTCCATCAGCCGCGGCGGCACACCCAGGCTGACCCTGGCGCTGGTTCGCGCCACCGGCTTCCGCCAGCTCTATCCGCTGAAGTTCGGGCCGGGCGCGGTGGCCAGATAGGCAGGCCTACCGCGCGGCTTCCTCGATTTCGCCCTCGTCGACGCGGATCGGCACCCCCGGTTCCAGCTTGCTGGTACGGATACCCAGGGCGCTTTTGACGTGACTGATATTCGGCGCGGCGGTCAGGCGGGTGGTAAGAAAGCGCTGGTAGTCGTCCCAGTCCTGGGCGACGATTTTCAGCAGGAAATCGGTCTCGCCGGCCAGCATGTGGCATTCGCGGACCTCGGGCCATTGCCGCACGAGGGCCTCGAACGCCCGTAGGTCGCCTTCGGCCTGGCTGTTCAGGCCGACATGGGCGAAGACCGTGACGTTGAAGCCCAACGCTTGAGGATCGACCTCGGCGTGATAGCCCTTGATGAAGCCGGCCTCTTCCAGCGCTCGGACGCGGCGCAGGCAAGGCGGTGCCGAGATGCCGGCGCGGCGCGCCAGATCAACATTGGTCATCCGCCCATCAGCCTGTAGGTCGGCCAGGATGCGGCGGTCTATTCGGTCGAGCTTGACCCGTTGCATGGGGTTTGAATCTTATCCCGGCGGTGCTTTGGGTAATTATATTACCAAGCTGCCGGCTCCGCCACCTCAAATCACCTTATCCCCAACGGGCAATCCATTCCCGTGATGACCGTGGATAAAAATCGGCGCGGGGCCCGGACGCAGACATCTCCGGGCTGCCGCCTTCAAGAAATAAAGTTACGCCCCTTGAGCCGGTTGCCCGACTTTTTATAATTGTTCTCACTTGCCTGAAGACCTCCACCCGACTATCCTCTCGCCCCAACGGATCCACCCTTCAGGGAGCACCAGACTCATGACCGAAGCCACTTCCCCCCTTTGCCTCGTCGGCCAGCCGGCCCCCGATTTCACCGCCTCGGCCGTGATGCCCAACAACGAGATCAACGCCACCTTCAACCTGAAGAGCTATCTCGAGGGTTCCTACGGCCTGGTGTTCTTCTATCCACTGGACTTCACCTTTGTGTGCCCGTCGGAAATCCTGGCCCATGACCATCGTCTGGCCGCGTTCAAGGATCGTAACTGCAAGGTCATCGCCGTCAGCGTCGACAGCCAGTTCACCCATCTGGCGTGGAAGAACACCCCGGTCGAAAAGGGCGGCCTGGGCAATGTCCAGTTCCCGATGGTCGCCGACCTGACCAAGAGCATTGCCCGGTCCTATGGCGTGCTGCTCAACGGCGCGGTGGCCTTCCGTGGCACCTTCCTGATCGACCGCGCTGGTATCGTGCAGTCGGCCCATGTCAACAACCTGCCGCTCGGCCGCAATGTCGATGAGGCCGTGCGCCTGCTCGACGCTTTGCAGTTCAATGAAGAGCATGGCGAGGTGTGCCCGGCCGGCTGGCAGAAGGGTAAGGCCGGCATGAAGGCCTCGCCGGATGGCGTTGCCGAATACCTCGCCAAGCACCACGGCGAGCTGTAATTCCCGACTGACCGCCCGCGCGTTCTTTCGCGGGCGCGAACAAAAGGGGCGGCCGCCGCTTGTCTCGGCGCGCCGCCCTCATTACTCTGTGCCCAGCGAACCATCACGACGGGGTAACCATGGCGACGCATCACACCAAGGTCCTGATTCTCGGCTCTGGACCTGCGGGTTGCACGGCGGCGATCTACGCGGCGCGGGCCAATCTTGAACCCATCCTGGTGGCTGGATTGCAGCCGGGCGGGCAATTGACCATCACCACCGATGTCGAGAATTTCCCCGGCTTCGCCGAGCCCATCCAGGGCCCCTGGCTGATGGAGCAGATGCAGGCCCAGGCCGAACATGTCGGCACCCGCTTCATGAACGACACCATCCTGAAGGTCGACCTGACCAAGCGGCCGTTCACCTGCGTCGGCGACTCGGGCGATATCTACACCGGCGATACCCTGATCATCTGCACCGGTGCCACGGCGCGGTGGCTGGGCCTGCCGTCGGAAGCCAGGTTCCAGGGCTTCGGCGTTTCGGCTTGTGCCACCTGCGACGGCTTTTTCTTCCGCGGCAAGGAAGTGGCGGTGATCGGCGGCGGCAATTCGGCGGTCGAAGAGGCCATGTTCCTGACCAATTTCGCCAGCAAGGTCACCCTGATCCATCGCCGCAATGAATTCCGCGCCGAAAAGATCGCTCAGGATCGGCTGTTCGAAAACCCCAAGGTCCAGGTGGTATGGGACAGCGTGATCGACGAGGTTCTCGGCACTGAAAATCCGCCCGGGGTCACCGGACTGCGCCTGAAGAACGTCAAGACCGGGGCGCTGAGCGAGATTTCCGTCGACGGCGTGTTCGTCGCCATCGGCCATTCACCGAACACCGATCTGTTCCAGGGCATGCTCGACATGGATGACGAGAAGTACCTGATCACCGTGCCGGGTTCGACCGCCACCAATATTCCCGGCGTGTTCGCCGCCGGCGATGTCCAGGACAAAATTTACCGCCAGGCGGTGACCGCTGCCGGAACCGGTTGCATGGCCGCCCTGGAAGCCGATCGCTTCCTCGCGCACCATGGACATCCGGCGATTGCTGCGGCACAGTAGCCGCGAAATACAGTCGGTGGGACAGGGAATGGATTGGGACAAGCTGCGGGTTTTCCACGCCGTTGCCGAGGCCGGCAGCTTCACCCATGCGGGTGAAACGCTGAATCTCAGCCAATCGGCGGTCAGCCGGCAGATCAGCGCACTCGAGGAAAGCCTCAATGTGCCGTTGTTCCACCGTCATGCCCGCGGCCTGATCCTGACCGAACAGGGTGAGCTGCTGTTCCGCACCGCCCGCGATGTGTTCGGCAAGCTGGCGATGACCGAGGCCCTGCTGGCCGAAAGCCGCGAGAGTCCGCAGGGCCCCCTCAAAATAACGACCACGGTGGCCTTCGGGTCACTATGGCTGACGCCACGGGTGCGCGAGTTCATCGAGCTGTTTCCCGACATCCAGCTATCGTTGATTCTCGACGATGGCGAGCTGGATCTGGCGATGCGTCAGGCGGATATCGCCATCCGCATGATGCCGCCGCGCCAGCCCGAGCTGATTCAGCGCCATCTGGTCAGCATGCATTATCATCTGTACGCCTCGCCCGAATATCTGGAGCGCTGCGGCGCGCCGCAGACCGTCGACGACCTGGACACCCATGCTCTGGTGGTCTACGGCGAGGATGCCCGGTTGCCGGTGCCCAATATCAACTGGTTGCTGGACATCGGCCGGCCGACCGGCGAGCCGCGTAAGCCGATCCTGCGTATCAACAGCGTCTACGGCATCTATCGCGCGGTCCAATCCGGCCTGGGCATCGCCGCTCTGCCCGACTACCTGTCGCGCGACGCCGACAATCTGGTTGAAGTCCTGCCTGACCTGCGCGGTCCCAGCTTCGACGCCTATTTTGTCTATCCCGAGGAACTGCGCCACTCCAAGCGCATCGCCGTGTTCCGCGATTTCCTGGTGCGCAAGATTCAGGAAGGCGGCGGGCATTAGGGGGATATCCGCCACCTTCCATTGAGACTTTTCGCCATGCCCATCCCCCGCCTTCTCGTCCTTTTCGGTCCCACCGCCTCCGGTAAGTCGGCGCTGGCGCTGGCGGCGGCGCGGGCATTTGCGGGGGTGGTGATCAACGCCGACTCCATGCAGATCTACCGGGAATTACCCATTCTCTCGGCGGCGCCGACCGTTGCCGAACAGGCCGCGGTGCCGCATCGGCTGTACGGGGTGCTGTCCGCTGCCGAACTGTGCTCGGCCGCACGATGGAGAACGCTGGCGCTGGCGGAGATCGAAGCGGCCTGGGCGGCGGGGCGGCTGCCTATCGTCGTCGGCGGCACCGGCTTGTATTTGAATGCGCTGCTCAAGGGGCTGTCGCCCATCCCCGATATCCCCGAGTCGGTGCGCGCCGACAGCCGCGCCCTGCTGGCGCAACTCGGTGCGCCGGGGCTGCATGCCCGGTTGGCCGAGGCTGATCCGGTGACGGCGGCCCGGCTGAACCCGGGCGACTCGCAACGACTCGCCCGCGCCTGGGAGGTGTTTGCCGCCACCGGCCGCTCGCTGACCGATTGGCAGGCCGAGCCGCTCCAGGGCGCCCTGCCCGCCCCGGCTCTGCTGATTGCCCTCGAGCCGGAGCGCGAGACCCTGTATCGCACCATCGACCAGCGGTTCGTCGCGATGATCCAGGCCGGTGCCCTCGACGAGGTACGGGCGGTGTCCGGCTTTGATCCTGCGTTGCCGGCCCTCAAGGCTCTTGGCATTCCCGACCTGCGTCGCCATCTCTCCGGGGAGGTATCGCTGGAGGCCGCCGTGACTGCGGCACAGGCCGCGACTCGGCATTACGCCAAGCGTCAGGTGACGTGGGCGCGGCATCAGCTACCCGGCGATCCGTTCCGCTGGGCTGCGCAATTTTCGGAAAGTTTGTGGCCAAAAATCTTTCCGATCATTCGCCAGTTTCTGTTGACCGAGTAATGCCGAAAGTCTAGTGTTGGCGCCTCGCGGCCCCCCGGCCACGCAGTGGGGCCGTGCGCGCGATCATTCCGGGTCGTGCGCAATGTAGATTTGCGCGATCGTTCTGGATCGCGCCTGATGTGTTGGCAAGGAAAGGGTAAGCAATGCCACAGCAAACGATGTCCGGAGCGGAAATCATCCTCAAAGCCCTGGTGGATCAGGGTGTAGAGGTCATTTTCGGATACCCCGGCGGCGCGGTATTGCCCCTGTACGACGCGTTGTTCAAGCAGAACCGCATCCGCCATATTCTGGTGCGCCACGAACAGGCGGCGGTGCATGCGGCCGAGGGGTACGCCCGCTCGACCGGCAAGGTCGGCTGCGTGCTGGTGACCTCGGGCCCCGGCGCCACCAATGCGGTGACCGGTCTGACCGACGCGCTGATGGATTCGATTCCGATCGTCTGCCTCACCGGGCAGGTGCCGACTCAGTTGATCGGCAACGACGCGTTCCAGGAAGCCGACACCACCGGCATCACCCGGCCGTGCACCAAGCACAATTATCTGGTCAAGGATACCGCGCATCTGGCGCGGGTGCTGCACGAGGCGTTCTATGTCGCCCGCACCGGCCGGCCCGGCCCGGTGGTCATCGACCTGCCGAAGAACATCCTGATCGAACAGGGTGAGTATATCGGCCCGAGCAAGGTCAAGCACAAAAGCTACAAGCCGCAGATCAAGGGCGACATCAAGAAGATCGAGATGGCCGTCGAGATGATGGCCAAGGCCAGGAAGCCGCTTCTCTATTGCGGCGGCGGTGTCATCAATTCCGGGCCGGCGGCCAGTCAGTTGCTGACCCAGTTCATGAAGATGAGCGGCTTCCCCTGCACCCTGACCCTGATGGGCCTGGGGGCGGTGCCGGCCTCTGATCCGCAGTTCCTCGGCATGGTCGGCATGCACGGCACCTATGAATCCAACTTGGCGATGCATGATTGCGACGTCATGGTGTGCATCGGTGCCCGCTTCGATGACCGCGTCACCGGCCGCATCAACGCCTTCGCGCCGCATTCGAAGAAGATCCATGTCGACATTGATCCGTCGTCGGTCAACAAGAACGTGGCCGTCGACTTGGCGATCATCGGCGATGTGGCGCATGTCCTGGAAGATATGATCAAGGTGTGGAAGGCCAAGCAGGTCCGTCCCGACGACCGGGCGCTGCGCGCGTGGTGGGCGCAGATCGAGGAATGGCGCGCCCGCAACTGCCTGCACTACGTCAACAGCGACAAGATCATCAAGCCGCAATACGCCATTCAGCGTTTGCAGGAACTGACCCAGGACCGCGACACCTATATCTGCACCGAGGTCGGCCAGCATCAGATGTGGGTCGCCCAGCATATGAAGTTCGAGAAGCCCAATCGCCTGATGACCTCCGGCGGACTGGGGACGATGGGCTACGGCCTGCCCGCCACCATGGGCGTGCAGTTGGCCCATCCCGAGTCGCTGGTGATCGACGTGGCCGGCGAGGCCTCGATCCAGATGAACATTCAGGAACTCTCGACCCTCATGCAGTACAAGCTGCCGGTCAAGGTGTTCATCCTGAACAACCAGTATATGGGCATGGTGCGCCAGTGGCAGGAGCTGCTGTACCAGGGCCGCTATTCCGAAACCTACAGCCAGGGCGTGCCCGACTTCGTCAAGCTGGCCGACGCCTATGGTGCGCTCGGTCTGCGGGCGGAAAAGGTGTCCGACCTCGACGACGTCATCCGTCAGGCCATCGACCATGCGGGTCCGGTGATCATGGATATCGTGTGCGACCCGTCGGAAAACTGCTTCCCGATGATCATGTCGGGTTCGGCCCATAACGAGATGTTGCTCGGGCCGGAAGACGAAAACACCGGCAAGCCGGTGTCCGAAGACGGCATGATCCTGGTGTGAGATTGGGGGTTTGATCCTGTGATGATTCAAAAACAAGACATTCGCCGTCACACCTTGTCGGTGCTGGTGGACAACGAAGCCGGCGTTCTCGCTCGCGTCATCGGCCTGTTCTCGGGCCGTGGCTACAACATCGAAAGCCTGACGGTGGCCGAGGTTGATCCGAAAGAGCAGCTGTCGCGCATCACCGTGGTGACCACCGGCACCGCCATGGTCATCGAACAGATCAAGGCCCAGCTCGGCCGTCTGGTTCCGGTGCATAAGGTCAGCGACTTGACCTTGGACGGGCCGTCGGTTGAACGCGAACTGGCTCTGGTCAAGGTCGCCAGCACTGGCGAGAAGCGCGTCGAGTCGCTGCGCATCGCCGACGTCTTCCGGGCGCGGGCGGTGGATTCGACCAACGAGAGCTTCGTCTTCGAAATCGTCGGCTCGACCGCAAAGATTGATGCTTTCATCAAGTTGATGGAGCCGCTCGGTCTGGTCGAAGTGTCGCGGACCGGCGTGGTGGCGATCGCTCGCGGCGCGGCGTCGCTGTAAGACCACAAGCGTTCCGGGAACGCAGGCAAGGCGCTTGCGTTCCCGGAACATCAAAAGGAGGTCTGGAGCATCGCTCCAGGCGGGCATGGGCGGCAGCCCATCCGCGAAGCGGCACTACTCCGCCGCCGCTCCCACCAATCCGCCCGTCTCCCCGACCCGTCCGGCATTGGCCCGTGCCACCGCCTGCGAAATGATGCGATGGCAATGCAGGGCGAGATGCTTGCGGGTGCCGGCTTCGGCGATGGTGCTGGGTGGGTGGAATTCGACTTCGACCTTGACCAGACCCAGCCCGATGGCCGCCCAGATATGCGGCGCCAGGATCATGTCACCGTACCACGCGAAGAACGGCCGCAGAAAACGGCCCATCGGCATGCCGTCGAGCCGGGTATAGGCGATGGAGATCGGTTGCACCACCAGCCCGCCGGCGGCGCGGTCGGCGATGGAGAACAGGGCGCTCTTGAATGGCAAGACGCGGTTACCGTCGTTGCTGGTGCCCTCGGGGAACAGGATCAGCGAGTCGCCCTTGTCGAGCCGGCGGCTCAGTTCGTCGCGCTGTTCGGCGCTGCGATTGCTCTTGCGTTCAATGAACACGGTGCGGGCGATGCGGGCGAGGAAGCCCAGGACCGGCCAGCCGGATACCTCGGCCTTGGCGACGAAGAAGCCGGGCACCAGGCTGCCCAGAATGAAAATGTCAAAATAGGACGCGTGGTTGCACACATAGAGCACCGGCGTGTCCTGGCACAGATGTCCGCGCGCCGTCACATCGAAGCCGAGCAGCCGGCATACGACCGTCCAGAACCAGCGCACCAGGGGCACGGCGCCCTTGCGCTCGAGGGCTGACAGCGGCCAATAGATCGGCAGGACAATGGTCGTCAACAGCACCACCGCCAGCAGCCGCAGCGTTGCCACCAAGGGAGAAATCATGATCCGTCCTGCGGTTTGGCGGTGCGCTCGTAGTGGCGATGGTATTTGTCGGTGATATGGTCGCTCTTGACGATGACACAGACATCGGTGGTGTTGAACTGATGGTCGATCACCGCCCCGTCACCGAAAAAGCCGCCCAGCCGCAGATAGCCCTTGATCAGGGGCGGCAGGGCGACCAGGGCGCGCTTCTGGTCGATCTGTTCGGCCGGCAGCAGGCGCATCTCGTTGTAGAGACCGGGCAGCGCCACCGGCCGCAGCGCCTCGGGCGCCAGATGGAAATGGACCAGATAGGACAGCGGCACCGCCAGTGCCTGGGGATCAGTCCCCGGCAGGCTGGCGCAGCCGAACATCAGGTCGATGCCATGGACATAGACATACTGGGCGATCGCGCGCCACAGCAGTTGCATGGTCAGGGTGTTGCGGTAGGCAGCATCGACGCAGGACCGGCCCAGCTCGAGGATATTGCCGGGCATGGCGACCAGCCTGGAGATATCGTATTCGCCGGCGGTGTAGTAACGCCCGAACGCTTCGGCCTGGGAACGCCGGGTCAGGCGATAAGTGCCGACCACCTGCTCGGTCCCGGGCCCGGCGCTGGTATCCAGCACCAGCAGATGGTCGCAGATGGCATCGAACGCGTCGATGTCACGGCCGAGGGCGGCCATCTCGGCGGTCGGCTTGGCCCCCATCTCGTCATAGAACACCCGCCAGCGCAACAATTGCGCCGCTTCGATCTCGGCCGGCGAGGCCGCCAGCCGGGCCTCGAGATGCCCTGACCACAGACTGCCCATGACGGTAGCGGCGGAACTCATGCCCTGTCCTTATGGTGATTGGCGGCCTGCTCGAACGGACGCGGCCCGCCTCAGCCCGGCGGCGTCTCGTCCTTGTCGTCGCCGGACTGCAACGGTACGCCGTACAGTTCCAGGCGATGGCCGATCAGCCGGAAGCCGAAGCGCCGGGCGATTTCCCGCTGCAAGGCTTCGATTTCGTCCGAATGGAACTCGATCACCCGGCCTGACTGCATGTCGATCAGGTGGTCGTGATGTTCGTCCGGAGCTTCCTCGTAGCGCGCCCGACCATCCCCGAAATCGTGACGTTCCAGGATATCCGCCTCTTCGAACAACCGCACCGTCCGATAGACGGTGGCGATGCTGATCCGCGGGTCGATCTGCGTGGCACGGCGGTAAACTTCTTCGACATCCGGGTGATCTGCGGCGTCCGACAGCACACGGGCGATCACCCGGCGCTGTTCGGTCATCTTCATTCCCTTGTCGATGCAACGCTGCTCGATGCGCGACGGCGGCATAACGCGTCCTCAATGTCCCAAGCGACTGTAACCGCAAACGAAAAGGCGCCGCAAGCATCGCCTGCGCCGCCTTCTCTTCAGATATGCTTCAACGGGTCATCCGGCCCGGTTCAGGCGGCGGCGCGGCGCCGCTTGCGCGGCTTGGTGCCCAGCCCGATCTTCTTGGCCAGGGTAGAGCGGTGCTTGGCGTAATTGGGCGCGACCATCGGATAATCGTTGGGCAGGCCCCAGCGCTCGCGGTAGTCCTCGGGGGACATATCATAGGCGGTCTTGAGGTGGCGCTTGAGCATCTTCAGCTTCTTGCCGTCCTCCAGGCAGACCAGATAGTCGGGAGTCACGGACTTCTTGATCGGTACGGCGGGCTGCGGCCGCTCGACCGGCGCCGGAGTCGTGCCGACGGCGGCCAGGGTCTTGTAAACGTCAGAGATGAGTTGCGGCAGATCGGCCAGCGCTACCGTGTTGTTGCCCACATGGGCGGACACGATTTCTGTGGTCAATTCCAACAACCCACTCGTATTGGCTTGATGCGTCATCTAGAGTTTGCCTTCTGAGGGCCCGGATACCACCGGCGTTGCTCGTTGCGGCGAGGTTTACAATAGCGTTGTATGGTTCGTCAAATGAAAGGTGCATCAGTGACTGAACAGCTTGACTACACCCTCGACATCACCGCCGAGGTCTGCCCGTTGACGTTCGTCAAGACCAAGTTGCTGATTGAAAAAATGCGCCCTGGCCAAGTGGCTGAAGTGCGCCTGAAAGGCGCTGAACCGCTGGGGAACGTGCCGCGATCGGTCGGTGAGCTGGGGCACGAAATCCTGTCGATGATCGCCGAAGACGGCGAGCCGGCAACCGGCATCCATCGACTGCGTATTCGCAAGGTTTAGAGCGTGATCCGATCAGGTTGGATCACGCTCAGCCGCCATTGCGGCGGCGGCCAAGCGCGGAGCGCGCCCGGCGAGGGCTGGATAATTAGTTAGAGCATTTTTCGACTTGGTCGGAAAATGCTCTAGTCGGCGGCAAGGTTGCGGCTCAGAACGATCGCGTGGCGATTCTGTCCGTAATAATGGGCACGCCGGCCGACATTGTGGAACTTCTGGCCTTCGTAAAGCGCGAGCGCCGGCGAATTGTCGGCCTCGACTTCCAGAAACAGGACGGTGGCGCCGCGGCTTTGGGCGGCGCTGGCGGCTGTCGTCAGCAGTCGGCTGGCCTGACCGGTGCGGCGGGCGTCGGGCAGGACGGCGATGGTCAGGATTTCCGCTTCGTCGGCGGCGATGCGCGCCAGCACGAAGCCGACCGGGTCATCGCCTCCGGCGAGAAATCCGAACGCGCCGGGCATGGCCAGCAGATCGGCCAGGGCGGCGGCATCCCAGGGCTCGGCGAAGCAGCGGCGGTGAATCTCGGCAGCCACCGCCCCATGGACCGGATCAAGCGGGATCAGCGCGTCCATGGCTTGGTTCCCGGCAAGGTGACATCCGGCGGCCGCAGATAGACCGGCTCGGGCGCCAGCGCCCGGCCCTCCGGCCAGATCCTGGCCAGCACCGCGGCCACCACCGCCGCGTCGGGCCAGCCCACAGCATCGGCCAGCACCGCATCGGGCATGTGCGGCAGCACCCGCTCGGCGCCGTCGCCGACCAGCACCGGTGTGGCATAGCCCAGCTCTGGCACCGCCTCCGGCAACAGGCCGCGCACCGGGCCAAGCGGCGCCAGATCGCCCCTGAACGGCTGAACGAATACGTCGGCGCGTTTGGCGTCGACCGCCACCAGAAGCGTCCGGCCCTGTCGTTGCGCTTCAGGAACGTTATGGGCGATGGCCTCGGTGGTCAGCACGCCGGCCACCGGTCGATCGGCCGCCAGCCCCATGGCTCGCGCCGTCGCCAGGCCGATGCGCACGCCGGTGAAGGCGCCGGGGCCGACGGTGACGCCGATCAGCGACAGGTCGCCGTAGTTTACGCCGGCCTCGGCCATGACCGCGACAATCATCGGCACCAGGGCTTCGGACTGGCCGCGGGCCATGGGCGTGAAGCGTCGCGCCAGAATCTCGCCGTCACGCCAGACGGCGGCGGAACAGGCGGCGGTGCTGGTGTCGAAGGCGAGGATGATCACGGGGACTCCGGAAAATCGGTGTGGGCCGCTATACTGCCGCGGCGCGTCATCAGAGAACAAGGACCGTCCATGGTACTGGTGCCTATTCGCCCACCGGAATTCGACGTCGACATCGCCCTGGCCTATGCCACGGCCGACAATTTCACCGGCAAGCCGGTCTATCGCAGCGCCGCCTGCTGGCTCAATCCCGAAGCGGCGGAGTTGCTGCAACGGGCAATTGATCTGGCGCACCCGCTCGGCCTGCGATTCGTCATCCTGGATGCCTTCCGCCCGGCCGAAGCCCAGTGGGTGCTGTGGACCCACACCCCCGACCCCGACTTTCTGGCCGACCCGCGGCGCGGCTCGCCCCATTCGATGGGGGCGGCGGTCGACCTGACGCTGATCGACGGTGCCGGCCGGCCGCTCGACATGGGGACACCCTTCGACGCCTTCACCCCCCTGTCGCACCACGGCAGCACCGCCATTTCCGTGGACGCGCAACGCAACCGCGCCCTGCTGCTCGGCCTGATGACGGCTGCCGGCTGGGATTTCTACCGTAATGAGTGGTGGCACTATCAACTGTTCCAGGCCCGCGCCCGCTATCCGGTGCTCAGCGACAGCGTGCTGCCCGAGCCGATGATGTAAGCAAAAAAACAAGCGACCCCAGAGGCACAGAGACACAGAGTACGGCACAGAGCGAGCGTGCCGGTACGACGGGCATAGGATGATCTCCACCGACTTCGGTGGTGGCTCCGTCTCATAATTTCTCTCCGTGCAGCCTCTGTGTCTCTGCGCCTCTGTGGTTACTGGGGTCGAAGCGCGGACGGCGAGGACAAGCAAGCGACGTGGTCGATGGCCACAATGACGCTTGTATTGCCCAGGGGCTGCGCTATATTGGCTCCAAGACACATTCTTGCGGGCCCCGCCGCTAAGCGGGGCGGTGAGGGTGGGCCATTGGCCCACCTTTTGTTTTTGTAGGACGCGATGACGCTTCAGGAGCGCTTGGAGGGGATCGTAGCCCCGACGATCGACTCGATGGGATACGAACTGGTGCGGGTGTTGCTGCTGGGCAAGCAGCGACTCGTGCTACAGATCATGGCCGAGCGGAAAGACCGCAAGTCCATGACGGTGGAGGATTGCGCCGATATCAGCCGCGCCCTCTCGGCCGTGCTCGATGTCGACGACCCGATCGCTGCCGCCTATACCCTGGAGGTCTCCTCGCCCGGTATCGACCGGCCGCTGACCCGCCGTGATGATTTCATTCGGTTCGCCGGGTTCGAGGCCAAGATGGATTTGTCGCGTCCCATCGACGACCGTAAACGCTTCCGCGGCCGCCTGCTCGGTCTCGACGAGTCCGGCCTGGTCCGCCTCGTGGACGAGACCGGAGAGCATCTGCTGCCCCTGGAAGATATCCAGAAGGCCAAGCTGGTGATGACCGACGAGCTGATCGCCGCGACCATTTCACAGCAGGAACATTAAGGCTTCGCAACGACCATGGAACGAGTAGCCGCACTCCCCCGTCCAGAACTGCTTCAGGTGGCCGACGCCGTCGCCCGCGACAAGGGGATCGACCGCGACGAGGTCTTGGAGGCGATGGAGCAGGCCATTCAAAAGGCCGGTCGCTCCAAGTACGGGCATGAGCACGACATCCGCGCCCATATCGACCGCAAGTCCGGGGAAATCCGGCTGCACCGCTATCTGGAAGTGGTCGAGGCGATCGAGAACGAAGCGACTCAGCTCACCGTCACCCAGGCTCGCCGCAAGAAGCCCGATGCCGCGTTGGGCGATTTCATCATCGACGCCCTGCCGCCGATTGATTTCGGCCGAATCGCCGCGCAGACTGCCAAGCAGGTGATCGTTCAGAAGGTGCGCGACGCCGAGCGTCAGCGCCAGTTCAACGAATACAAGGAACGCGCCGGCGAGATCATCAACGGTCTGGTCAAGCGGGTCGAGTTCGGCAATGTCATCGTCGACCTGGGCCGCGCCGAAGCGCTGATGCGCCGTGACGAACTGATCCCGCGCGAGATGTTCCGCACCGGCGACCGCGTGCGCGCCTATATTTATGATGTTCGCGCCGAACAGCGCGGTCCGCAGATCTTCGTCTCGCGCACCCATCCTCAGTTCATGGCCAAGCTGTTCGCCCAGGAAGTGCCCGAGATCTACGACGGCATCATCGAGATCCGCTCGGTGGCTCGCGATCCGGGCAGCCGCGCCAAGATCGCCGTGCTGTCCAACGACTCAGGGATTGATCCGGTCGGCGCCTGCGTCGGCATGCGCGGCAGCCGCGTTCAGGCGGTGGTCGCCGAGTTGCAGGGCGAGAAGATCGACATCATTCCGTGGTCCGGCGAGCCGGCCACCTTTGTCGTCAACGCTCTGGCACCCGCCGAAGTCACCAAGGTGGTGATGGACGAAGAGGCCAACCGAATCGAAGTGGTGGTGCCCGACGATCAGCTATCACTGGCGATCGGCCGGCGTGGCCAGAATGTGCGTCTGGCGTCGCAGCTCACCGGCTGGGACATCGACATCATGACCGAGGCCGAGGAATCGGAGCGCCGCACCGAAGAATTCCGCAGCCGGTCCAACTTGTACATCGAGGCCCTGGACGTCGACGACGTCATTGCCCATCTGCTGGTGACCGAAGGATTCGGCACCGTCGAGGATGTCGCCTTTATTCCGCTGGAAGATCTGGCCGAAATCGAGGGCTTCGACGAGGAGATCGCCGGCGAACTGCAACAGCGCGCCCGCGTCTATCTCGAGGAGCAGGATCGCCGCAATGACGGTCGCCGCCGCGAACTCGGCGTGTCCGACGATCTGGCCGCGCTGGAGGATCTGACCCCCGGCATGCTGGTGACGCTGGGCCAGAAGGGCGTCAAGTCCCTGGACGATCTGGGCGATCTGGCCAGCGACGAGCTGATCGACATGCTCGGCAAGGACAGCATGACCGAGGACCAGGCCAACGCCGTGATCATGGCGGCGCGAGCCCACTGGTTCGACGGCGGCACGGAGGGGTAAGGTTCAGGTCGTATGGTCGAGGACGCGGTTGCACTGGAATTCGAGGACGATGGCGAAGGAGAAGGCGGACCGGTCCGCCGGTGCGCCGTCACCGGGGAGCGAAAATCGCCCGACCTGATGATACGTTTCGTCGTCGCGCCGAATGGGGAGGTGGTTCCCGATATCGAGGGAAACCTTCCCGGACGGGGAATCTGGTTGAGCGCGTCGCGGGATGTGGTAAATACGGCAGTGGCGAAGCGTCACTTTGCCAAGGCGGCGCGTGCTAAGGTCATCGTCGCCGACACTATGGCCGACCGCGTCGAAGCGCTCCTGACGCGGCGTTGCCTTGAGTTGCTGGGCCTGGCGCGGCGCGCCGGCAAGGCACTCGCCGGCTACGACAAGGTGCGCGGAGAATTGCTGGCCCGGCGGGGCGCCTTGCTGTTGGAAGCAAGCGATGGTGCCGCCGGTGGCCGTGGCAAGGTGCGGGCTTTGGCGCCGTCCCTGCCTCTGGTCGAAGTGTTTGGCAGTACCGAGCTTGGCCCAGCCCTGGGCCGCGAGGCTGCTGTCCATGTGGTGGTCGGTCGGGGTCGTTTGGCCGATCGGCTGCTGCGCGAGGTATCACGGCTGGTCGGTTTCCGCCCTGGCCGCATCGAGCTTACCGGTCCCCCAGCGTCGGTTGATGGGGATCGGGAGGATTTGGCGGAAGACCGCGAGAAGAAGAGTAACGACTGAGACATGACCGATTCCAAAGATCAAGATCGCAAGGCCCCGCTCCGGTTGCATCAGCCGGGCAAGCTCGAGCTTAAAAAAACGGTGGAGACGGGTCAGGTCCGCCAGAGTTTCTCGCATGGCCGTTCCAAGGTGGTGCAGGTCGAGGTGCGCAAGAAACGCACCATCGCGACCGGACCGCATGACCCCAGGGAAATCGGTCCCGGCGGCATTGATTTGCGCGGTGTGCAGTCAGGTGACCTGACCCGCGGCGAAATCGCCGCCCGCGCCCACGCCCTGCATCAGGCGCGCCTCGCCGACGAGGAAGCGCGTCGCAAGGCCGAGGAAGAGGCCCGTCGCAAGGCCGAAGAAGAGGCCCGCCGCAAGGCCGAGGAAGAGGTTCGCCGTCAGGCCGAGGAATTGGCGCGGCAGGCCGCCGAGGCAGAGGCGCGCGCCGCTGCCGAGGAAGCCGCCCGTCGGGCCGCTGAGGCTCCCGTCGTTGTTGAAGCGCCGGCCCCCGCGCCGGTGGCTCCCCCGGCTCCTGTCGTGGCCGAGGCCCGTGCGCCCCAGGCCGAGGCGCCCCGCCCGGCCGGCCGGACCGGTCAGCAGCAGCAACCCCGCCCCGCCGCTGGCGGTCGTCCGGGACAGCCGACTCCTGGCCAGCCCCGCCCCGCCGCGACTCCGGCGACGGCAACGCCGACCGGTGCGCCCCGGACTCCGACGGCCGAAGAGGAAGAGGAAGAGCGCAAGCGTCCGGGCGCCCGCCCGGCTGCCGCCGCCAAGGTGCCGCCGGTTCGCCGGCCTGCCGGCCCGGCCACGGCCGAGCCGCGTCGCCGCGGCAAACTGACCGTCACCGCCGCGCTGGATGAAGACGATCGTTCCGAACGGGGCCGCAGTCTGGCCGCCGTCCGCCGCGCCCGCGAGCGGGAGCGTCACAAGCAGATGCAGAAGCAGACCGAAAAGGTCGTGCGTGACGTGGTCATTCCCGAAACCATTACCGTGCAGGAGCTGGCCAACCGTATGGCCGCCCGCGGCGCCGACGTGATCAAGGCGCTGATGCGGATGGGCGTGATGGCCAACATCAACCAGAGCATCGACGCCGATACGGCAGAGTTGGTCGCGCAGGAATTCGGTCATAACGTCAAGCGCGTTGCCGACGCCGATGTGGAAATCGGTCTGGGTGGCATCGAAGATGTCGAGTCGGTCCTGACCTCGCGTCCGCCGGTCGTCACCGTGATGGGCCATGTCGATCACGGCAAAACATCGCTGCTCGACGCCCTGCGCGAAACCGACGTGGTCTCGGGCGAAGCCGGTGGCATCACCCAGCACATCGGCGCCTATCAGGTGACCATGCGCAACGGCAGCAAGATCACCTTCATCGACACGCCCGGTCACGAAGCGTTCACCGCCATGCGCGCCCGTGGCGCCAAGGTGACGGACATCGTCGTGCTGGTGGTGGCGGCCGATGACGGCATCATGCCGCAGACGGTGGAAGCCATCCGCCACGCCAAGGCGGCCGGTGTGCCGATCATCGTCGCCATCAACAAGATCGACAAGCCCGACGCTCGGCCCGAGCGGGTCCGCCAGGAGCTGCTCCAGCACGAGATCGTCGTCGAGGAACTGGGCGGCGAAGTCATGGCCATCGAGGTTTCGGCCAAGAAGCGCATGAACCTCGAGGGGCTGGAAGAAGCCATTCTGTTGCAGGCCGAAGTGCTTGACCTCAAGGCCAACCCGGAGCGTTCGGCGCAGGGTGCGGTCATCGAGGCCAAGATGGAAAAGGGCCGTGGCTCCGTTGCCACCGTCCTGGTGCAGAAGGGAACCCTGAAGGTTGGCGACGTGTTCGTTGCCGGCAGCGAGTGGGGCCGTGTTCGCGCCCTGGTCGACGACAAGGGCAACAAGGTGGATGAAGCCGGCCCGGCCTCCCCGGTCGAGGTGCTCGGTTTGCAGGGCACGCCGTCGGCCGGTGATGATTTCATCGTCGTCGAGGACGAAGGCCGTGCCCGTGAGGTCGCTGGTTACCGTCAGCGTCAGATGCGCGAGGCCAAGGTGGCGGCGACCGGCCGCGGCACCCTCGAACAGATGTTCTCGCGGATCGCCGCTGGCGAGGCCAAGGAACTGCCGGTGCTCATCAAGGGCGACGTGCAGGGTTCGGTCGAAGCCATCGCCGCGACGCTCGAGAAGATGGGCACCGATCTGGTCAAGGTCCGCCTGCTGCACACCGCCGTGGGCGCCGTCAACGAGTCGGACGTGACTTTGGCCAAGGCCTCGGATGCGCTGATCATCGGCTTCAACGTCCGGGCCAATCCCCAGGCGCGCGAGCTGGCCAAGCGCGACAGTGTCGATATCCGCTACTACTCCATCATCTACGATGTGGCGGATGACATGCGCAAGGCCCTGACCGGCATGCTGGCGCCGACCCTGAAGGAGCGTTTCCTGGGCAATGCCGCCATCCGCGAGGTGTTCAACATCACCAAGGTCGGCAAGGTTGCGGGCTGCATGGTGACCGAAGGCGTCGTTAAGCGGGGTGCCAAGGTCCGCCTGCTGCGCGACAACGTGGTTATCCATGAAGGCGGCCTGGGTCAGCTCCGGCGCTTCAAGGAAGATGTCCGCGAAGTCCGCGAGGGCTATGAATGCGGCATGGCGTTCGAGAACTACGACAATATCCAGGTCGGTGATGTGATCGAATGCTTCGAGATTGAGGAAGTGGCCGCCACCCTGTAGCCGATCACTGGCTCACGCAGGAGACACCGCGTCGATTGACGCGGTGTCTCCTGCTGATCAGGGCACTCGAGCGTTCCTCTACTCCACCTGGAGCGACCATGACCAGACGTCAGGGCAAGCCGCCGACCCAGCGATCGCTGCGAGTCGGTGAGGAAATCCGTCATGCATTGGCGCGCATCATCGAACGGGGCGAACTCCGTGATCCGGAACTCGCCAGCCGGGCGGTGACGCTGACCGAGGTGCGGGTCAGTCCCGACCTGCGCAATGCCACCATGTTCGTCACGCCGTTCGGCGGGGGCGATGCGGCGCCGCTGGTCGCGGCGCTCAAACGTGCGCGCTCGTATCTGCGCCATGAACTGGCCCGTGAGGTCGATCTACGCTGCGTGCCTGAGCTGTGGGTCGAAGTCGATACTTCGCTGGATAACGCCAGCCGCATCGACGCCCTGTTGCGCAGCCCCGAGGTCCGTCGTGACCTCGAGCGACATGACGACGCCGAAGTGGACGAGCCGGCCGACCTGCCGGAGGCCGATCCCGACGGCCAGGAAGGTCGCGACGATGGCGCGTAAGCGTTCCGGCCTGCCGCTGAACGGCTGGATCGCCATCGACAAGGCGCAAGGCATGACCTCCACCGCGGTGGTCACCCAGGTGCGGCGCATTACCGGGGCCGCCAAGGCTGGCCATGGCGGCACCCTCGATCCGATGGCCACCGGTGTGCTGCCGATTGCCCTGGGCGAGGCGACCAAGACCGTTTCCTATGTGATGGACGGCGCCAAGAGCTACACCTTCCGCATCCGCTGGGGTCAGGATACCGACACCGATGATGCCGAGGGTCAGGTCATCGCCGAGTCCGCCGTCCGCCCCACCGCCGCCGCCGTAGAGGCGGCCCTGGCCGCGTTTCAGGGCGAAATCCAGCAGGTGCCGCCGCGCTACTCGGCGATCAAGATCGCTGGTCAGCGCGCCTATGCCCTGGCTCGCGAGGGCGAGGAGGTCGAGCTGAAGGCGCGCACGGTGCGCATTGATTCCTTTCGCCTGACCGAGATGGTCGACGACGATCACGCCGACTTTGCCGTGCAAAGCGGCAAGGGCACCTATATGCGCTCGCTTGCCCGCGACTTGGCGGCGATGCTCGGCACCCGTGGCCATCTGTGCCGGCTGCGCCGCACCTCTTGCGGGCCGTTCCATGAGTCGGCGGCAATTTCCCTGGACAATCTGGACCAGCTTGTGCATGGTTCCGCCTCTGCGAATTACTTGCTGCCCGTCGAGACCGCGCTGGACGACATCCCGGCCCTGGCCCTGACGGACGCTGAGGCTCGCCGCCTGCAGAGCGGTCAGGCCGTGTCGCTGCTGCGACTGGCCGGCCGCGCGCCGCTCTCCCAACTGTCGCCGGATGGAACCGTCCGGGCCATGGCCGAGGGGCGTCTGGTGGCTCTTGCCCGCATCGAGGATGGCGAGGTCCGCCCGGTGCGCGTTTTGAACCTATAGACAAGGAATGAACGATGTCGATCACCGCCGAGCGTAAGCAGGAACTCATCAAGGAATACGGCATCGTTGAAGGTGACACCGGGTCGCCGGAAGTCCAGATCGCCGTGTTGTCGGAGCGCATTCGCAATCTGACCGAGCACCTGAAAGAACATAAGAAGGATTTCCACTCGCGTCGTGGTCTGCTGATCATGGTTGGTCAGCGCCGGCGCATGCTGGACTATGTCAAGGGCAAGGATAACGCGCGCTACGAATCGCTGATCGCGCGCCTGGGCCTGCGCAAGTAACGTCATCGACGTGGCGGCGACATGCCGCCGCGCCCGCTTTTGGGCAACGGTGGACCAGCGTCACCGCGCCGGAGGACTCTCCGGCGCGGTGACGTCACATCCGAGACCGGGATCGGCCGCGCGCCATCCGGAAACGCTGTTTGATTTTGGGCGCATCGACGGGACTGGGCAATCCGGCCTCAGTCCGCATGGGAAAAAGGACAGACATATGTCGATGTTCAAGGTTTATCGGAAAGAATTGATGTGGGGCGGCCGCAAGCTGGTTCTGGAGACCGGCAAGGTTGCCCGCCAGGCCGACGGCGCCGTGCTCGCCACTTATGGCGACACCACTGTCCTGTGCACCGCGGTGGCGATGAAGACCGCCAAGCCGGGCATTGATTTCTTTCCGCTGACCGTCAATTACCAGGAAAAGGCTTTCGCCGCCGGCAAGATTCCCGGCGGCTTTTTCAAGCGCGAAGGCCGCCCCAGCGAAAAGGAAACGCTGGTCTCGCGTCTGATTGATCGCCCGATCCGCCCGCTGTTCCTTGATGGCTTCCGCAACGAGACGCAGGTCATCTGCACCGTGCTGTGCCATGACCTGGAAAACGATCCCGATATCGTTGCGATGATCGGCACCTCCGCCGCGCTGACCATTTCCGGCCTGCCCTTCATGGGCCCGGTTGCTGCCGCGCGCGTCGCCTATATCGACGGCCAGTATGTGCTCAACCCGACCCGCGACCAGCTGCCCACCTCCAAGCTGGATCTGGTCGTCGCCGGCACCACCGAAGGCGTGTTGATGGTCGAGTCGGAAGCCCAGGAGCTGACCGAAGAGGTCATGCTGGGTGCCGTGACCTTCGGTCATCAGGCGTTCCAGCCGGTGATTCAGGCGATCATCGACCTGGCCGAGATGTGCGCCAAGGAGCCGTGGGATCTGCCGACCGAGCCGCCGGCCGTTGCCGTCGTGCGCCAGAAGTTCGAGGCCGCCGGCATCGTCGCCGAGCTGGCCGCCGCCTACACCGTGGTGGTCAAGCAGGACCGCTATGCCAAGGTCGGCGACGTCAAGAAGAAGGCCATTGCCAGCCTGTCCGAGCCGGCCGAACTGGAAGTCGCCGCGAGCGTGCTCAAGCACCTCGAGTCGGACGTGGTCCGTGGCAACATCCTGAAGACCGGCAAGCGCATCGACGGCCGTGACACCAGGACCGTGCGCCCGATCGAGGTCGAAGTCGGCGTGCTGCCGCGCGCCCATGGTTCGGCCCTGTTCACCCGCGGCGAGACTCAGGCCCTGGTGGTCGCCACCCTCGGCACCGGCCAGGATGAGCAGATCATCGACGCCCTGGAAGGCGAATACCGCGAAAACTTCATGCTGCATTACAACTTCCCGCCCTATTCGGTCGGTGAAGCGGGCCGCGTCGGCAGCCCGGGGCGGCGCGAAGTCGGTCATGGCAAGCTGGCCTGGCGTTCGATGCACCCGATGCTGCCGGCCAAGGACAAGTTCCCCTACACCGTGCGCGTCGTCTCCGAAATCACCGAGTCCAACGGCTCGTCGTCGATGGCCACCGTGTGCGGCTCGTCGCTGGCGATGATGGACGCCGGCGTGCCGCTGGAGCGTCCCTGTGCCGGTATCGCCATGGGCCTGATCAAGGAAGCCTCTGACTTTGCCGTCCTGACCGACATCCTCGGCGACGAGGATCACCTCGGCGATATGGACTTCAAGGTTGCCGGCACCGAGCTGGGCGTTACCGCCCTGCAAATGGACATCAAGATCACCTCGATCACCGAGGAGATCATGAAGATCGCCCTGGCCCAGGCCAAGGACGGTCGTCTGCACATCCTCGGCGAGATGGCCCGGGCGATCCAGGGGGCGCGTGGTGAAGTGGCGGCGACCGCGCCGCGCATCACCACCTTCAACATCCCCAAGGAAAAGATCCGCGAAGTCATCGGTACCGGTGGCAAGGTCATTCGCGAAATCTGCGAACAGACGGGCGCCAAGATCGACATCGAGGACGACGGTACCATCAAGGTGGCCTCAGCCGATGGCGATGCCGCTCAGCGGGCCATCGACTGGATTCGCGGCATCGTCGCGGAGCCGGAGCTGGGCCACATCTATATCGGCAAGGTGGTCAAGACCGTCGACTTCGGCGCGTTCGTCAACTTCCTGGGCAGCCGTGACGGTTTGGTGCACATCTCTGAACTGGCGGCCAGTCGTGTCGCCAAGGTCACCGATGTGATCAAGGTCGGCGACGCGGTGAAGGTGAAAGTCCTTGGCTTCGACGATCGCGGCAAGGTCAAGCTGTCGATGAAGCAGGTTGACCAGACCACCGGCGAAGACCTGACCAAGAAGGAGGCCGGAGAGAAGGGCGCGTAAGCGCTCCTTCTCTCCGGTGGAGCGGTGGGTTTCGGCTCGCCGCTCCACTCTTTTCCGGCCATGCTGCCGCCCCCTGTCATCGCCCATCGCGGCGCCGCCGCTCTGGCTCCCGAGAACACGCTGGCCTCGTTTCGCCGCGCGGCCGAGATGGGTGCCCGCTGGGTCGAGCTGGATTGTCAGCTCACCGCCGACAAAGTGCCGGTGGTGATCCATGATTTGCGCCTGGGCCGGACCACGTCGGGCCGTGGGCAAGTCTGCCGGCGCAGTCTGGCCGAGTTGCGGTCGCTGGATGCCGGGTCATGGTTCGCACCCGCCTTTGCGGCCGAGCGCATTCCCACCTTGGCGCAAGCGCTGAGCGAAATCGCCCGGTTGGGTCTGGGCGTCAATATCGAAATCAAGCCGTCCCGTGGCCAGGAAGCGGAGACCGGCCGGTTGGCCATGCGCGCCGCGACCGCGGTCTGGCCGTCGCAGGCGCCGCCGCCGCTGGTATCCAGCTTCGCCCGCGCCGCCCTGGCCGCCGCCCGCAGCGAACGTCCTGACTGGCCCCGTGGCTTGCTGGCGACCGCTCTGCCCCGCGACTGGCGGACGGCACTCCGGGATCTGGGCTGTAGTACCATCAATCTTGATCATCAGCGCCTGAGCGCCGATCGCGTGGCGATGATCCGCGACTCCGAATACGCCGTGCTGGCCTACACGGTCAATGATCCGACCCGGGCCCGGGAGCTGTGGGGGTGGGGCGTGTCGTCGGTGTTCACCGACGATCTGGATCAACTTTTACCGCTGATATGAAAGAAGTCTGGCCGTAGAGCCGCCGCTGCAATATATCGTTCTTAAGATGGCCGGGCGAGGCCGGCGAAAAGGGAGTTCCAAGTAGGTGATCGCACTCAAGCCACTGGTCATTTCCGGCCGCGAAGTGCTGCCCCTGGTCGAGGGCGGCAAGGGCATCGCCGTATCGAACGGCCTCAGTTCCGGCGCCTGGGCGGCGGCCGGCGGAGTCGGCACCTTTTCAGGCGTCAACGCCGACAGCTATGACGCCGACGGCACCCCCATTCCGTACGAGTATCACGCCAAGACTCGGCGTGACCGGCAGCAGGAACTGCTCGCCTTCTCGATTCGCGGGGCGATCACACAGGCGCGCATCGCGCACGAAACCGCCAATGGCCAAGGCCGCCTGCACATGAACGTGCTGTGGGAAATGGGCGGCTCGGAGCAGGTGCTGCGCGGCGTGCTGGAAGGGGCCAAGGGCCTGATCCACGGCATCACCTGCGGCGCCGGCATGCCGTACAAGGTTGCCGAGATCGCAGCCAAGTACAATGTCTACTATTATCCCATCGTGTCGTCGGCCCGGGCCTTCAAGGCTCTGTGGAAGCGTGCCTATCACAAGGTGCCGCAGCTGCTCGGCGGCGTGGTCTACGAAGATCCCTGGCTGGCCGGCGGCCATAATGGCCTGACCAACAGCGAGGATCCGCGGGTGCCTCAGGCGCCGCTGCCGCGGGTGCGCGATCTGCGCAACGCCATGCGCGAGGCCGGTCTGGGCCATGTGCCCATTTTCATGGCCGGCGGCGTGTGGGCCCTGCGTGACTGGGCGGAATGGCTGGACAACCCTGAACTGGGTCCGGTCGCCTTCCAGTTCGGTACGCGGCCCCTGCTGACCCAGGAAAGCCCGATTCCCGAGGGCTGGAAGCAGCGCCTGCTCGGCCTGAAGCCCGGCGAGGTAACCCTGCATCGCTTCAGCCCGACCGGTTTCTATTCCTCGGCTGTGCACAACGCGTTCCTTCAGGAACTGACGGACCGCAGCGCCCGCCAGATCGCCTTTGCCGGTGCGGCCGACGATACCAAGTCCGCCAGCCTGGCGATCGGTGCGCGCGGTCGTCTGGTCCATGTGGCGCCCGAGGACAAGGCCAAGGCCGAGCAGTGGATTGCTGCCGGCTTCACCGAAGCCCTGCGCACGCCCGACGATACCCTGGTGTTCGTCGCGCCGGACCGGGCCGAAGAGATCCTGCGCGATCAGGTCGCCTGCATGGGCTGCCTGTCGGCCTGCGTGTTCTCCAACTGGGCCGAAAACGAGGCGGGCAGCACCGGCAAGAAGGCCGATCCGCGCTCGTTCTGCATTCAGAAGACGTTGCAGAACGTGGTGCATGGCAAGGACATCGAACACGAACTGATGTTCGCCGGGCACTATGCCTATCGCTTCGCTCAAGACCCGTTCTATGCCAACGGCGCGATCCCGACGGTTCGGCAGCTTGTCGAGCGTATCCAAACGGGTGACTGATCGCCGCCTTTCCTGATTGCGCCGCACCGCCATATATCATGGATGGTTCGGCGCAATGCGGGAGGCGCATCATGCCCCAGGACATCCAGCCTCAGCCACAGACCTGGGCACAGCCCCGTCAGGCCCGGGTTCTCCGGGAAGCCGTCGGCGTGTTCATGACCGTCGACGATCTCGACCGAGCGGTCGAAGATCTGCTGGGCGACGGGTTCGATCTCACCGACATCAGTGTCCTGGCCAGCAGCGAGACGGTCGAGCGGAAACTCGGCCATCGCCTGGCCGATACCCGGCTGGCCGAAGATGATCCCCTGGTGCCGCGCCGACCATGGACCGCTCCCGAAGCCCGCATGGAAGCCAAGGGGGCGCTGGCCGGGGTGCTGGGCTATCTGGGCGCGGTGCTGGCCGGGGTGCTCACCCTGTCGACCGGAGGCGGAGCCGTCGCGGCCATCGTCATCGGCGTTCTGGCGGGCGGAGGCGCCGCTGCCGCGGGCGCGCGTCTGGCCAACGCCATCGACAAGCCGCTGGCCGATTCACTGCAAGCACAGATCTCTCAGGGGGGACTCTTGCTTTGGGTCAAGGTCAGGACCGATGCGCAGGCGTCTACTGCGAAGCAAATCCTCAATCGCCACGGTGGCAGCGATGTTCATGTTCATCGACTCGAAATCACCTGAGGGGCGGTTGCCAATGTGTTTCTCCTTTTTTGTTCCCTCGGCCTACCGAATAGTTTAGAACTGAACTAGAACGTGTCGGCGAGCCACCCAGGACCTGCGGGCGAAAAAATGATGATGATCTCGCGACCCTATAGCCACCTTCTCGATCGGTTGCGGGCGGCCGGGCTTCGCCCCACCCGCCAGCGCCTCGCCTTGGCCAAGCTGCTGTTCGAAAATGGCGACCGCCATATCACCGCAGAGCAACTGCACGGTGAGGCGCTGAACAGCAATATCCGAGTCTCGTTGGCCACCGTCTACAACACCCTGCATCAGTTTACCGATGCCAGCCTGTTGCGCGAAATCGTTGTGGATGCCGGGCGATCCTATTTCGACACCAACACCAGCAACCACCACCACTTCTTCTTCGAGCGCAGCGGCCGCCTGGAGGACATCCCCGGCGAGATGGTGGTGGTCAGCAAGGTGCCGGATGCTCCGGTCGGGATGGCCATCAGTCGGGTTGATGTGATCGTCCGCGTCGCCGGCTAGGCGATCTGCGGATCGTTGCCGGGTGGCCCGGACCCGTGCTGCCGCCCTCAGGCGATGGGTGGCGGGAACCGCTGGTGCGCTACTCGATGTGTTCGCCGGGATAGACGCCCCAGATTTCATCCCGCTTAAGCCAGCCGTCATAGTTTCCTGTCTCGACCCGGCAGAAGCTGCCACCTTGCGGGCACTTCACGACCTTGGCCACCACGCCCACATCCAGATAGGCGATGACTGCGGCTTGGGGACTGGCTTCGGCGCGCAGCGACCGCCGCTCGCCGATCACCAGGACGGTGCGCCGTCCCGACAGCAGGCTCTGATGCACCCATCCTTCCGACCCCTGCCAATCGCGAATCCGCCGCCAGTGTTTGTACTCGGCGGTAATCTCGACCGGCAGATCCCGCCGTTTGTAGACCCAGGCCACCGGATGAGTGTCCGCCGGTCCGGTCCGCATGTTGACCTGCTCAGCGCGCAGCGAGACGAATCGCGGAATCGGCAACCCACTGCCGCCGACGCTCTGCGCCAGGGCGGTGGGTGTCAAACTCGCGAGCAGGGCGGCGGCCAAGGCGGCCGAGACGGAACGGCGGGTGGGAGCGATCATCGGGCGTGGAAAAAAGGGGCTAGTGGAACGGCAGTATACAGCCGGCACAGCGGCCTTGGTCAAGCGGGCCGGCGGCCGAACCGCCAGGAAGCGTACCGACCCCGCCGACCGGAGGGGGATGACACCACCACTTCCACACTGGACAACCGGCAGCCGGCTTGGTACTCCCAAGCTGGGAATGCCAGACGGGGGAGCCATGTCAGCCCTTAAAAAGCCGCTCGTCATCGTCACGCGCAAGCTTCCGGACGCCATCGAGACGCGGATGATGGAGCTGTTCGATACCCGGCTCAACGATGCCGACCAGCCCATGTCGCGGGTCGAGCTGGCAGAGGCGGTGCGACTGGCCGATGTGCTGGTGCCCACCGTGACCGATCGCATCGACGCCACGTTGTTGTCCCAGGCGGGCCCCAATCTGCGCCTGATCGCCAATTTCGGCACCGGCATCGACCATATCGACCTGGCCACCTGCCGGGCGCGCGGTATCACCGTGACCAATACGCCCGATGTGCTGACCGAAGACACCGCCGACATGACCATGGCGATGATCATCGCCCTGTCGCGGCGCCTGGCGGAGGGTGAACGTCTGGTGCGGTCCGGCAAGTGGGCCGGTTGGGGCCCCACCTTCATGCTCGGGCACCGCATCTGGGGCAAGCGGCTGGGCATCATCGGCATGGGCCGGATCGGTCAGGCGGTGGCCCGGCGGGCGCGTGGCTTCGGTCTGTCGATCCATTACCACAACCGTAAGCGCGTCCATCCCGACATCGAGACCGAGCTGGAGGCCACCTACTGGGAGAGCCTCGACCAGATGATGGCGCGCATGGATGTGGTTTCGGTGCACTGCCCGCACACGCCGGCGACCTATCACCTGCTGTCGGCCCGCCGCCTCAAGCTGCTGCAACCCCATGCCTATCTGGTGAACACCGCCCGCGGCGAGGTGGTCGACGAAAACGCGCTGACCCGCATGCTGACCCGCAACGAGCTGGCCGGTGCGGCGCTCGACGTGTTCGAGCATGAGCCGGCCATCAATCCGAAGCTGTTGCAACTGGACAACGTGCTGCTGCTGCCGCATCTCGGCTCGGCGACCCTGGAAGGTCGCATCGACATGGGCGAGAAGGTCATCATCAACATCAAGACCTTCGTCGACGGCCACGCCCCGCCCGATCGGGTGCTGGCGAGCATGCTGTAATACCGATGAGCCTGAAGGCTCATCCATTCCATGCCCTCGCCGGGCGCGCTCCGCGCTCAGGTGCGGCCTCAATGGCCGCTGGAGAACCGGCGCGGCGGGCGTTCAGCCCGCCTACCCCTCCAACGCGACATTGGCATAGAGTGCCGACAGCGGCTGATCGAAGCCGCAACTGTCCAGGACCAGCCGCTCGTCGGGCTGTTGCAGAATGTCGGTGATCCAGCGGCCGTCGGGCTGACGGCGATGGACCTGACAGAGCATGCTGAGGCTATCGATCAGCACGATTTCCTGAATGCTCGGGAGCCTGCGGTAGTCGGGCAACTTGACTTTGATGTCGTGCGAGAAGGTCGATGGCGATAGAACCTCGACGATGAGGATCGGGTCCGCCATGTTCTGCTGACCCGGTTCGTGTGGGCGGCAGGTTACGCCCAGGTCGGCCTCATACCATGTGTCGCGGTACCACAGGGCGATGCCGGGCTGCGGCCATACGGTGCAAGGCGGGCGTCGTTGCAGCGCCGCGAACAGATGGCCGAACAGATTGCCGGCGACGATGCCGTGCGCCGCAGCCGGCGGCGCCATGGCCACCGGGATGCCGTCCAGCAACTGGTAATGAGTGTCACCCGCGGGATACCAGTCGAGGAACTCGGCGATGGTCATGCGTTTGACGGCGGCGTTGGCCATCAGTCCTCCAGTGCGACATTGGCATACAGCACCGACAGCGGCTGGTCGAGGCCGCAACTGTCCAGGACCAGCCGCTCGTCGGGCTGTTGCAGGATGTCGGTGATCCAGCGGCCGTCGGGCTGACGGCGATGGATGTGGCAGACCATCCGGCGGCTGTCGATCAGCACGATCTCCTGAACGCTGGGCAGCCTCCGGTAGTCGG